>Ga0070731_10001702_pt1 | contig 22196 bp, 19 predicted proteins | sample Coa_R1_2_FD_66448 | JGI IMG/M metagenome (GOLD analysis project Ga0070731, IMG submission 66448) | Surface soil microbial communities from Centralia Pennsylvania, which are recovering from an underground coalmine fire - Coalmine... | ecosystem: Environmental > Terrestrial > Soil > Unclassified ... | reverse complement strand
GTGAGGCTGGTGCTGCCCGCGTTGATGGCCGGAGATCCAGACTGGACGTCCAGATTCGGCGGATTCGAACTCGGATTGACGAACAGCGGATTGGCGACGAAGGAATTGTCATCTTCGCCGGATCCGGATTGATAAGCAGCAAACGTCTTGTACGTCGATTTGCCCGCCCAATCGATGGAAGTTCCAGACACATAACCGGCGGTCGAATAATAAAGGTTCCAGTTCATGGTGGCCGGAGGAGCCGGATAAGCGGACGTGGGTTTTACGAAGCTGTAAATCCACACGTTCTGTGTTCCGGCGTACACAATATTGTTTTCAAAAATATTCCCCGAAGAAGACCCAGAGTGGTACTGGATCTGAAACTCCGCGCCTTGGTTCTTGGTGTTGTTGTTGTACAGGCTGTTATTAACGATGACGACGTGGTCGCTGCCCCCGACGGTATTGGAGTAGCCTCCGATGGAAATGCCCACGGTATTGGCGTCATAAAATACGTTGTTGCGAATCGTTACATAGCTGCCGGTGTGGCCTTTGTGCTCGCTGGCCGCTTCCATATTCAAGTCGCAATTATGGACGGTATTGCGTTCAACAATGACGTAGGCGCATCCGTCACAGTAGATGCCGTCGGCGTCGTAGGAATTTCCCTCACCGGGGTTGTTCTTGGCGCTGATGTTGTAAATTGTGTTTCCTGTCACTAACCCGTATCTGGCTTGATCGTAACCGCTGGGCGCCACGCCCTCAAATCCGATGGCGGCGAAGCCAATGTTGTCATTATCGTGAATGAGGTTGTTGCTGACCGTAAAGTAAGTCACATTGCCGTCCACGTTCACCGATTCGCTGTTTCCGGTTTTCAAGGAATAGACCTGATTGCCGCTGATCGTAAGCTGGGTGATTGGTGTGCTCGACGTGCCGTACACGGAAATGCCAAAGGCGTTACCGCTCTTTTCCGCAGTTGTCGTGATGTTGTGGACGATATTGTTAAGCAACTGCACACCGGTTCCCGATCCGGTGATCCAGATGCCGGTTGGGGTCGGGCTGGCGCTACTGGTGGTGTAATTGCGGATTTCAAATCCACTGATCGTGAGGTAGCTCTGGTTGACGATGTTGATCAGGCCCTGGGTCAGATTCCCACTCGACGGCGGGTTCGATGTACAACAACTCACACCTGTCCCATCGATCACCGCGGTCTGCCCGGGATAATTTTCGAAGGTGATGTACTTCGACGCAGTCCCTGACGCGGGAAATGACACCGATTCGTTATAGACGCCGGCTTCAACGTAAACCGTGGCGCCTGCCGTAACCGAGTTGGCCGCGTGTTGAATCGTGAGCCAGGGAGCGGTGTAGCTGCCAGAATTACTGTCCTTTCCGCTCTTCGACACGTAGAAGGTGGATCCGGATTGCGCCAGAAGGGCGCTCGAAGTGAACATGATCAGAAGGAAACAGAGATTCGAGAGTAGTTTCATGGGGGCAGTTCTCCTCTCTTTCATTATGGAGTGCGGGAAGTAGTCGCAACTCGCCGTAAGAAGCCTAGGCGGGTTACGATTGATTGTCAATGGTTGTGTTTAGTTTCGATTCGTGGCGCAGAATTTATTACGGATGATGCGATCGGAGCGCGCCGGTGTCATCTGCTGGAGAATTAAGCTTCAGTTAAGCTAAGCAGGTATGGACTAGCAGGTCGAGCCTGCGAAGTCAAAAACCTCCGAGGGAAAGCGTATGCGATCATTGCCAAAAATTGTGCTCTCTTGTGTGTTTGCCGCATCATTCGCAGTTTCCGCGCTGGCGGCCGACGCCGGCTATCACCTGGTCAATACGTACAAGATCGGCGGTGAGGGCGGCTGGGATTATTTAACCATCGACAGCGCGGCGCGGCGGCTCTACATCTCGCGCGCGACTCACGTTATTGTGCTGGATGCAGATACGGGCAAACAGGTGGGCGACATTCCGGACACGCAGGGGGTTCATGGGATCGCCCTGGCGCCGGAATTGAATCGGGGCTTCATCAGCGATGGCCGGGAGGGAATGGTAACGATTTTTGACATGCAGTCGCTGAAGCCGATCACGAAAGTGAAGGCCGGGGACAATCCGGATGCCATTTTGTACGATCCGGCTAGCAAGCGCGTTTTTGCTTTCAATGGGCACAGCCATGACGCGACCGCGATCGATGCGGCGAAGGGCACGGTGGTGGGCACAATCAAGCTGGAAGGCAAGCCGGAATTCGCGCAGAGCGACGGCAAAGGCGAAATATTCGTAAATATAGAAGATAAGAGCCAAATCGATGCCATCGATCCGCAGAAGCTCGAGGTGAGAGGTCGCTGGCCATTAGCGCCGTGCGAGGAGCCAAGCGGCCTGGCAATCGATCGCGGCCACCGGCGGCTGTTTGCCGGGTGTGACAACAAAATGATGGCAGTGGTTGATGTCGACAGCGGAAAGGTGATTGCCACTCCCGCGATCGGGGAAGGCGTGGATGCAAATGGATTTGATCCGGAGACAGGCTTTGCGTTTGCATCCTGCGGCCAAGGCGTGCTGACGGTAGTAAAAGAAGATTCTCCGGATAAATACACTGTGGTGCAGAACGTTGAGACTCAGCCGGGAGCGCGCACGATGGCTCTGGACGCGAAAACCCACAATGTAGTGGTAGTGACGGCAAAGTTTGGGCCGCCGCCTGCGCCGACAGCGGACAATCCGCACCCACGGCGGAGCATCCTGCCGGACACTTTCGTTGTCCTGGTGTATGGTAGATAGGCGCTCGGATGATCTCTCCCAGTAGCGCCTAACTGAAGGCGCGAATCTGGGCCACCGGTCCGCCAAAAAGCAGGCGGGTCGGGGTGACACTTAGCTTAGTTTGCAAGAACCGCTCACGAACCTGGGCCACCGAGCAAGCATCTAAGTTTTCCTTATGCGGTACTCTCGATGGGCTTTCGGGCAACTGGCGATTTTGATTGCGGTGATCTGCTTGTTTTCCGGATTAGGTGAGGCATATTCCGTCCTCACGCACGAGCAGATTGTGGACTTGCTGTGGAACGATCCGATCCAGCCATTGTTGTTGAAGCGCTTCCCTGCCGCAACTCCTGACGACCTTAAGAAAGCTCACGCATTCGCGTACGGCGGTAGCTTGATTCAGGACATGGGCTATTACCCCTTTGGCAATAAGTACTTCAGCGACTTGTCCCACTATGTGCGCAGCGGTGATTTCGTGCAGGCTTTGATTGAGCAGTCAACCGACTTGAACGAATATGCGTTTGCGCTGGGAGCGCTGGCACACTACTCCTCGGATGTGTGCGGGCATCCCACGATCAATCGAGTGGTGGCGATCACTTTTCCGAAACTGCGCGACAAGTTTGGGGACGAAGTCACTTACGTTGACGATCCGAAGGAGCACATTCGGACGGAATTTGGTTTCGACATGGTGCAGGTAGCAAAGAATCGTTACACGTCTGACACTTATCATGACTTTATTGGGTTTCAGATCTCGAAACCGGTTCTGGAGCGGGCTTTCCAGCAGACGTACGATATGAAGCTGCAGGACGTCATCCACAAGGAAGACCTTGCTTTCGGCACGTTTCGGCGGGCGGTGAGCACGGTGATTCCGGAGATGACGAAAGTTGCGCTGATCGACCGCAAGGCAGACGTAGTCCGGGATACACCGAATCTCAACAAAAAGAAATTTCTTTACCGTCTGAAACGCGCCGACTATGAAAAAGAATGGGGAACGGAGTATCGGAAGCCGGGCAAAGGCGCGCGGTTTATTGCGGCGCTGTTCCGAATTTTTCCCAAGTTTGGGCCGTTCCGAGCGCTGGCCTTCCAGGTCCCCACAACGAAAACTGAGGACATGTATATCAAGAGTATTAACAAGAGCGTGGACGAATACCGATCGCTACTGCGCGAGCAGGGATCGGGGCGGCTCCAACTGACAAATATTGATTTCGACACGGGGAAGGACACTCGAGCAGGCGAATACAAACTAGCCGACCAGACGTATGCACATCTGCTGCATGATTTGGCCAAGCGAAATTTCGATCAGGTGACCCCTGATTTGCGGACAAACATTCTTGCTTTCTATGGAAATTTAAACGCGCCGCTGGCGACCAAAAAAGATAAGAAGGCATGGGTACAAACGATGGTGGATTTGCAAAAACTCAGACTGGCGGCTGCTCAGGCGGGCACGCCATCTGCGGCAGTGGATGTTCCGAAAGAGTAAAATCCGGCGCGGTTCAGGAATGAGTCGACCTTTCTTTCTGCTAAACTTTTAGTAGGAATCGCGGAAAGCGCGCATCTAACTAATCAGTGTTCCCCAGACTTTTTCATATTGGCAGCTTCAGCTTGCCCACCTACGGGCTGCTGGTATCTCTCGGTGTTCTCATCGGGCTCTGGATTAGTGTGCGTAACTCCGAAAAGCAAGGCATTAATCCTGAGCATGCGTGGAATTTCGGCATTTTAGTGGTACTTGCTGGAATCGTGGGCGCGAAAATTCTTTACATCGTCAATGACTGGGGCTATTACACGGCGCACCCGGGTGAGATTTTCAGTTTTGCGACACTGCAGGCGGGGGGTGTCTTCTCCGGCGGACTGATTGCCGCGTTCGTAGCGGCGGCATGGTACATCCGCAAGAATCAGATGCCGGCATTGGCCACCTGTGACGCATTCGCGCCGGGATTGGCACTGGGACACGCAATCGGGCGTCTCGGATGTTTTGCGGCCGGGTGCTGCTATGGCAAACCAACCACGCATTTTTGGGGAGTCACATTCAAGAACCCCCTCGCGCAGACTTGGGTGGGCACGCCGCTCGGGGTGCCGCTGGAACCCACGCAGCTGTTTGAATCGGCGGTGGAGTTGGCAAACTTTTTCATCCTGATGTGGATGCTGAAGCGCAAGAAGTTCGACGGGCAGGTGTTTGGGGCTTACCTCTTTCTTTATGGAGTTGCCCGGTACTTTCTTGAGTTCATCCGCGACGATCCCGGCCGTGGCTCGGTCTTCGGCGGCGCTATGACGGGGACACAACTGATCTCCATCGGCTTGGTCATCACAGGCGGGCTGATCTGGTGGCTGCGGCCAGGGCTGAAAAGCGTTCCTGCCCACGCGGCGCGCTAGCCAACTCTGCTTAGGAAACGGCCGTTGTCGCCTGGTTCAGATTAAGCAGTTTGGGTCCGTCTGCTTCCAGAAATGCCTGGTGAGCTTCCTGGCAACGCCGCTCTGCGAGCTCCAAGACTCGGGAAGAGTTCGGCGATGAGCGCAGAACCGCAAAGCAGGGATCATTCCGGAGAGCGAATTCGCAAAGGTAGCCTCGCTCGACCACTTCAGAAAGGGTTTGAACTGCTCGTTCGACCTCGTTGATTTGCGCAAGTTGCCTGCCCATGTAATAAAGACTTTCCGGGTCTCTGCTGGTGTGTTCCTTTCCGGCGTCGACAGCGTGCAGGCACTTTTCAAAGTCGCCTTCCAGAAAGTATTTGAGCGATTCCATGACCGCCCCCACCGTTCCAGGCAACCCGCTTCCCGCTTCACGGTCTCGCAATTTTTTCAAGGCAACGTCCGGCTTTCCGAGAGCCGCCAATGCGGCGCAATCCAGATAGTAGCCGCCCTTAGCACCGTAAAAGTCGATGGCGCTCTGATAACGACCAAGCAGAAAATAGGTGTGCGACACGCTCGTGACAATGTGCGAGTCGAGGTGCCTGGCCCGAACATGAGCCGCAACTGAGGCTTCCAACTCACCACAATAACGGCAGGCCTGGACCAGGCCGGCGAACAAATCAGCATCATTGCGCCGAAAGCTGGCGCGCTTGAGCAACCTCAGCATCGCGGTCAAGGCCTCCCCTTGATCACATTCGATGGCCGTGAACAGATTATGGGCCGAGGCGAGGTCTGGATTCAGAGTGAATGCCTTCTGGAACGGCTCGTCGGCACTCGGCTCCTGATCCGATTCGTCGCCAAATTTCTGAAGAAAGTGGTTGACCCGTCCCAGCCGGGCCCAGGCGGGGGCGTAATCTGGATCGAGTTCAAGGCATTCGCGATAGAGTTCACGCGCGACGCGCATATTCTCCAAGGTGCGGACAATCGCAATTTGGTTTGCACGAAGGTAAAACTCGAAGGCTTTGGCATTCGCCGGCACATCGCGCCGTAGAGCGCGTTTTTCGCGGTCAGTGAGGGGAACCCTCAGCGCTTGCGCCACGCGCTCGCACAATTCGTCCTGAATCCTGAACAAATCCTGCATGGACGAATTCATAATCTCCGACCAAACCACGGTGCCGCCAGGAGCTTCAACCAATTGGCAAGCCACTCGCAGATGGTCCCCTGCCCGCGTCAAGGAACCCGCGAGAACCGCGTCCACGCCCGCTTCCGCAGCAATGTGCTTCAAATCGACGCTGCCGTCGAACTGGTTCGCCAAGAGACTGGATCGGACGATCAGATTGTCGATGCCCGAAAGTGAATTGCTAATCGCCTCCGGCAAACTGCGTGCCAGCAAGGCTGTCTCCGCATCGGGAGTGAGCAGCACAAATGGAAGGGCGATTACCCGCCTCGCAGCATAGGCAGTTGTCTTTGCGGCGGTACTGCCGGAAATCGCAATACGGTTCAGCCCATGCAGCATCTCGTCAGCCGAGCCGAACCGGTCCTCGGGACGCTTGCTGACGGCGCGTCGGATCACCTGGTCCAGGCCTTCAATCTCGCGAGAACCACCGAGCGGTGGCGGATCGAGATGCAAGATTGTGTACAGAACATCGACGCAAGAAGTGCCTTGGAATGCCTGCCGCCCAGCGAGCATTTCGTAGAGGATGCAACCGGCTGCAAAAATGTCCGCGAGTGGGCCCGCGGGCCCGCCCCTGATCTGTTCCGGAGCCATATAGTTCGGAGTTCCCAGAATCACTCCCGGCAGGGTTAGAACGGTTGCCGTTTCGGCGTCGCCCTGGGTTGCTAATTGCTGTTCCTGCGAACGGGCCAGACCGAAATCCAGCAGCTTGACACCATGTGCTGTCAGAAAAATGTTGGATGGCTTCAGGTCACGATGAATGATCCGGTTGCCGTGCAGGGCTGAAAGGGCTTCCAGAATTTGCCGCTCAACTTTTACCGCCTCTCCGGTCGAGACCGCGCCGTGCTCAAGGCGCTCGGCCAGAGAATTCCCATCTAAATATTCAAGGATTAAGAACAAGTCCGGCCCTGCTTCCAGAACGTCGAAGATCTGGCACACGCGGGGGTGATTCAACTTCGCCAGCGACCGCGCTTCTCGCCACAAACGGCTTTTCGCCTCTTGACTCTGGCCGGCATCCCGAAGTGTTTTAATCGCCACCCGGCGTTGAAGACGTTCGTCCCAACCCTCGAATACGGTTCCCATGCCGCCTTCACCGATTTTCCGGCAAATCCTATACTGGGATATGACCGTCTGCACCGTTGGCCCCCAACCCGCCCATGCTAGCCCGAGTCTCGTCCGGCGTGCAGTGATTGCCTCCCAATCGCATTTCTTCGATATCCTTAATACCGCATGTCGCATTCGCAGAAATTCTCCAAGGAATTCGTTGCCAGCCCCGAACAGTGCGGCATGCGCCTCGACCAATTTCTGGTTCAGCAACTACCGAGTACCAGCCGCGCCCGCATTCAGCAACTGATCGCACAAGAAAAGGTTCTGGTAGATGAGAAACCGGCGAAGGCGTCGTTGCGCCTGCGGGGAAACGAGAGCATTGCGATTGTTGGTGAGATTCAAAGGCCAGCGCTGAAGGCGATGGCCGAGGAGATCCCACTCGAAATCGTATATGAGGACGAGGATCTCGCCGTAGTCAACAAGCCCGCAGGAATGATGGTGCACGCGGGAGCGGGTGCAACCGAGGATGATCGCAACCGCGGAACTCTGGTGAATGCGCTGTTGCATCATTTCGCGCAGCTCTCAAGGATGAGTGGCGAACTCCGGCCCGGGATCGTGCACCGGCTCGACAAGCTTACGAGTGGATTGATAGTTGTGGCCAAAAACGACGAAGCGCATCGCAAGCTGGCGACCCAATTTGCCCGGCGGGAAGTAAAAAAAACTTACATTGCGCTGGTACACGGATGGGTCAAGCAGGATCGAGGTACGATCAGCAGCAGCATCAGCCGGGACCGGATTCGCAGGACGCGCATGACCACGCAGCGACCGGGTGGGAGAGAAGCGATCAGCCATTATTCCGTTTCCAGGCGCATCGAATCAGCTTACGGAAAGTTCAGCCTTCTCGAAGTGCAGATTGATACCGGCCGCACGCACCAGATCCGGGTGCATCTCGCGTCAATTGGACATCCCGTCGCGGGAGATACGCTCTACGGGGCGCCGCGCGAAATCCAGGGTAAAGATCGCCCAGCCATTTCCCTGCCCCGAAATTTCCTTCACGCGGCAAAGCTGACACTGCAGCAGCCAACCACAGGACAATCGATGAAGTTTTCCGCGGCAATGCCGCAGGAACTCGAGCGATTTTTGGAGAAGATCGGAAAGCAAGTTGGTCGGGGCGATAGGATTTGAACCTACGACCCCCTGCGCCCAAGGCAGGTGCGCTACCAGGCTGCGCTACGCCCCGACAAGATCGATTTTAAAGCACTGACGGATTTTCGTGCCACCCTCACTCACGGTTCAACGAGACAATTGACGATAGAATCGAATGCCGGATCGAACGGAATTTTGATTGAGATTATCTGAAAGAACGGCGACCTACGGGAAATTCCTGGTCATGATTGGCTTGCTTGCGATCCCGGCACGGACGCTTGCGCAAACCGATGAGATCCAGGTCTACGACGCCGAGATCGCTGAGCAGGGCATTTTCAATTTGATGAACCACCTGAATTTCACACCCATTGGCCGCACAACGCCGGCATTCCCCGGCGCGATCATCGCCAATGATTCCGTGAACGGAGCCGCAGAATGGGCTTACGGCGTGAAGCCTTGGTTCGAGCAAGGCCTGTATCTTCCGGTGTACAGCCTGAATTCGAGCAATCACGGGGCAACCATTAACGGGTTCAAGATCCGTGAACTGTTCGTCCGCCCGCACGCGGCCGACCACCATTTGTTTTATGGATTGAACTTCGAGTTCAGCGTCAATGCTCTGTACTGGGAATCAAAGCGCATCAGTTCTGAAATTCGACCGATTGTCGGCGCGCACCTGGGACGCTGGGACCTCATCTATAACCCAATTGTTGATACCGAGTACACTGGCGGTCTCAAGGGTCTTCAGTTCAATCCTGCCGGCCGGGTGGCTTACCATTTCGATCAAAAATGGGCTGGTGCGATCGAGGAGTATGACGGCCTCGGCCCGTTACGCGCTTTCCTGGCTAGTGATCAGCAGTTTCACGAGACTTGGGCGGTGGTGGATCGGATCGGCAGGCTCCTGAATGTAGAGACGGGAGTCGGAGTAGGGTGGAGCGGCGGCGCCGACAGGGTCACTCTGAAGTTGATGCTCTCCCGCGACCTAAACTCCCACTCGCACTAGGTCCGCTCGCGACGAGTCTCCCAAAAAGAGTAGATGGCGACGCGAACCAGAGATCCTACTCAACCGAGCTTTTCGTGCGAGACAAGATGGTGCTGGTAAGGGGTATAATCTCGCCTTAAGATGGAGCGCCCTCGCTATGCCCTGGTGGCGTATGTAAAAAGCGCCGTAGGGGAGTTCGTCCAGAATCTTCGTCAGGAACTACACCCGGACCTTCCGCATTTGCCGGCACATCTGACCATCCTTCCTCCCCGTCATCTTCATGGCAGTGAGCTTTCCGCGCTGGAAACGCTGGAGGATATTTGCAGTCGGGTAGAACCTTTCGAAGTGGTGCTTGGTGAAGCAGAAACTTTTGTGCCGGTAACACCGACGGTGTTCATCCGAGTGGCACACGCTGCCTATCGGATGCGCGAATTGCATGATCGTTTAAATTCCCAAGCCCTGAGGGCCGAGGAAGAATGGCCGTACATGCCGCACTTGACGATTATCAAGACCGGAAACGAGGAACAGGCGCAAAAAGCGTACATCACGGCTCGTGATCGTTGGGCGGAATATCAAGGCAGCCGACGAATTTCGATTCGAGAACTCACGTTTGTTCGCGAACAAGAAAACAACTGCTGGACCGATCTGGCCGGGTTCCCGCTGGGTCGAAGCCTGGTAAGCCGATAGTCCTCGAACCATCCAAACCAGTGGTGTATTGTCCCAATTCCGGCACTGGATAAGGCTTTCGGACTTAAGTACATGTCCCCTACGTACATTGTCAAAGCCGGACCTCCCGCGTAATAAATGAGGGGAGCCTAATCGGGCGAGTGTGTTTCTGAACATGCTCGGCGGGCGGAGGGCTTATGCAGATAGGGGTATACGGGGCCGGTTACCTTGGCACAGTGGTTTCGGCCTGCCTTGCGGATTTTGGCACCCCAGTGCTTTGTTGTCATCCAGATAGCTCGCGTATGGTGGAGATGGCGCGGGGCACAATTCCCTTCCACGAAAAGAATCTGGCGGAAATCATCAAGCGAAGTGTGCGCGCGGGCCGGCTTTCTTATTCAACGGACGTGGAGTCGTTTGCGCGCAAGGCACAGATCATTTTCCTGGCCGAAGACACTCCGCAGTATCTGACGGACCTGACGCTACGCATCGCCCGGGCGGCTTCCAAGCCACCGATTCTGTGCGTTGTGACCCCGGTTTCGGTGGGGGCTGCTTCGGCGCTGGAGGAGCAACTGAAGAAGGCCTCGTTGAAGGCCACCATCGTTTCACAACCCATGTTTTTCACCTTGGGATGCGCAGTAGAAGATTTCAATTGGCCGGACCGCATTGTATTGGGCACTTCTTCGAATGAGGCAGTCCTAGCGCTGAAGCAGATTTTCCGTTCTATCGTGATGCGCGGCGTCCCGGTGATTGTGACCAATCACGAAACGGCGGAGTTGGTTCGGGAATCCACTACGGCGTTTTTGGCCACCAAGATTTCGTTCATCAATGAACTCGCCAGATTGTGCGAAAGTGTGGGAGCGGATGCCGTAAATCTTTCGCTCGCTCTGGGCCTGGACAAGAAGATCGCGCCCCGCTGTTTGCAGCCCGGCGCAGGCATGGGCGGCCTATTCGCGGAATCCGACATGGAGTCCTTGGCTGAGCTGGCACGCGACAAAGGAGTTCCGCTCAAAGTACTGAGCGCGGCGCGCGAGGTCAATCACAACTTGCCCGATCAGGTGATGAGCAAGATTGCGCGTTACGCGAAGTCGGTGCAGAACAAAGACGTCGGCATCCTCGGACTTGCCTTTAAGCCGAACACGAACTCGGTTGCAGGCTCGTCGTCTGTACGATTAGCGAAGAGTCTGGTCGCCAATGGCGCACGCGTTCGGGCTTATGATCCAGTGGCCATTCCGGAAGCCCGCACCGAACTTAACGGCAGCGTGAATTACTGCGAGTCCGCTTATGCTGCAGCCGAAGGAGTCGATGCTCTTGTCGTGGGCACGGGCTGGCCGGAATTTCGTGCGCTTGATTTTGCCCGCATCAAGCAGCTTCTGAAAAAGCCGCTGATCATCGATACCAAAAATCTATTGGATTCCACTCGGCTACGTGCCATGGGATTTGAATACGTCGGAGTCGGGCGCTAGTTCTCTTTTTACGATTTCGGGTTCATTCCCGCACCCTCAATCCCTCGCTATAATGGCCACTCTTGTTTCACCGGTCTTATGGCGACACCTACGCATCCCATCGCACGAGAAGACAGCCGGCAATCCAGCATTGCGACTGGCATGGCCGTGGTCTGGACCATTGTCCTGGTAAAACTCGTTTTTCATGTTTACTTCAACAATCGCTACGGATACTTTCGCGACGAATTTGATTACATCGCGTGCGCCAATCATCTGGGATGGGGATACGTTGACCAGCCGCCGCTCGTGCCTTTTCTGCTTCACATCTGCCAAAGCGTTCTAGGCGACTCGTTGCGCAGCATTCGGTTTATCCCTGCAGTCGCGTCTTCGCTTTTGGTGGTGCAAGCTGCGGTGATCGCGCGCGAACTGGGCGGCCGCGCTTATGCACTGGTGTTGACGGCCATCACGGTTGCGCTGGCGCCGCAGTATCTTTCGAACGGCAGCTTGATGGGCACCAACTGCCTGGAGCCAAATCTGTGGATGGGCTGTGCTTACTTCGCCATCCTGGCCATTCAACGTAACGATCCGCGTTACTGGCTGTGGTTTGGTGTAATCGCCGGACTGGGGATGGAGGAGAAGTATTCCATCGCACTCTTTGGATTCGGCATCGTCTTAGGCCTTTTGCTTACCGAGCAGCGGCGAGTTTTCATGAACAAATGGATTTGGATCGGAGGCGCGGCAGCGTTCCTCATCTTTCTGCCCAATCTGCTGTGGAACGTGCACTACGACTGGCCATTTGTGCAGCTCATGCACAATATCCGAGCCGAGCGGCGCGACGTGGTGCTTCCTGCGGGGCAATATTTTTTTCAGCAGACCTTGCTTGTGGGTTTGCTGAGCGCTCCGATCTGGTTGGCCGGATTAATAGGGCTGTTTGCTTCCCCAAGTCTCAAACCGTATCGTGTGCTCGGCTGGAGCTATCTGGTCTGTTACGGAGTATTCTTTTTTCTCCACGGCAAGAATTACTATCTCGCGCCGATCTACCCCATGCTGCTGGCTGCAGGCGCCGTGATTATTGAATCGGCGCTGGCGAGGCCACGTTGGGGATGGCTCAAGCCCACCGTTGTAGCCATCCTCATACTGCATGGAATTTATCTGATTCCAATCACGGTCCCGGTTCTTTCTCCAGCTACGTTCCTTTCGTATACAAAATTCCTGCCGTTCAAGCTTCCCGTAATGGAGCACGCGCATGCACGTGCTGCCTTGCCGCAGTGGTATGCCGATCAGTTTGGATGGGACGAGATTGTCGCTGAAACCGCAGTCGCCTGGAACCGGCTGGCGCCCGAAGAGCGACACGATTGCGGCATTTTTGCGCAGGATTATGGTCAGGCCGGCGCCATCGATTTTCTTGGACGCAAATACGGTTTGCCACAATCATTGAGTGGACATCAAACCTGGTTCTTGTGGGGTCCGCGCGGTTACTCGGGAAATTGCCTGATCATTTTGGATGACAGTAGAGAAAAGCTGGAGCGGCTGTTCCAAGAGGTCGACTACGTGGGAACGTCGGCAGATAATCCCTACGCGCTGGAGAAGGAGATTGATGTCTACATCTGCCGCGGCTCAAAATTTGGTTCTCTCGCGCAACTGTGGCCACGAGTAAAGAAGTGGCGATAGTAGCGAACCGATTGGCGAAGAACAGCGCTGCGTGACTTGTTATAATCGATAAATCTGGTGGGAGTAGCTCAACTGGCAGAGCACCGGACTGTGGCTCCGGACGTTGTGGGTTCGATTCCCATCTCCCACCCCAGGTTTTCAATCACTTAAACCCCTCGGGAATCCAGGGGAATCCGTTCAAGCGATCGCGAGTGCTCTGCGAGCCACTTTCCGGCTCGCTTCTCTCATGGCGTCGGTCTCAGCGTCGCCATAGATGTTCATCGTTGTCCGAATGTCGGCGTGTCGCATCAGACGTTGCTGTACACCGACCGGCGTTCCTTCAGAATCGAGCCACGTTCTAAACGTGTGCCTGAAGGTATGCGAGACCACTGGACCGATGTCAGCGGCGCGTCCAGCGCGATCCAGTGAGGTCCAGATATGCGTATAACCGAGCGGCTGACGACCAAGCTTGACCGGCGACGCGAAAATCCAGTCTCCAGGCTCGGAGAACCGCGTCGCTTGCTTCCAGCTCGTAAGGACCTCGATCAGCTCATCGGCGATCGTCATGGTGCGAGCCGATTCCTCGGTCTTCACGTCATCGACGACCTGTTTGACGACGCCGCGCTCGATCGTCAGCGTCTTGCCGAGCCAATCCAGGTCACTCCACTTCAGACCTAGGACTTCCGAGATGCGAAGCCCGAAGCCCACAGCGACAAGCACCATCGTCCGCAAGCACAGGTCATCGCCGATCGCCTTCAGCAGAGCTTGAAACTGCTCCGGCGTGAGGCTTCGCGGCTTGCGTGTCCGTTTCTTCACGCCGCGAATGGTCACCAGCTCCATCGGGTTCTCGCCGACCGGCACGTCGCCGCGCCACATCGCGAAGTTCCACAGGATCGCAAGCACTCCACGAATGTGGGATCGCGACTTTGGCGAGAGATCAAGCTCCAGAAGCCACAACTCGACGACGCGAGGTTGCAGATCGGTGATCTTCGCCTCACCCCATCGCGGCAAGATGTGATTGTCGAGCCAACAGTTGTAACCGCGCTGTGTGCTCTTCCGCTGCGGCATCTTTTCTGCCCGGTAACGCTGTACTAGGGTTGCGATCGTGGGAACCGGCTGAACTCTTCCGAGCTGTCGTCGCAACGGCGCGGCTTTCTTCTCCGCGTCTTCCCTCTGTGGCAGCTCGATGATCGAGCCGAGAAGCCTGGACTTTCTCTTACCGTGTTCCCACCAGAGAAAATTCCAGGTCGGGACTCGACCTTCTTGTTCCTTGAGAACTACACTTCCGATTTTCTGAGACGCTCTCATACTCTCCTTTCGTCGAGCGACTCAGACAGCGCGGGTGAGCTTACCACGGAACGAGAAAGCAGAGTAGAGTCCAAGTCCTCACGCCGGAATCTCCAGACACGACGCTTCGTGCCGCTGAGCGCGTATGCCTTCACCTGGCCGCGACGCGCCCACAACAACAGGGTTCGCGGTTTGACCTTCAGGTACGCGCTCGCCTCTTCTGTATTCAGCCATTCAGTGTTCATGTCAATTCACTCTCCCGGAACCCCCCGTCAGAGCTTTGTAGAGAAGAGTCTCCTCGGGGTGCTTGGGCGCACAAGTCAGGCAGGTTCCGACTGACTTCTTTCCTCGGTTGCGAGACCTTATGTCGTCATGGAGAGCTTTCAGTATCTCGGCCTTAAAGTCCGAGCCACAGTGGGTGCAGTCCATGTGGACGATGATCCTTTTGAATAGTCCCATCTCAGTTCACCAGGGCCGTGTAAATTTCGTTTGTCATTTCCTGCGATCTCCTTCATGTTTTTCGAGGAGTGAAGCAATCTTAGAAGCCGCAGCGTTTGTTCCGCATCGGGCTTATGTTCTAACACTGAGTAACAAAACACGCGGTTACTGAGTGCTAGGCGTGACACGGTGGCATTCAGTAATGGACCGTAACCAAACGACGTAATGGCTCTGCGTTACGCTACTAGGTGCGGTGATACGCTGAATGATATGGAAGAAACGAACCTGACCACGTGGGAAGAATTCGAGCGGGAACTGAAGGAGTTTCGGCAACCTCAACGGGATGAGCTTGGCTCTGGATTACCACCGCTGTTCCGAGGTCAACACGATAGTTCCTGGCTCCTGAGTACAACTCTCGAACGCGAGCGTAAGCGAATGCGATTCGCCGACTACTACCGGATAATCGACAAGATTCGTCCACAAATTGAAAGTCTCATGGGAGCTGAGTGGCCCATTCCTGACTACTCGCGAAGGACCTGAACCGGGTTCACTCGAAAATAGAAGGTTTGAAGAAACGGAGATAGTAGCTATGCCGAGAGGTGGATTGCGAACTCCGGGACCTGGAAAAAAGTTAGGAAGACCACCCAAGTCGCTCGCCAGTATCACTCACATGGACGTTATCAAGGTCTTACGCGCGCCGAGGGGCATCGATAAGCTGTTCGACGTGCGGCTGAAGAAGTACGGACTCACGAGGGTTGAGTACGAAGCAATGCTGAATGAGCAGAGGGGTCGCTGTGCACTGTGTGATGAGCCGCTCGGCTCTGGGTGGGTTATCGATCACTGTCACATCACGATGAGAGTGCGCGGCCTTCTTCACACGAAGTGCAACACCCTTCTCGGCGATGCGAATGAAGACCCAAAGCGGCTTGAACTTGCGATCGCCTACCTGAAGCGTCACAACAAATTTCTCAACTGACACCGAGGCGTGCCCACAAGTTCTGAAGCCTAGGGAATGGCAGCTTGACTGTCCACCACATACGAGTTCGACTTCAGTTTGCCCTTGGAATAGTACATTAGTTCCACCTGCGGATTGTTTCCCGCTCTGGTAAGTCTCCCCCGCACCTGCGAATGAACGGGGAACGTCATGCAATTCCAATAGGTCGCATGAATCACATACGCGATAGGGTTCTTGATAGAGCGAGACCACAGCTCGCAGTTCGCGAGGTCTGTATTCCCAGGTTCCGTCAGGATTCTTCTTGCCTTTGTGATGAAGGTCACAGAGGACCTCGGTCATATGGCGATTGGCGAAGCTCGGCTCTACGTCCGACTCGACGCCGTTAGTCGTGTAGCCATTGACCGGGATGATGGCTCGCTTGGCTTCTTTAAGGTTTTCTTTTTCGTCGAGGTGACCGATTAGTTCAGCGAATTGCCGAAGAAAGTCCGCATACACGCCGTTAAACTCGGTGTTGTATCCCATGATGGCGACGCAACCAGGATTCTGCGGATCACAGATGGGGATGTGGTGGTCATTATGAATCTCCTTGAACAGCGTTGACGCAGAAATCGCGTCTACTCACACCTCTTGCAAGTTGAGGTCTAATCCACGTAGAGCAATGAAAGACCACGAAGCGACACAGAGGTGTTTCTAGAGGCAGATCGCGAGAAGAAAAGGAAAATATTTTGCGTTTATGTGTGAAGTGAGTTGCGAGGTGTCCCGTGTCCCATAATTGTCCGGGACAGTGGGACAGTGCGGCCACAGAGAGGAGTGACGGAGTGAGTGAACGGAGTTCACTCCGTCCTCTGTGGTGTCCCATAATTACCTGAACTAGGGAAATGGGACAGTGGGACAGTGGTGCTTGGGTGGCGTTACATTGCTCAAGGTGGACTTCCGAGGTATCTCTGTGTCCCTAGGTTGCTGTCCCAAAAACTGTCCCATCTCATCACCCGCGTGGGACAGCAAACGTGAGAGTTTGTGAGAAGGATCGACCTGGGAATCCGTGGGAATCGGTCGCTAGGATTTTCTTGAACTTACGTTGCTTAAGATTGCTGTCTGAGTCGCGCTATGTTCTTTGTTTGCTATTCGGGGTCGGGTTCGATTCCCATCTCCCACCCCAGCTTTTCCTCTCTCTTCAAATCCCTCAATTCGTGGGTCTGGGCGTAGCCGAAAGGAAAGGATGCACTCTACTCAAATGGTTCCGTATAAGTCATCGGCTCCCTGTCAAGCGCGACTCCTGATTTGAAGTTCCTGTACCTCGGTAACTTAAGGTTCGCGGTGTTTGCTCCCGATTAGTGACCACCCTTCATTTAGGAAAAACATGAAAGCCCTGGTGATTGACGACAGCAAGTTTCAGCGCCTGTCTATGGAGCGGGCGCTGAACCGCGCCGGTTACGAGGTGGTTACCGCCGGCGATGGTGAATCTGGATTGCTCGCCGCACAAAAGGCACAGCCCGACATCATTGTGCTCGACATGCTGTTGCCCAAGATTTCGGGAATCGACGTTCTGAGGAAACTCAGGCGCGAACAACACACTAGCACCATCCCCGTAATTGTTCTGACCGGCCTCTGCGAAAAGAACCGGGACAAGCTGCTAGCCGAAGGCGCCACCGACTTTCTCGAAAAATCGGAAGTCTTGCTCGACGGAGATTGCAAAAGGCTGGTTTCGGTGCTCGCTCAACATAACGGTGGCCAGAAATGAGAGAGCAGTGCATCTTGGGAGATTCAAACAAAACGATACTGCTCGTCGACGATTCCGCGATCTATCGGCGTCTGATTTCGGACTATCTTCGAGGGTGGGGACTTAACGTGAAAGTGGCGAAGAACGGCCTGGAGGGCTGGAAAATCCTCGAACAACCGGGGAGCCCGAAGCTTGTGTTAACCGACTGGTCGATGCCCGAAATGGATGGCCCAGAATTGTGTCGTAAACTTCGCGAGCGGGACTTCGCCGACGGATACGTGTACACCATTCTGCTGACTTCCAAGGATGAAAAGTCGGACTTCCTGAAGGGCATGGAAGCAGGAGCTGACGATTATCTGATCAAACCCTTTGATGAGGCGGAACTGCATGCCCGTCTGCTCGTCGGCAGACGTATTTTGTCGCTGCAGCAGGAGTTGATCGCTGCCCGCGAGACCATGCGCCGGGCGGCGATGTACGACGGATTAACCGAACTGTTGAACCGTCGCGAAATCATGGAGAGCCTGCGCCGGGAAATTGCCCGGTCGCGGCGAGATAACAAGCCCGTTTGCATCATTATGGCCGACGTCGACCACTTTAAGAAGGTCAATGACGAACTCGGGCACCAGGCAGGAGACCAGGTCCTGAAGGAAGTCGCGCGCCGGCTTCGTATTGGACTTCGCGCATACGACCCGGTTGGCCGCTATGGAGGCGAGGAATTTCTGTTGATTCTCCCGGGTTGCGATCTGGTCGGGGGGTTTACCCGGGCAGATCAACTTCGACATGTGGTGTCGAGCAAGCCCATCACCGCATCTGGCGCGCCGATAACCGTGACGTTGAGCATGGGTATTGCTGCCTCCAGCAGCGAGTCCGACGACCTCGAATCGCTGATTCGACTGGCGGACGCCGGACTATACCAAGCCAAGCGCAAGGGTCGGAACCGAGTGGAACAGGTTTATGCGGAGGAACTTGAGTCCCTGAATATTGCAGCCACAAAGTGAATGCCGGGCCGCGCGGCACGAAAGTAACCTCTAGTCGTCATTCCTGCTGAAGTTTTGACCCGTGTTGAGCCGATATCCAGGAGGTTAAACTGCGTCCGCTAACAACAGGGCGTGACCGACTCGTGAGCTGTACCTTGAGTTGCGATAGAAACGTCGATGGACTTAACTTTTGCCATGCTGCCGCTTTCGGCGATTCTGGCTGCTATTGAGCGCGGCCCTCATCTCGTGTCTTCATCCGTAGCCGATGGATCTGTTTTTCCCTTCGCCACGCTCGAGCACTTGACCATTTATTTGGTTCCGGTTCTGGTCATTCTCCTTGGATATCAGCAATGGCGGGTCTACCAGTATCGGCAGAGTGCAGCGAAACGGGAAGAGCTGTTTCGCATCGTTGCCGAAAATGCGGCCGACATGATTGCCCTGGTGGATTTAAAAGGGCACCGTTTGTACAACAGCCCGGCATACGAAAAGGTCTTGGGATACACCCCGGAAGAACTGGCGAAAACTCCGGTTTTTGAGCAGATCCACCCCGACGATCGCTTCAAAGTCCTTGAGGCGGGCCGTGAGGCTCGTTCGACTGGAGTTGGCAAGAAATTGGAGTACCGCATCCGCCACAAAAGCGGGGCCTGGCGAATACTGGAATCCACTGCGAGCCCGATCAAGAACGGGTATGGAGAAGTAGAAAAACTCGTCATCGTGAATCGCGATATTACCGAGAGGAAGCGCGAGCAAGAGAAAGTCGAACAAGACTCCTTGCACGATGGGCAAACCGGTCTGCCGAATCGCCAGCTGTTCCTGGATCGCCTGGAGCGATCCTTTGCCCGCGCGCAACGCCATCCCGAATACCGATATGCCATTCTCTTCGCTGATGTCGACGGTTTCGATCAGTTCAATCGCACGCTTGGAGCGGAGACCGGCGATCAAATCATCGCCGAGATCGGGCGGCGGCTAGCGAAGACCCTGAGGACGGATGACACGGTGGCGCGCCCAAAGGGCGTACTCCCCATCCCCGATCCTCTGCTTTCGCGACTGGGCGGCGATGAATTTACGATTCTTCTCGAATTCATCAATGATCCCAGCGATGCCATGAGGGTAGCGCGACGCACGCAAGCGTCGCTGGACGCTCCGATCCAGCTCAACGGCCGTGAGATCAAGGCTTCCGTTAGCGTTGGTATCGCGCTCAACCGAGCCGAACAGGAGAGTCCGGAAATTCTGCTCCAGAAAGCGGATACTGCCATGCGCCGGGCCAAAGCGTTAGGGGGAAACCGCTGCGAACTATTTGATGAGGCTTCGCACAGCAGAGCGGTTAACCGCCTGCGGCTGGAAACCGAACTCCGAACGGCCATTCAGCAAAATCAATTTCAGATTCTCTATCAACCAATCTTCTCGCTCAGCAACAGGAACATTGCCGGATTTGAGGCGCTGGTTCGATGGCGGCATCCTGAGAAAGGCTTGATTTCGCCGTATCAGTTCATCGAGGTTGCCGAGAATGTGGGCTTAATCATCGCGATTGGAAACTATGTCCTACGCGAGGCTTGCAGACAGATTCGTAGCTGGGAGTCGAAATATTTGTTACAGGATGGCAGAAAAGTAACGGTCAATCTCTCGGCACGGCAGTTCAGCCATCCCGAGCTGGTCGCGGAAGTACGACGCGCCGTGCAGGAAGCCGGCATTGTGCCCTGCCAACTGCAGTTGGAGTTAACAGAAGCGGTCGCGATGGCAGACCCTAAACTTACAGCTACGGTGCTGGAGCAGTTAAAGCATCTGGGGGTTGGGATCAGCATTGGAGATTTCGGGGCAGGCCACTCCTCGCTTAACTGGCTGCGGCGCTTGCCCATTGATGCTCTGAAGATCGACCGCTCCCTGATTGGCAGCATGAGCAGTGACCGCTGCAGCCGGGACGTGGTGCAGTTGATCGTCACTGTGGCACGTAACCTCGAGCTGGAAGCGGTGGCTTCGGGCATTGAGAGTGTAGTGCAACTGAATTTTCTCGAGAAGATTGGTTGCGAGTTCGGCCAAGGCTACTTCTTCTCGCAGCCACTTGAACCGTCGCGTGCAGAGGAAATGCTGCACGAAAAATGCGCGCGGACCTAAATCCCAGTCCGTTTCCTAAGCGGTCACAACCTACGATTTACCGTTATTGGCCCAAGGTGGCTCGGGTTTATTGCGTTGGGCTTACTCATGCCGAAATAGGCGCAGGTCGAAATGGCAGATATAATTGCGGCCCATGAGAATCCTGTTGCTATCCATGCCTTCAAGCCAAAACTTTGCCACAGGATTACACCAACCGATCAGTAGCATATTCGCCAGCGGCAGAGGCCCGGACTACGTACTTTCTGCCGGCGATAAAAGTCGCATTATTCACGGTATGAGGGTCATAGTTTTCGACCGTCCAACTCAGCAAGCAGAGGGCGTGGTTGACAGAACAGTCGCGAGCGGCAACATCACGAGGAATGGACGGCCACGCTACCATGTGCTTATCAACGACCTAAAGCAAACCGCGTACACTAATCCTCCAAAGGTTAATAGATGCGGAGTTGGATTTATCTGAGTGGCGTCGAAAGCAAACCGTAACAGTGGCAAAAATTCACTTGAGTAAAGGAGCCACCGCGGACAGGCAGGCGCATCTCATTTTCAATACGGCAACCGCACCACTTCACGCGACCACCGGGCTATCGGGATGAATGCGAATGCTCTTCAATTCCAAGGCTGACTCGATTCCGTTCATCTTGTCTGCAATTCGTCGCAACAATTTGGCCGCTCCAGGGGGAAGAACCGCGCGCATATTGTCAGGCAACCCCGAAAGAATATCTTCGTACTGAGCGGCGATCGGAATCACAGCAAATCCGAGCGCATCGGCGATTTGGCAACCCAAGCTCACGACGTCGACCAGGCTCAGGATGTCGCCCTTCCTCGGATCGTGGTGATAAGACGCAACCTCAATAAATGCCAGGGGAAGATTCCATGCCGTCATCAGCAAGCCACCGGCCTGACAGTGGTCTATTCCGAACGACTCCCGCTCTGCCTGCAGCATGGAATCTGCATCGAGAGGCGGCTTGTCGCGTAGTTTGTTGTAACCTTCGGGATCGACCATCGCCAACCCCAGCCGTCCGATATCGTGAATCAGCGCGGCTGTGTAAGCTACATCCTTGTCGATGGCGGTGGGTACTGCTAGTTCTTCGGCGATCGTCGCGGATGCAAGGCTGTGGCTCCAGCAGGCCTTCAAAAGGGGAGCTTCCAAAGACTGTCCGATGTAGGTTTTCACGGCAAGCGTCAGCAGCAGCCCTTTTACACGTTCATAGCCCAGGAGCATGACCGCCTGCAGCGAGCTGGTGATTTCCGCGCGCATGCCATAGAGGGGAGAGTTGGCCAGTCTGAGAAGCTCTGCCGCGAACGCCTGATCCATCGAGATCAACTCGTGCAAATCGCGTAATCGACTCTCGGGTTCCGAGACCAGTTGCAGAGCTCTGACTGCAACCCCGGGAAAAGGAGGCAAGTCAACCAGTCTTAGCTTGTTCGCCGCTTTCTCGACCGCGCTCACGTCCTCACACTTTCGCCGCTCGGAAGCTTGCCGGTTTAGCCGGGCTCCTGTGGCGTGCAAGAAGTAAAATCGGCAGTTGGAGTTCGAAAGTTCAG
>Ga0070731_10001701_pt1 | contig 22196 bp, 25 predicted proteins | sample Coa_R1_2_FD_66448 | JGI IMG/M metagenome (GOLD analysis project Ga0070731, IMG submission 66448) | Surface soil microbial communities from Centralia Pennsylvania, which are recovering from an underground coalmine fire - Coalmine... | ecosystem: Environmental > Terrestrial > Soil > Unclassified ... | reverse complement strand
ATAAAAAATATTTCAAAAAATTCTGTTTCTTATAAATTCTATAATCTCATTCATAATATAGATAGCGTCCCTTCTTTCATTATTATCAAAAACTTTTATAGTAAAATCAATACTCGATCTTTTTAAAGTTTCAAGATAAAAAGGATATACGACTTCTTTTACCACTAATTTATCATTTTCTGCAGATTTTTTTGAAAAATTTTTAGATAGATTGCGACTAATAATACATCTTTTAATGATTTCTTCCTCTGTATCTCCTATTGAAAGATGTATATGAAAATTAGGTTTTACAGGTAATAAATCATCGGTTAAATTAAAACCTACTAACAAGAGACCGTCAGAATGTTTTTCTGTAACAAATGTTTTTAATTTTTTAATATCCAAAGCCTCATCACAATCCCAATTTTTTACCGTTATTCCATTCGATAACGTTATAAATGGTTTACTATTTAAATAAAAATAATCTAAATCTATGTAAGATAGCTCAAGTTCTTTTGCTAATTTTTGTCCTATAAAACTTTTTCCTGACGAACTTATTCCGCTTATTGCGATGAACATCTTCTTATCATATTTATTGAATATTCAATAAATATTTTCAATTTTAATAAATTTAAATTTCTCAAAAGAATTTTGTAGATTTTGAAAAGTATGTAAATACATTTCTTGCTTTTCCTCTATTTTCGTTAAACGAACCAATAGAAAATTCTGATAAATCTAAAATAGCAACATAAGAAAAATTCTCATTATTTCTTTTTTTTTCTCGCATTTCTTGGGCTTCTTTATACGTTTTCATTCTCATATAATTCCACTTATTCTTTCTATTATAAAATAATACAACAAATTGATAACACTCTTCCCACTTTTCTAAATCTAAAGATACCGCCTTTATGTCATTATCAAAACCTTTATTGCAAAAATTAATAACATCACTTAAGGACTGATCCATTTTGTATAAATTATTCATTACTTTATTAGCTTCTCTATCCAATAAAAGTGTGAATTCATTTTTACAAATATCATAATTACATTTCAGAGACCACCACGGAAATTTCCATACAACTAATTCTATTAATATCTTGAATATATCGTTAGGAAAATCATAATTTGCATCCAAAAAAGCTTGACGAATATATAAAAAATTTAAATGAAATTCCATCGACATTAATAATTTTTTTATTTTCAAAATAAATTTCAATTTCTTATTTTCTGACGTTAAAAACGTCAGAAAAATCTTAAATATAAAATTGTATAGATTTTTAATTATTCAGATAAACTACGTTAACTGTTATGCAAACATCAAAATCAGTACCCATAAATTCGATTAACCGGTCTTCCAAATCATCTCGAACGCTTTCACCAAAATAATCATAACCAGTATTTTTCGGAATATCATAATCAAATTGTGCGACACTTTTAATTAAATAAGGTTTTTCTAAAAGAACTTCCACATTAATTTTTATTGCTACATCAGAATTTCTAATCAAATCTTCTAAATCGTTGCGAACATTTTCACCAAAATAATCATAACAAATTTGGTCGTTGGGCATATTATAGTGAAAGTTTTTAATAGAATTCATTCAAGTAAATCTCATCAATTATTTTTATTTTTTTTGAATATTTTTCAATTTTTTGATTTTTTATTTTTAAATTACATTTATTTTCGCATTTAAAAATGCGAAAAATATTTTTTTTGTTAAAAATTGAAAAAATAAATGTAATTCAATAAAGTTATTTTTCGAATTTTCAGAAAATGTTTTTTATCCATGAAAATAAAAAAATAGATTCGTCAAAAATCTATTCACAAATTTTTAAAAGCGAAAAAGAAAAATATAAAATTATAGATCTATTTGCTGGGATCGGCGGTATCAGATTAGGATTTGAAAATATATTTGATAAAGATTGTGAATGCGTATTTACTAGCGAAATTGATGAAAAATGTAATGAAACGTATTATAATAATTTTCCAAAGTTAAAAGATATGGATAATCACAATAAAGATATAACAAAAATAGATATATCTACAATACATGATCACAATATTCTTTTAGCGGGGTTTCCTTGTCAATCATTTTCAATGGCTGGGAATAGACTGGGATTTGAATCCGCTTCTGGAACTTTATTTTTTGAAATTGTAAAAATTATTAAAGAAAAGAGACCGGATATATTTTTGCTTGAAAATGTAAAGGGATTAATTTCTCATGATGGTGGAAATACGCTAAAAACTATAAAAAATATATTGAGAAATGATTTAAATTATTTTGTTTATTCAAAAGTGTTAGATTCACAGAATTTTGGCTTAGCTCAACGTAGAGAGAGGATATATATTGTAGGTTTTAGAGAGCCGAGAAAATTTAAATTTCCTGATTCTTTCACAGATAATATTACAGATTTAATGTTATCAAAAAATAAAAATTTTATTATTTCATCATCTATAAAAGATATTTTAGATGAAAAACCTGAAAAAGATTTATTTTTAACTAAAGATTATTGGGCAAATCTTAAAATTAGAAAAACAGATAAAATAAAACAAAATAAAGGAGGTTTTGGTTATTCTGTAAAAAAGATTGATGACTGTGCAAATACGCTTGTTGTGGGAGGATCTGGTGAAAATAATTTAATTATTGACGATAGATTTCCTACAATTTTAGGGAGAAATATTGAAAATGTTAGAAAATTATCTCCAAAAGAATGCGCTAGATTACAAGGATATCCCGATTCTTTTATATTGCATTCTTTAAAAACTCATTCGTATAAACAACTTGGAAATAGTGTGGCTATTAACGTTATAAGTTCCATCGCATATTCAATAAAATTATATTTTGAAGACGAAAAAATGAAGATAATATGCGATGAAAAATCATTATTAATTATAAAATTTATGATTGCGATGTTTGAAAATGATATTTTTTCAATCACAGATGTTAGATCTAAAAATCCGTCATGTAGAAAGACTATGAAAAGAATATTAGAGATTATCGACAATGAATGTGTAGTTATTTCAGATATTTCTATATTTTTTGAAGAATTGATTACTATTGATTTAGTTAAAAGTTATGGAGATTCATTCGTTCAATTTAACAAAGAACTAATTATTTTAACGGATATTTGTGATTTTGTGAATTTTATAGAAAATAAAATAAAAATTTATGAAAAATAAAATTATAATTATTACGGGTCGAAGGTCTTAGCTTAAATAGGTGTAAATAAGCTAAGACCTTCGACCCGTAATAATTATAAAATTCCAAAAATGAAATAATTTTTTAAGGATTTAATTGAAAATATTATCCTTATAAAATATTTTTTAATTATTCATGTTTTTAGACGAAAAAGATATTGTAAAAGATTGGATTGTGGATGACGAAATATATACTGGCAAATTATCTTGTGTTCATTTAGCTCATAATATCATTACGAACGAACGTGTAGTCATTAAATCCGTTATGAAAACTTTTATTGACGGCACAGACTCTAGCCAAAAAATATTAGCAGAAAGAGAAATAAATGTATATAATAAAATTAAAAATTTAGAAGGTTTTCCTAAATTAATACATTTTGACGTATGGGAATACGAAGAAGAATTTTTTAATTATTTTATTCTCAGTTATGTTGGAACTAGTTTAGGACAATTTAAAAAAAATACCGTATTAACTTTAGAATTAATTAGAGATTTTTCTATTCAAATATTGGATAGATTAGAAACTATACATAATTTAGGAATTTTACATAATGATATTAAGCCAAATAATATTACTATTATGGATGGCAAAATATATTTAATCGATTTTGGATTATCTTCTTTTTTTGAAATAGATGGTGAACATATTCCTTACTCATCACAAATAAAATTTAGCGGTACTTTAACATATAGTTCAATTAACTCTTTGGCTGGTATCCAAAGATCAAGAAAAGATGATATTGAATCATTTTGTTATCTTATAACAGATTTAATCGAAGATTTGCCATGGAAATATATGTCTAGTAATTTAAGTCGAATCCAAAAAAAAGAATATGTTCATAGTTTAAAAATAGTATTTTGCCCAAATAATTTAGCAATGGTTAAGCTAATAAAAAATGTAAGAAAATTAAAATTTATAGAAAAACCAAATTATGAAAAAATAAGAAAAATTTTAAACAAAATATAAAAAACAATTTGTTTTAATAAGCAAAAAAAACGTAATTTTTCACGTGTTTAATGTGAAAAATTTTAATCAACCGGTTCTACAATTATATTTGTTTATAAAAATATAAATTTTTAAAAATATTTCAATTTTGGGATTTCTCTTTACAGAAATTATACCGAGGAAATACCATAAATAAAAAAATTGCAATTATGAACCATAAGGGGGATTGATTTTTCCAAAATACCACATATGTAACACCAGCTAACACAATTAAATTGTATAATAATATAATCAAATTATTTTTAAATACAAGATCAGTTGCCGCTTATTTTGAGGAATACAATTTTCATTACCCATCTTATTAATCTATTTTTTAAATTTGTTTATTATATTTTTGAGATTTTATTTGCTAAATTTTTGAGATTGAAAATCTCAAAAAATATTTTTATAATATTTTAACATAAAGCCCGCAAAATATCTATCCCTTTTATCGATTTATAAGGTATTCTAACGGTATTTTTCGATAATAATTCTTTAGGTATTTGCCAATGTTCTGGATTTATTCTTATTAATTTTAAACCATAATCTTCTACTAATATTTCACTATAATCTCTGATAACAGGCAGATTTATACCTGCACCGATCTCTATAATTGTATAGTTACTTCCAGTAACTAATTTTTTTATTTCTTTAATCATTAATTCTTCGATATTTTTCGTTTTATAAATGAAATCTTGAAAACCTCCGACCATTACATTTGGAACCATTTTTTCATGGCAATGTTTGCATATCTGGGTACCAGATCCAGATATTTTAGAATTTTTACAAAAAACTTTATTATTTCCAGTGCAATTTGTAGGACATTGTATATAATAAATATTTCCGTGAACCTCAATAATTTTATCTTTGTCAAATCCCGCCCTTAAAAAATATCCATCGATATTAGATGTAAAAACATAATATTCTTTATTTTTGCATAAATTTAATAGCTTTTTATACCCTTCATGCGGTTCATGTTCGTCAAATAATTTTATAAGTTCATTTTGATTATAATTATTTTCATTCAATAAAGTACTAAATATAGGTAACCCACTTTCTTGACTAAAACCGCTACCCGCAAATATTAGAATTTTATCCGTAATAAAATCTTTTAATTTTCTATATTCAATAGTTTCTATAATATCTTGTTTTATAGGGGTAAATTCCCAAAAATTATGTATATCATTATCTAACATTTTTATATAATTTATATATAATATTTAAAGAATAAAATTCGAACTTTTTGCTTATAAAACAAAAAATTAAAATTAAAGATTTTATTTCATTTTTAAAAATGAAATAAATATTTTTGGATAAATTTAAATTTTTCAAAAGTTTAGAGAGATTTTCTTAAAAAATGATACAAAAAACGATAAAACCTCCTCCAAATTGTTTTTCTTGCGGAAAACCTCTTCCAGAAGAAGATTTTAATCAATTTCATGCATTAAAAAAGAGAATGATAGACGAAGAGAAAATAAAAAATTTGGAATTAATCAATAAATTAAATTCTAGTTCTCAGAATTCTTCTGATAAAAAACATGTAGATTCTTCTGATTCAGATGATGAAAATTATGTAAGCACAGATATTTTTATAGATGAAAATGCTATTGAAAAAATAATTTTAGATGGGAAATTAAGCACACCCTATATTCGTATATGTTGTAGAACAATGTTTATCGGAGATGCGATTGAATATAGAACATTATCGGCCTTGTATGATTCTTCAAAAATCTGCGCCTCAATAGATGAAAAAGAATTATTATAAAAAAATAAAATATTAATAAAATATATTTTTCACGTCAAAATGTGAAAAATAAAAATAAATATATTTTTTTAATAATAATCTGTGTCGTCATAATCTCCTAAAATTTCACTTAATGTCGTTTTTCCTATAGGTTTTTGTCCTTTAGGTTTTGATGAATACATCCATAAAATAAATAGAGAAATTACTACAAAAATAACGATGATAATTATTATTAATGTGCCATTTTCCGAAAACCAAGATTTAATATTATCCCATATTTTAGCAAAAAATCCTTCGCCAACAGTAGGTAATCCTGTTGCGCAATCAACTTTATTTAATTCTCCACTTACTGTACTACTAGGTACAAAACAATTTCCTCCACAACTTTGACTAAAATTAATGCCTCCAGAGACTGTAGAATTATTTTGTAAAACATTAATATCGCTGAAAATACATCTGCAATTTCCTTGACTACAATTACCGCAGACAGAGCTAAAATTTATTCCTCCAGAAACTTGACTATTTATTAAATCTACCGTTATATTATCGATAATACAAATATTTTGATTGCAAGGAACTTGCGCTCCATTTACAAATTGGCCTACGACATTTGGCAGTAAACAAAGTGGATCACAGGCGCTATTTTGTTCGTTAATTCCTAAATTACTCCATTCCGCATATTGAGAGGCAGGTAGATGACAACCACACGCTTGAAAAATATTTTTATAAGCAACAGCTTTGGGGTCGTTAGGATTGATAGAGGTTAGTGATAAATATTTATTATAAGCATCAAAAATATCTTGTCTAGTATAAGGCTGACCTGTCGATGGATTAACAGAACATATTTTTTTTAAAGTCCCATCGCAAATACCAGCTGCTGGTCCCGTTGAACACGCTTGTAATAAATTATTCACAACTTTTGCATATCCTTCATCATTTTGACCAAAATTTCTTATATTTTCCACGGCACTTAATAAAACTGTTTGTGCTGCACTTTTATTTCCAACCGCATTAACATAATTCCAGCAATATCCTGGTATTTCAGTTGGAGATGGAAATGGATTCCAAGCTGCTTGTGTGTCTTTTCCCTCGATGTTTCTGCAAAATTTATTTGCAATTTCCCCTGCATAAATTTCATTTGAACAATTTGGAAGTACGTTAATAGGGTCGCAAGAATAAGTATTTTTCCCGATATATTGCCAAGGATTCATATAATCCCATCCTACCTCTAATCCTGTAGTTGTTGAATCACTATTTGTTTTAGATATTAAACAACAAGCGGCGGGATCTCCTCTATAAGAATTACGAATTACATTACATCTTCGCCCAGCAAATTCGAAACCAGTTGGACAACTACAACTTTCTCCATTGCCAGATGTATCGTCATAAGCACAACCATATTCAGGAACATTAGCACACATTTGACAACTTTCACTTTGACTATACGGCCCGTTCATATATTCGCCATTATCAGGAAATACAGGATAATCTTCGCATATAGTTGAAAGTGGTAAATCTGGAGCGCATCCTCCCTTATAATTTAATGCAGGATCTCCTATGAATAAAGATTGTAAAGTTTCTTGGGAAAATTTTCCGGGAAATCTTCCTAATTTTGACATTTATTTTTCTACAAATAATTTATTTTTTTTAAAAATTTTTTTAACTTTTTTTGCAAACAAAAAAATCAAAACTAAAGATTTAACTTTTTACTAAAGAAAAAGTTTTATATTACAATAAAGTTACATATAAAAATGAAATAATATATAATATTTTTGATTAAATAATTAAAAATCATGTTACCTAACGACCATATTTTTGTTAAATTAACGAGAAAATATTACAGTATTCAACTAATTAGAAATGAAGTTATAATTGCTGCAATTTGTAAAAAACCTTCATTGTTTAGTAAACAGTTTAATGCAATTTCGGCGTTAATTAAACGTGAGTTCAACAAAATTCAAACCTTTGGTTTGAATTTTCGTTAAATATGGAGATTGCGAATGTTTTAAAAATGCTAATTTTGCTTGCAAATTATGTGGTTGTTTTCATACAAAAGATCAGGGAACGTGGGGACTAAAAATTTTATCTGTGAGTGGGGGTTATGGCAACGATGAGTTTATTGTTTTAGGGAAATGTGTTGATCAAATTTATTCATATTTTAATGTTGTAGTTAATAAATTAGGGAAAAATGAATTTAAAAAATTGTTTTATAAATTTTTTTTATTTATGAATAATAAAAATATCCTTTTAGATATATGCAATATTATAGGTAAATTTTATTTTTTATCGAATTTATAAAAAAATTAAACTTTAGTTTTGATTTTTTTGCTAAAGCAAAAAAATTGGAATCATGTTATCTAACGACAATATTTTTGTTAATTTAACAAAAATTCAAACCAAAGGTTTGAATTTTGTTGAACTCCGTTTAACGAGAAAATATTGCGATATTGAAGTAATTAAAGATGAAGTTGTTATTTCATCTTTAAATATTGTTACAATAACAAAAAACCCTTGGTGGTTTAGAATACAATTGAATGCTATCGCGCATCTGATTAAAAATGGAAATTGTGAACGTTTTCAAAGTAATAGTTTTTATTGTGGATTGTGCAATCGTCATCACACAAAAGTACAGGGAACTTATGGATTAAAAATATTCATAAGCGAAAAATGCGACAATTTTATTGTTTTAGGGGAATGTGTCAATCAACTTTACTCATATTTTAACGTTGTTGTTAATAAATTAGGGAAGAACGAATTTAAAAAATTGTTTTATAAATTATTTTTATTTATAAATAACGAAAATATACTTTTAGATATATGCTATATTATAGGTAGATTTTATATTTTATTGAACTTATAAAAATGAAAAATTTTAAAAAATAAAATTTAAAAAAAAATGAAATGTCCGACAAATATTGTGCTTGCAAATTAGGAAGTGCTGGAGCACCAAGAAATTCCAAACATGATATTAAATGCGGAATTTGTCAAAAATCTATATCTAATGCTTATATTTTAGAGTGTTTTGCATATAATTTTTGTAATATCGAAAATGGAATATTATTTTACTATGACGGAAAAAATTTTACATACCATATTAATTGGGATTACGATCGTCCAACTTTGAATGATTTTTTAATCCGAATGTGTCCAGAAAAATGGGAAAAATCTCTTGCAAAAATAAAATATGACAGCGATAAAAATGTTTACGCAACACAGATTTTAAAAATGTTTTTTAACGAATGTTATTCCTAATAAAATAAGAAATGTAATTTAACAAAAATTTAATCCAAAGGCCTGAATTTTGCTGAACTCACGTTTAATAAAAAAAATATTTTTCTGACATCTAAATGTCAGAAAAAAATAAATGTGATTTTGCAAAAAATATTTAAAGATATAAAAATAAACAGGAATAGAAAATGCAGACAGAAATAGAAAATACAACGGGAGCGTTAATGTTTAGCTCAACTTCTGGAAGAAAAACAAATTTTCAAATTTTGGAAGAAAATAAATTAAATAAAAAATCAATTCAAAAAGAGAAAAAAAGAATAACAAGTTACGAAAAATATCAAAAAAATAAACAAAATAAACATTAATTAAATTACATTTTTAAATAAAAAATTTTCTAAAAATCTAAAAATTGAAATATGTTTTTCGAAAATTTTACTAAATTTTCGAAATTATTAGCCTAAAAAAATGTCCGAAGAAAGAAAATCCGTGCTTCTTCAATATATGGAACTTCAATGGCAAAATCTTAAAGAAAAAAAAGAGATGGTAGATAAATATTCAAACGTTGTCGAACAAACACTCGACCTTTTAGTAGAAAATAAAAAAGAACAGGACAACTTTCTTTTAGAAAGTAGTCGCGCTTTTGCAGCAAATATGGCTAAGAGAGAACAAAATGCCAAAGAATTTTGTAAAAATAAAACCTCTGATGAATTAAAAGATTATTTAGCTGATCAACCAGTCGCTTATAATCTTTGGAAAAACGCTGATTATGATACATTAGTAAAATTAACGATGGGAGTTTATGAAGATGAGATGATACATCCTAGACAAGATATTTACGACATAGATTACGGCGCTGTAGCAAAAGAATACGAGGAAATTGTAAAAAAATTATTATCTATAAACAATCATTGGGAATTTTTCGAAATTTTAAATGATTATCCTGAGTTAACTGGGCGTTTTGAGTTGCAAGATAAAATAAAAGTTATGCGCAGTCTTTTAAACAAAGAAACAAAAATTTTAGATGAAGAATTTCTTTAAAAATGTTCTATTTACGAAAAAAATAAAATAAAATAAATTGTTTTCAATTCTAAAAAGAATTGAAAAATGTTACTCGAAAATAATTATTATAAATAAAAAAATTGAAATATTTTTTCGAAACAAAAGATTTAAATAAAAATTTTGATTTCTAGAAAATATGTCATTTACTCTTTTTACCGATCATGAAGACATGAATGAACAAGAATATGAAGATATATATAAACAAATAGATGAAGAAATGCAGGAACAATCCGGAAAAGTACAGGAACAAATGATGGAAGAAATGTGCAAAAAAATGCACGAAGAAATATGTAAAAAAAATAACGCAATACCTAACGAGGATAAATTTGTTTTACCTAATGGTAGAATCGTGTCCAGTTATATTGAATATATAGTTAATTTATCTGATGATGAAATTGAAGATACATCAAAATAGACAATAAGAGAATAATTTTTCAGTTCTGGAAAGAATTGAAAAATGAAATAAATTGTTTTCAATTCTAAAAGAGAATTGAAAAATGTTACCTGAAAATCATATATTTGTTAAATTAACTAGAAAATATTGGGACTCAAATCAAATCAAGAAAAAAATAATTTCAAATATCTGTGGTTTAAACGCGTATACGCAAGAAGGTATACTTAATTTAATTAAAATTGGAAATTTTGAAATTATTTACTCAAATTTTGTACCTACATATGCACCTTGCTCTATATGTAGTGAAAGTCCTATACATCTTCGTCATGGAGTGTATAACAAAGATATAAAAGAAGTAGGAATGAGATTGTATCTTTATGAAGATATGTTTGAAAAATCTCCACGTAGTAGTATATTTATATGGGGAGATTGCGTTAATATTATTAATAGTTATTTTAATAACGCGGTTACTCTTTTGGGAAAAAAGAAATTTAAAAATTTATATTATAAACTTTTTATTTTTAAACATTATGAAAACATTGTAGATGATATATATCAAGAAATAGGTAAAAAATTATTTCAGATTTTATGTTTATAAAAAATGAAATATATTTTTAGTTGTATAAATTTTTGAATATTGTTTCAAACTATCATGAACGTAAGTCCTTTTACAATAGCTCTAATAATTACGTTTATTATTTGTCAATTTACAACGTTTATTATCAACATTCTCTCTGAAAAATGTTTTCCATTTCAACAAATATATAATGAAAATACAAATTATACAATTATTTGCCATAACAACGAAAATTGTTTGATAAATTTTTGTTTATCTAATATTTCAAAAACAGATAAATTTTTAATAACGTCAAACCTCAATCCTAATTATTGTGAAATAAATAATTTTAATAATTCTTTAAATATTGCGACACTTTGTTTTTTTATAGGAGAGATTATAATATCTTTTATATGGTTTTTATTGGCAAAATTTGAAAAACCGAGTACAAGGGGAGTTTGTTACATTGCCTTAGGATATTATGGATTATTTATTCTTTTGTTAATATTGTGGGATAGTTTAGTAAATTATCAACCAGAAAAATGGAAATTTATAGTATTATTTATAGACAAATTAATATTATTTTCATCTTTACTTTGTCTAATTGTAAAATCAGTAGATAAGGATAACGAAAATAGATAAAAAAATATTTATGAAATATATTTTTTCACGGTTTATACGTGAAAAAATGCAAACTTAAACTATTTATAGAGTGTTGATAAAAAATTTTCCAATCTCAATAAAAATATCGGATATTAAATCATTATTCATAAATAAAAGTATGTTATAAATTTTTCTATTAAATTCTTTTCTACCTATTTTTAAAATTATTTTATCTATATATAACGATAAATCAAATATGCATTTTGGATGAAAAAAATATGAGTTTTGTTTTTCAATATCTCGAACGCGAAATAAGTCGATTTCCTCAATCGTATATTCCTTACAACAATAACACAAAACAGGTGCAACTTTACAACTCGAAATTTTACAAAAATTATTTTTATAAGGTACATTTTTAATTATTTTTAGCGGATATGTTGCGTTAAATAATAAAAAATTTAATTTTCCAGAATAACCATTTCCAAATAAACGCTGATAATTATCAGCAAGATTATAGTGGGATATATTTCTTGTTAAATTTCTTATCGTATATTCTATAAGATTATAATCATCCATGATATTTGTCTATTTTTCTTATTTTCAATTAAAATTATCATTTTTTTACTAAACGTGAGTTCAACAAAATTCAAACTTTGGTTTGAATTTTTGTTAAAAGTTAAAAATAAATCTCTAATTTAAAATAAATTAAAATTTAAGAAAAATTTCTCTGAAATTTTGAGTAATATAAAAATATTAAAATGTCAGGGAGTGCAGAATTATACCAAAGATTAAGAGATCCATTCGCCGTTCAAGTTCCCGTAAATTCAAATTCACCGCTAGGTGGATGGGAAGATACGTATATGATTAATGGCGCTATTAGAGAATGTCATCCTGATTTTTTTGCCACACCTATAGGAGATTCACCCACTAGATTTTTAGTTTGCCAAAGAAAAAAAAATGAAAATGGTATGCCTTTTGAATCATTAAGAGAAAATCCTGATACTTTTGTGGGGCCTACACCATATTATAGCACCAGAGAGTCTCGTGATATGGTTTTGGATAAAAATGAAATTTATAGAAAAAAAACAAGTTATGAAAACAATAAAGGACAAACAATAGGTTGTGACGGCGAAAAAGGAATGTACGTCCAAACTTATGATTTATATTCAGACATCCCCAATAAACATCCGAGAAATTCGATATTAGGTGGAAATCCACAAAAATTTCAAGACAGACGATTACCTAATCAAGCCCATTTACAAGGCGTAGATTATTATAGAGATGCAATAAAATATAGAGGAATTGGAGTTGAACATATTGACGCTAAACCTGGTGATTTTGGGTATAAAGAGAATAAATATTATTTTTCAAGTCCCCCATATCTGTTCGATATAAGTATGGGAGTTCAGGCGTTTCCTCTATGGAAAAGAGAACAACTTTTACAAGGAACATTTACGCCAGAAAGAATGGCAAAATTAGAGAAAGAGCATACTTTTATTTCAAGAAATCCAACTTTTTAAAATAAATTTTTATGAATAAAAATTTATTTTTATGCGTTTTATCGCATAAAAATAATATAAAATAAACAGTTAATTATTTAAAACAATCAATTTTGTTTGCTCCTGCATCATATACCCATATTTCACATTTATATCCCGTATCTATAGTTGCTTTTTGTTTTAAAAATACAAAATCTATATCTTTTTTGAATGTCCACGTTGATTTTACCTCTATGCACCTATTTTGACTTTTTATAAGTATATCTGTAAAATACCTATGTTTTTTTCCATTTTCATCTTTGTACCATATAATAGGAACTTCTGCTCTGCTGGTAACAATATCATCTTCGTCAATATTCTCGTTTTCGATTAATTCTTTCAAAGCAAAATGTTCGTAGCCTTGATATTGAATTTTTTTACCAGATGGAGAAGTATAAATTTTTATTTTATACGCACTTTGTCTTTGTTTTTCAGAAATTTCTGAATTTTGCATTACATATTCAACTCCATATCTTCCCATATTTGTTTTCTTAATTTTTTGTCTAACTTCTTCGCTTTGTATCGGATATTCAACGCCGCGTTTTTCTATGTTAGATTTTTTAATTTTTTGTTTAATTTCTTCGTTTTGAAAAGGATTTTCTGCGGCATATTTTAATAAACACGTTTGTTTGAATTTTTCTTTAATTTCTTCACTTTGCATTGGATATTTAACTCCATAATGTTTATAACACGTTTCTTTAATTTTTTCCTTAATTTTTTCATTTTGTAAAACATGTTCAAAACCATATCTTTCTACATTAGTTTCTCTCATTTTTTGTCTAACTTTTTTATTTTGCGACGGATACGGAGCTCCGTATTTTTCTGTATTTGTTTTTTTAATTTTTTGTTTAATTTCTTCATTTTGAAAAGGATTTGAAAATCCATATTTTTCCGTATTTGTTTTTTTTATTTTTTGTCTAACTTCTTTATTTTGTGAAGGATACTCAACGCCATGGTTTTCCATACATTTTTCTTTCATTTTTTGTCTAATTTCTTTATTTTGAGAAGGATATTGAACGCCGTATCTTTCCACATTTGTTTTTTTTATTTTTTGTTTAACACTTTCATTTTGTAAACTACATCCAACTCCATATTTTTCCATATTTGTTTTTTTAAGTTTTTGTTGGCCAATTATTTTACTGTGAGCTTTACAACCAAAATTTTTACCCCGAACCAGTACTCGAAAAGGTTTTTCAAATGTATTTTGACAGTCTTGTATAGTACAATTTGCTATTATTTTTGTTTCTCGTATGATTTTTTCGTTTTTGTAATCTTTTCTTAAATACAAACTATTTTCTTTACAAAATTGCATCAAATAATTATAATCGTAATACGTTTTTTTAGACTTTGTCGTATTTAAATCCTCCATTTCTGAATACAAATTATATTCTTTAAGGATAATTTTATTTTTCAGATGAATAAATCTGAAAAATAATAAATATTTATATTTTTAATAACTATAATCTACGATAGTATATATACCGAATTTATCATCTGACCAAAGAGAAAATTTTTTATCTATTGTGCGATAATGCGATTCAATTTCCATCAAATTATTTTTCATTTCATCTCTCATTTTCATTAATTCTTCAAAAGATAATTCACATTTTACTGTTTCTTTTTCATTATAATTTCTTGGTCCATCTCTGATTCCTTTATATAAAGTTATATAAAACCATTGTTCGTGTTCCGTTGGCCTAATAACCTTATATTTTTGATTATTTATGTTAATTATCCCTTGAACCCCATTTTCATCTTCATCATCATCTGTATAACAAAATTCTTTTATTTTATAAGTAACAAAACGTTCAATCATCCCGTATTTATTTTTATTACCACAATTTGGACAATAATTAAATGAATCAATATTGTTCACTACGCAACCACAATTAATATGTTTTTCAATCTTTTTCTCAACGACTTCCAAATTCTCAAAATTTATCCTTAACCCTATCACTGTCACTGAGCAACAATCAAATCCCATTAATTGTTATTTTTCTATAGAAAATAAAAAGTTTTAAATATCATTTTTTAATTTTTACGTAAAAAAATAAAATAAAAATTGATTTAATTAAAAATATATATTTAAACTTTTCCATAAAAAAGCTTTAAAGAAATAAAATTTAATTATGTGAAAATGTTTAATCATCGAAATAATTCAAATGATGAAATTATACCGTATGAGCGATTGAATACCTCTACTGAGACAGTCATGGTATACACAAATATTTTTTTTACCATAAATAAAAAAACTTTCATCTTTTTTCCAATAACAAAGATAGAGACTCCTTTAACAAAAAATAAAAAAAATATAGATAAAAAATTATTAACAGCGCCTTATGGTGCTATAATTAATGTACAATTCGGTATATATTACCGAGGTGTAAGAATGAGTCGCAGAAAAAAATATTGGTGTCCAAAATGTCAATTATATAACAAAAAAAAGAAGAAACAAAAAACGGTAGAGGAAGAATGTCATTGGTTATATGAAGACGATGAATATTACAATATTTACCCTAGAGATACAAAAAAAATATGGTTTAAATGTAATATTTGTAAAACGATATTTAATAAAGCTGAATTACGTAAAATAATACCTTTTCTTAATCAAATAACCATAGTTATATCTGTTGGAGATTTATTAATAAATGCAATGATCTTTAAAAATAGTTGCAAATTAGCTGGAGCGAGATCTATGGATGACGCTTATCAAACTATAATGCTTTTATGGGAAGAATATATTCAACCACAAAAAAATCTATGGTCATTTGAAGATAATGAAATTGGAAATAATATTTTAGAAAATAATGTTCCAAGTATTTCAGCGCCAAAGGCCTTTAATTCAGAAATAAATAATACTTTAGTAGATAAAACAAATGTTAATTTTTTATTCGATTTAGTCATGAAAAATGTGGATTTTAAATTAAATTTTTCGATAGATAAGAAAAAATTAAATATTTTAATGAATAATCCAGAATATAATGATTATGTTTTCCTCTCTCAATGGGAGGCGACATCTGCAACCCATGTAAATATTAAAATGCATACAAAAATACCTGATGATTTTAGATATAATATTTTGGTTTATGAAAAAGAAAATATTAATCCATATTTTATTCAATCAAAACAAAATATGTATGCAAAGAAGAAAAAAAAAGCAAAATGTACGACTTTTATTGTTTTTTCCGCAGCAGAAATTATTTTAACAGGAAGATATGACAGTAATATGAAAATAATGTATGAATTTTTTGTAAAAGAGACAACGAATAATAAAGAACAAATCTCTGAAAAGGTTTGTGAACCGAAAATGCCATTAGACGTTTTTCTTAATAATGAATAAAAAATAATTAAAATAATTTTTTCACGTATAAGATTTTTTCTGACGTTTTAAACGTCAGAAAAAATGTAATTTAATTAACGTGAAAAAATAATAAAATATTTGTTTATAAAAATTTTTAAATTTTATCCCATTTTTCAGGTGAAAATTTTAAATTAAACCCATAATTATCAACAAAGTTAAAATGTGCTGGACTATTTTCCAAAAATAATACTCGAATAACAGATCCATTATTCATCAAATAGACACGATTTCCTTCAAATTTGTTGGAATCGGCATAATAGTAAGATTCTACTATTATTTTATTTCTATCATTAAAAGATAATTTTGTTCCACAATTTTCAAAACTCCAAAAACCAGTCTCATCATTTGCGATTAGTATCTTATCTTTATTTTCTGGCAAATTAAAATATTTTTTTGTTGTCCATTTTGTATTTAGGACATTTTTAACATCTTCTTTTTCAGGATTTGATTGAGTATTTTCATTTCCAACTTGAAAATATCCAGACATCTGTATTTTACTCAAAATTTTTCTTAAATTTTCAATTTGACTAAAAAATAATTATAAAAATAAAAAGTCAATTTTATAAATGTATTTTGTTTTTAATTATTAATATTTTATTTTTTTCACGTTAATTAAATTACATTTTTTTCTGACGTTTTAAACGTCAGAAAAAATCTTATACGTGAAAAAATAATAAATTGTATAATTTTTTAAATATCAATCCATTTTGCACGCGAACTCGTTAATTCAATATTATTAATAAAATTTAAATGTACAATATTATCTTCAAACCATACCTCAATAATAGAACCATTAGTCATGAAATATGTACGAGCTCCTTTAATACTCTCGGCATGATCGTATGATTGAGTAATAATATAATGGTTATTATCATAAAAAGAAAATTTTGTTCCAGAATTTTCAAATCTCCAAAATCCAGAATTACTCCGTATTTCTAATATTTTATTTTTATTTTCTGGTAAATTAAAATACTGTTTTGCTGACAATGATTCTTTAGGAGGAATAGTTTTAATATTTTCTTTCTTAATATTTTCTTTTTTAATATCTTTTGATGATATAAATGGCATTTCTTTACCGACATTCTCCTCGCCAAAAAAATAAGATATCATATTTTATTAAAAAAATAAAATAAAAATATTTTTTTCACTTTTTTTAAATTTGATCCCATTTATTATCATTCAAAATTAACGTAAATCCATAATCTGTTGTAACAAACGTAAAATTCACTTTGCCATCTTTTGAAAATGATACTCGAAATACAGAACCGTTATTCATAAAATATAAACGATTTCCCGGAAATTTTTCGCGAGAATCTATATAAGTATAAGATTCTATAATCATTTTATTTTCGTTTGAATCTTTGTTAAAAGATAATTTTGTTCCAGAATACTCAAAACTCCAATATCCTAGATGGGCCTTTGCTGTTATTATTTTATCTTTGTTTTCTGGTAAATTAAAATATTCTTCCGCTGTGGACGATTTATCATTTTCTTTTTTAATATTTTTTGATTCCGTATCTTTATCTCCGATTTGAAAATATCCTGACATTTATATTTTACTCAAATTTTTTTGCAAAAAATTTTCTTAAATTTTCAATTTACTCAAAATTTTTCTTAAATTTTCAATTTGGCAAAAAAATAAATATAAAAATGAAAAATCAATTTTATTAAAAGTCATAAATGTAATATTTTTAAATGAAATTAAAATTAACTAATTTTAAATGTCATCGCGACTCAACTTTTACCTTTGTAGAGCAAGGAATTACTCTATTAATTGGGGAGAGTGGAAAAGGAAAAACGACTATTTTAGATGCTATAGTTTTTGCTTTTTATGGAAAAGCCTTACGACCTTTTTCTCATGGAGCTAAAACATGTACCGTTGAATTGGAGAGTGAAAAATTCAATTTAAAAATAAAGAGGACGAGAGTTCCAAATAGATTGATTGTTACGCATAAAGATGTGGTTTATGAAGATGATAATGGCCAAGGTGTAATTGATAAATTATTACAGGTAGATTCCGAAGAATTTCAAATATCCAGCTATTTTAATCAACGCAAACAAAGATCTATATTTTCAATGAGTCCCGCAGAACAATTACAATTTGTAGAGACTATCGCTTATTATAATAAAGATCACGAAATTATGAAGGAGAAAATTAAAAATCACATAAAATTATTAGATATTGAATATTCAAAATTAAATAATCAAATCGAACTAAATAATAATCAGCTCGATTTTCACAAAAATAATTTGAAAATAGAGGAGGAATTTTTAAATGAAAAAAATATAAAAAATAAAAATTCTGCTAAAAATATCGATAATATAAAATCGGAACATGAGGAAATTTTTCAATCGCTACAAAAATTACAAACTTTAATTAATAAAAAAAGAAAAGAATTCGAAGAGATTCGCAAATTTGAAGAGGAGAAAAATAAATTCGATATTCAAAAAACGCAATTGGAATCAGAGCTCCAATTTAATATAAAAGCAAGAAAAGAATTAGGAACGGCAAAGACAGAGGACGAATTAAAAATATTGCAAGAACAATCGAAAGAGTTACATCAAAATATTCAATATGTGAACGATTTTAAAAAAGCTAATAAATTAAAAAATGAATTTGAAGAGCTATCTAAACAATATTTTGAAAATCTAGAAAACGAACTAAAAACTATAAAAAATAAGATTTTAAATGAGGAAAAATTAAAAGAATTAACAGAAATTGTAAATAATTATGAAGAATTGCGTATAAAATATGACAAAAATGAAATAACGAAAAAAAATCAAGAAAATGAAAAAATATTATATGATAAATTATTTGAGAAAATACGTGTAATTGTTGTACCTAAAGGTATTAAAAAAGTAAATTTTGAAAGTTTATGTAAATTTGCGAATATAAATATAGAAAAATATGAAAAAACGATAAAAAATTTAGAAATAATGATTGAAGATTCGCAACATTTATCATTAAAGTGCCCAAAATGTGAGGTAAATCTTTTATTAAAAAATAACGAACTTTTAATTAGCGAAACTACTGAAAATAATTCGATAAGTATCGAAGATAAAAAAGAAGAATTAAAAATAAATACAGAAAAACATAAGCTTTTACTCTCACAATTAGATGAGTTAAATAATCTTAAAAATAAAATTGATTTACACATTCCTATTTTAGATATAAAAATAATATCTTTGAAAGAATTTCAAGCATTATCTCTCCAAATAGATGAGCAACGTCAGTTATTAATAACGATTAAAAATTTAGAAAATAAAATAAATAAAAAGGAGCTATCAGATATATTATCGAAACTTAATAAACAATGTGTAGAAAGTTTTAGAGGATTACCTTCGGATATTGATAAATTAGATTTAAATAAAACGATAAAAGAAGTCAAAGATATCGATAATTTAATAGAGGAAGGATGGAGAATTAAAGGTGATTTTTCAAAATATACTAGAGAGATTAATTCATTAGAAAATAAAATTCTCTCTTTAAGTAGCAAACGTTTTTTAAAGAGTAACGTTGAAACTCCTGATTCGAGTGAAATTTATAAAAAAATACAAAATTTAGAAAGTCAAGCACAAGAATTATCATTAAAACTTAATAATTTAAAATCTGAATTGAGTTTAGCAGAAAAATATATAATCTATGAAAAAAATAAAAACGAAATTGATAAACTTTTACTTATAAAATCAGAATTATCGCAAAAACATAGGGAATTAAAAGATAGAATTACTGGGGCAAATAGTTTAGAAACTATATCTAGAGAGGCAGAGATGTTATCTTTAGAAAAAACGATTGAAAGTATTAATGAACATGCAAAAATTTATTTATCACAAATGTTTGTTCATCCGATAGTAGCTAAATTATGCGTAAAAAGAACTACAAAAAAAGGAGATTTATTAATAAAACCATCTATAGATGCATATGTAGAATATAAAGGGAATGTTACGATGATGGACGATTTAAGCTGCGGGGAAACCCAAAGGACTGACCTCGCATTTTTAATAGGAGTAAATGATATGCTCGGAAGTAGTATAATTTTATTAGATGAGTGTTTTAACAATCTTCATCAAGAATTAAATACAGAGATTTTGGAATATATTAAAAATCTATGTAAAGATAAGCAGGTAATTGTGATTTCTCACGAGGCTGTTCATGGCACTTTTGATAATGTTATAGAGATTTAAAAATAAAAATAATATATTATTTTTACCTAAATTGTATTTATTTTTCACATTAAAAATGTGAAAAATATTTTATTTTTTTTTAGCTAAATTTTTAAACGCACTTATCGTAGGTCCAGTAAATTATTGCGTGCGGATTTACAAACAAAAATACTTATATATTATTAATATGTCGTTATAATTCATCATTTTTGTCTTGGCCTAATTGAAGTTGTTTATTACTTTTGGTATATTCAGACGAAAGCTTAAAACGCGTATCAGGGTTTGCTTTTCTTAATTCAATTATGTAATTATCTCGTGCTTGTATAGCTTCTTCCTTAGTATTCCATCTTTTTAAATGAATATTTTTGCCAGAAACGCTTATTTGGGCTGCCCATTTTTTACGTTCTTTATCGTAAGACACTCCGTGATTGGCTAAATTTTTGTTTTGTGCATTTCCAGACGCTGTTATTATTCTTAAATTGTTAGTTTGATTATTTAATATATTGTTATCTATATGGTCTATTATATCCTTATTATTTATCAATTTGGAGTAATTTATAATATAACGATGAAGCAACCAACATTTACCATTTATCGCAAAATGAGGGTATCCGCTTGATAAATGAAATTTATATTGTATTAAATGATGGTACATATCATCACTTACCATTGTTTCAGCTACTTTTTCATGTCTGATATTAAAAATTTCAATTATAGCAATATCATCGCTATTTCTTTTAATTGGCTCATTTATTTTATTATTTTTTATTTGTTGTTTGGAAACTTCATTTTTTTTAATTGCATTATTACGAGCAATTAAAGCTTCGTCAACTGTGCTAAATTTTCCATTATATTCTTTGCCTTTAAAGGTATAAAAATAATATTTACTATTGCGATCATATCTACGACCTATACCGTTAGGCAATTCGCGCTCCTTTTTTATTTTTATATTTAAAATAAAATTATGCGGTTTGCCAATATTATTTATTGGGGTAGTTTCTTGTAAACCATATTGTTTAATTAATAAATCATAATGATAAGCAGCATGAGTTTCGTCTAAATAATAAAAAGATTCCTGAGAACCATTATATCTTACTTGACATTGCCATCCGGAAGTTCCATTATGTTTCGTCACTCCGCGGTATACACTTGAACCATCTTTTTTTTTGTTTCTGTTTCTATTATTATCGGAAATTGACACTGATCTCAGGTTTTCAATTCGATTATCAAGTCTATTGCTATTTATATGGTCTATCACAGGTTTTAACTCTTCTTGTTTATTTTTATAAAAATCATAATAAATATAACGATGTAAGCTACAATTTTTACTATTTATCCACATACTTGCATATCCTTGCGCATTTTTGCATACAGCATAATTATTTTCTA
>Ga0070731_10001700_pt1 | contig 22205 bp, 21 predicted proteins | sample Coa_R1_2_FD_66448 | JGI IMG/M metagenome (GOLD analysis project Ga0070731, IMG submission 66448) | Surface soil microbial communities from Centralia Pennsylvania, which are recovering from an underground coalmine fire - Coalmine... | ecosystem: Environmental > Terrestrial > Soil > Unclassified ... | reverse complement strand
GCGCACTCTCACTCGTCGCGCCTCCGCATCCAAAGCGGCGAGGCGAGCGTCGGAACGTCGGCGCGGCCATTCCGGCGGAGCCGGCTCCGAAGACGCTCTCGCCGACGCAGCGGGCCGCGCTCGCCCGCATCGTCGAGCTCATCGACGCGGGCGGCGGCAACGTCCTCCTCGCCGGCGCGACCGGCAGCGGCAAGACGGAGGTGTACATCCGCGCGTGCGAGGCGGCACTCGCCCGGGGGCGCGGCGCGATCGTGCTCGTGCCCGAGATCGCGCTCACGCCGCAGGCGCTCGGCCGCTTCCGCCAGCGCTTCGGCGACCGCGTCGGCCTGCTCCACTCGGCGCTCACCGAGGCGGAGCGTCGCGACGAGCGCGAGCGAATCGCAAGCGGGGAGGCGCCCGTCGTCGTCGGCGCGCGCTCGGCGGTGTTCGCGCCGGTGCCGTCGCTCGGCGTCATCTGCGTCGACGAGGAGCACGACGCGTCGTACAAGCAGGAGTCGGACCCGCGCTACGACGCGCGCACGGTCGCGGCGAAGCGCGCGTCGCTCGAGAGCGCGCTCGCGGTCTTCGGCTCCGCGACCCCGCGCCCGGAGACCTGGCAATCGCTCGAGCGTCTCGAGCTCGGGGCCCGCATCGGCGCGCCCATGCCCTCCGTGCGCATCGTCGACCTGCGCAGACAGGCGGGTTATCCGCTGTCGGCGCCGCTGCTCGCAGAGCTGGGCGCGGTGTCGGAGAGCGAGGGAAAGGCGATCCTCCTTCTCAACCGCCGCGGCATCGCGCCTGCCGTGCACTGCCGCGCGTGTGGAACGACGCGGCGCTGCCCGAACTGCGACGTCGCGCTGACGCTGCACGCCGACGATGCGCTGCACTGCCACCACTGCGGCCGCGTCGAGCCGACGGGTGACGTGTGCCCGGCGTGTGGATCGGCCGAGCTGGCACGGATCGGCGCCGGCACGCAGAAGCTCGAGCGCGAGCTCGCGAAGCACATTCCCGAGCTGCTGGTGATGCGCCTCGACGCCGACGTCGGCGACGTCGCCGCACCGCTCGAGCGATTCGCGACCGCCCGCCGAGCCGTCCTCATCGGCACGCAGATGGTGGCGAAGGGCCACCACTTCGAGGGCGTCGAGCTCGCCGCCGTCGTCGACGCCGACACCGGGCTCTCCCTGCCGGATTTCCGGGCCGAGGAACGGACGTTCCAGCTGCTGACGCAGCTCGCCGGACGAAGCGGCCGCGACGCACCGGGGCGCGTGCTCGTGCAGACGTTCCAGCCGGATGCGCGCGCGATCGTGCACGCGGCGCGGCACGACGTCTCCGGCTTCCTCGCCGAGGAGCTCGAGCGCCGCCGCGCGCTCGGCTACCCGCCGTTCGCGCACCTCGTCCGCATCGTCGTCACCGGCCCGGAGCAGGCCGATGCCCTCCGCGCCCTCGAGGAGCTGAAAGCCGGCCTGCCCGGCCACGAGCTGCTCGGGCCGGCGCCGCTCCTCCGGCTGCGAGGGCGCCACCGGGCGCAGCTCGTCGGCAAGACGCAGCATCCGCGGGCGCTCGCCTCGCGCGCCGCCGCGCTCCTCTCTGCCGCCGCCCCCGCGATGCGCCGCGCCGGGCTGACCGCGGTCGTAGACGTGGACCCGCAAAGTCTCTAGGCTCCCGCCCGTGAAGGACTTCAAGGCGTTCCTCCTCCGCGGGAACCTCGTCGACCTCGCCGTCGCGGTCGTCATCGGCGTCGCCTTCGCCGCCCTCGTCAGCGCGCTCGTCGCCGACCTGATCACCCCGATCATCGCGGCGATCGGAGGCAGCCACGACTTCTCCAACCTCACGTTCACGATCCACCACAGTCAGTTCAGGTACGGCGACTTCATCAACGCGCTCATCACGTTCGTGTCGGTCGCCGCCGCCGTCTTCTTCGTCGTGGTGAAGCCGATGAACGCCCTCATGGCGCGGAGGCAGAAGGACGAGCCGACGACGAGGCCGTGCCCGCACTGCCTCAGCGAGATCCCGCTCGCCGCGACGGTGTGCGCCGCGTGTACGCGCGACGTGCCTAGCGCCCCTCAGCCGGCCAGCGGCTGAGGATCCATTCCGCATCGAGCGGCTTCCGCTCGTAGCGGCGGCCGTTGATGCGCACGAAGTCGCGCGTGCGCGGGTCCATCGGCAGCCGTGCCTCGGCGGGGAAGTGCCGGTTGTGCCGCGCGATGAGCGCGTTCACCTCGGAGAAGTCCCAGCGCTCGGCCGTCTCGCGCCAGGTGCGCGCGAACTCGGCCGGGTCGTCCGTCCGCTCCGCGAGCTCCTCGTACGAAGCCTCGAGCTGGCGCTCGTGCTGGTCGACTGCGTCCTCGATCGCCCGGAGCCGCCGCATCCAGACGAGCGGGCCGCCGAGCGCGCGTATCGCCGACTCGGGATCGGGGCGGAAGTTCCGCAGCCGCTGGCGCATCGGCCTGCCCCGCACGGGGCTCTCGGCGAGGTCTGCTTCGAGCACGCGCCGCTCCTCGCGGTCGCGGGGAGTCTCGGGGCGGGTCGCGCCCTGGCCCATGATCTCCTTCAACTCGCGCGGATCCATGTCGTTAGTGTGCCCACCGCATGGCACGCGTCGAAGGCGAAGTCGTCGAGGAGGAGCTGGACGCCGAGAACGAGGCGCGACGCCGTCTCGCGCTCGCGCAGATCCGGCAGTACCCGGACGCCGCGTTGAAGATGGTCGCCCGGCCGGTGGAGGAGTTCGACGACGACCTGCGCGATCTGGCCGAGCGGATGAAGCGGCTCATGCGCGAGGCCCGCGGCGTCGGGCTCGCCGCGAATCAGGTCGGTGTGCTCCGCCGCCTCTTCGTCTTCACGCCCGCCGCCGACGAGGTCGCCGCCGTCGTCAATCCGGAGATCTTCGAGCGCAGCGACGAGACGAACGTCGTCGAGGAAGGCTGCCTTTCGATCCAGGGTGTGCTCGTTCCCGTCGAGCGGCCGCTGCGCGTTACGCTCACCGGGCGGGACGAGAACGGGGACGAGGTGCGCTACGAGCTCGACGACATCTTCGCCCGCGCGGCGCAGCACGAGTCCGACCATCTGGACGGCGTGCTGATCATCGACAAGACGACGCCGGAAGCGCGCCGCGAGGCGCTCGCGCTGCTGCGCCCGCGCATCGTCCTCGGGTAAGGCCTCATGCGGCTGGCGGTCGCCGCGACGGCGCCGTTCGGAGCCGACGTGCTCGAGCGCCTCGCTTCGAAGCACGACGTCGTCCAGCTGCTGACGCGTCCGGACGCGCCCCGCGGCCGTGGGCGAAGGGTCGCGCCGTCGCCCGCGAAGGAGTCGGCCGAGCGCCTGGGCATCGCCGTCACGCACGAGCTCGGGGAGCTCGACGCGGACGCGGTGGTCGTGTGCGCGTATGGGCTCCTCATCCCCGAATCGGCACTCGAGCGCGCGATGTGGCTGAACGTGCACCCGTCGCTGCTTCCCCGCTGGCGCGGCGCGGCTCCCGTCGAGCGCGCGCTCATGGCGGGCGACACCGAGACCGGCGTCACCATTCACGAGACGATCAAGGAGCTCGACGCGGGACCGATCGCCGCACAGGAGGCGTTCCTCATCGGCCCCGAGGACGACGCCGGCGCTGTTTACGCGCGTTCCGCGGAGGTCGCGGCGAGGCTGCTCGACTCGGTGCTGACGCATCCGGAGTTCACGCTGCAGCCGGACGAGGGAGTGACGTACGCGGAGAAGATCGCGCCCGCGGACCGCGTCCTCGACCCGACGCGTCCCGCGCTCGAGCTCGCGAACCGTGTGCGCGCGCTCTCGCCGCACATCGGCGCGAAGCTCGGAGACCTGATCGTGTGGAAGGCGCGCGTCGCCGAGGACGGCAGCTTCGAGCCGCTCGAGGTGCAGCCCGCCGGCGGCCGCCGCATGAGCTATGACGCGTACCTCCGTGGCCGCCGCTGACCGGCCCAGCTCGGACACGGCTGGGGACACTCCCCATCACGAGACTGGTGCGAAGTCGTGACGCTTTCGTGGCTGTGAGCGTGGTACCCCGAACGGCGCTTCCGCACCAGGTCGAGGCCGAACGTGACCTGCCCCGCTCGGACACGGCTGGGGACACTCCCCATCACGAGACTGGTGCGAAGTCGTGACACTTTCGTGGCTCTAGGCGTGGTACCGCGATGATGCTCGCGCTCCTGACCGAGACCGAACGTGATTGCCTCGACCGCTCCGTCGACCACCTCGCCGCCCAGCTCGGCGACGACCTGGTCGAGGTATGGGTGTTCGGCTCGGTCGCGCGCGGTGAGTCCTGGCCTCCGGGGATGAAGATCCCGTCCGACCTCGACCTCGACCTCGACCTCGACCTCGCCGTCGTCGTCCGCCGCGACCTCGCGGACGACGAGAAGCAGTCGCTCGTGAACGCGACCTACCCGCTCTACCTCGAATGCGGCCGCCAGATCAGCCCGGCCGTCGTTTTGGAAGGAGCCGTCGCCGAGACCGTCGCCGCCGCGATCGCGACCGACGGCGTCCGCCTTCGATGACCGTCTCTCCGGCGCGGCGCGCGGCCTACGAGGTCCTGCTGCGCGTCTTCGAGCAGGGCGCGTACGCCGACCGCGTGTTCCGCACCGCGGCGCGCGGCCTCGACCAGCGCGAACGCGCATTCGCGCAGCGGCTCGCCTACGGGTCGGTGCAGCGCGCCCGCACGCTCGACCACGCCATCGAGACGCTGGGGAAGCGGCCCGTGCGCAAGCTCGACCCGCCCGTCCGCGCAGCGCTCCGGCTCGGCGCGTACCAGCTCGGCTACACCGACACCGCGCCGCATGCCGCCGCGAACGAGTCGGTGGAGCTCGTCCGCCGTGCGCGGCTCGAGCGGGCCGTCCCGTTCACGAACGCCGTCATGCGCCGCCTCGCCGCCGGCATGCGCGGCCTGCTCGACGCGCTGCCCGACGGGCCGCTGAAGGAGTCGTATCCGGACTGGATCGCAGAGACCTGGACGCGCGACCTCGGCTGGGACACTGCGCTCGAGCTCATGCGCGCGCAGAACGAGCCGCTCGAGACCGTCGTTCGCCTCGTGCGCGGCGACGCGCCGGGAGAGCCCACCGACGTACCCGGCGCATATCGCGTCGACGTCGTCGACGAGTCCGCCGTCGCCGACGGGCGCATCTGGCCGCAGAGCCGCGGCTCACAGCTCGCCGGGCTCGCCGTGTCGTCGGAGGAGGGCGACCGCATCCTCGACCTGTGCGCGGCGCCCGGCGGCAAGGCGACGATGCTGCGCGGTGACGTCAGCGCAGTCGAGATCGACCCGGGCCGCGCCGGCGAGCTGCGGGACAACGCAGCCCGACTCGGCGCCGCCAACGTCACCGTCGTCGTTGCGGACGGTACCGCGCTGCCGCCCGAGCTCTCCGGCTTCGACCGCGCGCTCGTCGACGCTCCCTGTTCCGGCCTCGGCGTCCTCTCGCAGCGGCCCGACCTGCGCTGGCGCGCACGTCCGCTGCCCGAGCTCGAGATCGCGCTCCTCCGCGCCGCGGCCGAGCGCGTCCGCCCGGGAGGGACGATCGTCTACTCGGTCTGCACGATCAACGCCGACGAGAACGAGGCCGTCGTCGACGCGAGCGGCCTGGCCGTGCAACCGCTCGGCGAGGAGTGGCCGCGGTATGCGCACCCGAGGCGGCCGGAGTTCCTGCTGACGCTCCCGCACGAGCACGGTACGAGCGGCTTCTTCATCGCCCGGCTGACCGCCTAGTCTGTTGCCCACATGGGCTGGCACGACTGGGTGCGGACGGTCGAGATCGAGCCCTCGCTCTATGCCGCGGATTTCCGCCGGTTGGGCGAGGACGTCGAGGTCCTGCTGCGCGCCGGTGCCCGCGTCTTCCACTTCGACGTCGGCGACGGGCACTTCGTCGAGCCGATCACGATGGGCCCGATCGTCCTGCAGAGCGTCGCGCCGACGATCCACGCCATGGATGCGGTCATCGACTGCCACCTCATGGTCGACAACCCCGTCCATCATTTTCCGCTGTTCGCAGAGGCGGGTGGGAACAGCGTCACGTTCCACTACGAGGTCGTCGACGACGTGCCGGGCACGATCGCGCAGGCGCGCGAGCACGGCCTCCAGGTCGGCGTCGCCTTCAATCCGGAGACGCAGCCGGAGGACGTCGCGAAGGTGGCGGGGGACGCCGATCTCGTGCTGTGCATGAGCATCCATCCCGGGTACTCGGGCCAGGAGTTCATGCCTGAGGCCCTCGACCGGATCGAGCGGCTGCGGGCGGCGCTCCCGCCGTCCGTCTACGTGCAGGTGGACGGGGGCATCGGCGAGGACAACATCCGCGCCGTGCACGAGGCCGGCGCGGCGCTCATGGTCACCGGGCACGCCATCTTCGGGCACGAGGATCTGCCGCGCTCCTATCGGCGGCTGGTACAAGCACTCGCGTGAACCACATGCAGTACGCCCTCGAGCTCGCGGAGCGGGGGCGGGGGAAGGTGCGCGACCATCCGCTTGTCGGCGCGGTCGTCGTCGCCGGCGGCGAGATCGTCGGCGAGGGCTGGTACGAGTACGACGCCGTCGACCACGCGGAGACGTTCGCACTCGCGCAGGCGGGTGAGCGTGCGCGCGGCGCGACCATGGTCGTCACGCTCGAGCCGTGCGCGCATCACGGACGCACGCCTCCGTGCGCGGACACGGTCGCGGCGGCCGGGGTCGCGCGCGTCGTCGTCGGCGCGCTCGACCCGAACCCGAAGGCCGCCGGGGGTGTCGAGCGCCTGCGGGCCGCCGGCGTCGACGTGGAGGTGGCGGACGACCCGGCGGCGCGGCGGCAGAACGAGGCGTGGCGCACCTGGGTCGCGCTCGATCGGCCGCACGTCACCTACAAGGCGGCGGTGACGCTCGACGGCCGGGTCACCGTTCCCGGCCGGCGCTGGGTGTCGAACGAGGAGTCGCGGCGGCTCGTGCACGAGCTGCGCGCGTCCGTGGACGCCGTCGCCGTCGGGATGGGCACCGTGCGCGCGGACAACCCGCGCCTCGACGCGCGCGGCGTCGACGCGGCGAGACAGCCGCGCCGCATCGCGTTCGGCCACGGCGACGCGGGCGAGCTCGAGCTGCGCTCCGGCCCGCTCGAGGAGGAGCTGCACGCGCTTGCGCAGGAAGGCGTCCAGTCGCTCCTTCTCGAAGGCGGTCCGACGATCGCCACCGCGTTCGCACGAGCCGGTCTCGTCGACAAGCTGATGCTGTTCGTTGCGCCGGTCGCCGCCGGCGAGGGCAGGCGCTTCCTCGGCGACCTTCCCGCGCCGCTCCAGCTGACGGGCATGACCGCGCGCCACGTCGAAGGCGACGTGCTCCTCCAGGGCTACCTGCGTGAGATCTGAATGGGAGAGGGCGGCCGTGGCCGCCCTCCCCCGCGTCCGCAGGGAGTCGCTGCTGCGGACTCCGCGGCCGGCCAGCCCGGCCGCAGTTCCTTGCGAGAACTCCCCGGTGTGCGTCTCCAGCATTGTTCGCGCGGGCGCGCGCGTCTGTACCGGGTGCCGCTGAACCACCTGCGGAAAAGCCGCAGCTACCGTGTGCCGATGTTCACGGGGATCGTTCGCGAGCGTGGCCGCATCGTCTCGTTCGACGCCTCGCGCCTCGTCGTGGCAGCCGATACGGAAGCGGAGCTCGGCGATTCGATCGCGATTGCAGGTGTCTGCCTGACCGTGGTCGGGCGCGGCTCCGGCACGCTGGCGTTCGACGTCGTCGGCGAGACGCTCGAGCGGACGACGCTCGGCCGCAAGGCTGCGGGGGACGACGTCAACGTCGAGCCGGCGCTGCGTGCGGGCGAGCCGCTCGGCGGCCACATCGTGCAAGGGCACGTCGACGGCGTCGGCGCGCTGCGCGGGGAGACCGACGGCCTGACGTGGATCGACGCGCCCGCCGCGATCCTGCGGTATTGCGTCGTCAAGGGCTCGGTCGCCGTCGACGGCACCTCGCTGACGATCGCGGCGCTCGACGAGGCCGGCTTCGCGGTCGCGCTCGTCCCGCACACGCTGGAGATCACGACTCTGGGCGGGCTCCAGCCCGGCGACGGCGTCAACCTCGAGGTCGACGTCCTCGCGAAGTACGTCGAGAGGCTTACGATCACGTCGTGAGCTTCGCCACGGTGGAAGAGGCGATCGAGGACGTCCGCGAGGGGCGGATGGTGATCGTCGTCGACGCTGCCGACCGCGAGAACGAGGGCGACCTCACGATCGCCGCGCAGTTCGCGACGCCGGATGCGATCGCGTTCATGGCGAAGGAGGGGCGCGGCCTTATCTGCCTCTGTCTGACACCGGACCGGGTTGACGATCTGGGGCTCAAGATGATGACCGAGCGCAACGAGACGCCGTACGGCACCGCGTTCACGGTCTCGATCGAGGCGCGCGAGGGCATCTCCACCGGCATCTCCGCGCACGACCGCGCACGCACGATCCAGGTCGCGATCGACGCGTCGAAGAGCGGGGCCGATCTCGTGCAGCCCGGTCACGTGTTCCCCCTGCGTGCGCGCGAGGGCGGCGTGCTGCAGCGCGCGGGCCAGACCGAGGCGGCCGTCGACCTGGCGCGGCTCGCAGGGCTCATTCCCGCCGGCGTCATCTGCGAGGTGATGAAGGACGACGGGACGATGGCGCGCGTCCCCGACCTGGAGGAGTTCTGCGCGAAGCACGGCCTCAAGCTCGTCACCGTCGCCGACCTCATCGAGTACCGGCGGCGGCACGAGAAGCTCGTCGACCGCGAGGTGGCCGTGCGCCTGCCGACCACCTGGGGCGACTTCGACGCGGTGCTCTTCACCGAGAAGCTGACCGGGAAGCAGCACGTCGCGCTCGTGCACGGCGACATCGAGGGCGCCGAGGACGTGCTCGTGCGCGTCCACTCCGAGTGCCTCACCGGCGACGTCTTCCACTCGCTCCGGTGCGACTGCGGCGAGCAGCTCGACGCGGCGATGAGGCTCATCGCCGCCGAGCCGCGCGGCGTCCTCCTGTACATGGCGCAGGAGGGACGCGGCATCGGCCTCCTGAACAAGCTGAAGGCGTACGAGCTGCAGGAGACCGGCCTCGACACGGTCGACGCGAACCTCGCGCTCGGCTTCGGCGCGGACGAGCGGGAGTGGGGGATCGGCAACCAGATCCTCAGCGACCTCGGTCTGACGACCATCCGCCTGCTGACGAACAACCCGAAGAAGGTGTCCGGCCTGCAGGCGTACGGGCTCGAGGTGACCGAGCAGGTGCCGATCGAGATGCCGCCACATCCGGAGAACCGGCGGTATCTGGCCGCCAAGCGGGATAAGCTCGGCCACGGCTTGCACCACCAAGGTCTGCGGTTCGAGGAGGACGCGTGAGCGACGAGCAGTGGCCGGGCGAACAGTCGGTGGAGGTGGCGAACCCGCCTGAGGAGGACACGGGCGAGGAGCCCATGGCCGCGCCGGAAGAGCCGGCCGCGGAGCTGGAGCAGCTCGCGGGCCACGCACCCGGTGGGCTCGACATTCCGGACGGCATCGACCTCGTCGAGGGATCGGCGTGGGGGACGCGGAAGCGCGTCGCGATCGTCCTCTCCCGCTTCAACGGCGACGTCACCAACCGATTGCTCGCGTCGGCGCTCGAAGAGCTCGAACGCGTGGGCATCGACAGCGAGCACATCACCGTCATGCCGGTCCCGGGGGCGTTCGAGCTCCCGCTCGGCGCGATGGCGCTCGCGAAGACGCGGCGGTACGTCGCGATCATCGCGCTCGGCTGCGTCATCCGCGGCGAGACGGCGCACTTCGAATACGTCGCCGGCGAGGCGGCGTCCGGGTTGCAGCTGGCCGCGCTCGAGACCGGCGTCCCCGTGGCCTTCGGCGTCCTGACGACGGAGAACCTCGAGCAGGCGATGGCGCGCGCGGACAAGGGGGCGGAGGCGGTGCGCTCGGCCCTCGAGATGGCCGATCTCTTCAGCCGGCTGCGCGCGACCGCGAAGGCGTCGGCTTAGCGCCGGGCAAGGTCGGCGGCGGTTGTCCCGCCGGGAGCCGCTAGACTGCGCCGCCGATGTCGAAGGTCTGCGCCATTTGCGGGAAGAAGCCGAGCTTCGGTCACCACCGGAGCCATTCGATGGTCGCCACCAAGCGCCGCTTCGACCCGAACCTGCAGCACGTCCGCGTCGTCCTCAAAGGGAAGCCGACCCGGGCGTACGTCTGCACGCGCTGCCTCAAGGCCGGGAAGGTTCAGAAGGCGGTTTGAGGCTCGCCGATCGATTCCGCGAGTGGCGGATCGATCGGATGACCGACCGCGTCGCGCGGCGTCCCCACGGCCGCAAGGCGCGGGCGACGTACGGCTCCCCGACCTCTCACGACTTCGCGTGGCCGCACGTCCTCGAGGCGCTCGAGCTGGGGCCGGACGACCGGCTTCTCGACGTCGGCTGCGGCGGCGGCTCTTTCCTGCGCCATGTTCGCGACACGATCGGCTGCGAGGTCGCCGGCATCGACCACAGCCGCGACATGGTGAGGCTGGCCGCTCCGTTCGCGAAGCTCGGGCGGGCGGAGGAGCTTCCGTTCGCCGACCGGTCGTTCACCGCCGTCTCCTCAGTGGTCGCGTTCTTCTTCTTCCCCGACCCTGTGCGCGTGCTGCGCGAGATGCGGCGCGTGCTCGATCCGGAGCGCGGGCGCATCGCCATCTACACGACCGCACCGGAGGCGAAAGGCTCGCCGGCGGCTCCGTACCCGCTTGCGACGCGGGGCCACTTCTACTCGGACGAGGAGATCGTCGCGCTCCCGCTCGAGGCCGGTTTCCGCGAGGCCTCCATTGCCTTCCGCGAGCCCTGGGCGCAACTCCTCGCGGCCAGGTAGCGTCAAACGGAGCGGTGGAGGCCGTGTCCACACCCTCCCTCGGCCGGATCACGATCGCGAACGCCGCGATCGAGCACATCGTCGGCGAGACCGTCCGCGAGTGCTACGGCGTCGTCGCGATGGCCGGGCCGAAATGGCTGCCCGAGCGCGTGCGCAAGGGCATCGAGATCGGCCGGGACGGCGACGAGGTGGCGATCGACCTGCACGTCGTCGTCGAGTACGGCCTCAACCTCGCCGAGGTTGCGTCCACCATCCGCAACCGCGTGTCGTACGAGGTCGGCCGCCTCACCGGGCTCCCCGTCCGTGCCGTCGAGGTGCACATCGACGACGTGCGGAGAGCGAAATGAACCTCAACGGGGATCTGAAAGCGTTGCAGAAGGTCGTCGACGGTGCGCTCGCCTCGCTCGAGGCGAGCCGGCAACGCATCGACGACCTCAACGTCTATCCCGTTCCCGACGGCGACACCGGGACGAATCTGACGATGACCGTGCGCGCGGTCGCCGACGCGGTCGAGAGCACCACGGCCGGGAGCCGGCAGTCGCTCGCACGCGACGTCGCGCGCGGGGCGCTCATGGGTGCGCGCGGAAACTCCGGCGTCATCTTCTCGCAGATCGTCCGCGGCGCCGCCGACGTCCTCGGCGAGACGAACGGGCCTCGCATCGACGCGCGGTCGGCCGCACTCGCGCTTCGCGGCGCCTCCGACGCCGCCTATCGTGCAGTCCGCCGCCCGGTCGAGGGAACGATGCTCTCCGTCATCCGCGAGCTCGCCGAGGAAGCGGAGACGCGCGCGCAGGACGAGCCGGCGCTCGGCGACCTGCTCCTCGAGCTCGTCCGCCGCGGAGAGGCTGCGGTCGCACGCACGCCGGAGCAGCTGCAGGTCCTACGCGACGCCGGTGTCGTCGACGCGGGGGGCGCGGGATTGCTCGAGCTCGTCCGCGGCGTCGCCGCCACCGTCAGCGGCGAGCCACTGCCGCCGCTGCCGCCCCGGCTCGAGAGCGTCGGCGTCGAGGCGATCCACCAGGAGCTCTCGCCGTATCGCTACTGCACCGTCTTCCTCGTCGAGGGGAACGACCTCGACCGCGACGGGCTCGAGGACCGGCTCGAGCAGCTCGGCGACTCCCTCCTCGTCGTCGGGGACTCGAACGCACTGAAGGTCCACGTGCACACGGACGACCCCGGCGCGGCGCTGTCGCTCGGGACCGCGGCCGGAACGATCGACGGCGTCGAGATCGCGAACATGCACGAGCAGACGCATCAACGCGAGGAGCGGCTCCTGCAAGCGGTGCCGAGCCGACCGAGGACGACCGGCGTCGTCGCGGTCGTCGCCGGCGGAGGCAACCGTCACCTCTTCGAGCAGCTCGCCGAAGGCATGGGCCCGATCGCCATCATCGAGGGCGGCCAGACGATGAATCCATCCACCGCCGAGCTCGTCGCCGCAGTGCAGTCGCTCGACTCGGAGGAGGCGATTCTCCTCCCGAACAACTCCAACGTCATCCTCGCCGCAGAGCACGCGGCCGAGAACGCGGGCCGTCCCGTCGAGGTCGTCGCCGCCGACTCGATTCCCGCCGGCCTCGCCGCGATGGTCGCGTTCGACGGCTCGCGCTCCGCCGCCGACAACGCTGCCGAGATGCGCGAGGCGGTCGACGAAGTCGCGACGGGCGAGGTGACGATCGCCTCGCGCGACGTCGAGCTCGCCGGCGTCGACATCCGCAAGGGGGAGTGGCTCGGGCTCGCCGATGGAGTCCCCGTCGCCGGCGGTGCCGACTTCGAAGACGTCGCGGCGGCGGTGGCGGACGCGTTGGTCGTCGAGCCGCGCGACCTGCTGACCATCCTCACGGGAGTGGATGCGCCGCCGCTCGACGGGCTCGTCGCCCGCATCGAGGCAGCGCATCCCGACCTCGACGTCGACGTCCAGGCGGGTGGCCAGCCTCACTATCACCTGCTTCTCTCGGCCGAGTAGTCTCCAAGGCCAGTGGTGCGGCCCGTCCGGATCCTGCTCGTCGAGGACAACGCCGTCTTCCGCGAGGCATTGGAGCTCCTGTTCTCCCTCCGCGACGACATCGACGTGGTCGCCTCGGTCGGGGACGGCAACGCGGCCGTGCCCGCGTGCATCGAGCACGAGCCGGACGTCGTGCTGATGGACTACCGCCTGCCCGGGCTCGACGGAGTGCAGGCGACGCGCGCGGTCCGCGCGGCATGCCCGCAGGCGGCGGTCGTATGCCTCACCGCCTCGGCGGGCGGTCGCGAGATCGAGGCGCTGGAGGAGGCCGGGGCGATCACGTGCCTCCGCAAGGACCAGGAGCTGGAGGAGATCGTCGACGCGATCAAGCGCGCCGCCGAGAGCGCCGCGTGGAGCTGAGCACCGCCGACACCGCGATCGTGCTGGACTCGACCGCGGACTTCCCGGACGCCGCGCAGCGCCATCCGAACTGGCGCGTCGTCCCGCTGTACGTCAACTTCGGGACCGAGAGCTATCGCGACGGCGTCGACCTGACGGCGGACGAGTTCTACGCGCGGTTGAAGACGGCGGAGACGATGCCGACGACGTCGCAGCCGACGCCGGCCGATTTCAAGGCCGTCTACGAGGAGCTCGCCGGCTACAAGCGCATTTTTTCGATTCACATCGCAGCGAGCCTGTCGGGGACGTTCCAGAGCGCGGGTCTCGCGGCCGACGACCGCGTCCGGAGGATCGACTCCGAGACTGCGTCCGCGGCGATCACGATGCTCGCACTCGCCGTCCAGCGGCGCCTCGACCGCGGCACGAGTGACGACGAGGTGGACGCGCTCGTCGAGCGCTACAAGCAGCGGCACGGCCTCCTCTTCACCGTGGACACGCTCGAGTTCCTCGCGCGCGGCGGACGCATCGGGCGCGCGAAGGCGTTCGCGGGCGAGCTGCTGAACGTGAAGCCGATCCTCTCCATCCGCGGGGGCGAGGTCGTGCCGATCAAGCGTGTGCGCGGGAACCGTAAGGCCTTCCAGGAGTTCGTCGACGCGTTGCAGTCGCAGACGGTCGACGGCCCGGAGCTGCGCATCGGCATGGCACACGCGGACGCGCCCGAGCGGACGGCCGAGCTTGCGAGGATGACACGCGACCTGCGCCCGCAGGCGACGATCGAGATCGAGACCTCGCTCGGCGCCGTCATCGGTGCGCACGCCGGTCCCGGGACCGTCGGATACTTTTGGTTCACCGACGAGGACTGATCCGTCCGGTCCGGCATCTAGCCTCCACGTCGCCCTGTCCCCGAGGACGATGACAGCGATCCGTCGACAGACGGTCTTTGCAGGCCTGGACCAGCCGCAGGCATGGCCGCCCACGCGCGGACGGGCGAGGCCTCAGCGGCTGGAGGCCGCGCTCGACACGCTCGACGGCGTCGGCGTGACGTTGAAGCGGCGGCTGGCGAAGCTCGGGCTCGAGACGATCGGCGACCTGCTCGACCACGCTCCGCGCCGGTACGAGACGGCGGCGGACGAGGTGCCGATCGCCGAGCTGCACGGAGACGACGAGGTCGTCATCGTCGGCGAAATCCTGAACGTCGGCAAGCGGCCGCTGCGCGGCCGACGCACCCTCGTCACCGCGCGCGTCACCGACGGCACCGCCACGATCGGCGCCTCGTGGTTCAACCAGCCGTGGATCGCGGACCAGCTGAAACCGGGCATGCGCGTCCGGCTGCGCGGCAAGACGGGCCGCTACGGCTTCGACGTCAAGTCGCACGACATAGGCGCTGCGCAAGCGACCGCGGACTTCGCTCCCGTGTACCCGGCGGCGGAGGAGATTCCGGCGAAGACCGTCCGCCGCGCGGTCGAGGCCGCGCTCCCGCGTCTCGTCGACGTGAACGATCCGCTTCCGGCGGAGCTGCGCGAACGCGAGGCGATGCCGCTCCGACGCGACGCGCTCGCCGTCGTCCACCGTCCCTCCTCCGAGGACGAGGCCGAGGTCGGCCGGCGGCGCCTCGCGTTCGACGAGCTGCTCCTCCTCCAGGTCGGGATCGCACGCCGCGCGGCCGAGCGCGGCCGCACGCTCGCGCCCTCGCTCGGCGAGCCCGGCGAGCTGATCCTGCGCTACCGGCGAGGGCTGCCGTTCGCGCTCACGCCGTACCAGGAGCAGGCGATCCGCGAGATCGACGACGACCTGCGTCGCACGGTCCCCATGCAGCGGCTCCTGCAGGGAGACGTCGGATCGGGCAAGACGGTGGTTGCGCTCTATGCGCTGCTGCGCGCGGTCGAGAACGGGAGACAAGGCGCGCTCATGGCACCGACGGTGACATTGGCCGAGCAGCACTTCCTCACCGTCGGCGACATCTGCCTCGAGCTCGGCGTCACATGTGCGCTGTTGACGACGTCGAAGAACCGGGATGCGTTGAACGCGGACGTGGTCGTCGGCACGCACGCGCTCATCCAGGAAGGCGTCGAGCTCCGTGACCTCGCCGTCGCCGTCGTCGACGAGCAACACCGGTTTGGAGTTGCCCAGCGCGCGGCTCTCACCGGCGCCCGTGGCGAAGCCGGGTTCGGCGGTTCGCGCGCAGAGCCCACGAAGCTTTCCCGCGGCATCGCAAGCCACGCCGGGGGAGTCGAGGAGCGGAAGGCTCTTGCGCACGGACGCGGCCCGCACGTCCTGCACATGACGGCGACGCCGATCCCGCGCACGCTGGCGCTGACCGTCTACGGCGACCTGGCGGTGACGGAGATCGCGAAGCCGCCCGCGTCGCGGAAGCCCGTCGTCACCTCGCGGATCGGCGAGGAGCGTTCGTCCGAGGCCTACTCGCGGCTGACGCGGCTCCTGCGCGAGGGCCGCCAGGCGTACGTCGTCTGTCCGCTCATCGAGGAGTCGGAGACTTCCCGCGCGCGGGCGGCGGAGGCGGAGGCGGAGCGGCTCCGGCGCGCGGAGCTGCGCGAGTTCTCGGTCGGCTGCGTGCACGGGCGGATGAAGCCGGCCGAGCGGCGCCGCGCGATGGCGCAATTCAAGGCGGGGGAGATCGACGTGCTCGTCGCCACGACGGTGATCGAGGTCGGCGTCGACGTTCCGAACGCGACGGTGATGATCGTCCAGGAGGCGGACCGGTTCGGCCTCGCGCAGCTGCACCAGCTGCGCGGCCGCGTCGGACGCGGCGCCGAGCAGTCGTTCTGCGTGCTCGTGTCGCGCGCGGAGGCCGAGCTGACGGAGTCGGCCAAGGTGCGGTTGGACGCGCTCGTCGCCACCTCCAACGGCTTCGAGCTCGCCGAGAGGGATCTCGAGCTGCGCCGCGGCGGCCAGCTCCTCGGGACGCGCCAGTCGGGCTTCTCCGACCTGCGCTTCGCCGATCTGCGCGGCGACCGGCCGCTGCTCGAGCGTGCACGTGCGGCCGCAGCGGCGCTCGTCGGCCTCGCCGGCCCGCTGCAGGACGAGGTCGACGCGCTCTTCGCGAGCGCGGACGCGGCCCCGCTCGCCTGACCCTCTCGCCAACGCCCTGAACCGTGCTGGACCGCTCACTCGAACGAGTGAAGACCGGATTACGATATTTCCTAACACACTGGCTTCCGTCTTCCGATAGGGAGCGACATGTCTGCGGCACCGTGGGACCGTGTCCGAGCCGACCCGTGGGATCGCTCCGCGTCGCGCTGGATCGACAAGTGGTTTGCCGCCTGCGAAGACCTCGCAGAGCTGCAGCGGTCGAATCCGATGACCGACGCGGTGATCGACGAGATCGAGGGCCGGCGCATCCGGATCGGCGAGCGCTGGCTCGTCGACTTCGCCTCCTGCAACTACCTCGGATTCGACCTCGAGCGGTCGATCATGAACCGCGTCCCCGAGTACCTCGAGAAGTGGGGGACGCATCCGAGCTGGTCGCGCCTCCTCGGCAGCCCGGTGCTGTACGAGCAGATCGAGCGGCGGCTCGCAAACCTGCTCGGCTGCGAGGACACGCTCATCCTCCCGACGATCACGCTCATCCATCTCTCCGTGATCCCCGTCCTCGCAGGCGGCGGGACGATCTACGTCGACCGCCGTGCCCACAAGACGATCTACGAAGGCTGCCAGTTCGCCTCGCTCCGCGGCGCGACGATCAAGAAGTTCGAGCACGAGGACGCCGACGACCTCGAACGGCTTCTGCGCGAGAAGTCGCGAGGGCCGCGCCTCATCTGCATCGACGGCGTCAACAGCATGACCGGGAACTGGCCCGACGTGAGGAAGTTCGCCGACCTCGCGCGCCGGTACGACGCGATCCTCTACGTCGACGACGCCCACGGCTTCGGAGTCATCGGCGAGCGGAACCCGCGCGAGCTCACTCCGTATGGCTCACGCGGGAACGGAATCGTCCGCTACTTCGGCGAGCACTACGACCACGTCGTCTTCGTCGCCGGGTTCTCGAAGTCCTACTCGTCGCTGGCGGCCTTCATCGCCTGCCCGCCCGAGCTGAAGCGCCTCCTGAAGACGGCCGCGCCGCCGTACCTCTACTCCGGCCCCTCGCCGGTCGCGTCGCTCGCCACCGTCATCGGCGGCCTCGACCTCAACGACCTTCGCGGCGACCAGATCCGCGCCGGCCTCTGGGAGAAGACCGATCTCGTCCTCGGAACGCTCGAGAGGCTCGGCGTGCACACGCCGAACCACTCCGGGTTTCCGATCGTCGAGATCCCGCTCGCGCGGCACGAGGACATCGACGCGGTCGGCAAGTTCCTCTACGAGCAGGGCATCTACGTGACGCTCGCGGCATACCCGCTCGTCCCGCGCGACGAGGTCGGGTTCCGCATCCAGCTGACGGCTGCGAACACCCAGGGCGAGATCGAGTACCTCACCGACGTGCTTGCCAAGCTCGCGAACACGTTCGACCTCCAGTCCGCAAAGAAGCTGGTGGCGCTGTGAGTCCGAAGAAGCTCGTGCGGCTCTCGACGCTGTGGTGGTGGTACCTCGGCTCGATGACCGCGCTCACAGTCGCGTACGAGTTCATTCCGCCCTTCAAGGGCGATGCGATCACGATCAATTTCATCGGCCTCACGTCGCCGGTCGCGATCGGCATCGGCATCTGGATGCACCGGCCGAAGGCGCGCTTCGCCTGGCTGCTGCTGCTCGCCGGGCAGGCCCTCTACTTTGCGGGCGACTTCTACACCTACAGCTACCCGCAGCTCCTCGGCGGCGTCGTCGGCTTCCCCTCCGCGGGGGACGCGATCTACCTCGCCGTCTATCCGGTGCTCGTCGCCGGCCTCCTGCTGCTCATGCGCCGGAGGAACCCGGTCCCGGACCGCGCGGCGGGCATCGACGCGCTCATCCTCACCCTGGGCTTCGCGGTCCTCTCGTTCACGTTCCTCATCTCCCCGAACATCCACGCGTCGGGGCTCTCGATGCTCGCGAAGGCCGTATCCGCCGCGTACCCGTTCGGCGACGTCCTCATTCTGGCGGTGCTCGTCCGGCTCGCGGTCGACGCGGGCAAGCGCGCCCCGGCGTTCTACCTCCTGCTGTCGAGCATCGTCGCGCTGCTCGTCACCGACTGCGCATACAACTACATGCTTCTCAAGAACGCGTACCACCACCAGCTGATCGTCGATGTCGGCTGGATCGCCTATCTCGTGCTCTGGGGCACGGCGGCGCTCCATCCGTCCATGCGGACCCTCGAGGAGCCGGCGGTGGAGACCCGGACGCGGCTCACGCGCGTGCGGCTCGTGCTTCTCGCGATCGCCTGCCTCATCGCCCCCGCCATCCGCTTCTTCGACAGCCTGGAAAACGTCGACCACATGGTCGTGCTCGGTGCCGCGTGCATCCTGTTCCTCCTCGTCGTCGCCCGCATGGCGGGCCTCGTCCGGCAGGAGGAGCGCGCGACCGACCGCGAGTTCGCGCTGCGCCGCGCTGGTGCGAAGCTCGTCGCGGCCTCGGCCGGCCAGGAGCGCATCACGGGCGCCGTGATCGCGGCTGCGCACGAGCTCGTCGGCGCTGACGCGAACGTGCGGGTCGTCCTGTCGATGCCGGACGATGCGCTCGCGCTGACCGCGTCGAGTGCGAACGAGCCTCCCTGGGCGGTCCCCGCCGACGTCGGCAGCCAGATGATCGAGGCGGTCAGCAGCGAGGAGCTCGTGACCGTCGCGCCGGTCCCGGTGGCGATCCGCCACGCCCTTCGCTTCGAAGACGCCGAGGCGGCGGTTCTCCTGCGGCTGTCGGCGCGAACCGAGCTTCGCGGTGTCCTCGTCGTCGCCACGACCGACGAGCTGAGCCGCGACACGCGGGCATCGCTTGCCTCCCTCGCAGCCCAGGTCTCCCTCGCGCTGGATGCCGCCTCGCTCGCGGACGACCTCCACCGGCGCAAGAGCGAGGCGCGGTTCCGGTCGCTCGTCGCGCACTCGAGCGACCTCATCACCGTGCTCGACGCCGACGGCGTCGTCACGTATCAGAGCCCCTCGGTGGAGCGCATCCTGGGGTATCTGCCGGGCGATATCGAGGGCACGAAGTTCGACCGCCTGCTCGAGCCCGCCGACCGGCCGAGGCTCGCCCAGGTGCTCGAGCACGACGGCCTCCGCAGCCGTGACGCGCACTCGATGGAGTGCTCGATCAGGCACGAGGACGGCCGCTGGCTGCAGTTCGAGGTGAGACACACGCACCTCCTGCACGACGAGACCGTGCGCGGCATCGTCCTCAACTCGCGCGACGTCAGCGAGCGGCGCGCATTCGAGGATCAGCTCGCCCATCAGGCGTTCCACGATCCTGTCACGGGTCTTGCGAACCGCGCGCTGTTCGTCGACCGCGTCCAGCACAGCCTTCGCGGCGCGCGGCGCGCCGGCGCACTCATCGGCGTCATGTTCATCGACCTCGACGACTTCAAGACGGTCAACGACTCGCTCGGCCATCCTGCCGGCGACGCCGTACTCCTCGAGGTCGCCGGACGGCTCGACCGTACCGTGCGCCCGTCCGACACGGTCGCCCGCTTCGGCGGCGACGAGTTCGCGATCCTCCTCGACGGCGTCTCCGGTTCCGACGAGGCGGCGCTCGTCGCCGAGCGCGTGCTCTCCGTGCTCGAGGCGCCGATGGAGATCGAGCGCAAGCACGTGTACGCGCGTGCGAGCGTCGGCATCTGCCTCAACGACGGCCCCGGCGCCGACTTCGACGCCGAAGCGATGGTGCGGAACGCCGACGTCGCCATGTACATGGCGAAGCGCGACAGCAAGGGCCGCTACCGGTTGTTCGAGCCTGCGATGCACGAGCGCGCGGTCGAGCGCCTCGAGCTCCGCGGTGAGCTGCAGCATGCGCTCGAGCTCGGCCAGTTCGAGGTCTACTACCAGCCGGTCGTCCGTCTCGACCGCAACGAGAACTACGGCGTCGAGGCGCTCCTGCGCTGGAACCATCCCGATCGCGGGATGATCGCGCCGGTGCATTTCATCCCGCTCGCCGAGGAAACGGGCCTCATCGTCCCGATCGGCAGCTGGGTCATCCACGAGGCCTGCCGTGAGGGTGCGCTCCTGCAGAAGCGCTTCGCGACCGACCCGCCGCTGACGATGAGCGTGAACCTGTCCGTGAAGCAGCTGCAGTCGGAGGCGATCGTCGACGACGTGCGCGCCGCGCTGCAGACGAGCGGCCTCGAGCCTTCGAGCCTCGTCCTCGAGGTGACGGAGACGGTGATGATGGCCGACGCCGACGTCGCTGCGCAGCGTCTGGAGGAGCTCAAGGCGCTCGGCGTGCGCATCGCGATGGACGACTTCGGCACCGGCTACTCCTCGCTCGGCTATCTCAGCCGGCTGCCGGTTGACGTCCTCAAGATGGACCGCTCGTTCCTCAGGCCCGACGGAGAGGGCGCGACCGGCCTCGCCGCCGCGATCATCGCCATCGGCGAGCGCCTCGGCCTCGAGGTCGTCGCCGAGGGCATCGAGTACGAGGGCCAGATCGAGACGCTGCAGGATCTCGGTTGCGAGCTCGGCCAGGGCTTCCTCTTCGCGAAGCCGATGCCGCATCGCGCGCTCATGCGATATCTCAGCAAGACGCTCGCTCGCGAGGAAGTTGCGAGCGAGAATGCAGCATAGTTTCGAGGGTCTCGACCGCCCGGGCGGATTCGCGCGCGTCGGACTGCTGCGGCCGCTGCGCTCTCGCGACTTCCGCATGCTGTGGACGGGCCAGACCGTATCGCTCGTCGGCGACGGCATCTTCCTCATTGCGATGGCGTGGACGGCGTTCCAGCTGTGGAACTCACCGGCGTCGCTCGCGATCGTCGGGATCGCGATGACCGTTCCGATGATCGCGTGCCTGCTGCTCGGCGGCGCCGTCAGCGACCGGCTCGACCGGCGGCTCGTGATGATGGCGTCCGACGCCGTGCGCGCGGTGGCGGTGGGCGCGGTCGCCGCGCTCGACCTGGCCGGGCATCTCGACTTCCCGATCTTCGCAGTCCTCGTCGCCCTGTACGGCGCGGCCACCGCCTTCTTCACGCCAGCGTTCGAGGCGATCGTCCCGAGCATCGTCGCGCAGGAGGAGCTCTCGCAGGCCAACTCGCTCGACCAATTCGTCCGACCGGGAGCGCTGCGGCTCGTCGGGCCCGCGCTCGGCGGCTGGATCGTCGCGTTCGCCGGCAGCGGTGGCGCGTTCGCAATCGACGCGGGCACCTTCGTCCTCTCGATGGCCGCGGTCGCGCAGATCCGTCCGGTCGCGCCCGCCGCCGACGTCGCGGTCTCGACGGGCGCCGCGATCAAGGACGGCTTCCGCTTCGTGCGCGGTCACGCGTGGATCTGGGCGACGCTCCTCTCGGCTGCGGTCGCGTATCTCGTGTTCCTCGGACCGACGGAGGCGCTCCTGCCCTTCGTCGTGAAGAACGACCTCCACGCATCGGCAACCGGGCTCGGCCTCGTCTTCGCCGCGGGCGGCGTCGGTGCGATCGGCGCGGCGCTCGTCATGGGCCAGCGCGGGCAGCCTCGCCGCGACATGACGTTCATGTACGTCTGCTGGGCGCTTGCGACGGCCGCCGTTGCCGGGTACGGGCTCGGCCGCTCCGTCGTGCAGATGATGGTCGCGTGCCTCGTCTTCAACGCGCTCGAAGCTGCGGGGACGATCGTGTGGGCGACGATCAAGCAGCGCCACGTGCCGAGCTCCCTCCTCGGCCGCGTGTCGAGCCTCGACTGGCTCATCTCCATCGCGCTCCTGCCGCTGTCGTACGGTCTGACGGCGCCCGTTGCATCGCTCGTCGGTGCGCGAGCGACGCTCGTCGGCGCGGCGGTGATCGGCTCGGTCGTGACCTTCGGCGCGCTCTTCGTCCCCGGCGTCCGTGACGTCGAATCGGCTAGATCTCCTCGAGCCGCGGCGCTGCGCGGATCGCAGGGCTGAGCGTCCCCCACACCGCCATCGCGAGGCCGCATCCGGCGAGGACGCCGATCGTCGCGCGCGCCGAGACGGTGGCGAGCAGGAAGCCGGCGAGCAGTGGGCCGAGCGCGCCCGCCCCGTTCGTGAGCGAGCTGATCGCCGCCGTCGTGCGGCCCATCAACCGGTCGGGCGTGAGCGACATCTGG
>Ga0070731_10001699_pt1 | contig 22214 bp, 10 predicted proteins | sample Coa_R1_2_FD_66448 | JGI IMG/M metagenome (GOLD analysis project Ga0070731, IMG submission 66448) | Surface soil microbial communities from Centralia Pennsylvania, which are recovering from an underground coalmine fire - Coalmine... | ecosystem: Environmental > Terrestrial > Soil > Unclassified ... | reverse complement strand
CCGGCTTCGATGACCGACCATTTCGAGCTGTCGATCATCACCGGTACGCGCGCGATCTCGGGCTCGGTCGCGATGTAGTTCAGAAAGGTCGTCATCGCACGCTCGGAGTCGAGCATGCCCTCGTCCATGTTGACGTCGATGATGTTCGCGCCGCCGCGCACTTGTTCGAGCGCGACATCGGTGGCCGCGGCGTAGTTCTCGGACTTGATCAAACGGGCGAATTTCTTTGACCCGGTGACGTTCGTCCGCTCGCCGATCATCTGAAAGTTGCTGTCGGGGCGGATATAGAGCGCCTCGAGACCGGAGAGACGGGTTAGTCGCTGGTCAGGATCACGGAGAGGCTGGCCAACTTTATTTACTGCTCGTGGGGCCCCACCCCCGCTCGCCCGCCCTGCGGCGCTCGCGGACTCGCTCTCCTCGGGCGGACCATCTATTTCGAGCGATCTCGGGCTGACGCCCTCGATCGCTCGGGCAATCGCACTGATATGATCTGGCGTCGTGCCGCAGCAGCCGCCGAGAATATTCGCGAAGCCGCTGACGGCGAAGTCCTTGAGCAGAGCGCCTGTCTCTTCCGGCGACTCGTCGTACTGGCCGAAGGCGTTCGGCAAGCCGGCGTTCGGATACGACGTGACCCAGCAGCCGGCCTGTCTGGCGAGTTCGGCGAGGTACGGGCGCATCTCGCGGGCGCCGAGCGCGCAGTTGATGCCGACACTCCACGGACGCGCGTGTTCTATCGAGAGATAGAACGCGTCGAGCGTTTGCCCGGACAGCGTGCGGCCGCTGCGATCCGTGATCGTCACGGAGATCATCAAGGGCAGCTCGACACCCTTTTCGTCCTGCACTTCCTGAATCGCGACGATCGCCGCCTTCGCGTTGAGCGTGTCGAAAATCGTTTCGATCAACAGAAGATCGACGCCGCCGTCGATCAGCCCGCGCACTTCGTCGGCGTACGCGGCCTTGACCTGATCGAACGTGACCGACCGAAACGCCGGGTTGTTGACGTCCGGCGAAATCGAGAGTGGACGATTCGTCGGACCGATCGCGCCGGCGACGAAGCGCGGCCGATCGGGCGTCCGCGCGGAGGCCTCGTCCGCGGCCTGACGCGCCAGCTTCGCCGCCTCGAAACTGATCTCGTAGACAAGCGCTTCGAGGCCGTAGTCCGCCTGCGAGATCGCGTTCGCGTTGAACGTGTTCGTCTCGATGATGTCGGCGCCGGCGTCGAGGTACTGCCGGTGGATGTCGGTCAGCACGTCCGGCCGCGTCAACGCGAGGATGTCGTTGTTGCCGAGCAGATCGTGCGCGTGCGACGCGAACCGCGCGCCGCGAAAGTCCGGCTCGCCCAACTTGCGGCGTTGGATCATCGTCCCCATCGCGCCGTCGAGCACGGCGATGCGCCGCTGGAGAATATCGTCGAGTGTCGCAATCTTCGTCATGTCGTCTTCGTGCCCGCCGCAATGGAAACCGTGAACGGATCGCCCGATCGCCTGGCGCCGGCGCGGACGACGATCTCTTTGAAGCCGGCGTCGGCGATCAAATCGCGCAGCGCCGAATCTTTGAAGCCGAGCCAGCGGTCGCCGAGCTTCGCCTGGACCCAGACTTCGCCGTGCTCGCGCAGATCGAGAATCAAGACGCGGCCGCGTGGACGCAGAATCCTGTGCGCCTCGCCGAGCACCTGGGCCGGATCGATCGCGTGATGCAGCGCCTGCGACAGCAGCACGAGATCGACGGACGCCGTTTTCAGCGGCACGCGATCCAGCTCGCCCTTCTTCCACGTGATGTTGCGCAGCTTGCGGCGCTGGGCCAACTCGCGTGCGCGCGCCAACACATCGGACGACTTGTCGACAGCCGTCACACGGTGCGCCCACCGCGCCGCTTCGAGCGTGAGATAGCCCTCGCCGCAGCCGAGATCGGCGACGTCCATCGCCGGCATCAGCAGACCGAGCGCCCGCGACCACGCGGCCCAACTGCGGCCCGGCACCAGCTGCCTGCGTTCGTCGGCGCGGTGCGCCGCGAAGCTCTCTTTTCGCACCCGACGCACTTCCTCTAGCCGCGCATCGTCGGCCTTGGTGGCCGGGGTCGAATGGTCGAATTCCGAGCGCAGCCACTGCCAGAGCGGGGCCCGCGGTCCGTCGTGCGATTGCCATTCGGGCGCCAGCCGGTACCACGTGAAGGTTCCGGCCTTGTCTTCGCCGACCAGGCCCGCGTCGCGCAGCAGGCCCAGATGGCGCGACACGCCTGACTGCGCCAGCCCGAGCGCGCCGGTAAGCTCCGACACGTTCAGCGCCTCTTTGGAGAGCAGGCGCAGCAGCCGGAGCCGGGTTTCGTCGCCGAGCAGGCGGAGCAGGGCGGCTGGATCAGCCATATCTATGAATCTATATTAAGTGATGTTAGGGTTCAACGGGTTCAGCGGGTTCAGCGGGTTCAAGGGGTTCAACGGGTTCATGGGCGTGCTAAAACGTGAACGATGAGAGAGTATCCGGCGAATGATGCCGGGGCGCCGACGTTGGTATTCGGCCATGGCGCAGGGGCGGGGGAAGAGCATCCGTGGATCGTGCGTGTCGCGCGGGATTTGGCGGCGCACGGTGTACGGGTCGTGACGTTCAACTTTCCGTACCGCGCCGAGGGCCGGAAGCTGCCGGACAAGCCGCCCGTGCTCGAAGCCGCCTTTCAGGCCGCGTGGAATGAGGTCGTCGCCGCCGATCGAAAATCGGGCCGAGCGGATGCGCCGTATTTCGCCGGCGGCAAGTCGATGGGCGCGCGCATCGCGTCGCAGGCAGCCGCGCGACGACTGCTGTCCCCGGCGCCCGCAGGACTTGTTTTCTTCGGCTACCCGCTCCATCCGCCTGGCAAGCCGGGTCAGCGGCGCGACGCGCATCTGCCCGACATCGTTGCGCCGATGCTGTTCCTGCACGGCACGCGCGATCCGTTCGGATCTCCGGACGAGATGCGCGAGCTGACATTGGGCGCGTCCGCTCGAGCGAAACGCGCGACGCTCGAAGTCATCGACGGCGGGGATCACTCATTGATCGCGCCGAAAAGCAAAGACCCGAAGTCGCTCGAGCGCGCGATCACGTTCGCGGCAAATTGGATCGTGTCAGTTTCTCAGGCCAGATCGACCCCGGAGGTCGACCTCCGGGATTAACCTCCGGGGTCGACCTCCGGGGTCGATCTGGACAGCGCCGCCAGAAAGTACCCAGCGGCGGCGAGAAAGACAGGCGACCATTCGTGGCCGCCGTCGAAGCGGACAACTTCATACGGCGCCCGCTGCGCCGCGAGCGCCGCCTCGTCCGATCGCACCTTGGTGTCGGTGTACCAGATGTCGCGGCTGCCGGCGCCGATGAGGACGCGCGGCCACTCGCGCGGCGCCGACGCCTTGAACTCGGGCGGCAAATCGCCGCCGAGCGCGATGATGCCGGCGGCGTGGTGACGGCCGAGCAGCGCGGCGCGATAAGCCGTGGCGACGCCTTGAGAAAAGCCGGCGAAGACTAGGCTCAGCGGGTTCAAAGGGTTCAACTGGTTCAAAGGGTTCACGGGGTTCACGGGGTTCGGTGAGCTGAGCACGTGATCCATGACGCGATTGACATACTCGACGTTGTCGCTGATCGCGAGCTCGCGATCCTGGCGCGTCATCCAGCTTGCGATGACCGTCTGATTGTCGCGCCCGTAAAACCGGTGGAGCGCCTGAACCGAGACAAGGCGCCATCGCGCGGCGCCGGGTACCTGCTCGAGGTCCTCCAGCATTCTTTCGGCTGAATGGCCGTAGCCGTGGAATCCTACGATCGTGCCGACTGCATCTGTTTCGTCACGGACGACGACGCGCCCGTGTGTCGGTGTCTCGACTGAAAATACGCGCGCGCCGGGCGAGTTCAATATCGCATGCCCCACGTGATCATCCACGTGCGCGACGTCATGAGATACACCTGCCCGTCGCCCAGTTCGCTCGCGGCGATGGGATCGCGGCGATTCGTCAGGTTTCTGAGATCGAATCGGAGCTCCATCTTGTCCATCCGGTAGCCGCCGCCGCAATCGAGCGTCGCGAATCCGGGCGCAAGAATCGAGTTGCGCTCGTCGAGAAACCGGCTGCCGGTGTATCGCAGCACGACGGACGCGACGACGCCGCTGGGACGCGCGAGCGTCCATCCAGCGGACAGCAACTGGCGCGCGGACAACTGCACACGATTGCCGTCGAGTTGCGTGGCCACGCCGTTGATCGTGCTCGTGAAATCCGCGTATCGCCCGTCGTGAAAGCTGTAGGTCGCGCGCGCGGTCATGAACGCCGGCAGCGTCGCCGACGCCGATGCGTCGAATCCCTGAAACATCGTCTTGCCGGATCCCTCGAGGCCGGGCAATCCGGCAATCGACGCCGGCGACACGAGATTGTGCAAGTCCATGCGAAACACGTTCGCCTCGGCGTCGAGGCGGCCGTTGAGCGCGTGCGCTTTCACGCCGCCTTCGAGACTCTGCGACGTCTCCGGACTGAGAATCGTCGTGAGGACGGGAGCGTTCGCCGCATCCTGCCCCAGCCCAAAGTCGTATGGCGCCGGTTTGAACGTGCCTCGATAGGTGCCGTACACGTTGACGCGATTGGCGCCGCGTTGCCAGGCGCGATAGGTCACGCCGAAGCTGCCGGTGGGTTGCGCGCTCAACTGGCTGCGATCGGTCTTGGCGGCCGCAAGGTCCGCCGGTCCGCCGCTCTGCGACTCGTAGTCGACGTTCGCGCGAAGTCCGGCAGTGACCGTCAACTCATCGGATCGGTGCCACTGCGCGACGCCGTAGACGCCCGCGAACTCGCGCCGGTCGCCGAGACCGAGATTCAGTGCCGTGGGCTCAGGCACGACAGCGGCGGTCGATCCGTCGAGCGGCGTGGAGTACGTGAAGGTCGCGCCCTGTGCGGCGGCTTGCCCATGCAGAAAATCCACTCCGGCCGTGAACTGGACGTGCTGCCGCTCGGGCCAGATCAAGTGCGAGTCGACGAACACGTCGGTCATCTGAATGTTTTCGCGCACGCCGGCCGCGTTGTTCTGCGCATTGGCGGCCGTCGACGTCAGAAATCCGCGAAAGATCTCCTGTCCCGAATGCGAAAACGACGCGGTCGTCGTCCAGCGCAGATCAGGATTGAGCGGGCGATCGAGGCCAAACGTCGCGGTGAATCGGTTGTCGTTCATGAAGGCGCCATCCGGATTGGCGTTCGCATCGATCGGCACCGCGCCCGACAAGCCTGTCGAGCCCAGCGGCTGCGGACTTCCGGGCGACTGCCGCAGCAGATTCAGATCGGCGGATATCCAGATCTTGTTCTTCTCGCTCGAATTCTCGAGACGAAACAGCGAGTGGCCCCGCGCGAACGACGTCCGGTCGTCGGCGAATCCCTGCCGGCCGAAGTCGACCGACACGCGACCAAGCCAGGTGCCGAGATGCTCGACCGGCAAATCAGCGGCGACGCCTCCGCTGCGCAGGCTTCCACCTTGCACGTCGAAATTCGTCCGGCGAAACGCCGCCGGTTTGTGGACGACACGGATGACGCCCGAGAACGACGTCGCCGGATCGCCGACGGGCGCCGCGCCGCGCTGAATCTCGATGCGCTCGACGTCGCGCAGACTGATCGTGGCCACGGCGGGACTGAACGCGCCGCCCCACGGCGTGCCGTCGACGACGACAAGAAACGCGTCGAACTGACTGAGTCCGAGGATTTCCGGGACCGCGGCGGCTGGACCGGCATCGCCGATTGGCGCGACGTTGATGCCGGCGGCGAGCGCGAGGGCATCGCGCAGTGTGGCTGCGCCGCGTGCGCGCAGCTCGTCGCCCGAGATGATCTCGACGCCCGCAGGCGTGTCATCCGGCGATTCAGATTTTGATGCGGCCGTCTGCGCGGGCAGCGGAGCCGCGACGGGCGGTTTGTCGATGGAGACCGGCGGCGGATTCTGCGCCGCCGCCGGCGCCGGGCAGAGCAGAACTACCGCGATACCGAGCGGCAGAAGACACATCGAGCGCATGTCGCGAACCCTTCCGAGCGCGGCTCCGGGCGGCACCGCGCTCGACTATCGAGAGTAACGCGAGTCAGAAAGGCGTCTTCACAGAATTGCACGATTTAGATCAGGCGACAGGCTTCAGGCTTCAGGCTTCAGTAGAGCGTTGCCGATCGCGGCAAGAAGAGATCTACTGAAGCCTGATGCCTGTCGCCTGATGCCTCTGTCTACTTGATCGGCGCCGGCACCGTCAGCGTGATGTCGTATTTCTTCAGCGTCTGACTCATCGTCATGGCGCGAAGGAGAAATGCGTTCGCGTCGGCGATCGCTTTGGGCAGTGCGAGCTTGAGATCCTCGTACTGCTTCATCACGGTCGCGCTGGGCATTTCGGTGAAGGCCATGACGGAGGCTTTCACCGTGCCGGCCTTCGCGACGAGATCACTCGCACCGGCTTGCGCGCCGCCGAAGCCGCCCGCGCCTGCGCCTTGCGCGCCTGGTCCGGCATCGGCCGCCGCTGCGGCTGCGTCGGGCGGAGCCACTGCACCGGCCGCGCCGGCACCGGCACCCGCACCGCGTCCGCCGGCACGACCGCCGCCGGCAGCACCGCGACCGCCGCCGGCCGCGCCGCCGCGGCCACCACCGCGCCCGCCGCCACCGGCGCCCGGCACGCCGACGCCGAACTTCTCGCGGATGCCGTCGAAGTCCTTCGACAGCGCATCGAACTGCGTCTTCACGTCAGCCGGCACGTTCTTGGCGTCCTTCACTTTTTCGCCGGCATCGTTCATCTGCGCCTCGAATGGCGTGAGCGCTTCGGCCATGACGGTGCCGCGCCGCTGCATCTCGTGCAGATCCATCGCGATTTCGAAATAGCGCTTCTGTTGCACGTCGTTCATCTGGACGGCTGGATCCATCACGACTTTCATCGTCTTGGATTCGATCGTCTTGCCGTCGACCATCAGCGTCACGGTGTAATTGCCGGCCGGCACGAGCGGGCCCTGCGTGCTGCCACCACCACCTCGGCCTCCGCCACCGCCGCCGCCGAATCCCGCACCGCCGCCGCAGACGTTTTCGGCGCTGTAGCCCGGCTCAGGCTGCGGCGTGGCCCACCCGCCGCGTCCACCACCGCGGCCGCCGCCACCGCCGCCACCGCCTCGGCCGCCACCACCGCCCGCGGCTCCGGCGCCACCGGCGCCCGCGCCGCCGGGACCGCCGGGCGCCTGCGCGCCGCGACCGGTTGCGATCGACTCGACTCGGAAGTCCCAGCACGTGGTCTGGATGCCCGCGTCGAGACGCGGACCCGCGACCGTCAGCGTACGGATTTCCTTGCCGAGCGAGTCGGCGATCTTCAGCTTCACGTCGGTCGCGCGATTCTTCAGGTAGTACTGAATCACGGCTTCAGTCGGCGGATTCTCGCCGACGAAGAAATTATTCCCCCAGAATTCATCGTTCTTGTCGTCGAACGATTTCCATTCGAGCGCCGGATCGATCGAAAACAGCTTCGCGCCCGACACGGCGCTCTGAGCCGCGGTGTATTCCTGAATCGGCGAGATGTGATCGAGGATCCAGATTGCGCGGCCGTGCGTCGCGATGAGCATCGCGTTGTCGCGCGGATGTTCGGTCAGCTCGTCCACGCGCACGTTCGGCAGATTCGCCTGCAGCCGCGACCAGCTCTTGCCGCGGTCGAGCGAGAAAAAGATTCCGGTCTCGGCGCCGGCCCACAGCAGGTCAGGATTACGCTGATCTTCGGTCAGCGACTTGATCGCCTGGCCGCTCAAGTTGCCGTTGATCGAATGGAACGTCGCGCCAAAGTCGTTACTCGCCCAGATGTGGGTCTCGTAGTCGCCAACGCGGTGCGAATCTGACGCGACATAGACCGTCCCGGCGTCGTAACGCGACGGCAGGACTTTCGAAATCCAACCCCCCTTCGGCAAGCCCTGCAACTTGTCGGTGACGTTCGTCCAGGTCTTGCCGGCGTCTTTCGACACCTGCACCTGTCCATCGTCCGTGCCGGCGTAATAGACACCCGGCATCTTCATCGACTCATTGAAGGTCACGACGGTCGGCCATGCGGCGATGCCGTCGTTCTGCGCGATTTTGACGTCGCTGTCCTTGACGCCCATGATCGTCAGATCCAACCGGTTTTCATTGAGGGTGAGGTCGGGGCTGATCGCGGTCCATGAGTCGCCGCGGTCGGTCGATCGGAAGATGTGATTGCCGGCGACGTACAGCACGCCGGGATCGCTCGGGCTGAACACCATCGGCGTGTCCCAGTTGAATCGATAGCCCGCGCACTCGCCGTTGCCGCCGCCTCGACCGCCTCCGCCGCCGCGGCCGCCGCCGGCAGCCGCACCCGCGGGCGGCGCGTCGCAACCCACGCTGCCCGGCTGCGCGTTGACGACGTTCTGCGCGGCCGGCTTGATGCTCTTCGACTCGCCCGTCACGCGATTGTGGCGCTGCAGCGATCCGTCCTGCGTCTCGCTGTAGACGATGTGCGCGTCGCGTGCGTCGATGATCGCGACGAAGCCGTCGCCGCCCTGAATCGACTGCCAGTGCTGCTCGTCGATGCCGTTTCTCGTGCGCACGGCGCTCGGGCCGCACCAATCGTAGTTGTCCTGCATCCCGCCGCAGACGTTGTACGGCCACTCGTAGTCGAATCCGACGTGATAGAAGAGGCCGGCCGGAATGTTGTGGAAGAACGACCAGCTGTGGCCCATGTCGCGGCTCTCGTAGGCGCCGCCGTCGGTGCCGATCAACATGTGATCGGAGTTGTTCGGATCCCACCAGAGCGCGTGCTTGTCGTCGTGTTCGTTCGTGTCGATCGGCTCGAAGGTCTTGCCGGCGTCGATCGACAAATACATCCGCACACCGCCGGTGATGACGCGATCCGCGTTGTTCGGATCGACGCGGATCTGGCTGAAGTAAATCGGCCGAACGTTGTTTCTCGTCTGGTCGTTCAGCGCCGTCGCGTGCCATGAGGCGCCGCCGTCATCCGATCGGAACACGCCGCTTTCGCCGGGCGCGTTGCCCGCCGATCCGCCGCTGCGCTGTCCGGCCGGAGCCGGCGCTTCGATTTGCGCGTACAAAATGTTGGGGCTGCGGCGATAGATGTCGAGCGCGATGCGTCCGAGCTCGCCGGCCGGAATGCCGTTCGTCAGCCGCGTCCAGGTGTCGCCGGCGTCGATCGACTTCCAGATGCCGCTGCCGGGGCCGCCGCCGTTCATGCAGCACTGCGATCGCCGCCGCTGATACGTGGACGCGTAAAGAATTCTCGGATTCTGCGGATCCATCACGACTTCATTCGCGCCGGTGTCCTGATCGACTTTCAACAGCTGCTTCCACGTCGCGCCGCCGTCGGTGGTCTTGTAGAGGCCGCGCTCTCCGCCGGGTCCAAACAAGTTGCCCTGCGCCGCCGCGTAGACGATGTTGTTGTCGTTCGGATCGATGACGATGCGGTTGATGTGGTACGACTGGCCGAGGCCCATCTTCTTCCACGTCTTGCCGCCGTCGATGGACTTGAAGATGCCGTCGCCCCACGAAATGCTCTGGCGGTTGTTGCCTTCGCCGGTGCCGACCCAGACCAGGTTCGGGTCCTTCTGCGAGACGGCGAGGTCGCCGATCGACATCAGGCCGTCCTGCTGTAGCTCGGGCGTGAACGTCGCGCCGCCATTCGTGGTTTTCCAGACGCCGCCGTGCGCCGAGCCGACGTAGAAAATGGCGGTGTTCGCTTCATAGACCGCGAAGTCGGTGATGCGGCCCGACATGATCGCCGGCCCAATCGATCGGAAGTGCAATTTCTCGAACTGGTCGGCGATCGGCGCGCCGCCCTGCATCTGACCAATGACCGGCTGCGCCGCCAGAACCATCACCGCGGCCGCGCCAATAAGAAGAGAGCGAGTCGTCCTAAGCATCGATGCCTCCAGGCGAGGCGATTATAGCGACTACAGGGGATAGGAGGAATGGGTGAATGGGTGAATGGGTGAATGGGTGAATGGGTGAATGGGTCGATGGGTGAGTGGGTCGATGGGTGAATGGGTGAATGGGTGAGTGGGTGAATGAGTGAGAGGCCAGAGAACTGGACCCATTTCCATTCATTCACGCATCCACCCATTCACCCATTCACCCATTTCTTTGTCCATACTCCCGCCCCCGGACGACGATATGATCGGCGGTTTATGACCGTATCCGGCCCGGCCCGATCCAGGAATCGCGACGACATCGACGACGGCCACAAGTGGAATCTGGCCGAGATCTTCAAGGACTGGAGCGACTGGGAACAGGCGCGCGCCGAGCTCGATCGCCGCATCGACGACTATGCCGCCCTCAAGGGCACGCTCCACGAAGGGCCGGAGCGGCTGCTCGCCGGCTACCTGCTCAACGACGACCTCGGCCAACTTGCCTACAAAGTTTTTTTCTTCGCGTCCCTCAAATACGACGAGGACCAGCGCGACAACAGCGTGAACGCGCGGCGCCAGCAAGTGCAAGCGCTGATGGCCAAATGGCAGCAGGCGACCTCGTGGTTCAGCCCCGAGCTGCTCGCGATTCGGGTCGAGACCGTCCGCAACTGGATGGCGGCGCACAAAGATCTCGCCGTCTATCGCTTCGCGATCGAAGAGGTCTATCGCCAGCAGGAACACGTGCTCGACGAGCAGGGCGAGCGTTTGCTCTCGCTCGCGTCGCGGCTGTCGGCCGCGCCCAACGACGCGTACTCCGCGCTGTCGACGGCCGACGTGAAGTTTCCGGATGTGACGCTGTCGACCGGCGAGACGGTGACGATGTCGTACGGCCGGTATCGCGCGATTCTGGCGACGAACCGCAATCAGGACGATCGGCGCGCGTCCTTCCTCGCGCACTACGGCAGCTATCAGTCCAACATCAATACGTATGCGTCGCTGTATCACGGCGTCTGTCAGCGCGACTGGTTTCACGCGCGCTCGCGCGGTTACGAGACGACGCTCGACGCGGCGCTGCACACCAACGACATCCCGCGCTCGGTCGTGCTGAATCTGATCGAGACGACGCGCACCGGCGTCGAGCCGCTGCGGCGGTATCACCGTCTGCGCAAACGGGCGCTCGGTCTCGCGCGCTATTGCCAGTACGACCTGTCGGTGCCGCTCGTCGAATGGGAAAAACATTACGACTACGACGCCGTCCTCGCGCCGATCGTCGACGCCGTCGCGCCGATGGGACCTGAATATCAGAGCCGCATGTGGCGCGGCTTCCGCGAGCGCTGGATCGACGTGTACGAAAACGACGGCAAGCGCAGCGGCGCGTACTCGGCGCCGGTGTACGGCGTCCACCCGTACATGCTGATGAACTGGACCGACACACTCGACGACGTGTTCACGCTCGCGCACGAGATGGGCCACTCGATGCACACGATGCTCTCGCACGAGCGGCAGCCCTTCGTGTACGCGGACTACACGATCTTCGTCGCGGAAGTGCCCTCGACGCTGAGCGAGGCGCTCTTGCTCGAACACTGGCTCGCCCGCGCCACCGAACGCAGCGAGCGCATCGTCCTGCTGCAGCACGCCATCGACAACATCACGAGCACGTTCTACACGCAGGTGCTCTTCGCGGATTTCGAGCTGGCCGCGCATGAGAAAGTCGAACAGGACGAACCGCTGACATCCGAGGTGCTCAACGCCCTCTACAAGGAGCGATTCGAGGCCTACTACGGCGACGCGGTGGACGTCGAACCGATGACGCCGTTGACGTGGGCGCGGATCCCGCACTTCTTCCACACGCCGTATTACGTGTACCAATACGCGACCTGCTTCGCGTCAGCCGCGAAGCTCGCGCGGGAAATCACGGAAGGGCCGGAAGGATCCCGTCACGCGGCGCGCGATCGTTATCTCGCTCTGCTCGCCTCGGGCGGCAGCGATCATCCGATGACTCAGCTACGAAAAGCGGGCGTGGATTTGGCGAACCCCGACACCGTCCGTGCCGTCGTCGACCAACTCGACCGTCTGGTGACCAGGCTCGAAGAACTGATGTAAATGGCAACAGGCCGCCGGGGATCGGCGATCGTCACTCGATAATCATGGCGTCGACACGCGCCATCCGCCCGTCGTGGATGTTCACGGTCGGGCTCGCCGGCTGCCTCGCGATTGCAGTCTGCTGGGTGTCGGCCAACGTTCACTCTCGATTCGTTCACCACGACGACGCGGTCCGGCAACAGCAGGCGATTTGGGAACGGGCGCCTTTCCCTTGGGACGGACACATTGTCGAGCTGCCGGAGTTTCGCGGCCGGGTCTTGATGCCGGCGCTCATGCTGGCGACTCGCGGCGCGGCCGGCGGCTCGCTCGGCGGCTGGTTTTTGATCTGGCGGGTCCTCACCGCGTTCGCGATGTTCGTCGTCGTGTTGCGGAGCACTCCGGGACCGTGGCCGTGGGCGGCGCTTGGCGGCGCGCTGTTTTCGTACATCTTGATCCTGTCGTTCAATCACGACGCCGAACAGCCGACAGACTTTCCTGACGTCGCGTTCGCGATCGGATTCTGCGCTCTGACGATAGCGCGGCGATTCGGCTGGCTGGTGCTCCTGACCGTCGTCGCCGCGACGAATCGCGAATCGGCGGCTTTCGCGGGTGTGCTGTGGGCCTGCGTTCACGGATGGCCGAATCGCTGGCGCGAGTTGGCGAAAGGATTCGTGCTCTGCGCGATCGCGTACGCGGTTGTGCTCGTCCTCCGTCACGAGTTTGCTGTTCCGGGCGAAGTCAGTCGGCTGCAAACGCTCGCGGTGCTGCAGATTCCGATGCTGGTTCGTGAGTTTGTCGCCACGCCATCGCCATCCGGCTGGCCGATTCTGCTCGCGGCCAGTCTCGCGCCTGTGTCGTGGCTGTTATGGCGCCAGCGCCGAGACCGCACCGGCGCCGAACATCGTCTCGTGGCGGCGGGCGTGATCGTCGTAGGCGTCGGTCTGATCTTCGGATTGATCGACGAGTTGCGCGTGCTGCTGCCGGGCCTGGCGATCTTGCACTACGCCGCGCTTCAGTCAGGCCGCAGATTGACGATGATGTTTGGCCCGGCGGCGAACTGAAGGAAGCGGAACTGCCCGGACCGGGCAAGCTCGATTCTTGGATCCGGCGATTCATCAAGTTGGATCACGCGAGGCAGACGACCGCGCTTCTCGTGAAACCGCCTGCGTTCAGCGATTCAGCCGTTGGCACAAACCTTCCTGTCGCTGACCGGAGTCGAGCATGTCTATCGGCGCGGTGTCAGTGGCGTTCTGCTTGTTGCTCAGCGCCGCCAGCGCTGATGCCCAAACCGCGCCCGCGGCTTCCGCTCCTCAACTTCAAGCAAAGCCTCCACTTTCGGGAACAGTCAAGGACTCGACCGGCGGCGGCGTGCCCGGCGCCAAAGTGACGGTTCGAGACGCGGCAGATCACACGATCGTCGCGGTGGCGACGTCCAATGGCGTGGGCAACTGGAGCGTGGCTTCGCTCGATCCAGGCATTTACACCATTTCCGTCTCGCTGCCGAACTTCAAGACGGTGCGCTACGCGTCAGTAGAGGTCTCTGCGGAGCGACCACAGCAGCTTGCGACCATTTTGGAAATTGATTCGGCGACGCAGGCCTATGAGCCCACGCAATATCCGCCGACACTCGATGAGGCATCGATCGCACAAACCGATCTCATCGACCTGCTGCCGTTGTTCAAGCGAAACTCACTGTATTTCGTGGCTTTGCTGCCCGGCGTCAACAGCGATCCACGGCACGTCACAGTCAACTCAACGTTTTTCGGACTGCCCTCCGGCGGCGTCGGGTTGTTTCTCGACGCTTCGAGCCTCAACCCTGCGCAACGCTCATTGCTCGCGGTTCGCCCGTCGCCAGACGAGGTCGACGAAGTGCGACTCGGACGCAGTCCCGCCAGTGACGCCGAGTACCGCGCGCCAGTCTCAGTGAACTTGATTGGGCGCTCAGGATCCAACCAGCCGGACGGCAGCGTGTACGAATATTTGCGGCCATCGACCGGCGTCGTGACGAACAACTACGGCGTGCGTTTCGGGGGACCTATCGTCATGCCGGATTTGTATGACGGCCATGGCCGGGCGTTTTACTCTCTCAACTATGACGAAGTCCGCTTGTCTGCGAACGATGGCGCCGTCGATGAGCATGCCATCGCGGGGCGGTCGGACCTCAACCTGAATTCCCGCGAAAGGATGTCGATTTCGTTCAATTGGCAGGGTGATCGGCTGCGTCAATCCGAAGTTGAGAGCACGACCAGCGGGATGACAGCGATGGTCGAGAACAGATCGACCCTGACGGCGTATCTGGTGAACGAGGTCGGTGTGGCGTCGTCGGCGGCGCGCAACGGCTTTTCGATCGCCGACGAAAGAACCGCATGGGATTCCATCTTTTGGCTGGCCGGATCGCATTCGATTGCGGGCGGCGCAGACTGGACCACAAGCCAGAGCGGCGCTGGTCAAGTGAAGACCGCGGGGTGGTTTGAGGACCGGTGGCACGCGAAGTCCGCGATCACGCTGACCGCCGGAATTCGCAACGCGCAACCGTCCGCCTCGGCCGCCTGGTATCCCTCGGTGGCTCACGGCTGGGGCCGGCGGCTGCTGGGCGATCCGGCTCGCGCGATGGTGTTCGCGACCTGCGGTCGATTCAAGGCCGACGACGTCGGCCATTCATGCTCGATTGCTTTGGAGCGGGCCGCCCGACGCACGTCATCAATTCAAGCGCGCTTGCTCAGTACAGCAGCTGGCTCCCTCACCTATCGACTGACGGAAATCACTTTCACCCAGTACGGATCGACAGCGAATCTTCGGATCACGTACGGCCATCAGACGACATCCCCAACCGCGTCCGACATTCCATCCGAGTCACTTCGGATCGTCGGCAGCTGGTATTTGCCGAAACCGTCCGAGAAAGCGGCCGGTGCCAGCCTGCCAAGATGGCTGCTCCATCTGGCCAGTGACTGGAGCCTCAGCACGGTGACGCGAATCGAAAGTCAACGTCTCGTCGATCTCAGCGTGCGAAAACAGCTTCCATTCGGACGCCGAGGCAGCTTCGCGATCCAACTCGATACCTTCAACGTCTTCAACGTCCCGATCACTGAAGCAACGCCTCTGTCCGCCGCCGCGGCGCTGACGATCGACGATCCCACCGACGCGTTCGATCCCCTCAGCCGATCGTTCCAGCTCATGTTTCGGATCCACTGGTAGCGCGCGTCCGCTTCCGGCGCACGCTGATACTCAGATGCAGGTTCTTGAATCCTGATTCACGCGGATGGATTGTCGCTTCCGTGCACTTTCCCGCAAGTGATTGACGCCTAACGATCGGCAACTGTTCGTCGCGCGCGATCGCGCGCACACATCATCGGCACGAACCTTCCTTCTTCGATTGGCGTGGATCGATCCGCGAGACGGCGATTCACGGCGGCCGCAGGTACTCTGCGCCGCGTGATCACGGAGGAGGACGGCATGAAAGCCGTAGCGTCACAGGTGTGTCTCGGCGTGCTACTCGTCTGCGTGTCCAGTCCGTTCGCGTTCGCGCAAACCGGATCGAAAGCGGGACTGACCGGGCTCGTGAAAGACCAACAAGGCAATGGCATCCCCGGTGCCACGGTGTCCGTCAAGAACATCGCCACCGGCGTGGCGACGACGACGATGACCAACGGCACGGGCAATTACACGATTCCCTCGCTCGACAACGGCACGTTCCAGGTCGAGATTTCGCTCGCCAATTTCAAGACGATGACGTTCGACAAAGTCGTACTGACGCAGGGCGTCACCTCGCGGCTCAACGCGACGCTCGAGCTCGGCGCGGTCGGCGAAATCGTCAAAGTCGTCGCGACCACGGGGCTGGTCGAAACCGGCAACACCGCGGTGACGACCACGGTTCCCGCCGATCTGATCAACAACCTGCCGCAGGTCACCAAGAACGCGCTCAACTTCGTCACGTTCCTGCCGGGCGTCAACGGCGGCACGAATCACGTGCAGCGCAGCTCGACGATCATGGGTCTGCCGCCCAGCGCGCTGGCGATCCTCATCGACGGCGTGAACGTGCAGTCGCAGTTCCTCAAGGACACGACCGGCAGCTCGTTCTTCGCGATGGTGCGGCCGCAGACGGATCTGGTCGACGAGGTGACCGTGTCTGAAGCCACGCCGGGCGCCGATGCCTCGGCCGGCGGCGCCGTGCAGATCAAGTTCGTGACGCGCTCGGGCGCCAATCAACCCAGCGGCAGCGCGTACGAGTACCTGCGCCATCCCGCCCTCAGCACGAATTCGTTCACGAACACCGCCGCGTTCGGCGCCGGCACCACCGACCTGCCGAAGAACGACATCATCGTCAACCAGTACGGCTTCCGCCAGGGCGGACCGATCGTCATTCCGGGGTTGTACGACGGCCACGGCAAGGCGTTCTACTTTTTCAACTACGAGGAGTTCCGCTTGCCGTCGACGGTCACGCGCACGCGCACCGTGCTGTCGCCGCTGGCGCAAGCCGGGACGTTCGTCTACGGCTGCAGCGCGGCCTCGCTGACCTGCACGCAGTCGGTCAACTTGTTCGCAGCCGCGGCCGCATACGCGGCTTCGTCGCCGGTGGGCATTCTGAACGGCTCGGCCTCGAACGTGGCGCTGGCGCCGGCGATTCTCGCGGGCAATACGCTCGATCCGACCGTGCAACAGGCCCTGGCGTTCATCAATCAGGCGACCGGCGTGACCGGATTCGCCGGAACGGGCGCGCAAGCGGCGGGCTCGACGCTGAAATTCAACACCGACCGCAACACGCTCAGCTACTCGTACCAGCCGGCGTCGCTGCGGGCCGAGCACATTCCAGGTGGACGCGTCGATATCAACGTCTCGACGAAAGAGCGCCTCACGGCGACGTACCAATTCCAGAAAGTGAACTCGAATCCCGACGAGCTCAACAATCGTGAATCGGCGTTTCCCGGCGGCGCGAATCACGGCGCGCAGTACTCGTTCCGCAACAGCGGCACGGCGACGCTGCGCTCGACGATCACGGCCAACTTCGTCAACGAAGCGGGATGGGGCTTTCTCTGGGATCCGGAATACTTCGCATCCGACATCACGCCGAGCCAGTTCGATCTGGCCGGCGATTTCAACCTCAACCTTGCCGGTTACGTGACGTCGCCATACACCGGCGCGGGCACGACGGCGCGCAACGGATCGAACTACTCGATTCACGACACGGTCAGCTGGCTCAAAGGCAAGCACAGCATCTCGTTCGGCATGAACTACCAGCAGATCACGGGGTGGAGCTCGAACCAGAACGTCGTCCCGTCAGTCTCGCTCGGCGTCGACACGAGTCTCGATCCGATTGCGAGCGGCGGCGGCGGGCTGTTCACGACGACGTTCATGCCGAATGCGACGGCGGCAGAGCTGACCAGCGCGCGCGCGCTGTACGCGCTCCTGACCGGACGCGTGACCTCAATCGCCGGCACGTCGAGACGCAACCCCGACGGCACGTACTCGTATGAGGGGCCGGGCCGCGACGATCTGCGGCAGCGCGAGACCGGCTTGTTCGTGCAGGATCAATGGCACCTGCGCTCGAACGTGACGATCAACGCCGGCCTCCGGTATGAACTCCAGTTCCCGGTGGTGCCGACGACGGCCGTGTATTCGACGAACACGCTGAAAGACGTGTGCGGACAGGCGGGCGTGGGACCGACCAATCCGCTCGCGGTCGAAGCAGTCGCCGTCGGACTGCCGTGTCAGTTCGGCATTCCGGGCTTCGCGCCCGGCGTCGCGCCGTACGCGTATTCGTCGGCCGACATCGGCACGAATACGTCGGTGCCGCCGGCGCTCACGCCGGTCACCGCGGCGGCGATCGGCTCGTCGAAGTGTCTGAATCCGCTGCTGAACACGTCGTCTTCGCCGGCGCTCAGCACCGCGTCGCCGTGCCCGGTCTACACGCCGTACGTGCCGGGCAAGGGCGGATGGAACACGGACTGGAACAACTTCGGTCCGAGTCTCGGCGTGGCGTGGCAGCCCAACGCGCAGCACGGCGTGCTGCGGACGATCCTCGGCGATCCCGCGCTCGCGACCGTGCGCGCCAGCTACGCGCGCTCGTTCAACGTGATCGGCATCAGCACGCTGCAGGCGCCTCTGCAGAACGGGCCCGGGCTCACGTTCAACTCCACGCGCAACGTCAGCAACAACAACCTGTGCGAGAACGGCGGCACGTCGTGCTTCCCGTTCACGTTCACGCCGTCGCTGACGGCGGGAGCGATCGGCGCGCCGGGCACGTGCACGACGCTCAGCCCAACGTCGGGATGCGTGCCGGCCAACGGCCTGCAGTTCCCGCTGCCGATCAACTTCACCTCGGCGGGCGTCTGGATCTTCGATCCCAACTACCAGACGTCCTACACCGATTCGTACAGCCTCGGCCTGCAGCGCGCCATCAGCAAGGACATGTCGGTGGAAGTGCGCTACATCCGCACGCGCAACTACGGCGGGGACACGTATCGTGAATTCGGCGAGCAGAACGCGTTTGCGGCGCCGTTTGGATCGAGCCCGAACTTCCTCGACGAGTTCGCGAAAGCGCAGCAGAACCTGGCGATCAATCTCAAGAACGGCAACGGCGCGACGTTTGCGCCGAAGGGTTTGCCGGGCCAGTCGCCGCTGCCGATTTTCCTCGCGAGCTATGCCGGCGCGTCGGGCTGCGGCACACCGAGCCAGACCTATCAGCTGGGCGGCACGAACGCGTCCGCGTTCTGTCCGGGCGCCGCCGACATCTCGAAATACACGGGATCGCAGTGGACGAACCCGCGGCGGTCAACGCGCTGTCGCTCATCTCACCGAACCCGTCGTTGTTTTCGCTGACGGGATCGAGCACGACGAGCGATTTGTTCTGGAACCCGACGTTCCGCGCCAACGGGATCTCCGCCGGCATGCCGCTGAATTTCTGGGTCATGAATCCCGACACGGGCTTCGACGGCGTCGAGACCGCGGCGGGCTACACGAAATATGACTCGGTGCAGGCCATCGTCACTCGCCGGTTGTCGCATGGCTTGCAGGTCACCGCCAACTACGCCTATCAGGTGCAATACACGTCGTCGTTCCTGACGTTCTGGCGCGAGCGCGAGCTGATTCGCAGCACGGCGGCGCCGCCCAACGCGTTCAAGGTGCTCGTCAACTACGACGTGCCGGTCGGCAAAGGCAAGCGATTCGGCGCGAACATGCCGACGTGGCTCGACGCCGTCGCCGGCAATTGGCAGCTGAACCTGACGGGACGCGTGGAGAACGGACGACTCGTCGATCTGGGCGACGTGCGGCTCGTCAACATGTCGCTCGCCGACGTCCAGAACGCGTTTCATTACTACCGCAACACGACGCCGGTCACACTGTCCGACGGCACCGTCACGGTTCCCGACGGACGCTGGTACGACCTGCCGCTCGACATCGTGATCAACTCGACGAAGGCGTTCACGATCGCGGCGACGCCGACGGGACATCCGGCGTGTACCGGCACGAACGCCACGACATGCGGCGGCGCGGATCCCAACAGCCGGCACTTCGAGCCGGCGAGCACGAGGAGCGTCGACGCCTCGGGCAACGTGACGGGCTGCTCGGCGATCTTCCCCGGCGATTGCGGGCCACGACAGCAATTCGTCACGGCGCCGCTCTACACCCGTTTCGAGCTCAGCGCGAAGAAGCGGTATCCGTTTGCGCGGCACGGCAGCTTCGACATCGAACTCGACGCCCTGAACCTGTTCAACGCGGTGGACTTCAACTCGAATCCGAGCTCGACGGGCGGATCAAACGTCATCACCAGCGCCTATCAGGACATCAGCAACACGTTCGATCCGGGCGGACGGCTGCTGCAGTTGGTGTTCCGTGTGAACTGGTAGTGCACGGATCGATGGATTCGGCGATTCGGATTTTTGGATCGCCGGATCCACTCTCTGTTTTTTGTCATAAGACCAATCCTTCTAACCTACTGACCCACAAAGGACATCGTCTCAATATCGGCCGGTATAGTTTCCGTAATCGTACGGCACGAGGTTTCCTTAGTTCTCTGCTGTTCGTCCGTCATTTATGGGATTACTCGACAAGCTCAAGCCGCAGCCTCGATGGAGACACGCCGATCCGGCGGTCCGCGTCGAGGCGATTCGCGAACTCACCGATCCGGCCGAGTTGGCCAGTCTCGCGGAGACTGACGCCGACGCCAAGGTTCGGCGGGCCGCAATCGCGCGTGTGTCAGACGCGGGCGTGCTCGGGCAAATCGCGAGCAGCCACGCGGACCAGGAGACGCGCGATCGAGCGTCGGAACGTCTGCTCGCACTGGCGACAGGTGCTGACGCCGAAGTAGCGGTCGCGGCGATTGGATACTTGAACGACCCGCGCCAGTTGTCGACCATCGCGAAAAGCGATGCGACCGACGCCGTTCGCGCGGCGGCCTTGGCGCGGACGACGGACGAGCGCGCATTGGGCGCGATCGCACGCGGCGCGAAGCACGAGGCCACGTCGCTGGCGGCCCTCGAGCGCGTAGGCGATCAGGCGGAATTGCTGACGATTGCGCTCGAAAGCGACAGCAAGGACGTCGCCGGCAGAGCATTCGATCGTTGGGCGGGCAGCGCCGAATCGCCTCGGGATCTCGCTCAGCTGCGATCGATCGAGACGCGCGCGAAGCAGAAGACCGTCGTCAAGCGGGCCAAGGTGATGATTCAGGAGATCGAGGAAGCCGAAGCCGCGCGGCGCGCGGCCGAGGACGAGCGGCGCCGGCGCGAAGCAGCGCTCTGCTCCGACGTCGACCGGCTTTCCGGTCTGTCCGACGCGACGGTCATTCGGACGGAGTTGCAGCGGCTCGCCGGCGAATTCGCCGCGCTCGGCGCCGTCGAACCTCCCGCGCGGATGCGATTCGATCGCGGCGCCGCCGAGGCTGAATCGGCGGCCGCGCGGCTCGATCGCGAGGGCGAAGAAGCGGCTGAACGCGCGCGCGTCCGCGCCGAAGCGCTTGCGTCGCGCGAAGCCTTGTGCGTGCGCGTCGAGACGCTGTCGGGCGACCACGTGCTCGAACATCTCGCGCCCATCGAAGAAGAATGGCGATCGCTCATGCCGCTCGTCGGCAACGGCCCGGAGGCTGACCGATTGGCGGAGCGATTTGCCCTGGCGGTAGCCGCGTGTCGGCGTCGACACGAGCTGGGCGCCAAGCTGGCGGACACGCGCGTCAAACTGGACGCGCTGGTCGTCGAGGCCGAGGGTCTCTTGTCGCAAGACGATAGAGACGCGGCCGCCGCCCGCTGGCAGGCGCTAGGCCGCGAGGCACGCGGCTACGCCACTCTTCTCGCCGACGCCGGCGAAAAATTTGATTTCCGGCCGCCAGCCTTCGAGATTCCGGGCGCGGACGCCGAAGCGCCCGCGCCGGGTCCGCTCGATCGGCTCGCCGCGGTCGACCAGGCGTTCGCCGCGAGGGAAGCCGCCAAACGCGACGCCGCGATCAAGGCGCAACAGGACTTCGCCGGGCGGCTGCAACGGCTGACCGACCGCGCGAAGCGCAGCGCCGAAGCTGATCAAATCACGCTCCGCGAAGGTGAGCGCTTGATGCGCGACATCGCGGCGGGACTCGACGAGGCGAGCCGTTCCGGATCCACGCGCGAAATCGACGAAGCCGTCGAGCGGCTGCGCGCCGTGCAGCACACGCTCGCGCCGCGCGTGCGCGAGTTGCGCGACATGGACGAGTGGCGGCGATTCGCCAACGCCCAGCAGCAGGAACAATTGATCGCGATGGCCGAAGCCATCGTCCTGTCTCTGAAGAACGAGGACGAAACCGGCAAACCGTCCGATTTGCCGGCCACCGCGCGCGCGCTGAAAGAGCTGCACGCCAAGTGGCAGGACGTCGCCGACGCGCCGCGCCAGCACGCGCAGCGCCTCTGGGATCGCTTCCGCTCGGCAACCGACTACATTCGCACGCGGTGCGAAAGCTACTTTGCCAAGCTGCGCGACGATCTCGCGGTCAACCTCGAGAAGAAAACCGCCATCGTCGCCGAAGCCGAGGCCTTTGCCAACTCGACCGATTGGGGCAAGGCCGCCGCGAAATTTCAGGAGCTGCAGACGGCGTGGCAGGCGATTGGTCCCGTGCCGCGACACGCGGCTCGCGAGCTGCCGCAGCGTTTTCGCGCGGCGTGCAATCAGTTCTTCTCGCGGCGCCGCGACGACCTGATGGCGCGCAAGAAGGTCTGGACCGACAACCTGTCGCGCAAAGAAGCGCTGTGCGCGCGCGCCGAAGAGCTGTCCGAATCGACCGATTGGGAAGCGGCCTCGAGCGAGATGAAGCGCCTGC
>Ga0070731_10001698_pt1 | contig 22216 bp, 18 predicted proteins | sample Coa_R1_2_FD_66448 | JGI IMG/M metagenome (GOLD analysis project Ga0070731, IMG submission 66448) | Surface soil microbial communities from Centralia Pennsylvania, which are recovering from an underground coalmine fire - Coalmine... | ecosystem: Environmental > Terrestrial > Soil > Unclassified ... | reverse complement strand
CTTCTGGGGAAACATCACGATGAAGTTCCACTGGTCCTCGGCCAGCTTGATGGCGGCGCCGAGGCCGACGCTCGCCTGCTTCTTTCCGTCGTCGCCCTGCTCTCCCGAGCCGTGGAGGAAAAGGATCGACGGCAACGGCTTCTCGGGGCTGTAGCTCTTCGGAACGTACACGACGTACTTCACTTGGGCGCCGTTGTACTCGATGGTCTTGTCCAGGAAGCCCGTTTCCTCGGGTTTGGCGCCCAATAGAGCCGCCGCCACCGCCAGGGCCAGGGTCAACCTCTTCATGATCGGTTCCTCCGTATGGGGATCACCATAATAGAACGGCGGAGGAATGCCCACGGATTTAGGAATGGGAGAGATCGCCCCGCGGGGCCCCCCTGGGGGCTCCGGTCGCGCCGGGCCGCTCCGCCGGCCCACGCCGGAACGATGACCCTCCGCTCGCCGCCAGGGGGCGGAGGTCCGACTATCGCGCCGCCCGGAGAACCAGATTGTCCTCGGCGCCCGCGGCGCGGTACGCCTCGCGCGCCTTGCCGTAGGCGGTGTCGAGCTCGACCTGCGAGACGGGCTTGCCGGCGCCGTCGACCGGCGACAGGATGGTCAGCCGGCGTGGGGCCATCATCGCCGCGAGGTCCGGAAGATCGAAGTGAGCCAAGGCTCCGGGGATCACGTTGGAGAGCTCCAGCGTGGTCACCGGATGATCCACGACGGACGCCCAGGAAACGATGCCCCCCTCCAGGGTCAATTCCGGGATCACCTTCTCCCGCGCCGCCGCGTAGAGGGCGGCGGGAACCGCCTTGCCGGTCGCGGTGACGGCCCAGCGACGGCCCAAGGACGCGTTCACCATTCGGAGATCCCAAGCCCGCTGCACCAGAAGCGGGCGGTTCAAGTGGAAAGCGAGGAAGGCCTCCTTCCAGTCCGCGCCGAAGGTCTGGGGTTTCGGATCGGGTACGCTCTCCCCGAAGCCGCGAAGATCGATCGCATAGGCGGCATTTTCCTTCCGGAGGACCACCAGACGCTGCTCGGCCGGAAGCGAGGCGTCGTAGGGGCGATAGGCAATCCGGATCCCGGGCTCGACCTCGATCCACCCGCGGTCGCCGCCGTGGGGTTTGCGGGGCAGGTCGAGCGGCGGCATCGGCCCCAGGTCCACCGTTTTCCGGCCCGCCGCCAGCGAGGTGGCCCGCTCCAGATTGAGATCAAAGACCGATTTGTCGTGGAATTCAGAGAGCACCTGGCCGGACGCCGTGCAGCGCAGCTCCTCTTCCTTGAAGATCGGGGTCGGCGTTTCGCTGACCGCGTCGTCGATCCCCTGGAGCCACCGGCGCATCCAGCGCAGGGCCGCCTCGCGCCGCGGCTGCGAGAAGCCGTGCTTGTCGTTGTATTCGATCAAATCGACCCGCTCGGCATGGCCGATCATCGCATAGACCTGCTTGGCCTCTCGGAAGGTCGTCCACGAGCCCTGGATGTCGAAAAAGTCCTGCGTCCCGGTGCAGATCAGAGTCGGCTTGGGCGCCCGCATCGTGACGTAGTCGGTCTGTTCCATCCCGAAGGCGACCTGCCCGGTGATGTTCTGCTCCGCATCCTGGGGTCCGATCGTCCCGAAGAGCCGTTCCAGAGTGGTGATGTAGCAGGACGGCGCCGCGACGGCGATGCGATCGTCGATCGCCATCAAATAGGCGGTCATCGTGCCGCCGCCCGAATTCCCCGTGCATCCAAGCTTCTTCGGATCGACTTCGGGTCGGGAGGCGAGATAGTCGATGCTGCGGATCCCGTCCCAGATGCGGAAGGACGCGCAGCTCCAGCCCACCAGGAGGGCCCCGATGCCGGCCATCGTATGTTCGGTGGTGTTGCCCTTGATTGCCGGCACGCCCTGGGCCGTCAACAACTGCATCCGCTCGCCCTGGCCGATCGGGTCATAGCAGAGCACGACGAAGCCGTTCTTGACCAGAAGAAGACTGATGCGCTGATAGGCCTCTTCAGCCTTTCCCTTGTCGCTGTGCCCGCAGGGGACCAGGATCCCGGGGAACGGTCCCTTCCCCTCGGGAATGTAGAGATTGCCGGTGACGTGATGGTTCGGGCGGCTCTCGTAGATCACCCTCTCGACCCGAAAGCCGTCGCCTTTGACGGTGCCCACGACGCGGTCGTTGAGCGGGGTCCTGTCCGGGAACCCCCCCAGGGCCGCGATGAACTTGGCGCGAAGCGATTCTTGCCGCTTCCGAAGGTCGTCCTCGGATTTCATCGCGGCCACGTCGTACCGTCGCGCCTCGAACGCCCTGCCGCATTCGCCCTGGAGATACGTGTACAGCATTTTCCGCGGCTGATCGTCGGGTTTGAAGACCGGCTCGTTCTGAGTCAGCGCCAGGAGCAATGCGGCCGTGATCATGGCGATTTCTCCAATGCTTGCTTGGCCCAGACCTGGATCAACTGCCGCCCGAACTCGCGGCGGTCCTGCGACGTCGGAAGGTGGCCCAGCTTCTTCCCTTTCGTGATGCCCTGCTCGATCAGGAAGGCGGGGACGTTCTGCTCACGGTCCAGGTACTCATAGACGCTGGCCCGGCCCGGGTCGATCTTGTCCATCGGCGGACGCGGGCCTCGCTCCGACGGATCGAACGTCGTTTCGTCCCGCAGCGCCGAGAAGAACCGATCGGCGAACTCCCGATGGGTCTGGGATCCACTCAGCCACTCGCCCGTCTCCTGATTGTGCAACGTGAGGAAGCAGCCCGGCGTTTCCAGGAGCACTTTCTTCGCCGCGCAAATCTCGGGCATAAGGGTCCGGCTCCCGGGGTCGGCCGGATCCGCCGTGTCCCAATTCCGGTTCAGGTCGTAGCCGTTCCGGTTGAACCGGACCCCGCCCCGCGCGCAGCCGTCGGGATCCATCATCGGCAGGATTTCGAAGATGCGGTCCCGCAACAGGGGACGGCCGGCCTCCGACAGAAGGAACCGGATCGCCCCCTCCGCCACGAAGGAGGTTCCCGTCTCCCAGGCATGCTGCCGGCACATCAGCCACACCGCCCGTTTCGGGACAGGAAGCGTCCCTGAGATCTCTTGGATTTCCAGGAGATGAAGGTCCCGCCCCTCCACCGACTTTCCGATGATCCGGTCGTCGCAGCAGGTGGTTCCCGAGCACAGCCCCTTGACCTCCTGAAGGAAGCGCTCGAGCCGGGAGACGGTATAGGGCTCGATGTGGGCGACCCAAAACGCGTCGGAGTCCGGCGTGAACCGGAGGGTCGCCTCGTTGCCGTCGACCGTGATCCGGTCGAGATGGCGCCAGCTCGTGCCGTCGCCGCTGACGACCGGCGGCGTGTCCTCGCGGATACACGCCGGCGCCGCCTTGTAGTTGTACTCGCCCTTCAGGCCGGTGAGGACGATCGTGACCTCGCGGTTCTTGGCGCCGTCGACCCGGAAGTAGTACCAGCTGGCCTGCCGGTTCCGCCCCTCGTGGTCGGCCTGGCCGGGGACCGCGCAGCGGAACGTGGTTTCGGACGCCTGCTCGATCGTTCCGAGGCATCCGCCCTCGAAGTCCGTGGCAATCGACACCGATCCCGGGGTGGAGACCGGCCCGCACGCGGCCAGCGCCAGGACGAGGGGGGCGAAAACCCTCATTTCAACGTCGAGAGGAACTCAATCAGGTCGCGGAAGTCCTTCCGGGTCATCCGCTCGGGGAGCTTCTCCGGCATGATCGACACCTTGGAGGCTTGGCGTTCCTCGATCTCCTGGTTCTTCACCTTGGTCTGCTTCCCCTGCGCATCGATGAGGAGGATCTCGCCCGTGGGCGCCGGATCCTCGTCGAGGATGCGGCCGTCGACGATGACGCCCTTGGTCGTGCGGATCTTCCACAGGACGAACGTCGGGGCGATCTCCCGGCTGGGGTCGACGATCGACTCCACGAGCTTGTCGCGGTTGAGCACGTTCCCGATCGTCGACAGATCCGGTCCCACGATGCCGCCCCTGCCGTTGACCCGGTGGCACGCGAAGCATTGCGGGCCCTTCGGGTGGAAGAAGAGACGCTCTCCCGCGGCCGCGTCTCCCGGGGAGGCGGCCACCTTCTGCCAGCCTTCCATCGACGGGGGCAGGCCGGCCGGACGTCCCAGGAGGATGGCCACCAGCTCGCCGCCCTTCCTCTCGAGCGCCTCCTTCACCTCCGGCCGTTCGATCGCTCCCGACAGCGACCGCATGGCTTCCGCCGAGGCGGGCCCTTCGAGAGCTGCGAGCAGGATCCGGCGCGTCTCCTCCGAACTCGCCGCCGAATGCGCCAGGCCCGACACCGCATCGGATCGCAGGGCCGGATCCCCCGCGACCCTTCTCAGGATCGACTGGGCGGCGTCCTCGGGCCGGTTCATCAGGGCCCGCACCACGTCGGGCCGGAGGGCGGCGTCGGTGTCCAGGAGCTTCTCGAGTTTCGCGGTGGAAACGGAGGGATGGGTGGGGCGCAGCATGCGCAGAGAGAGGGCCCGCAGCACCGCCGGCTCCGCCGGATCGTCGAACATACGGGCGATCAGGATCTCGCTGCCGACCTGGTCGACTTGGCTGGGGCTGCGGCCGGCCAGGAGGTCGGTCGAAGCAAGGTAGGCCTCGAAGATCTCCTTCGTGACGGGAATCCGGGAGGCGGTCTTCTCCATCGCCGCCGCCAGATCCCCGAGGCGATCCTCCCCTGCCCACTGGATCGCCGCTCGCCGGATCGCGACGTCCGAGTCCTCCAGGAACGTCGCCGCCGCGCTGGTATCGGGCGTCCGTCTCAGGGCCATGAGGACGCCAAGGCGGATCTTGGGATTCGGGTCCGCGACATGAGGGAGGAGGAACGCGGGGCCGCCCACCCGGCTCAGGGTGTGGATCGCGGCGCCCGCCAGGAAGGGATCGGGATCGGCCAGGAGGGGGACCAGGCCCGGCAAGGCGTCCTTCGAGGTCGTCGCGAGCACCTCGTTCATGCGAAGCAGCTCCGGCGTATTCTTCGGGGCGCGGCTGGCCGTCGGCACCGTTCCCGGAGACTTCGCCCTCAGCCGCCAGAGGCGTCCCTTGCCGTGCAGCTCGTAGGACCGGTCGACCCAATCGGTAAAGAACAGCGACCCGTCGGGCGCCTGGGCCATCCCCACGGGGCGGAAATTCTCGCCGCCCTTGACGATCGTCTCGGGCTTGGTCGTGAACGAGGCGCCTTTGGGTTCCAGCACATACCGCTGGATGATGTGGTCTCCCCAGGACGTGGCCAAGAGGGTGCCCCGGTAGTCGGCCGGGAAGGCGTCGTGCTGGTACTGGAGAACGGCGCAGGGCGCCTCGCCGGTGCCGCAGACCATGGGCAACGTGCCGGGCAGCTCGCCGTTCCACGCGGTGAACGGATGCAGGCCCTTCCGTCCGTTGCGGAACTTGAAGCCGTAGTCCCCGCCCTGGACGACGTGAACGAGCCGGCAGGGCGGCCGCGAATCCGGATCATTGTCCACGGCGAACAGGCGTCCGTCGGTGTCGAAGCAGGCATGAAACGGATTCCAGAAACCGGTCGCCACCTGCAGGAGCCCGGTGCCGTCGGGCCCGCAGCGGAAGATCTTCCCCCCCTCGGTGTCCTTGATGGTCGTGCCGTCGATGCCGACCAGGGAGTACGGCGCGCCGAGGTTTTCACCCATCCCGAAATAGACGTTGCCCGCGGCATCGAACGCAAAGCCGGAGAGCCCGTTATGGGGGTAGTTGCCCTTGGTGTCCAGCTTCACGATGGAATCGCGGCGCTGCTCGAGGTCCGGCGTGCCGTGCCAGCGATACACCTCCCAACGGGTGGCCAGATAGAGGTCTCCATTTTTCCCGAAGCCGATCCCCATCGCGTAGCGGAATCCCTCGGCGAACGTCGTCACTTTCCCCGCATGGCCGTCCGGGGCAAAGTCCTCGAAAATGAGAATCCGGTCGGTGGGCTTGCCCGTGTAGTTCTTGGGGGGGAAATGGGTGTTCGATTCGATGGCCCAGACGCGCCCTTTCGAGTCGACGGTCATGCCCGTGGGGGTGTTCAGGACCGGCTCCGCCGCGACCAGGTCGACGGTCAGGCGGTCGTCGAGGGCGGCGGGTTTGGGAATGTCATGCTGAAGGCAGAACGACACCAGGGCGATGACGATGTGCACTCGGTGGGCCCTCCGCTCCCGCTCCGATCCCCGGTACTATACGCAACGCTTATACCGGAGAGGGTGAGGGCATGCAAAGCTCCTGCGACAATAATCCGCGAAGGAGCGAGCACCTTCGGGACTGCGGGAAGGCTCGTCGGGGGGGACCAACAGCCGGACCGCCCTTCCGCGGGGCCGCCGGGGGCTCCCCTTCCCGAAAGCGGTGCCGTACAACCGGAGAGCTCCCGGAAGGGGCGGGTCCCCGAAGCTCGCTCCGGGGCGGCCCTCCCCTCCTCGAAGCCGACCGTCGAGGGAGTCCCGGGATCAGCCCTTGCCCTCCGGGACGATCCGGTTCTGGATCTTGATCAGCTCGTCCAGTGGCAGGGCGCCCGACCCGTCGAGCGTGCTTCCGAAGACACGGATCTCGTCCAGCACGCCGCGGAACGAGCGTTCCGGCGCCATCGGACGGATCTGAGGCGTGACGTTCCCGACCGTGAGCTGAGGCGAAATCTTCGCGCCCGACGGGCCGCGATTATAGTCCACGGCATTGACCAGCTTCGCGTCCGCGGCGCGGGTCCCGATGTAGAACTTCGCGTGATTGCTGGCGATTCCCGAGTCGTAGGTCACCGCGAAGAAGCGCCATTTCGCGTAGTGCTCGGTGTACGCGTTGGTCACCTTGGAATCAAAGACCGGGATCTGCTCCGGCAGGCTGCGGGCCGGCGAGGCGTCGGCCCACTGTCCGATGCCCAGCTGGAGGCTGCCGTCCATCCGATAGACGAGTTCGACGCCCTCGTTGACCTTGAACGGGTTGAACCAGCTGAGGATCCGATTGCCGGCCCCGCACATCTTGTCCGAGGGACCCTCCTTGATCTCCCAGCAGAGGGCCCAGCCGGTGATGGTGAACGACTTCAGGTTCTTGATGTTGTCGATGCCGGCCCCTCCGCCCAGATCGACGGCGTACGCCCCCCCGGTCTTGTCGAAGTCCAGGGACGCCGCTCCGCCGTTCGGCGGGACGATGTTGCTCCAGGCGGGCTTCTTGTCGGTGAGCGTGGCTGTCGGGAAGGCGGCGGCCGACGAACCGCTGTTCGCCGACGACAGCCCGCCATTCTCCCGGAAGGTCAGCTCGACGAGAAGCACGGGAGGAAGCGTGGTGCGGGCCGCCGCCGGCGCCGCGCCCTTCTGCTCTTTGCCCATCTCGAGGAGCTTTTCCTTGCCGTGGTGCTTGTTGTACCAGATCAGGAACTCGTCGAACTTCACCCAGGGCTCCCCCGTTATCTTCTTCGTGGCCTTGAGCAGCTCCGGCTGGACGCGGTCGTAGACCTTCTTGTACTCGTCCTTCAGATTCTGCTTCTTGCGCTCCTTCTCGATACGGTCGTTCTCGCGGAGGTACGAATCGAAGGCGATCGCCGGCGGGAACTCCGCGATGACCCAGACCGCCTGGACGGCGCTCTCGACGTCGGTGCCCTTGAAGTGGTCCTCGAAGGTGGACAACGCCGATTCGTGGCCGACCTTGCCGATCGCCGTGGAGATCTTTGACGTGACGTACGGATTCTTCTTGTACCCGGCCAAGGCGCCCGAGAGGACGGCGGCCGCCTGCGGGCTGCCTCGGAACTTGCCGAGCGCTTCGGCCGCGGAGGTCACCAGCAGGCAGTTGATGTCGCCGTTGACCATGCCCAGGTACTTGCCGATGGCGGGAACGAGGACTTTGTGCTTGGGCTCGAAGTCGCCCAGGTTCAGGATGATCAGGGCTTTGTCGACGAGGCTCTTCGCCTCCTTCATCTTTTCGGTGAACTCGTCGACGGCCTTCTTCGCGACGTCCTCGTTCGCCTTGTCGTCCTGGGCGGGCTTCTTGTCGTCCTGGAATCCCTGCGCGGGAAGCGTCGGCAGGAGCAGGGCGAGGGCAATAAAGAGCTTGGTCGTGGTGGGATGGACCATGGGGGCGCCTCCTACACGAGTCCGTGAACCCGCTCTAGTGCCGGAACCCCGTTCCGGGACTGGAAGACTCGCCCTCTTCCAATGTATACACTCCCTTCCGCAAAGTACACCCTTCTTTCTTCAGGAAACCTTGCTGCGGCGGGTCGCGCCCGGATGCGCGGGCCACGAAGTCCGGAACGACCGCCGTGTTCGGGGGAGTCCCGATCAGGTCCGCCGGACGGCCTCGGGGTGAGTCGGCCGGACCGGCATCCAGGCCGAGGGGCCCTCCGGCACCTCAGGGCCCCCCTTCACCAAGCCTTTGCGCGCGTCCCTCAGGAATTCATTGCCGGGACTTCGTGGTTGCGATATCTTCCCGACCGTGGCATTCAAAGTCGGACTCGTCCAGATGCGCTGCACGGACGACGCGCGCGAGAACCAGGCCGTCGCCGAAGAGGGCATCCGCGCCGCGGCGAAGAAGGGCGCGAGCGTCGTCTGCCTCCCCGAACTGTACCGCAGCCTCTATTTCTGCCAGTCCGAGGACCACGCGAACTTCGCCCTGGCCGAGCCGATCCCGGGTCCGTCGACCAAGGCCCTCGGTGCGCTGGCACGGAAGCTGAAGATCGCGATTGTCGGCTCGCTGTTCGAACGCCGCGCCGCCGGCGTCTACCACAACACGGCTGTCGTCTTGGACGAGGCCGGCCGCTTGTGCGGCAGGTATCGGAAGATGCACATCCCCGACGACCCGCTCTACTACGAGAAATTCTATTTCACTCCGGGGGACCTTGGCTTCCAGGCCTTCGATACCAAGCACGGGCGAATCGGCACGCTGGTCTGCTGGGACCAGTGGTACCCGGAGGCCGCGCGCCTGACGGCGCTCCGCGGGCCGTCGGTCCTCTTCTACCCCACCGCGATCGGCTGGCATCCCAGCGAAAAGAAGCAGTGGGGCGAGTCGCAAACGTCTGCCTGGCAGACCATCCAGCGCTCGCACGCAATCGCCAACGGAGTCTATGTCGCGTCGGTCAACCGCATCGGGCATGAAGGCGCCAAAGGGGGGGGCATCGAGTTCTTCGGCGCCTCCTTCATCTGCGATCCCTACGGCCGCCTGCTCGTCGAAGCCTCCCGAGACAAGACGGAGGTCCTCGTGGCCGAGGTCGATCCCAAGGTCGTCGAAACGGCCCGGCAGCACTGGCCCTTCCTCCGCGACCGCCGGATCGATGCCTACGGATCGATCACCGAGCGGAGCATCGACCAGCGATGAGGGTGCCGCCCGGGCGGAGCGGGTACGCGATGCCCGCCGAGTGGGTCCCCCACCGCGCCACCTGGATCGCCTGGCCTCACAATCGGTCGGACTGGCCGGGAAAGTTCGGACCCATCCCCTGGGCTTACGGAGAGATCGTCCGCGTCCTCTCGCGACGGGAACGCGTCTGCATCCTCGTTCAGAATCCCCGGGTCCGCAGCGCGGCCCGGGCCCTACTCAAGCAGGTCGGCGTCGACCTGGGGACGGTCGACTTCCTTCTCATCCCGACCGACCGCGTGTGGACCCGCGACTCCGGCGCCCTCTTCGTCACGAATGGGCGGGGCGGGAAGATCGCGACCCACTGGAAGTTCAACGGCTGGGCCAAGTATCCGAATCACAAGCGTGACGACCAGGTGGCGCCGCGCATGGCCAAGGCCCTGAAGCTGGTCGCCTATCCGGTCCTCGTCGGCCACCGCGAAATCGTGATGGAAGGCGGGGCGATTGACGTCGACGGCCAGGGCACCCTGATGGCCACCGAGGAGTGCCTGCTCGACACGGTTCAGGCGCGAAATCCCGGCCTGGGCCGCGAGGGGATCGAACAGGTCTTCCGGGAGGTCCTGGGGATCCGGCGCGTCGTCTGGCTGGAGCGGGGCATCGCCGGCGACGACACGCACGGCCACATCGACGACTTGGCCCGCTTCGTCGCTCCCGGCCGGGTCCTGCTCTGCCAGGAGTCGAACTCGAAGGACGACAACTACAAGCCCCTCAAGGTGAATCTCGAGCGCCTGCAGTCGGAGAAGCTGGAGGTCATCCCGCTGCCGATGCCGTCGCCGGTCGTCTTCGACGGCCAGCGCGTTCCGGCCAGCTACGCGAATTTCTACATCGCCAACGGGACCGTCCTCGTTCCAACCTTCAACGATCCGCGCGATCGGACAGCGCTGGGCATCCTGGCCGACTGCTTCCCCGACCGGCAGATCGTCGGGATCCACTGCGTCGACTTCGTCTGGGGCCTGGGCACCCTGCACTGCGCCACCCAGCAGGAACCGGCGTAGGCCTCCGGACATTCCGGAGGGGGAGGCCGGTCTGCGGGCGGTGGTTCCTCCTCGTTACGCCCTCTTGGATCGTTCTCGCAGATCGTGGGCGGCCTGGTAGGCCCTCCGAGCCTCGTCGTCAAAGAGCACGAACATCACCCGATCCAGGCCTTCGGGGTGTTTGAGCAGCCAGCCGTGCACGGAGCCGACCGCGATGACGGAGGCCTCCGCGACCGGATACCCGTAGACCCCGGTGGAGATCGCGGGGAAGGCGATCGAACGACACCTCTTTTCCAACGCCAGGTCCAGACACTTCAGGTGGCAGGAGGCGAGCTGCTCGACGTCCTTCTCCTTGCCCCGGTAGACCGGTCCGACCGCGTGGAACACATACTTCGCCGGGAGGGTGCCGCCGGAGGTCGCCACGGCCGATCCGGGGGGGCAGGCTCCGATCTTCCGGCACTCCTCGAAGATCGAGGCTCCCCCCGCCCTCAGGATCGCACCGCAGACGCCGATCCCGGCTTCGAGCCGACTGTTTGCCGCGTTCACGATCGCGTCCGCGGCGACTTGGGTGATGTCTCCCTGGATGAATTCGAAAGCGGTGGCCATTGTTCACCAGGTTGACGGTCAGAAGTCCCTGGATTTTCCCAGCCAGGCGTCGAGGACCCGCTTCTGGAGGTCGGAGGGCGACTCCGACCGACGCACCTTGCAGGTGGCGCGCTGACGCACGGTGGGCTTCAGCGTCACGTCCGATCGTTCGTCCATGCGGAGGATCGTCAGACGGGCGTCGTCGCCGGGGGTGAGCTTGGACAGCTCCTCGCGAAGGGTCGTCCGATTGACCTCGACCCCGTTGATGCCGACGATCCGGTCCCCCTGCCGAATTCCCGCCCTCTCCGCGACGCCTCCGGAAACCACGAACAGAATCGAGGTGCCCCGGAGGTCCGCGCCGAGGTCGGGGGTATCCACGACCTGAAGCGCCGGCGCCAGGCCGGCGGCTTCCAGGATCTCGACGAAAGGCAGCTCTTCGACTCCGCTGATGTAGCTCTTATAGAAGGAGGACCAGTCTTCTCCCGTCACCTCGTTGAGGGCCTGAAGGATCCCGTTTTCCGGATAGCCGACGCCAATCGGGCTCGTTCCGCCGGCGGACGGGTCGACCACGTACTTCTTGTACAGATGGCGCATCACGTCGTCGATGGACTTCCTTCCCCGGCTCGCGATGCGGATCTTCAGGTCGATCAGCAGGCCGAGGAGCTCGCCCTTGTTGTAATAGTCCACCCGCGGCCAGTCCTTCCGGTCCCAGACGGATTCGGACGCTTTTTCGATCGCCGTGACCTTCCGGTCGGGATTGTTCTGCAGGGTCTCGATCTCGGCCCCGAGATGATCGAGATACTGCTGATCCTTCCAGATCCCCGACCGGGCCAGCCCCCGGTCGCCGAAGTAACTGGTCACGCCCTCGCAGAGCCAAAGCGCCTTCGAGCGTACGATCCGGGTGTAGTCGAAGGGGCCCAGCTCCAGCGGCCGGATCCGCTTCACGTTCCACAGGTGAAAGTACTCGTGGGAGGTCACCGACGCCGCGAGCATCGGATCCGTCCGGATCGCCGTATAGGGCATGATGATGTCGGTGGAGTTCAGGTGCTCCAGGCCACGGCCGCCCACGGCGTCTTTGAAGTGATACAGGAAGACGTAGCGTTTGAACGGGGGCGCACCGAACACCTTGTTCTGTTCCACCACGATCGTCCGGCACATCTGCGTCAACTTTTCTCCATCCACGGGGCCCTTCGCGTGGATCACGAGCTCGTAGGTCGACCCGTCCGCCTGAAACGTGAAGAGCTCGAAGCGACCCAGCTCCGTGGGACAGTCGATGAAGGTGTCATAGTCCCGGGCCCGGTAAAGCGGGCCGTCGGCGTCGAGGCCCGTACCGACTTTCCAGCCGTCCGGCAGAGTGAATCCCACGCTGCAGGGCGCTTCCTTGTGCTGGGTGAGGTACAGGTAGGTATCGGGACCGGCGACGAAGCAGTGGTCCTTGTCCATCCGGCCCCGGTCGACGGCGAGATCGTAGGTCACCGAAAAGCGGGAGGCGCCCCGCGTCTTCACGGTCCAGGTCTGATCGTCGACCGGGGCCACCTCGAGCTTCTCCGCGTCCTTCGACGCTTCCAGGTTCGACACCTGCTTGCTGTACTTCACGATGCGGTACGCGCCGGGCGCCCAGGCAGGGATGGAAACGTCGACCGACGGCTCGACATTGTTCCGGACGGTCATGACCACCCGAATCCTCCCGCTTTCGGGGGTGGACGCGTCGACGGCGTACGAGACGGAGAGGCGGGGAACGCTTTCCTGGGATCGGCCGGGGAGGGAGGCCAGAAGAAGGAGAGCGAGGAGTAGGGTGAGGCGCCGCGCCATGAGTCCTCCTTCGGATTGTCCCTATGATACACCGGAGCCCGGGCTGGACGGGAGTTGCCGGCACCGGATCGGGGCAGATCGGGCCGGATCGTCACATTTTGAGGCCGCCGGACTATATTCCCTGTTATCGGCTCCAGGGACCGGATACAAATCTAGTCTAAGAAGGCCGTTTTTACCTCTTCCGGCGGTGTATTAAGAATGGGGATGAGCCAGTCACATACCGATCAGGCGTTCGGCCAGGCGGCCCTCGGGCTGGGCTACGTCACCGCGGCCCAGGTTGAGGAATGCGTCCGCATCCAGGCGACGATGCGCCAGATGGGCCTGGAGGAGACGCTCGGCGACCTCCTCACCAAGAAGGGCTATCTGTCTCCGCAGTATCACACCAACGTCCTCAAGAAGCTCGGCGTTCAGACCAGCCCCATCCCCGGGTACACCATCCTCGCGAAGATCGGCCAGGGCGGGATGGGGGTCGTCTACAAGGCCACCCAGACGAGCGTCAACCGGACGGTGGCGATCAAGATCCTGGGCGGGAACGCCACGAAGGACAAGACCTTCGTCGCGCGCTTTCTCGCCGAAGCCCAGGCTGCCGCCAACCTGAACCACAAGAACCTGATCTCGGCCATCGATGTCGGCGTTTCCAACGGCATCTACTACTTCGTCATGGAGTTCGTCACCGGCAAGAGCTGCCGCGACATGATGAACGCCCAGAATGGCCCGCTTGCGGAGAACATGGTCCTCCACATCGCCGCCCAGATGGCCGAGGTGCTGGACCACATCCATCTGAACAAGATGGTCCATCGCGACATCAAGCCCGAGAATATCCTGGTCGCCAACGACGGCGTCGTCAAACTCTGCGATCTCGGGCTCGCCAAATCGACGACTGCCATGGAACAGTCGCTCACCCAGGAAGGCCTGGCGGTCGGCACCCCCTATTTCATGTCGCCGGAGCAGATCCGGGGCGACAAGGATGTCGACATCCGCGCGGACCTCTATTCGTTGGGCGCCACGCTCTATTTCCTCCTGACCGGCAAGCATCCCTACGAGGGCAAGAGCGCCGCCGAAACGATGAGCATGCACCTCAAGGAGCCGGTGCCGGATCCCCGGAAGGCCAACCCGCAGATGCGGGAAGATCTCAGCTGGGCGATTCAGAAGCTGATGGCGAAGGACCGGCTGCACCGCTACCAGTCGCCGGCGGAGCTGCTCGAAGACGTGAAGAAGATCCTGGCCGGCACGGCCGCCGGGCTGGCTCGCCAGTACCAGGCCCGCGTCCAGCTGCACCAGAAGGCCCACACCATCCGCAGGGTCGCGCCGAAGAAGACGCCGGTATGGCCCTTCGTCGCCGTCGCCGGAGCGATCGTGGTCGCCGGCGCGGGCGCCCTCCTCGCATTCCGGCCGGCTCCCGCCCCGGGCGAGCCGCTGAAGGAGCGGGTGGTCATCAAGGAGGTCGAGCGGCCCGCGGCGAAAGCCGAGGGCCCGAAGGACGACCCCAAGAAGCTGCTCGCGGCGTCGAACCTCCTCACCACCGCGCAGCAGTGGGTCCAGCAGGAGAAGTGGCGCGAGGCACTGACGAGCCTGCATCAGCTGAACAAGGAGTACGAGTCGCTGCAATTCGCGCAGCAGCACGCCGAGGAGATCGGCAAGCTGATCAGCACCTGCGACGTCCATCTTCGCGGCCTGGAGACCGCGAAGTCCAAGCTCGTCGAGGACGCCCGACTGGCCCTCCATGAGGGACGCTGGGCGGAGGCCGCCGCGGTGCTCCAGCAGCTCGTCAAGGGGGGGCAGGCCGAGTATCAGCAGGACCTCGACCGCTGCCGCCGCGAGCTCGAGGCCCAGTCCACCCTCAAGGAGATCGAGGCCGCCCGCGACGCCGGCCACTGGGCGGAGGTCGCCATCAAGCTCGCCCTCCTGACCCGGCAGCACCAGCAGCAGCGCCTGGAGACGGTCGAGAAGCGCTTTTCCGATGTGATCGCCCTCGCCGTCAAGGCGAAGGAGGAGAATGATACCGCGAAGCTGATCGCCGACACCTTCGCCGCCGTCCAGGCCGCCAATTGGAAGCAAGTCCAGCAGCAGCTGGTCCAGCTGGAGACGCACCGGGATTCCGAGACGTACAAGGCCAAGGACGGGGAGATCCAGGAGGTGCGCGCGCGCTACGCCCAGGCGAACGCGGCGGTGGCGGACGACGAGGCGACCCGCGCCTGGACCGTCGCCTTGAAAGCCTACACCGACTCGCTCCAGGACCGGAAATATGACGAGGCGACGGACACGATCGAGGAGTACCGGACCAAGCACGGAGCCTCGCACGTGGGCAAGTCCAAGGATGCGGAGATCAACACCAAGATCGCCGACGCCCTCAAGAAGCGGCAAGCGGACCGGAATGATGATGCCCGCAAGCTTCTCCCCTTGGCGAAGAAGGAGATCACCGCGGGCAACTTCGAGGTCGCGGCGGAGTATGTCGCCAGGCTCACCGGAGATCTCGTCGATACGGACTTTGTGAAGTCGAACCTGACCCAGGTGAAGAGCTACAAGAAGATCTGCGACGAACGCGCGCGGCAGCCCGCCCACGTGCTGGTCGAGATGGATTTCGAGGATTATCCGGGCCTGTGGCAGCTCCGAGGCGGCGCGACCGGAGGCAACTCCTTCGAGGAGCCACAGCAGGGCCGGAGGTCGGCGAGGCTGACCTTGCCCTCGGGCTCGCGGGTGAATCATCCCCTGTTCGGAATGACGCCCAAGGCCGAGTCGATCTCCTTCTGGGCCCGGTATCGCGGGAAGGGCGGCGGCACCCAGATGGAACTCTACCTCCACGACGATACGGGGAACACCACGCTGACGTACGGGGTCGAGGTGACGCTCACCCCGGACTGGAAGCAGTACAACTACCGGTTCACCGAGTTCAAGCCCGTGGGCGCCAACGCCCGGGGCACCTCGATCGCCCCGGGCCGGATCGGCTCGTTCACGATTGAGGGTCCGACCAGTTCGACCCAGATCCTGGAGTTGCAGCTGGACACGCTGCGGGTGGAGGCCGCCCGGGCGCCGAAGTAGCGCTCCACCGGGTCCCTACGGGGGAGGTTGACCGGAACCTGGTCCCTTGGTGCCGGCCATCGGATCAATCCACGTCGACTTGATCTCGTCGAGATCCTTGGGGGCCACGCCCGAATACCAGACGTTCTCCGGCATGACGCAGATATTCGGCCCCTGTTCACACAGACCGAGGCAGAGCGACCTCGAGACCCGCAACCCCTTGATCCCCTTGGACTTCATGTACTCCTTGAGCTGCTTCTGGTATTCGCCCGAGCCCCGGTTGGCGCAGGACGCTTCTCCCGGGTCCTTCTGGTTGCAGCACACGAAAATGATCCGCTCATAAGGCTGCCGCTTCAATTTATCCATGGGTCTACCGCTTTCCTCCCTTCGGCTCGATCACGAAGGCCCCGCCTTCGAGCGGAAGGTGCAGGCCCGTGAGATCCTCCAGCCCCCGCTCCTGCCGCCCGCGGCCTTCCATCCAAGGCTCGGCATCCGACTTCTTGCCGTCCATGCCGAACTCGAGACGCAGTCGCGAAAGGACCTCGGCCAGGCGCCCGACCGGAAAGCGGACCCCGGTCTTGAGTCCGGACGTTCCGTGAAGGTACAGGGCGTGCCCTTCCCCGCCCATCGTCGAGATGAGCATCGGACAGGTCGCCGCCAGCGGAGACGTCAGCAGGACCGCGGCGATCAGCGGTCCGGCTTCCGGCTTCCGGAAGTCCCCCATGCGCTCCAGGTACCCGCGACGGGATTCCTGAATCCACAGCGGCGGTCCGTTCTCGTCGCCCGAATCCATGGACCTGAGGAACAGCTCAATCCCGTAGTCGTGGATCGGAGGGACCGACACCAGGCGGATGTCGGTCGCCTTCTGCGCCCGCTCGAGCCCCTTCTCCCCAACGCGGGTGTGGGCCACGACCAGTCCTACGTCCCTGAAAAGCCGCAGCGGGACAACCCCGCACCCCACGAGCAAGCCTGGGGGAAACCTCCCCGCGAATTCGCGGTCGGCGCCCACCAGCAGCGGGTCGACGGAAAATTCGGCCACGGGAATGCCCTTGCTCTGCCGTCGACCCTTCGACTTGCCCACGTTGGCCATGCGTCCTCCTCCTGTTAGGGAAGCACCGAAGCCGGATGGCGACAAGCAAATTCTTTCGATCCCGGGAGGGAAGATCCTTCGGAAAGCGCGATCCCCGCCCACCCCCCCCGCCCTCCTCCGCCGCCGCATAGCTATTGACCCTTCCCGTGAACTCCGTATAATCTTGGGTTCCCATGCGCCCCCCTATCATCGCCGGAAACTGGAAAATGAACGGGCTCCTCAAGGACGCCCGCGATCTCGCCGCCGGACTCCGCAAGGAGCTGGGCGACAACGCGGGAGGCCCCGAGGTCCTCGTCTGCCCGCCCTTCCTCGGATTGGACGTCGTCCGACAGGTCCTCGACGGGAGCCCCATCAAGCTGGGCGCCCAAGACGTCCACTGGGAGGCGAAGGGGGCGTTCACCGGCGAGCTTTCCACGACCATGCTCAAGGAGGTCGGCGTCGTCGCCGTCATCATCGGCCACAGCGAGCGGCGCCACGTCATGGGCGAGACCAACGAGATGGTCAACAAGAAGCTCAAGGCCTGCCTGGCCGCCGGGCTGCTTCCGATCCTGTGCATCGGCGAACTCCTGGAGGAGCGGAACATGGGCGTCACCCGCGAGGTCGTGGAACGCCAGATCGCCAAGGGCCTCGACGGCCTGACGTCCGAAGACGTCGCCAAGCTCGTGATCGCCTACGAGCCCGTTTGGGCGATCGGCACCGGGAAGACCGCCACCCCGCGACAGGCCGAGGAAGTCCATCACTACGTCCGAAAGCTGATCACCCAGAAGGCCGGCGAATCCGTCGGCCAGGGGATCCGCATCCTGTACGGAGGCTCGGTCAGCCCCGACAACGTCAAGGAGCTGATGGCCGAAGAGGACATCGACGGCGCCCTGGTGGGCGGCGCGAGCCTCAAGGTCGACTCCTTCCTGAAGATCGTGAGGTACAAAGCATGATCGCCCTGTTAGCGGCCGGCGGGTTCCTCGGAACCCTCCTCGGCATCCTGTTCGTCATCATCTGCCTGCTGCTGATCTTCATGGTCGTCATCACGCCCTCCCAGGAAGGCGGCATGGCGGCGGCCTTCGGCGGGATGGGCAGCGACTCGTTCTTCGGCACCAAGGCACACCAGCACATCAACAAGTTCACCGTCTTCCTCGCCGTCTCCTTCCTCGTTCTGGCCTTTTGCATCAACTGGACGAACAAGGGCGGCGCGGCGGCGACGGGCCAGGTCGGCAAGCCGACCAGCGAGACCGAGGAGAAGATGAAGAGCCTCCCCCCGCCGACCAAGCCGGGGCCCCAGGGACTCCCCCCCGCGCCGAAATGAACAGCATGACCGGATTCGGCAGTGCCTCCCTGAGGGAGCGGCGGATGGACGTCGACGTCGAGGTGAAGTCGGTGAACCATCGCTTCCTGACGGTCAAGCTGAGCGTTCCCGACGGACTGTCGCGGCACGAAAGCGAGATCGAGCAGATGGTGCGCGGGCGGCTCGGCCGCGGCAGCGTCACGGTCAATGTCTCGGTCAAGACGCCCCGGGACACGGACACGGGGCTCCCCGATGTCAAAACGTTCAAGGCCTACGCCAAGCAACTCCGGGACATCCAGAAGGCCCTCGGTCTCCAGGGCGAGATCCGCATGGAGGACCTTCTGGCCATTCCGTCGCTGTGGTCGAATGGATCGATGGAAAATGACGAGGAGCTCTGGCCCCGGGTGAAGAAGCTCCTGCCGAAGGCGCTCGACCAGCTGGTGGAGACCCGGGAGCGCGAGGGCCAGAAGATCGCCGGCGCGTTCAAGACCCACCTCGAATCCATTGAAGCCCGCCTCGGGAAGGTCGAGGCGCGGGTTCCCTCGGTCGTGGACTCGTACCAGAAGCGCCTCGACGACCGGATCCAGCAGCTCCTGACCCAGCGCGGCCTCGACGCCGCGAAGCTGGACATCGTCAAGGAAGTGGCGATCCATGCCGACCGCTGCGACACGAGCGAAGAGATCCAGCGGCTCCGGGCCCATATCGGCGAGTTCCGGAAAATCGTCGCCCAGAAGGGGCAGCTCGGTCGTCGTCTCGATTTCCTCACCCAGGAGATGGGCCGGGAAACGAACACGATCGCCTCGAAGGCCAATGATGGAGAGATCGCCGCGTCGGCGGTCGACATGAAGGCCGAGCTCGAGAAGATCAAAGAGCAGGTGGAGAACGTTGAGTAGGGGCACGATCTTGGTCCTATCCGGGCCGTCCGGAGTGGGCAAGACGACCATCGCGAAGAGGCTTAGGGAGATCCCCGGGGTTGTACGAGTCATGACGACGACGACGCGGGCAAAGCGTCCGCAGGAAGTCGATGGGAAGGACTACCGCTTCCTGAGCCGCGAGGGCTTCGAAGCGGAGCTCCAGGCGGGGGGATTCCTGGAGCACGCGGAGATCGACGGCAACCTGTACGGGACGCCTCGGGTGGCGATCGAGAAGGAGCTGTCGAGCGGAAAGGTGGTCCTGGTCGATATAGACACCCAGGGCGCGAAGAGCGTCCGGGACCTGAGGCTGCCGGCCTTCTTCGTCTTCATCGCCCCGCCCGACATGGCGGAGTTGCGGAAGCGGCTGGAAGGACGGAAGACCGAGAGCCCTGAAGCCTTGAAGATGAGGCTGGCCCGCGCGGAGCGGGAGATGGCCCAGAAAGATACGTACGACGCGGTCGTGGTGAATACGACCGTGGAGCGGGCGGTGGACGAAATCCTCGCGCTGGCCCGGGCGCGAAAGCTGCTAGGCTGATTTGGAGGCACGATGACCCAGAACTACACCGAGATCGACCAGCTGGCGGAGAAGTTCGGAGGCCGCTACAAGCTCACGGTCCTCATCCAGAAGCGCCTGAAGGAGCTCGTCAAGGGCGGCCAGAAGCTGGTCGACCTCGAAGACCGGAACCTCATCAACATCGTGATGGAGGAGATCCGCCAGGGCAAGGTGACCTTCGAGGGCCTCGAGCTCGGCGTTGACGGCAAGGAAGAGGGCAAGAAGTCCAAGAAGAAGTCGGAGTAGGGAGTCCCGGTGGTTACCCCCAAGTCCGGCGCGCTCAAGGGCAAGGAGATCGTCGTCGGGGTGACCGGCTCGATCGCCGCGTACAAGGCCGCCGAAGTCGTCTCCCAGCTCGTCCAGCGCGACGCGGGCGTGACGGTCGTCATGACCCGCTCCGCAACGCAGTTCGTCGGCCCGCTGACGTTCCAGACCCTCACGCGCCGCCGGGTCATGATCGACCCGTTCGACTTGGAAAGCGTGGTGGATCCCTCGCATATCACGCTGACGGACGACGCCGACCTGGTCGCCGTCGTCCCCGCGACGGCGAACTTCCTGGGCAAGGCCGCGCACGGCATCGCCGATGACATGCTGACCTCGCTCCTCCTGGCCGTTACCTGTCCGGTCCTCGTCGCCCCGGCGATGAACGACCGGATGTGGAAGCATCCCGTCGTGCAGGAAAACATCGAGATCCTGAAGAAGCGCGGCTATCGCTTCGTCGACCCCGACAGCGGCTTCCTCGCCTGCGGCACCTATGCCAAAGGCCGCCTGGCCACTCCCGCCCAAATCCTCGAGGACATCGTCCGGTGCATGTCCTAGTCACGGCCGGACCGACCCGCGAGTACCTCGATGCCGTCCGCTTCCTCTCCAATGCGTCCAGCGGGAAGATGGGCTTCGCCTGCGCGGCGGCCGCCGCGAAGGCCGGCCACGCCGTCACCCTGGTCACGGGTCCCGTCGCCCTTCCGGACCCGAAGGGCGTCCGCACGCTTCGGGTCGTCAGCGCCGAAGAGATGTACCGCGTCGTGATGAAGGCGTACCCACGGGTCGACGCCGCGATTGCGACGGCGGCGGTGGGCGATTACCGACCCGTCGCGCGCTTCGCGGGCAAGCTGAAGAAGACCTCCGGGTCGCTCCTGCTCAAGCTGGTACGGACCCGCGACATCCTTCAGGAAATGGGTTCCCGCAAGGGCCGCCGCATCCTGGTCGGCTTCGCCCTCGAAGTCCAGGACGCCGTCCCGCAGGCGTTGTTGAAGTACCGGAAGAAGAATCTCGACTATGTCGTCCTCAACACCCCGCGGACCTTTGCCGCCGATACCATGGACTGCCAGGTCTACCGGGAAGGCGAGCTGGTCAAGCGCTTCAGAGGCACCGCGAAGCACACCGTCGCCCGCTGGATCGTGTCCGTGCTGGGCCCCTGAGGTCGACGAGCCCTCCTCCCCTGCCGGCGGTCCGCCCCGGGGTCGCCGGAGGCACCCTTCTGTCTGATCTCTCCATTATTTCGGAACTCTTCCGACCGCCGCTGCGTCCAACCGACAGAGTACCGGGGAAGGAGACTGCCATGAGGACGCTTATTCTTTTGGCAGTTGGAGCGGGACTAGCCATCCAGACCGCCGCGGCGGGGGCCCAGGAAAGCGGCGAGCGCTGGCAGATCCACGAATGGGGCACCTTCACGGCGTTGCAGAACGAATCCGGCCATCCCCTCGGCTGGATCAACACCGAGGATGAGCCCGTCCCGGCGTTCTGCCATCGCCTGAGCCAGTCGCTTCTGATCCCCGTCGACGACCTTGCCCCCGCGTTCTTCAAGGATGCACCCCGAGCCCATCCCGACGTCATCCTCCGCCTCGAAACGCCGGTGATCTACTTCCATCCGCCCGCCCATGCGACCCTGCCCCAGACCGTCGACCTCAAGGTCGACTTCCGCGGCGGCTGGCTGACCGAGTACTACCCCGACGCCAGAGTCGGCGCTCCGGGTCTCGCCACGCGATCGTTCACGTACGGCCGGCTCAGTACCGGAACGCAGGGGAGCCTGGAATGGAAGGGCCTGCAGGTCGGCAAGGAAGGGAGCTTCCCCAAGACCGACGACCCGGTCTGGCTCTCTCCCCGCAACGTCAAAGCCGCTTCCTTGACGGCCGCGCAGGGCGAGTCCGAACGCTTCCTTTTCTACCGGGGCGTCGCATACTCCCAGGCTCCCCTGATGGTCCGGCGGTCCGGCGACGAAAAGTCCCTGATTCTCGAAGGCTGGATGCCGAAAGAGCTGGCGGACCGGCGACCGCTCCGGATCCCGCGGCTCTGGCTGGCCGACATCCGGGAGGATGGCACGACCGCCTTCCGCACCCTTCCCCCGCTCAAGATCCTTTCGCCCGATCTGGCGCCCCTGACGACCCTTCCGTCGTCCTTCGAGGCGAAGGACTACTCGCTCGCGCGGCTGAACGCACTCCGCTCCGACATGCATGCGGGCCTGGTCGCCGACGGTCTCAACTCCGACGAGGCGGAGGCGTTGCTGAACACGTGGGACGCGTCCTATTTCCGAAGCTCCGGCCTGCGACTGTTCTTCCTGGTTCCCCGGGCCTGGACCGACTTCGTGCTGCCGCTCCGGACGTCCCTCGATGCCGATCTTCAGCGCGTCATGATCGGCCGCCTGGAGCTCATCACCCCCCGGCAGCGCGACAGCTTGAAGCGGATAGCCGACACGAAGGCGCCTTCCACCAC
>Ga0070731_10001697_pt1 | contig 22224 bp, 19 predicted proteins | sample Coa_R1_2_FD_66448 | JGI IMG/M metagenome (GOLD analysis project Ga0070731, IMG submission 66448) | Surface soil microbial communities from Centralia Pennsylvania, which are recovering from an underground coalmine fire - Coalmine... | ecosystem: Environmental > Terrestrial > Soil > Unclassified ... | reverse complement strand
CCCGAATCTTGGCGAGTGGGAAACTCGCCCGACCGGTTCCACCGACATGGGCAATGTCTCGCTGGCGGTGCCGTCAATTCATCCCATGATCGGCATCAATTCGTTGCCTGCTGTCAACCACCAGCCGGAATTCACCGCGCACTGCATCACTCCGGACGCGGACAAAGCGCTGGAGGATGGCGCCCTCGCTATGGCATGGACTTGCATTGACTTAGCGGCTGACCGTGAAACGCGGGAAGGATTACTGGCTAAAGCGGAGCGGCGTCGGTGATGAACCTTATTGAAAACGACGCTCGCGGCCATGCTATACTTTTTGCCCTGTCGCTCTGTCGGGGTGTTCAGAGGCGGCGGGTAAATCGGGCGGGTGGATAATCGGACCTGTCCGGGAGGTGGGTTTATCGCTGAGCGTAGTGGAAGTCCCGGCCTTCGGGTCAATGAGCGCATTCGCGCTCGTGAAGTACGCGTAGTGGATGATGCGGGGAACCAGCTGGGTGTGATGACCCTGTTCGACGCGATGAAAGCGGCGCGCGAGGCGGGCCTCGACCTTGTGGAAATTTCTCCCAGCGCCGTGCCGCCTGTCTGCAAGCTCGTGGATTACGGAAAATTTCTTTACGAGCAGAGCAAGAAAGCACACGAAGCGAAGAAGCACCAAAAAAGCTCGCACATCAAGGAAGTGAAGTTTCGGCCCGCGACCGCGGAGCACGATTATCAGGTGCGCAAGAACCAGATCATCCGGTTTCTCGGCGAGGGACACAAAGTGAAGGCGATGATCTTCCATCGCGGGCGCGAAATGGCTCACCAAAGTGTGGGCCGCGCCAAGATGGAACGGTTGCTCAAAGACATCAACGATCACGCTCTGGTGGAATTCGGGCCGCGGATGGAAGCGAATATCCTGCTGGCGCTTTTGGCGCCCAAAAAAGGCGCATCTACACCGCAGCCGTCGCGTTCCGCGCAATCCACGGCGGGCGGCCAAGCCTGAAAACGCGGAAGAGGGAATTGTGAAGAAGAATAAGAAAATGAAATTGAAGACGCACCGGGGCGCGGCCAAGCGGTTCAAGATCACGTCGACCGGAAAAGTGCTGCGCTGGCATTCGGGCAAGCGCCACCTGCTGGGCACGAAGAAACCGCGCCGGCAGCGGAAGCTGCTGAATAAGGTTGAAGTGAATCCTGCGGATGTGCACAACGTGCGTCTGGCGCTTCCTTACGGAATCGAGTAACACAGAGTTTATTTTTTCGAGCCAGGCAGAGCGTTACGGGTGCCTGCCGGCCGGTTGCCCTGAGTTGCTGAGGGCATATTTGTAGTCCACGAGACAAACCCGTCTTTGAGCCCGTGTGGAATTTTGCGGGCGGCGAAGCCGCGTTTGTCTCCCCGTTTGTTTTACCGAATCCGAAATCATTGAGAGCGGCCGCGAGGCGCGCACCAGGAGAAGAGGACCATGGCTCGAGTAAAACGAGGTACGAAACGTCGCGCGCGGCGGAAGAAGCTGCTGAAGCACGCGAAGGGATTTTTCCTTACCAAGGGAAAGCTATTCCGGTCGGCAAAAGAGGCGGTGAACCGCTCGCTGCGGTACACCTACCGCGACCGGCGGACGCGCAAGCGTGATTACCGCACATTATGGATTCAGCGCATTGGCGCCGCTGCGCGAGCGAACGGGACCACCTATAGCCAGTTGATTCACGGCCTAAAGGCGGGCGGGATCGATCTGGATCGGAAGATTCTGGCGGACATGGCGGTGCGCGACGCCGAGGGATTTTCCGCGCTGGTCGCATCGGCAAAGCAGCACATGAAGGCAGCGCCCGCGCCGCCGCAGCCCACGGCCTAAATGATGCACACACAAGGGCGCCTGTGCCACGCAGACCATGCCTGATACACCTATTGTTGAGAAAACCCTCACCGAGTTAGGCGACACGACTCCGGAGATGGTTGCGACTCGCTTCGCCGAATTGTGCTCCTCCTTCGATGTGGCGGCAGCGAGCCAGTCTGCGGACCCGGAGACCTGGAAAAGTTTTCTCGTCAAGTGGACAGGGCGCAAGTCGGGAATTCTCTCGCTCATAGGCGAGAATTGGTTGAAGTCCGCGCCGAAAGAGTTGAAGCCGATCGTTGGCCAAGAGCTGAACAAGTTCAAGGCGCACGTGGAAGCGGCGCTTGAAGAGAAGCGTCGCGACATCGAGGCTGCCGCCGATGAGGCGGCGAAGTCGCGAGATCGGATCGATCTTTCTCTGCGGGGCGTAGAGCGCGCGATCGGCACGCGGCACATCATTCGGCAGACCTACGGAGAGCTGGAGCGCATTTTTCTCTCCATCGGCTTCAGCGTGGTGGAAGGACCGGAAATCGAGACTCCCTACTACAATTTCGAGGCGCTCAACATTCCCGAGCACCATCCCGCGCGCGACAACATGGATACGTTTTACATCGAAGGGACGCGCGAGGCACATCTGCTGCGGACGCATACCTCACCGATGCAGATTCGCATCATGGAGAAGCAGCAGCCGCCGGTACGCATCATCGTCCCGGGGAAAGTGTATCGCCGCGACAATCCGGACTCCACGCACGGCTACATGTTCCACCAGATCGAAGGGCTGGCAGTAGATACGGACATCACGTTTTGCGATTTCAAAGGAACCGTCGAATATTTCGTAAGGGAGTTTCTGGGGCCAAAGGCCAAGACGCGGCTGCGGCCCAGCTATTTTCCGTTCACCGAGCCGTCCGCGGAAGTGGATGCGACGTGCCACGTGTGCGGCGGGAGCGGCTGCCGCGTTTGCAAATTTTCGGGGTGGATCGAGCTATTTGGCGCGGGCATGGTGAACCCAGCGGTCTACGGATTCGTGAAATATGATGCGGAGAAGCTTTCAGGCTTCGCTTTCGGCATGGGAGTAGACCGTTTGGCGATGATGAAGTACGGCATCACGGAGCTGCCCTTGCTGTTTCAGAACGATGTGCGCTTCCTGAAGCAGTTCCCCTAGGCAATGGATAACGTGCTGGCTTCTGATTCTAAAGAGCGATTCTCGAATCGCGTCGAGGACTACATTCGCTACCGCCCGGGCTACCCGGCTGCGGTTTTGGACGTGCTGCGGGAGCAATGCGGACTACAGCCTGAATTCGTCGTTGCGGATGTCGGCTCGGGAACGGGCTTGCTGTCGCAGATGTTTCTCGAGAACGGAAATCTCGTCTACGGGGTGGAACCAAACACCGCGATGCGCGAAGCAGGCGAGCGATTGTTGGAAAAGTACCCGCATTTCTGCAGCGTCGCAGGATCGGCGGAGGCGACGACGCTGGCTGGCTCCAGCCTGGATTTCGTGGTTGCGGCCCAGGCGTTTCACTGGTTCGAGCCAAGCGCGGCGCGCCGGGAGTTCGAACGCATCTTGAGGCCGAAAGGCTGGGTTGTTCTGATCGGAAATAGGCGGATCAGCGACGCGAGACCGTTCGAACGCGAGTACGAACTGCTGCTCCGCACCTACGGAACGGATTACGCCGCGGTGTCCGCCACCTATCCGAACCGCCGGCGAATGGCGGAGTTCTTCGGCGAGGGCAAGCTCCATGAGAGTTCGATGCCGAATCAGCAGCTTTTTGATTTCGAGGGGTTGCGCGGCCGGCTGCTGAGCTCCTCGTATTCACCACCCGAAGGTCATCCTAATCACGCGCCGATGCTCGTGGAGTTGAAGCGGCTCTTCGACGCGCACCAGCAAGGTGGACACGTGCGCTTCGACTACGAAACGAGCATGTACTACGGGCACTTGGAACCGCGATGAAGATTGTTTACAACTGGCTGAATGAATTTGTGGAGGTGACGGCGCCAGCGGCGGAGCTACGGTCGCGGCTGTCGCTCGCCGGCATCGCCATCGATTCAGTTGAAGAGACGCCCGCGGGGCCGGTGCTGGATGCGGAGATTACGGCGAACCGTCCGGATTGTTTGGGGCACTACGGCATCGCGCGCGAAGTGGCGGCGATTTACCGCCTGCCGGTGAAAACGTTGCAGCCGAAGCTCAAGGAATCCGGCGAAAAAGCCTCCGATATAACGCGCGTGGACATCGAAACGCCCGAGCTTTGCGGGCGATACACGGCTCGAGTGCTGCGCGGGGTGAAAGTGCAGCCTTCGCCCGAGTGGCTGCGCCAGCGACTCGAAGCCATCGGACAGAAGTCGATCAACAATGTCGTGGACGTGAGCAACTACGTGATGTTCGAGCTGGGCCAACCGATGCATGCGTTCGACATGGACAAGCTGGCTGAGAAGCGAATTGTGGCACGGCGGGCGCGGCCAAGCGAAAAAATTCGCACGCTCGACGGGATGGAACGTACGCTGACGAAAGATATGTGCGTGATTGCGGATGCAGCGCGCGCCGTCGCGATTGGCGGCGTGATGGGCGGAGCGGACAGCGAAATCGGTTTCAGTAGCCGAAATATTTTACTGGAGTCGGCGTGGTTCGATCCGATCTCGGTGCGGCGGACGTCGAAGGCGCTGGGGCTACGAACCGAGGCGTCCTATCGATTCGAGCGCGGTGCGGATCCGGAAATGGCGGAGACGGCTTCGCGCCGCGCGGCGGAGATGATTCAGCAATTGGGAGGAGGCGAGGTTCTGGCCGGCGTGGTGGATGCGTATCCGCGCCGGGAAAAGCCTATTGCTATCGAATTATCGAGGCGAGAACTGCTGCGGGTGATGGGAGCGGATATTCCGGATCGCGACATCGAAGAGATTTTGCGCGCGCTCGGGTTTGAGCCGTCGAGGGGGAATGGCAATTCAACGGACAGGGAATCGCGCGACGCGGTTTGGCGTTGTGAGCGGCCGTCGTGGAGACGGGATGTGACGCGCGGGATCGACTTGATTGAGGAAACGGCGCGTCACTACGGCTACGACAAGTTCCCGCCGCGACTGCCGCCGGCAAAACAGCCCGCTGATCGATTGCCTCACGCAGAGGCACTGGACCGTTTGCGCGAGCGCGTGATTGCGCTCGGCTATCGGGAGATTGTGGCGATTCCGTTGCTGGATGCCCGGCGCGACGAGATTTTTCGCGCCGAAGGCGTGGCGCCGGCCGTGATCGGCAATCCGCTGGCGGAGGATGCGTCGGTGATGCGGTCGAACGGGATTGTGAGCATGATTGGCGCGCTGGAATGGAATTTGAATCACGGGCAAAGAGATTTGCGGCTATTTGAAATCGGCAAGGCTTACGGGCTTCGCGATGGCGAACCGTCAGAGATCACCGTGCTGACGCTAGGGGCAACCGGACTGGCGCGAGAAAAGTCGATTTATGAGGACGCCCGCGAATTCGGATTTGCGGATTTGAAAGGCGACATCGACTGTGTGGGCGAGATAACCGGGAAATTCGCGTGGCGTTTGGGCGGTCCCAAATGGCTTGCGGGAGGGCGCGCGGCGCAAATCTCAGGCGAACAAGCAGGCGGAAGCGTGGCCCTTGGAGTGGCCGGGCAGCTTGCGCGAAGGGTCGCCGATCAGCTCAAGCTACGCCAGGAGATTTTCGTGGCTGAGTTACATCTGGAACCGTTGCTGGCGCGGGTTGAACGCGCGAGCCTGGCGCTGAAATTCGCACCCATTCCACGGTTCCCGTCTGTCGAAAGGGATTTTTCGCTGGTGCTGGCCGATGGCGTCACATTCGCGCAAGTTGCCGATGCCATTCGCGTGCTCGGGATACTGGAGCTTCGCAACATCGAAGCTGCTGATCTTTTTCGCGGCGGGCAAATTCCCGCAGGAAAATATTCGTTGATGATCCGAGTAGTGTTTCAGAGCGGAGATGCGACGCTGACGGAAGCGCAAGTGGCGGAATTTTCGTCGCGAATCGTGGCCGGGCTGGAAGCGAAGCTGGGGGCGTCATTGCGGGTCGCCTGATACTTACTGGGCGGAGACGCGCCGAACTCGCGAGCCCCTCGACGTTACGCCTGAGCGTCGCGAAGAAAAGACCGCCGGGGCGTAGACCTGAAGGCGCGGTACACTCTCAGCGAGACTTCCACAACTTTGATTCACTGGCGCGGCGGACCGCAAAAGGACAGGCGGGGGAAGTGATGCCATCCACCAACGTGCGGCTGTAAGGAAAGTAATGAAACGCATCCTCGTGGCTGATGACAATTCGGAGACGCGAAAGTCGTTAACCGAGATCCTGCGCGCCGAAAAATTTGCGGTATCGACCGCAGCTAACGGCCGGGCCGCTCTCAACAAGCTTCGAAAGATGCATTTCGATCTTGCGCTGCTGGACGTTGGTATGCCGCAAATGAGCGGGTTGGACGTGCTGAAGGCGTTGCGTGGGAAAAGATCGCTGCCAAGGGTGCTGGTCATCACGCCGGAGGACGGGCGACCTGGCACGATCCACGAGCACACCTATCAATGCGTTTCAAAACCGACCGACCCTGAAACGCTGATCAAGCTGGTACGCGAATACCTGGAGAAAAAAACGAGTGTGCCTCCGATCGAAGTGCTGTCGGCGCGCCCGGAGTGGGTCGAATTGCTCGTTCCCTGCTCGCTGGAAGCTGCGGGGTTGCTCGAGGCCTTCATCACCCAGCTCAATATCGGCCTTCGCGATGAGGTGCGAGCTTCGGCGGGACAGGCGTTCCATGAATTGTTGATGAACGCGATCGAATGGGGCGGCAAGCTGAATCCGAAGCGCCGGGTGCGCGTTTCGTACCTGCGCGGGAAGCGCATGCTGATGTATCGCATCGCCGACCCGGGCCGAGGATTCAAGTTTTCCAGATTGAGCCATGCGGCCGTCGCGCATACGGACGAGCCAACGCGCCACGGGCGGATTCGCGAACGAAAAGGACTGCGGCCGGGGGGGTTCGGATTGGTTCTGGTCAAGGCAAATGCCGATGAGCTCCTTTACAACGAGGCCCAAAATGAAGTCGTATTCGTGAAGTATCTGGACTAAGCCATCGCAGATGGTTTTCCAACGGCGTGGCGCAACGCCGCAAGACGATCCGCGTCCCTGCCGCACTCGACCCCTTCGCACCCCTGCTGCTACCATGGAATTCATCGTTCCGCTTAGGCCAAGGCTTACACGATGTTTATTCCGCTAGAGCAGCGCGTACTCGCAAACATTCGCCGTAGGAAAATGCTTAATCCCGGGGATCGGGTCGGAGTGGCTGTTTCCGGTGGGGCGGATTCAGTCGGATGTTTGCGGCTGCTGGAGAGGCTGCATCGCCGGTTAGGTATTGCGCTCTTGGTGGTCCACTTCGACCACGGTCTGCGAGGCACGGAGTCGGATGCAGATGCTGAGTTCGTGGTTGAGCTTGCGCGCCGCCTGGGACTCGAATGCCTCATGGAGCGCGGAGACGTATTAGCGACAGCTTTGAAAAACAAGTGGAACCTGGAAGACGCGGGACGGCGGATGCGATATGCCTTTTTTGAGCGGCTGGTTGCGAAGGGGAAAGCGACGCGTATCGCCGTGGCGCATACGGAGGACGATCAGGCGGAGACAGTGCTCGCGCACTTGCTTCGCGGCACCGGTCCGACCGGACTTTCTGGCATTCATCCCGAGACGGGCCCGATCGTGCGGCCGCTACTTGGCGAAAGGCGCGAGGCCGTGCGCCAATATTTACGGGAAATCGAGCAACCTTGGCGCGAGGACTCGACCAACCTCGACGTGCGGCGCGTGCGGGCGCGGGTGCGAGAGCGCCTGCTGCCTATGCTCGAACGCGATTTTGCGAATCACGTTACGAGCCGGCTTGCCGCCTTGGCCGGCCTTGCTCGCGAAGAGCAGGTTTTTTGGGATGCGTTAGTGGAGGATCGCCTGAGGAGATTCGTTCGCCGGGACCGCGGGAAGTCATTAATCGGAATCCGGGATCTGCTTGCTCCAATCCAAGGTCTTTTGCAAAGGGGCGAGGAAATGGGCGGTCAAAGGGTGCTCTGGCAGCGGACGCTCACGGAACGATTGGTCCGGCAGCTTTATGAGGGCGCCCGCGGAACCCGAGTCGGACTTGGCCTGCGCCATGTGGAGCAGGTGATTCACCTAGCCGGTGAGTCCCCGAGCGGAAGCCGACTGGATCTCCCGGGAGGCATTGCCGTCGAGCGAAATTTCGATGAACTGGTCTTTTCCCGGGCGAGAGGCAAAGCAAAGTGCCCAGGGAATGCGAGTCCCCCGGCCGCGTTGGTCGGTTACGAGTACAAAATCAAACTGCCCATCGAGGGCACAACAAGCATTTTGGTCCCGGTACTGAAGCGACGCTTTAGCTTGAAAATGATTGACTGGTCAATCGCAGAGCGCGACACTAAAAGGGACTCCGTGGCTCTGGATGCCCATCTTCTTCGCTCGCCCCTGATCCTACGGAACTGGCGGTCCGGGGATACCTATCGTCCCTTGGGCCGACGGCACAGGGCCAAACTAAAGGAGATGTTTCGGGTTCGGAAGGTTCCGAGGGGCGAACGGCCACTGTGGCCAGTGCTTGAGAGTGCCGGGGATGTGATCTGGACACACGGGATGCCAGTGGCCCATGGGTTCGGTACTGGCGAACAAACTCAGTTAGCACTGCTGATCGAGGAAGCCGCGCAAGCGACTGTCTAAGAGCTTCGTTACAGCATCTAATCGAAGGTAGGGAATGAGCAGCGGGCATGGTTTTCACGGAACAGGGACAAATGGCGATGTTCAAAGGCCCTAGGCGAGGTAATACGTGAACTCAACGGTACGCACTGTCTTGTTTTGGGTGATGATGATCGCGCTGGCGGCGGTTCTTTGGCAAATGGCCTCCAAAGGAGGCCCAACAACGCATGAGGACGAGCCTAGCTACAGCAGTTTCGTCAACAAGGTGGACAGTGGCAACGTCAAGGACGTAACTGTGTATCTCTCGCCGAATAGCGCAGAACTCCAGGGCGAATATCGCGATAACAGCAAATTCCGGGGCGTGACGGTTGCGAATGCAGCCATTCCCGATGTGACGAAGGCGCTCCAGGACAAGGGAGTTCCTTTCAACTACAAGGAAGTAAAAGAGGCCAACTGGCTCAGTATCCTCATTACCCTTTCACCCTTTCTGGTGATCATCGCTATCTGGATATTCATGATTCGGCAGATGCAGGCGGGGGGAAACAAGGCGCTCAGTTTTGGAAAATCTCGGGCGCGTTTGCTAACGGCGCAGCAAAAGAAGGCAACTTTCAAGGACGTTGCCGGAATCGATGAGGCCAAGGAAGAGCTCTACGAAATTATAGACTTCTTGAAGGATCCGCAGAAGTTCCAGAAACTTGGCGGGCGAATTCCCAAAGGTGTGCTGCTCGTAGGTCCTCCGGGAACCGGTAAGACTTTGCTGGCGCGGGCAATTGCGGGCGAAGCGAATGTGCCATTCTTCTCTATCTCTGGATCGGATTTCGTGGAAATGTTTGTTGGCGTGGGCGCGAGCCGCGTCCGCGACCTTTTCGAACAGGGTAAGAAGAACGCCCCCTGCATCATTTTCATCGATGAAATTGACGCGGTTGGGCGGCATCGGGGCGCCGGCCTCGGCGGCGGACATGATGAGCGCGAGCAAACCTTGAATGCGCTGTTGGTCGAAATGGACGGTTTCGAATCGAATGAAGGCGTGATCCTGATTGCAGCCACGAACCGCCCGGATGTGCTGGATCCGGCGCTGCTGCGGCCCGGTCGCTTCGATAGGCGTGTGGTAGTGCCCCGGCCCGACGTTAAGGGCAGGGAAGAGATTCTGCGAGTGCACACGCGAAAAGTGCCACTCTCCGACGACGTCGATCTTTCCGTGATCGCGCGCGGCACGCCGGGATTCTCCGGCGCGGACATGGCAAACCTCGTGAACGAAGCGGCATTATGGGCGGCGCGACAGAATCGCAAGTTCGTGGCGATGGTGGACTTCGAGATGTCGAAGGACAAAGTCCTGATGGGCGCCGAGCGCCGATCCATGATCTTGTCCGATGAGGAAAAGAAAAATACGGCTTATCACGAAGCCGGGCATGCGCTGGTGGCAGCAATGACCCCGGGCGCGGACCCACTGCACAAAGTGACGATCATCCCACGCGGTATGGCACTCGGCGTCACAATGCAATTGCCAATTGACGATAAGCATACATATACCAAGGAATTCCTGGAATCGCAGTTGGCCGTGCTAATGGGCGGGCGCGCGGCCGAGGAAATTTTCCTGAATCACATCACCACTGGCGCGGGAAACGATATCGAGCGCGCCACTGAAATCGCGCGCCAGATGGTGTGCGAGTGGGGAATGAGCTCGCTGGGACCGCTGACGTTCGGGAAGAAGGAAGAGGCGATTTTCTTGGGCCGAGAAATCGCGCAACATCGCGATTACTCCGAAGACACCGCGATCAAGATCGACGTGGAGGTTCGCTCCATTGTCAACACTGGTTACACGCGGGCACGCAATATTTTGGAAACGTATCGCGATGCCCTCGAACGTATCGCGCGAGCCCTGCTCGAACGTGAGGTACTTGATGCGGTGGAACTAAAGCTCCTCATGGAAGGCAAACCGCTCCCAGAAAAGGTGCCTCCGCCACCCCCGGCTGCGCCTCCCGTGCCAGCGAAAGAGCCGCAACTCGCGCGGCGTCCCGACCCGCGGCCCGTGCCTGGTCTTGCCAAGGGCGAAAAGCCGGCACCCGCGTAAATCGTAACGGGTTTGCTGCGGTCCAGAGGCTCGCTCTTCTGTGGCGAGCCTTTTTTTGTTTGTGCGGGAGGTCGGTTTTTTTCTCTACGGAGGTGCCAATCCTTCTTGCGCGAGAATTGGCGTAGAATATCGACATGGGGAATCACCCACACGAAGTCTTCGAAATTGATTGCCCGTGCTGCGGCGCGAAGATGACGGTGGACCGAGCACTCGGAGTGGTACTCGCGCACGTTGCACCCGTTAGACCGCCTTCGATCGATTTGGATGATACCGCCCAGCTTTTGCGGAGACAATCCGAGGCTGTTGAAGCAAAATTTCGAGCATCCGTGGAAGCTGAGAAGACGAAGGAAGACGTGCTTGCGCGCAAGTTCGCGGAAGGCCTGAAGAAGGCCAAAGACGCCCCGATCGAAAAACCGATTCGCGATTTCGATCTCGACTAAAATCATCGGATGCCACGGTTGGACTGCCTGCGGTTCGATCGAAGCAGGATGGGCGGCGAGCGCCGCTTTTCTGTTCTGGCATGTATTCTGATGACGCTCGCCACATCTGCGATTTTCCTCTCCTCTGCTTATCTTTCTGTGCAGGCCCAAGGCAAAAAGTCAACCAAACTACCCTTTGAACTCGACCGGGGCCTGCGGTTGCATCGCGATCCCCTCACCGGCGAGATTCGCGCGTTCACTGCCGCGGACCGCACTGTCGAAGTGGCCGTGCCCGGCAGCACAGATGCCCACGCGATGTTGGTACGCACCCAAATGGTGCCGGTGACCTGCATCGTCTCGACGGCCGATGGCGGCGCTTTGCCGGGACTCCGTCGTGAGGAGTTTCATGTGTACACCGACGGTGTGGAGCAGCCCATATCCTACTTCGATACATCTGCTCAGCCTGCTAGCGTCGCGCTCGTGATTGATGCCAGCCCCAGCGTTCTTCGCGATTCGCAGGAGATGAAACAGGCGGCCGATGGGTTCGTTGACGCGCTTGCACCGCTCGATGAATCAGCGGTGGTTGATTTCTCGGAGCACACGTACCTTCAGGCGCCGTTTTCAGACGTTCGTGAGATGACACGGCGGGCCGTGACGCGAATAGATGTACGAGCGCTCTTGGGCGACACGGGAGGATCAAACATCTACGAGGCCGTCTATCTTGCGGCGCGGCTATTTCGGGGGCGCACGGGCCGCAAGGCCATCCTGCTGCTTACCGACGGTCAGGATAGCGGCTTAGGCTTAACGCTCGATGCCGCCAGCGGCGCCCCTGGGCCGGGCCGGCCTGCCGACAGACTGACGTTTGACGATGTGGTGCGGCTTCTGGCAGCGCAGGACATACAGATATTCGCCGTGTCGACTGAAAACCGCCCCAGAGTGATGACGCCCGAGTGGCTGGCGGTGCACGAAAACGAGACACTTGTGACGCCTGATGTGCGAGCCCTGGGCATTCCGGCATATACGCTTTATCTCGCGGAGCTAGTCCGGCGTGTCGGCGGACAACTCTATTTTTTGCACGAGGCCGACACCATGGCGGATACGTTTCGAAAAATTGCGGCGCGGATTCGCGCTGAATATACAATTGGGTTTTATCCCAGCGAAGGACCAGGAGAAGATCGAGCTCTCCCGGGTTGGCATTCATTGCGCGTCGAGATTGCTGATCAGCCGGGAGCACGAATCATGCACCGCTCCGCGTACTATGTTCCAGCGGGACAGTAGGGCCCTACAGTGCAGAAGGGCTGTAACGGGCTCCAAATGGCTGAAAGCCTGCATTGCGTCCACCACGCTTGCTATACTTTGTTGCACTGAATGCGGCAGCAGGCTGGCTGCGAGAAACCGAAATGAATGAGTCCGTCATTGTAGTGCACTACCACGAACTCTGGCTCAAGGGCGGCAACCGCCGATTTTTCTTGGGCAAACTCTTCCGGGCGCTGCGCCAATCCCTGCAGGGGATTCCCGTGCAGCGAATTGAGCAGCCTGGGGACAGATTCCTTGTGCGGCTAGGCCCGGACGCGCCGCTGAAAGAAGCAAAACAGCGCATCGAGCGGGTTCTAGGCATCGCATATTATGCGCTCGCGCGCCCCGTCGAGCGCAATATCGGTGCGCTTTGCCACGCTGCTTTGGGGGAAGTTGAGCCGCTCTCTTTCAGGACATTTGCGGTGCGCGCCAAGCGCAGCGACAAGTCTTTTCCGCAGACGACGATGGAGATCGAAGCCATCGTTGGCCGCTATTTGCTGGAAAAGCTGCGGGCAAACGGCCGGGACGTACGAGTTCAGCTAAAGAATCCGGAACTTACTTGCCACATCGAGATCACGCCGGGCCCGCTACTGGTGTACGCGCAGAAAATCCCGGGCGTCGGAGGTTTGCCGGCAAACACCGCCGGACGGCTGACGTGCCTATTATCGGGGGGATATGACTCCGCTGTCGCGGCATATCACATGATGAAGCGCGGTGCCCATCTGAGTTTCGTGCATTTTCACGGAACCGGCTCGGAGCCTGGGGAATCCTCAGTGCACGTGGCGAGGGATCTCGTGCGGACGCTCGTGCCATATCAATTTGGAGCAAAGCTTTATCGGGTTCCGTTTGAGGCGATCCAGCGCGAGATTGTGCATTATGCGCCCGAGAGCGCACGCATACTTTTGTACCGTCGGATGATGTTGCGGATCAGCGAGGTGCTCGCACGGCGCGAGCGAGCACTTGCTTTGGTCACGGGTGACAGCCTGGGCCAAGTAGCATCGCAAACCCTGAGGAACCTGGTAGCAGTGGAGGCAGCCACGCAAATGCCGGTGCTTCGTCCGCTAATCGGTACGGATAAAACAGAAATTCTCGGGACGGCCAGAAAGATTGGGACATACGATATTTCGTCAGAGCCTTTCCACGACTGCTGCCCAGTTTTCATGCCGCGGAGCCCGGCGCTCTCCGCGAGTCCGGAGCGGTTGATGCATTCCGAGGAAGGCTTAGACATCGCGGCACTGATCGCGCAGGGACTTCGCGGCGGTACCGTTGAAAAATTCAGCTACTCGGGAGGAAACGTGGAAGTTACTGAGCCGGCGCCGATCGTCAAGGAGGATCAGCGCCGGGCGGTAGTTGCTTGACGCACTGCCAACCTGAAGTGCCTATCTATCGGTCGCGACCATAGCCGCCGCGGCCACCTCCGCCACCGCCGTGACCACCTCGGCCACCGCTCCCGCCACGTCCACCGCCGCCACCGCCGTGACCGCCATAGCCTCCGCGTCCACCCCCCCCGCCGCCGCTCTCTCGTTGCGGGCGGGCTTCATTGACGACTAGCGCGCGGCCGAGGAAATCTTTTCCGTTCAGTGCAGCGATGGCTTTTTCGGCTTCGGCGTCATCACGAATTTCGGCGAAACCAAAACCTCGCGGCTGCCCTGTAAATCGATCGCGAAGGAGGGTTAAGGAATCCGGCTGCACTCCGACTTCGGCAAACAATGCCCCTACCTCTTCTTCCGTTGCCTTGAACGACAGATTACCCACGTAGAGTTTCTTCACGGCCGATCTCCCTGTGCCCACCTACACGCGAGCGAGCACGCACTGCGAGGCTGAAGAGGCAGGATCTCGGCCCGCGGCCAGTTTACAAATCGACGCGCGGCTCAGGGCTGAAGCGAGCACCCCAGCAACTCAGGAGCATCTTGCTGCAACTGCCCCCCCCAGTCAACCACCGTGGCCACGCGAAAGGCGGGGAGCGACGAGCGGGGGCCAACCAGGGCTCAGTTGCTAAGGATGCACAGGTTTTTCTGAATTTACGTTAAGACTAAAGACTCGACTGACGAACAACCTTGACTTTCACGCAGTCTGTTAGGTGCGATAGCTGGAATTGATGTGGACGTATTCGATGGTGAAGTCGCATGTCCATATACGGGCGACGCCAGCGCCGGAATGCAGGTGCACGCGAACTGGTACGTGCTTCGCCAGCATTTTTCGGTGCACGGTGCGTTCGTCGAACGAATGCTCGCGGCCCCTTCGGCAGACGGCTGTGCCGGCGATCCAAATGTCCGCGCGCTCGGCCTTGAAACGCACGCCGGAGCGTCCAGCAGCGGCAAGGATCCGGCCCCAGTTGGGGTCGGCTCCTGCGAAAGCGGTCTTCACAAGAGGCGAATTGGCGATGGTGCGCGCGATTTGATCGGCGGCGCGGTCAGAAGGCGCGCCTTTTACTTCAATTTCGATCACGCGCTGAGCACCTTCGCCATCGTCCACAATAGAAAGCGCCAGCGACGTGCAAACACTTTCGAGGGCGGCAACGAAGCTTTGGTAGTCCGCGCCACGGGCGTTGGAAATTCGCGGCGCGCCAGATCCGCCGTTCGCGAGAACCGCGACGGTATCATTTGTGGAGGTATCGCCGTCGACGGTGATTGAATTAAATGTCGAGCCGACCACGTCCCGAAGACCACGAGAAAGCAGCGCCGGAGATATTGCGGCGTCCGTAGCGACAAAAGCGAGCATCGTCGCCATATTGGGTTGGATCATGCCGGAACCTTTTGCGCAGCCCAAGAACCGCACCTCCCTGCTTCCGATGCGGCAACGGGCAACAGCCCACTTCGGCCGCGTGTCCGTCGTCATGATCGAACGCGCGAATTCTTCGAAGGCGCCTGCCTCGGCGCTACGCGTTAGAGTCAAGTGCGGAACGGCCGCGAGAATTTTTTCAACGCGCAACGGCGCGCCTATCACACCTGTGGAGCAGACCAGAATCTGCGAAGGATCGATGCCACCCAGTTCGCCGGCGAGCTTTGAGGCCGTGGCAACCGATGCGGGATAGCCATCTTGCCTTGTGCAGCAGTTCGCGTTGCCGGAGTTGACAATCACGCCGCGCATGCGGCCGCGCGATTTGCGCACGTGCTCGCGCGGCAAAACGACCGGTGCGGCGACAACCTGATTCGTCGTGAAGACGCCCGCGGCACTGGCGAGTGTATCGCTCACGAGAATGCCCAAGTCGAGCCGGGAGCGTTTGAGGCCACAATGAGTGGCGGAAAAAGTGAATCCCAAAGGGACATCCGACGCCGAGAGTGGCGCGTTCATGTGACGCGCACTCTCACGAATTTTCCTCGAGCTTCGCAAGCCGCGACGTGAAGTCTTCGAGCGCCGCACGAACGGCTCCCGGAGCGGTGCCTCCGGCAACGCCGCGCCTAGCCAAAGCCGATTCGAGCGTCAGGACCGTGCTTAGCTCCGCACCGAATGCGGGCGAGAACTGCCGCAGCCGTTCAAGCGGAATTTCACGGATCGACTTCCCCTCCTGATCCGCCGCGCGGACCACCTTGCCGACGATTTCGTGAGCCTCGCGAAATGGAACCCCCTGCGCGACCAGATAGTCCGCTACTTCCGTGGCTACGAGGGCGGGGTCTTGTGCCGCTTCGCGGAGATGTGCCTCGCGGAAGTGTGTCCCCGCCAGTGCACCCGCCGCAATTCGCAAGACGGCGATCATCTGATCGTGGGCCGCGAAGAGCGGCTCCTTGTCCTCTTGCAAGTCGCGCTGATAACTCGAGGGCAGGCCCTTGCAGGTGGTGAGGAGCGCGAAAAGCGAACCGTAGATTCGGCCCGTTTTTCCTCGAATCAGTTCCCACGAATCCGGATTTTTCTTTTGCGGCATCAGGCTGCTGCCAGTGGAGTATTCGTCCGGCAGCTCAATGAATCCGAACTCAGGCGAGGCGAATAGAATCATGTCCTCTGAAAGGCGCGACAGATGCATCGCCAAAGTTGCCAAAGCGAAAAGAAACTCGAGCGCAAAGTCACGGTCGCTGACGGCATCGAGGCTATTAGCGGTGATGCCCGAAAAACCCAGATCGCGCGCAAGTGTCTTGCGATCCAGCGGGAATGCACAGCCCGCCAATGCGCCTGAGCCCATCGGGCACGAATCGGCGGCGAGCGCGGCAGCCGTGAGCCTTTCGGAGTCACGGTGAAGTGCCTCTCCGTGCGCGAGCAACCAGTGTGAAAGCAGAAGCGGCTGGGCGTGCTGCATGTGCGTGGCGCCCGGCATCGGAATGCCGAGATTGCCTTTAGCCTGCGCTGCAACTGCACGCAAGACTGAAGTGAGTGCGGTCCGGATTTCGCGTGTGGCGGCCATCACGTACATCCGGAACTCCGTAGCCACCATTTCGTTGCGGCTGCGGCCAGTATGTAGCTTTGCACCCAGCGGGCCGAGTTTCTCGATCAGCGCGGTCTCGGCAAAATGGTGAACGTCTTCAGCCTTTGCGGTATCGAGCCACGCCAAGTCCGACTGTGCACGCCTCTCGATTTCATCGAGGGCCCCCACAAGGCGCTGGCTCTCTTCGCAGGTGAGAATTCCAGCAGCGGCAATAGCACGCGCCCAGGCCCGGTCGAGAGCCAGCTCGTGCGGGAGAAGCCTGCGGTCGAACTTCCACGAGCGCTCGAATTCGTAAAAAGAAGCGTCCGGGCCACGGTCGAAGCGGCCACCCCACATTTTCTGTCCTTCGGAAACGGTCATCGCACCGCGGCCTCGAGCGGAACCGTGATGGGCAGAGCGAAGAGATTAATGAACCCTTCGGCATCCTTCGGGTTGTAGCCGGTCATGCTGAAGCTGGCTAGCCCGGCGCGGTACAAAGAATACGGTGAACGGCGAGAAGTGGGGTTGACGTTGCCCTTAAGGAGCGACAGCCCGACGGAACCCGTGACGCGCTGCTGTGATTGTGTAAAGAACGCGTCGAGCGATTCCCGCAACGGTGTGAACCACATTCCGTAGTAGACCATTTCCGCGTAACGCAAAGAAAGAAGCTGCTGATAGTGCATCGTCTCGCGGTCAAGGCACAGCGATTCGAGCTCGCGATGCGCGGCGACAAGAAGAGTTCCGCCTGGCGTCTCATACGCACCGCGAGACTTCATGCCCACCAGACGGTTTTCGACAATGTCCATGCGCCCAACGCCGCTGGCTGCGGCGATTTCGTTGAGTTGATCGAGGAGGGCCAGCGGTGCGAGTTTCTTGCCATTCACGGAGACGGGCGTCCCGGCCTCGAAGCCGATCTCGACCGTCGTGGGTTGGTCAGGGGCCTTCGCAGGCGCAACGATCCATTGCCACATGGATTCCTCGGGCGCGTTCGCGGGATCCTCGAGGACACCCCCCTCGTGGCTCAAGTGCCAGATATTGCGGTCGCGGCTGTAGATGTTCTTTGTGGTTTGTTCGACAGGAATATTGTGCTCGCGGGCATACGCGATTGCCTCTTCGCGCGAGTTGATCTTCCATTCACGCCAGGGGGCAATGATAGTGAGTTCGGGTGCTAGCGCTTTGGCAGCAAGTTCAAAGCGTACCTGATCGTTGCCCTTGCCGGTGCAGCCGTGGGCAAGGGCGTCGGCGCCGACTCTTTTTGCGATCTCGACCTGCCTCTTGGCAAGCAGCGGACGGGCGAATGAAGTGCCCAGCAAATACTTGTGCTCGTAGACGGCTCCCGCACGTAGCGTCGGCCAAATGTACCCGCTGATGAATTCCTCGCGCAGATCTTCGACGTATGCTTCGCTGGCTCCCGTAGCGAGGGCCTTCTTGTACGCAGCTTCCAGATTTTCGTGCTGGCCTAAATCGCCGATCATGGCGATTACTTCGCAACCGTCGTAATTCTCCTTGAGCCAAGGAATAATGATGGACGTGTCGAGGCCACCGGAATAAGCCAAAACTACCCTCTTGGGCAACGGGTTCTCCTTAGGTGAGCAATAGCGTATGCAGAATCGCCTTCTGCACGTGCAGGCGGTTTTCCGCCTGGTCATAAATGATGGAACGCGGCGAGTCGATGACGCCGGGAGTAACTTCCAAGCCGCGGTGAGCCGGCAAACAATGTAGGAACACAGCATCCGGAGCGGCTTGCGCGAAAAGTTCTTCGTTCACCTGATATCCGGAGAAAGCGGCCTCGCGCTCCGCGGCTTCGTCTTCCTGCCCCATGCTGGCCCAGACATCGGTATAAACTGCCTGAACACCCGCCACAGCCTCTTCTGGCGAGCGGAGGATTTCGATTTTGCCGCGTGTTTCACGAGCTACTCGCTTTGCTTCGGCAACGACGGTCGCGTCCGGCTCATAACCGGTGGGTGTCGCGACGCGAACGTGCACTCCGCAGCGCGCGCCGGCCACGAGAAGCGAGTGGCACATGTTGTTGCCATCGCCGACGTAAGCGAACTTCAGGCCTCGTAAACCGCCGAAGCGCTCTTCAAGCGTAAAGAAATCCGCCAGCGCCTGACAGGGATGAAAACGATCCGAAAGCGCGTTAATCACAGGAACGCTCGCGTTTTTGGCCAACTCCTCGAGTGACTCTTGGTCGAAAACGCGCGCCACTATACCTTGCACCCACCGCTCCAGATTTTTTGCTATGTCGCGAATCGGCTCGCGCTCACCAAGGCGTCCGGCCGTATGATCCAGAAAGATCGATGAACCGCCGAGATTGGCGACTCCAACTTCGAACGTGACGCGCGTGCGCAGTGACGGCTTTTCGAAAATAAGGACAAACACGCTGCCGGCGAGGGCCGTGCGGTACCGGTCTGGGTGTGCCTTCATAGCCGAGGCCAGGTGGAAACAATCCCGCAACTGAGCAGGAGTCCATTCGGTGCCCGTCAAGAGGTCTCTTTTGAGAGAAAGGGTTGTAATCGCAGCTTCCATGCTTTACCTCGTTGCGGCCAACGCCATCGACCGGCTGGGTACTCCCGCTTTTGGAGCCCCCACAGACGATTTCGCGGCTGACTTGGCTCCGCGCTCAAGCACGTTTGCAAATTTCGTCAGGAATTCGGCGACCTCCTGCCGTCGAACGATGAACGGCGGCAGCAGCCGAAGAATGTGCTCGTGGGTACAATTGATCAGCAGCTTTTGCCCGAGGGCTTCTTGAACAAACGGTGCGCCATCCACGGCAAGATCAATGCCTACGATTAATCCTTCGCCTCGCACTTCGTCGATGAAATCAAAGCGCTGGGCGAGCTTGTCCAAGCCGGCTCGCAGCTCCGCGCCCCGCGCTTGAACATTCGCGAGCAGGTTTTCATCCTCGACGATCGTCAGAAATTCGAGCGCTGTCGCGCAGACGAGTGGGCCGCCACCAAACGTCGATCCGTGCATGCCGGGAGCAAAAGTGGAGGCGAATTTCTCGCTGGCGACAAACGCGCCGAGCGGAAGCCCGCCGGCAAGCGGCTTGGCAACCGTGACGATATCCGGAAGCGACAGAAATTTCTGGTAACCAAACTTGCGGCCGGTGCGACCCAGCCCGCATTGAATTTCGTCGGCGATCAGCGCGGCATCGTGCCGTGTTGCGAGCGCACGTGCCCGTTCCCAAAATTCCTCGCTGACCAAAAAGATGCCGCCTTCACCTTGAATAGGCTCGATGACAATGGCGCATACAGTGCCATCAAACTTTGCCTCCAAATCGGCAATATCGTTGAACCGGACGAATTCAACTCCGGGAATAAGCGGAGCAAATGGCTCTCTGTACTTCGCGGTGTGAGTCACCGATACGGCCCCCATCGTGCGACCGTGAAACGAATTCTCAAGCGCCAGGATGCGGATCTTCGGTTGGCCCGTGTTGCTCCCTGCGCGTGCGTGCGCGTATGCGCGTGCGAGTTTCAGCGCGCCTTCGATTGCTTCGCTTCCGCTATTCGAGAAAAATGCACGGTCGAGGCCCGACCACTCTGATAGTTTCCGCGCGAGCGACCCTTGGTACGGGTTATGGAATAAATTCGAAACGTGGGTTGCGCGGCCCGCTTCGCGCCTAATGGCTCGAACCATGCGAGGATGCGCGTGGCCGAGTGCATTGACGGCGATGCCGCCGAGGAAATCGAGATATGCGCGCCCTTCCGAATCGTACAGACGGCAGCCACGTCCTCGCGCGAAAACTACCGGCGGCCGCCGGTAGGTTTTCATCACGTAGCGAGACTCTTCGGCAACCACTTTTTCTGCCGAGACTTGCTTCACTGGTCCAGCTTTTTTCTTGAGCATATTATTGCGCGGCTCCGTGCGCCGCTCTCGCACTCGGGCGCAGCACTGGAAGAACTCGCGTGCCTGGTCCCCGCATGGTGCCGGCAGCGGCGACCAGCGCTCGCGGTTGCGTCCCACCTACGATGCGTACTTCCGCGACCCCGCCAGATAACGCGCGCTTCGCGGCCTCTAGTTTCAGGATCATGCCGCCAGAAACCTTATTTCGGCGAATTAAGTCCTCGATCTCCGCTCCGCGCACCGCGCGCAGAACCTTTTCGCCATCGAGCACGCCCGCCACATCCGTAAGGAAGATCAACCGGTCGGCGCGTATGAATTCAGCCGCCGCTGCGGCCATATGATCTGCGTTAATGTTATAAAGCTCGCCGTCGGCGCCGAGGCCCATGCAGGATGCCACCGGCACGATCCCTTCACGCCATAGCGAACGGAGGAAGTCGACGTTGACCTCCGTGAGATAGCCGACGAACCCCAGAGCGCCCGCGGAATCCTCGAGCTGCATCGGTTCCGCTAGAAAACAGGCGGCGTCAGTGGCGCTAATGCCGACGGCTGGCTGGCCGGCGAGGGAGATCGCCCCGGCCAGCCTCTTATTCAAGAGGCCGGCAAATACCATCACGGCGGCGTCGCGTGTCTCGCGATCGGTGACACGCAGGCCGCTGACAAAGCGGCTTGTTATTCCCATGCGCGCCAAGGTTGCCGTGAAAATCTTGCCGCCACCATGAACGATCAGAAGCTCGTGACCCGCGCGCGCAAGCTCGGTGATCTGCCGGGCCAGCGCCTGCACGTCCTCATCGCGTTCGAGTAGTGCGCCTGCGATCTTTATGACCAGTCTCATAACAATCCCGCCGTTTCCGGATATCCGCGCATCCCATTCAGATTTTGTACAGCCTGCCCCGCTGCTCCTTTACCCAGATTGTCAAGGCAGGAGACCACCACGAGCCGCTCGCCCGACTGGTCGAGCGCGAAGCCGATGTCGCAGAAATTTGTATGCGTCACATGCCGCAATTCAGGCAGCGTTCCCGTCGGCATAACTCTGACCATCGGCCGCCCCGTGTAAAACTTGTGATAAAGCGCTTCGATTTCGTCCGCCTTGCGCGAGCCATCGAGCCAAACGTAAAGCGTTGAGAGAATCCCCCGATCGACCGGCAGCAGATGCGTGGTAAAGACAAAATTCTCAGAGGCAAGGCCGAGATGCTCGGAAACTTCGGGTGTATGGCGATGGGTGAAAATGCTGTAAGCGCGAAAATTCTCATTTACCTCGACAAAGTGCGTATCGCGCTTTGGCTCCTTCCCGGCACCAGTTACGCCCGACTTGCAGTCGCAAACAATTCCGCGAGCCGGGTTGATCCAGCCCGCTTCGACGAGGGGACGCAAACCCAGTATCACCGAAGTCGGATAGCATCCCGGATTTCCGACGATGCGGGCATTTGGCAAGGCGTCCGCGTAAATCTCGGGGAGACCGTATACCGCCTGAGCCAACATCTCCGCATCCGGGGCGGCAAGTTTGTACCACGCTCCGAACGTTTTCGGCTCACGAAAACGAAATGCCCCGCTCAAGTCCACGATCCGCAACGTCGGGTTCGCAGCGAGCAGTGCGGGGACCAACTCAATCGAAGCCTCGTGTGGCGTGGAGAGAAATAGGACCTCCGCCCCGCTTGTTGCTACGGCCTCGACCGAAAGTGGCCGGCAAGGCGCATCTCCCCAGCCACGAAGCTGTGGAAACAGCTCGGTCAGACAACGCACGTTTGTGTTGCCTTCGCGCAGAAAGAAAGTCGGCTTTTCGA
>Ga0070731_10001696_pt1 | contig 22231 bp, 14 predicted proteins | sample Coa_R1_2_FD_66448 | JGI IMG/M metagenome (GOLD analysis project Ga0070731, IMG submission 66448) | Surface soil microbial communities from Centralia Pennsylvania, which are recovering from an underground coalmine fire - Coalmine... | ecosystem: Environmental > Terrestrial > Soil > Unclassified ... | reverse complement strand
TGTCAGGTACAGTAAGCTCGCCGGGAAACACAACGAACACCTACTGCGACATCCAGCGCGGCACGCTGGTGCAAATGATCGATGGGACCCCTCCCCTTTTCGTGGCGTACGACATCACGAACCCCGCGTCTCCGAAGCAGATCGCGTCGACTCCGGTGAACAAGCAATTCTTCGGCCCACCGTATTTTCAGGGTAACGAGGCGTTCTTCGGTACGAACCACATTTACTTCGCCGGAGGATACCCGGGCCCCATTACGGATCAGGGGGGCGATTTCGTGTCCATGGACGTCACCAATTTGTCGGCTCCCGTCGTGCAGGGAACGACGGAAACTCAGACGAAAGGAACGACATTCGGCGGATCGTTCAACGTCCTTGGGTACACACCGTATAACGGCCAGCTCGCCTACGTAGCGGCGACCACCTCGCAGGGAGCTGCTACACAAACCGGAGTCGGACAATTGTGGGTGGTGAACACCGCCAATCCTCTCTCGATGTCAATCGTGACGAAGGTAAACGTGCCGGGTACGATTCAGATTTCTGGACCGCTCATCCAGGGCAATACGGCGGTGACCATCGGCGACACGCTTGGATGGAGGCAGCCATGCTGCGGGACAGACGCATTCACGGGCAACATCGTGATCACCGTGTATGATGTCACCAATCCGCAGGCTCCCCAGATCGTCTCCAATATGACAACAAGCTTTTTGCCGGGCGCCTCGTTCGCCCGGGGTGCTGTAGTGATCGGTCCTAACTTGTTTCTCTATGGCGGCGTGATAGACGTCGTTGGCAACAACTATTTCATGCTCGTGGATACCACGGATCCGAAGAATCCCGTGATCACGACTTCTCAGACCTCGGCCGCCGTTAACTTCATGCGCGTGGTGGGCACGACACTCTACGCACCAACCGACAATGGCTTGCAGATTTACTCGATTCCCGGCAATGCTGCTCCGAGCGTCTGTACCGGTTGCGTTTTGAACGCCGCCGGCTATGGCAAGGACGCAAACGGGAACGGTACGGCGGTGGCGCCCGGCTCGCTGGTCGCGATTTTCACGTCTGCGCTGGCGACGTCTGCGGCTCAGTTCACAACTTCATCGTTTCCGGGCTCCCTGAGCAACGTCAGTGTGACCTTCAACAACATCCCTGCGCCGATGGTGTCCGTAACGCCCGGCGGTCCGTATCCGTATGTGAGCGCGCAGGTACCCTTCGGAGTTTTGTCCAGCGGCCAGGCCTCGGCGTCGGTCCCGATTGTTGTTACGGTGAATGGCGTCTCCTCGACGCCGGTGCAGACTCCGATCGTCGCGAGCGCGCCAGGCATTTTCACCATCCCGGCCACCGGACAGGGAAACGGAATTTTGGTGAATCTCTCGGATTACTCGGTCGCCGCGCCGGCAGGGTCCATCCCCGGTTTCACCACACACCCGATCCCGCGCGGCCAGACGGCTTTCTTTTACGCGACCGGGCTGGGAGTGATGACGCCGTCCGTCCCCGACGGAAGCGGCACGTGCTCCGCTGCGAACGGTTTGTGCAACGCCAATGCGCAGCCCACGGTGTCGCTGGGCGGAGTTCCCGCACAGGTTTCGTTCGCGGGACAGGCAGCGGGATTTCCGGGAGTTATGCAGATCAACATCACGGTTCCGCAAAACGCTCCCACGGGCAACAGCGTGCCCTTGATCGTCAAGTCCGCGGACGGAACCGTGACCAGCAACACTGCCACCGTCGCCGTGCAATGAGACCGGCTGCGTACAGTGGTTCTTATCGCAACCCCGGGAGATAACGCCAGCGCGTCCGGCGACGGTACAGCGCATAACCGTCGGGAAACTTCTGTGCGAGTTCACGCTCTTCCGAGGCGATCCGCAGTTCCGATCCGGCCAGGTACATCAGCAGCGGCAGGATTAATTTGGCGCCGGACGAGATGAGGAGGCCGGTCGCAACGAGCATCGCCAGAAAAGCCAGATAGATCGGATTGCGCAACCGGGAATAGGCGCCTCCGGTGACTAATGCATCCCGGTCTGCATCGCGAGGCACCGATCGAAGAGCCCAAACAAATAGACCCGCGCCGAGCGGGGCAAGCACGAGCGCGCCGATCAACTCAAATGTCCGAGGCCGCAGAGGCCCAGTGCCCATCGACCTGGTGATCACGAACACGGCGAGTACCTGCAGGACCGTGCCGATAAGCGTTGGCGCGGTTATGGTCGCCGTCGCGATGCCCTGGCGGCGTCGCTGAGGCAACGCGCCGAGCACGGCGGCGATGGCGAATACCAGCCACGCCGCCAGATAGGCGCAATACGCCGCAATCTTCAAGGGCAGTAGCTGCACGGCCGCAAGCGGCGATGGCGTCACGGGCCGGGCTACCTGAGGATCGGGAACATTGGGCGGGTTTCTTTCTGGATATCCAGTTTCTGAATTTCCGGTTTCGCCCCAGCTAGGCTCCTGGACCCCGATACGTCACTGGTTTGGCGAGCGCCTCGTCCGCCTCGGCTACCGTCAGCAGAGTGGTGGTTTTTGTGCGCGCCATTCCGCTGGCACAGGCGGCGGAAGCCAGGGCTGCCGCGCCGAGATGATCGGGCATGTCGGCGATCAGAATGACGTCATTCTCGCCCAGACAAAAATAGATGGCATCGAGCTTTCCCCCCAGCTTCTTGACCGCCTGGGCGATGACTGCCTTCCGGCCGGAGGCCTTGTCCTTGGCGAGACCTTTGTGACCTTCGGCTGTATACGTCGCTTCCACTAAGAACTTCGGCATCAGAATGGTTCCTTCCTCGTGCGCTTGTCTCGGGAGACGCCTAGTCTCCGGTTCCTGGGCAAGTATACTCTACGCGCTAGTCGCCGGAGCGATTCGAGGGGAACTCTACGGAATCGGCGAGGGGCTTCACCGCTGGCACTCAGGGAGTGGCCGAGCGGGACAAGATGGCGTTGATGTCCCACAGCGCGCCCTCTAAGCCCCCCACGATGGTGCCTTTAACGGTGCGCTCGACTACGCGCTGGACTGCGGCGTCGTCGATACTTTCGATTCGGGTCCTGGTTCGAGACAGCTTTCCGTGTGCCTCGTCTTGAAGCCTGACGGCAATCCTGGACAAATTCAGCGCGTATTCAGTAACAACGGTCCTGGCTTCGAGGCCAGCCCAATCGGCGTCGTCCGAGCTGGCTAGACCTAAACCTTTGAAACTACCGGTTCCCAATAATTCGTCCGCGGCGGGTTGAAACACGGAATTCTCAAGATCGTCGATGGTTTGATCAATCGCCGGCTTGGAAGCTCCGGAATTTAGAAAGTCTTGCTTGGCTGCCTCCGTAATCTTCTTCAGCCCCTCGACAATCGCGGCCGCGAGTGCTTCCAGAGGAGGCTGCGTGGTGTGCCGGGGTTCAGCCCGAGCACCAGTGGGTAAGGGCGGTGCGGCGGGCTTGCCAAGGTAAACCACTCCTAAGTCCTGGGCAGTCAGCGGACCGACGATACCGTCCGGTCTGAGTGCGTTGCGCCGCTGAAAATCGCGAACAGCCTTGTCGGTCTTAGGGCCGAATTTGCCATCAACGTCGAGGTTGGAGGGCGGATCTGTGTCGTTCAAGAGGCCCTGCAAAGTCTCAACTTCCCTGCCTTTGCACCCCATCATCAGAGGTCCCTTCAACGTCACCGGGCCAGTATATCAGGGCAGCCGTGAAACCTGCCGGTCCACTGTGCGGGGTCGCGAGGTGGTAGAGAAACGTGGAGGCGGGGGCTACATGTAACAGGCCACCGGCTTGCCGGCCTGCTTCGTTAGTTTCGTGAGGCCGAAGGCTCGGGAGCGGTCAGCTTTTTCATCAGGATCTGGGTGTGCTCCGGAAATTTGAGAACAATCACCGGTGGAGTGCCGATGGAATCTCCTCTGAAAATTCCGTTTAAGGCCATGTCGAGCGGAGTCTTTCCCTCCACATCCTTCACGTTGAGCTTTGCTCCTTTGTCGACCAGATACCGAATGACTGAGTCCGCGCCCCGGCAGACCGCGCCGTGCAAAGCGGTCTCGTTGCGATCGTTGACCGCGTTCACATCGGCTTTCAGTTCGTCCACCAGAAGTTTTACCGCTTCGAAGATGTCGCGCTCCGGCTCTATCCATTGCCCGGGCACGCACCCGACGCCCGCGGCAACCATCAACGGCGTGGTGTGTTCGTCGATCGGTGTCCTGTAATCCGCCTTCGCCGATAGCAACAAACGCATCATCGGAACGTCGCCCGCTTTTGCGGCCAGAAAGAACGGCGTCGCCCCTTTGAACTCGGTGTAATTCATGTCTCCCGGATTCCGCCTCGCCGTCTTGGTCGCAGCCTTCGCACTGGGATCCGCGCCGTGAGCGAGGAGATGCCGGGCAAGCTCCAGACTATCCAGATCGCCTTCCGCGGTCTTCGGAGCAGGATATTGCGATTCCTCATAATTGCGGATACGCACCAGGGCATGCAGGGGCGGCCAGCGCGTGCCTGCCGCGTTCGGGTCCGCTCCTTTGTTCAAGAGAAAATCGGCCAGGCCGAAATGGCCATTGGCGATGGCGGCAACCAGCATGGTGTCCCCGGCTGTACTGAGCTTTGGCTGGTCCAATGGGGCGCGTCCGTTCACATCCGCGCCCGCGGCCAGCAGGGCGTCCACCAGGGCGACGTCTCCGGTGCGAACGGCGAAGAACAACGCAGTGTCTTTCTTGCGGGACTGCTTTTGGACATCGGCGCCCGCGGCGAGCAGCGTTTTCACCGCCGCCGGATGGTCGTCCGCGGCCGCCCACATGAGCGCAGTCTGTCCGCTGGTTTCTTCCGGCTCGTTCGCGCTCACGCCTGCGGCCAGCAACGCTTTGATCACATCGGGATTGCCGCTACGCGCGGCCGTCAGCAGCGGTGTTCCGGTTTCCGGCACCGGAGAGCGCGGATCGGCTCCAGCCCTAAGCAACGACTGCGTGATTCCGGAATTGCCGTTGGTTACCGCAAGAGCCAGCGGCGTGACGCCCCAACGGTTCGCGACTTTCACCTTCGCGCCGGCTGCGACCAGGGCCTCGACCATATCCAGACGATCTGCCTGCACGGCCCAGTGAAGAGCCGTGGTTCCGTCCGGATCTGCCGCATTAGGATCGCCACGGAGCTGGAGCCTCTTCTGAACCAGCGCGAGATTCCCGGCTTTCACGGCGTCGACGACGGATTCAGGCTCGGCTCCGTGGCTAAAGATCGAGAGCGTGATCGCGGCGCTGAGAACTGGGAATAGTTTCCGCATTTCGCATTTCCTTTCGCGAAACTCAGAGTTCCGCAAGCATCCCGGTCGCGTCACCCAGGGTGTCGGTGTGGACTCCGGCCCTGTCCAGAATGCTGCGCAACAAGTTCGACATCGGCACGTCCTGCCGGTATTCGATGTGGCGGCCGCCCTTCAGTTGTCCCGCGCCGCCGCCCGCCAGGACCACGGGCAACCGTTCGTGGTTGTGCATGTTGCCGTTGCTGATTCCGCCTCCGTACAGGATCATCGAGTTGTCCAGCAGAGAGCCTTCGCCGTCCTGCGTCTGACGCAGTTTGCCCAGGAAGATCGCGAGCTGTTTTACATGATAGGCGTCAATCTTCGCCAGCTTGGCGAGTTTCTCCGGGTTGTTATCGTGATGGGAAATCGAGTGATGCCCGTCCGGCACCCCGGCCTGGGGATAACTTCGGCCGCCCTCTTCACGGCCGATCATCAAAGTGGTCACGCGCGTAATGTCGGCCTGAAATGCCAGCACCTGAAGGTCGAACATCAGGTTGATATGGTCTTCGAAATTCTCGGGGATACCGAGCGGCCGCGTGCCGCCCTGCGCGAGCGCGGGAGCCCCGGCGTTGTGCGCCTCGATTCGCTGCAGCCGCAGCTCGACTTCGCGGATCGAATCAAAGTACTGATCCATTCTGCGCCGGTCCGCCGGTCCGAGAGTGCTTTGCAGCCTTTTCATGGACCCGGTAACCGCATCGAGAATGCTCCGATCCTGGCGCGTCTGTGTTACGCGCTCCCTGGCGTTCTCCCCCTCGCCGAACAGGCGCTGGAAAACCAGACGGGGATTGTTCTCCATGGGCAGCGGCGTGGTGGCCGAACTCCAGGAGAAAGTGTTCATGTACGCGCAGGTATAACCCTCGTCGCACAGCGGAGCGATGTCGCTGTCGTCGAGCTTGAGTTCGAGCGACGGGAGCAGATTGTCCTTGCCCAGCGATTTCGCTGCGATCTGGTCGGCGGTAATGCCCAGATAAAGGTCGGCGCCCTCCGTTCGTTTCGCGTGGCATCCGCTCAAAAAGGCCCCGGCGGCGCGTGAATGGTCTCCGGCACCGTCGTTCAACCGGTCGGCGGCGTGATGCGCGAGCCCCGACAGGATGTTCACCCGATCGCGAAATGGCTCGAGCGCGCTCAGCGTCGGCGAGAATTTGAAGTCCGCGCCGGAACCGGTGGGAGTCCACTGCGCCAGGTTGACGCCATTGGGGATGTAGATGAACCCAAGTCTCGGGATGGCCTTGCGCGTCGCGGCGAAGGCCGGCGTCATCGCGTCCAATAGCGGCAGGGCGAACGTCGCGCCGAGGCCGCGCAGAAACGAACGCCGCGGAAGCGAGTGCTTTGGTAAAAACATGTTCTGGTTATCCTTTCCCGTCTGACGTGTACGCCGGCCGCTGCATGCTTTCAGTTGCCTCCGCCGGTCTTCGAAGGCTGCGGGGATTGCGCCTGCGTATCGAGATTCTGAGACAGCCGCATCTGGAAGGGAGGGCTTTGTACGATGCCCATTAACAGCGTCGAGAAGCGGTAATCGTCCTTCTTTGCTCCGCTCACGGCCGACCGGATGGCGGGCGCGTCGTACCAATCGCTGCCGCGGCCCAGGGCGTATGTCAGAAGCCGCTCCGTCATCCGGTAAACGAATTCGCCGGAATGCTCCTGCAGGACGCGCCGCAGTCCTTTGGCGCCGTCGAAGGTTGTTCCATCGGAAAGCTGGCCGGATGCATCAATGGGATTGCGCGTTTTATCCGCCGGGCCGGTCGACTCGACGGTGCGCCATTTTCCGGTGGCATCAAAGTTTTCGAGCGCGAATCCGAGCGGGTCCATGCGGGCGTGACAGCCGGCGCAAGCCGGATTCTTCCGGTGTTCGGAGAGGCGCTCGCGCATCGACAGAACCTTGCCTGCCGCTTCCGGTTCCGGCAACGCGGGAACATCCGGCGGAGGAGGCGGTGGGGCGCTGCCGAGCAGAGTTTCGAGAATCCATTTCCCGCGCACCACGGGAGATGTGCGGTTGGGATACGACGTTGCCGTTAGAATGCTGCCCTGACCCAGCAACCCACCGCGAATGCCGTCCGTTACGGTAACGCGCCGGAACTGGTCGCCATAAACATCCGGGATGCCGTAATGGCGCGCCAGACGTTCATTCACGAACGTGTAGTCCGCGTTCAACAACTCCAGAACACTGCGATCGCCGAGGAGCACGTTCTGGAGCAACAACTCGGTTTCGCGCTGGAACGCCAGCCGCAGGCCGTCGTCGAATTCGGGAAACACGATCGGGTCGGGCTTGACGCCCTCCACCACGCGGAGCGACAGCCATTCCGCGGCGAAATTTGTCACCAGGCTCCGGGCGCGCGGGTCGGCCAGCATGCGGCGCACCTGGGCCTGCAGGATCGCCGGGTCCCGCAACTGCCCGCGTTCGGCGGCATCGAGCAACTGATCGTCGGGAATGCTGCTCCACAGGAAGAACGACAGACGGGACGCCAGTTCGAGATCGGTGACGCGATAAAGAGTATCCGGGGCGATTCCGGCCGGGTCGCGCTCGACGCGAAACAGGAACGCCGGATCCATGAGCATCAGACGAAGCCCCAGGCCGATTCCCGTCTCAAAATCGCCATCATTGCGCCCTTCCCGGTACGCCGCCAGCAGATCCTGCAATTCCGCCTCGGAGACCGGACGGCGATAGGCACGGCGCGCCAGCGAGCTCAGGATGGTTTTCGCGCAGGACAACTCTTCCGTTTCCCGGGTGGGCCGGCAACTGAAGATCCGGCGGCGGCTGGCGACTTCCGCTGCCCCGGCGGTGGTTGGCGCAGAGGTAAACGGGCCGCTAATTATCACGCTGTCGATTCCCATCGGGCGCGGCGGTCCCGCAGTCCCGGAAATGAACTGCTCCCGCACCTGGGACGGCACCGGCACAAAGCGCGCCAGCAGAGCGGCGCTAATGTGCCTCTCTCCCGCTTTGACCGGAAGACGCACTTCCAGCGCCGCATCGGCGTTGCCGCCTCGCTGAGCCTCCTCCTCTTTGGTCAGTTTTTTCACCGGTTCCTCGGCCGGCGTCCCGTTCATCGGAAGAAACCGGTCGGAGGAGGCATCGAGCCGCTCGCGGATGGTCTGGTCGCGGCCGATTGCGAAGAGAGCGACTGGCTTCCCGTCCACTCCGATTACGATCCGCTCCCGTCGAGGCTTTTCTTCCTGATCCGAGCCCCCGACGTATCGGTCGATACCTATGATCCGGTCATAGCGGCGTTGCAGCTTGATGCGTATGCTGTATTCGCCATCTGTGGGGAACCGGTAGGAAAAGGCCACGCCGCCGCGCGTTCCGAAGGGCAGACCTTCGATCCATTTCGTCTGCGGCAGCTCGTAGGAAATGCGGCGGGTATACACATTGGAGGCGAGCGAAGCAGGTCCCAGCGCCGCCGAAGTGACCCGGCGCGAGATGGAAAGGTAGCGTTCCAGGAGCAGGGGAGAAAGTCCGAGCACATCTCCGTTGTTGTCGAAGCCGTAACTCTTGTCGTCCGGCGGGAGCAGCGACGCGTCGTCGGGATTCAATTCGACATCGAGCAAGTCGCGGACGGAATTCAAGTACTCCGCCCGGTTGAGGCGATGCAGCATCAGGGGCCGGCCCGGGTTAGGATGGGCGGCCGCGGCGCGATCCAGCGACGTTTCGAGCGAGGCCAGAAACGCGTTCGATAGAGCCTTTTCCGGCCGTGGAGCCGTGGCGGGCGGCATCGCGCCGCTCCGCAGCTTGAGGACGACCTTTTCGAGGATCTCTCCGTTGCGGGAAACATCCTGAAGATCGATTGGATCGAGGGACAATGCCGCGGTCCGAAGCTTTTGACTATGGCAGGTGACGCAATACTGTTTGAGGAACGCGGCGCCGTCAATCACAGTGGCGGTGCCGTGCTGAGCGGAGCTTTGCGGCTGGGCTGAAACGCCTACCGACAGAACAATGAGAGCAGCGGCAGCTCCGCGGAACCCCCAAGGTCTGATTAGCGCCTGTCGATTTTGCATGGGTTCAGCTTTTCGTGAGCAGGCAGGCAATGATCGAACTACCAGCGATTGGTTCGAACTCTAGCAAAAGGTATTGGGCACAATGCACGTTCTTCCTTTCGGAAACCGTATTCTGGGGAATCTGGATCCCCGTTCGCACAGCTACCTGGCGTCGTGTGCGCGTGCCTCAGAGCGCGGCTGCTGGCCGCCGAGCGGAGCCGGCAAGCAGCGGGAAGCTCAAGGCTATCATGCGGTTGGATTAGGGTCAAGGGTTAGACCGAGATCGACAGCGGGCCCCAAAAGGCGCATCGGGGCCCGGATGGCGATCGAAGTTTGCGGACTTGTTCAATCGAGCTTTTCGATCGAGCTTTTCGATCGAGGTTTCGGCTTGCGCTAAAACATATTCCACAAGAACTGATTGTAGATCTCGTGGTGATATTGCACTTCCTGCGGTTTGACGAAAGTTCCGAGCAACCGGGGGCAGCGGTCCGCGGACGCTCTCTTCAGATCGGCGAAGCGGCCCTTCACGTCCTTGCCGAATAGAGTCGTGTTCCACTCCGCTGCTTCGAAGTTCTTAATGGCATCGTAGATGTTGTCCGGCAAGAACCGCTCCGCCTGCCGCAGATTCTTGATTTTGGATGTTTCGCCATCCAAGCCCGTCTTGAATACGCTGAGCAGCACCATGTAGGGATTCGCGTCCGGAGCCACCGAGCGCACTTCCACGCGAGCGCTGCGCTCGTTGCCGATCGGAATGCGGACCATCGATCCCCGATCCACAGCCGAAGCCTTGATCTGGTTCGGGGCCTCAAAGTGCGGATCGAGGCGCCGGTATGCGTTGACGCTCGGATTGAGGGCCAGACAGATGTCGTTTCCGTGCGTCAGAATGCGGTCGACGAACTTCCAGGCGAACGTGCTGATTTTTTCTTTGCCGGCCGGGTCCCAGAAGATATTCTTGGAGCCTTTGGTTATGGAAACGTTGGTGTGCATGCCGCTCCCGTTGACGCCCACAATCGGCTTCGGAAGGAAGGACGCTGAAAGGCCCATACGGGTGGCCACTTCCCGGCAGATCAATTTGTAAAGCTGGATCTGATCCGCGGCCGCCACCACCTCGCCGTATCCATAATTAATCTCGAACTGCGAAGGCGCTACCTCGGGGTGATCCTTCTCGTTCTCGAAGCCCATCGACCTTTGCACTTCCGCCACCGTATCGATGAAGTTCCGCAGCGGATCGCCGGGAAGCGAGTGATAATACCCGCCCGTGTTCACATACTCGAACTTTCCGGTCTCGTGATAATGCCGCTCCGCGTCGATGCCTTTGAACAGAAAGCCTTCGATTTCGTTGGCGGCGTTCAGCGTGTAGCCGTGCTTGGCATGCAGCCCGTTCGCGTACGCCTTCAGCATGCCGCGCATGTCCGCCGAAAACGGCGAACCGTCCTTGTCGATCACTTCCCCGAAAACGAGCACCTTGCCCGCGCCGAAATAGTCCGCCGGAGCCCAATAGAAGGCGCTCCAGTCCATGCCCAAACGCAGATCGCTCTCATGCTGCGCCGTGAAACCGCGAACCGACGAGCCGTCGAAGGTCAGGTTGTCCCAGCTCTTCACGAGAAACTTCTTGTCGTAATCGAGCATGTGCAAGCGGCCTTCGAGGTCGCTAAACAGCACAGTCACGGCCTTGATCCGCTTCTCGTCCGTCAGGTACTTGATCCGCTCTTCCTGAATGGCGCCGGGGTCAACGCGTTTCTTGCGCTGCTCCTTGGCGTGTAGATTGAGGTCTTCCAGCTCTTCGTAGGAAAGCTGAAGGAAATTGCGCAACTCATTGGCCATAGCTTACGTATTGTCTCCCGGCGATTTCGCGTTTATTTGGCCTAAGAGGCCTTGTACCAGTATCTTACGATCAAGAGCCACTGCCAATCAAAAGTTCTGATGGCCTCAAGAAAGAATTATTGTTGTCCTGCTGGTCGTTCGTCATTCCCCAGACGCGATTTCCCTGCCCTTCTGGGATTCGAATTGGCGCACCCTACAGTTGACGATTACGATCGCTCAAGTCTACTCCCTTCCGGATGGGCGGCGGGCGAACGATCGCGACGCGAGCGTAATTCCTGAGGTCTAGAATCAAGGGTGTGGTTATGCGAAGAACGCTGCTACTGATCCTGTGCCATTTCGGCCTTCTGGCTTGCAACCGGCTTTTTGCCGACGTCGTCACTTTGCAGGACGGCCGCCAGATTTCTGGCTCCGTGGAAACCGGCAACACCCAGGAGCTTCACATCAAGGTTGGGGATCAGTCGCAGACCATCGACATCCATGAAGTCCAAGCTATCCAATTCGTTGTGACCTTGGCCGCGCCGGCAGGCACACCGCCTCCACCAAAAGCGGCGGAACCCGCGCCGGTCCAGCCCAACAGCCTGTTTTTCAAGGACGGCAAGCAGGTCGCGGGAAGATGGTGGTCTGTCGACGCCACCGACATGCACTTCCTGGTGAATAATCAGCTTCAGCATTACCCCCGGTCCGACGTGTCCGGGGTGACCTTCGGCAACGCAACACTGCCTCCGCCGCCAGCGCGTGCGACGGTGGCTCCGGCGGTAGCAGCGCAGCGTCCAGCCAATGCAGGTCCCGCGGCCAATCCAGCATCGCCGGCCAATCCAACGCCCCCGGCCAGTGCAACACAGGCGGCCAGTGCACCACAGCCGGCCAGTGCACCACAGGCGGCTCGCGGTCCGACGTTGGCGCGGCCGCCGCAGCCTCCCACGTTGACGCGACCCTCCGGTAGCCCGCCGGTTTCGGGGCCCTCGCGCGGGCTCTCGCAACCCGAGGAAATCGGGATGGTCTACTTTTGGAACGGCAAATTTCTTATCCCGCTCGAGCGCGTTCAAGCCGTCGAACGGAAAAGGGGCTCTACTCAATACTTTGAGATGCACGGACTCAAATCGCCCGTTCGTGTAAGCGAGAACACCAGTCTCGTGTTCATCCTTCGCTTGCCCCCCGGAGTCGACCCGGCCAGCTACGCCCTGGTCCAATTGGCGATTGTCGAGGGCAGCCGGCGGACGCGGTCCCAACCCGGCCGTCAGGGCGGCCTGATGACATGGCCGGTGGATATCGGGAAGAACCACGAATCCAGCTTAATCACCTATGCCTTAACCGTCAGGGATCTCCCTACCGGCGAATGGTGCTTCAGTCCGGCCGACTCAAACGACGGCTATTGTTTCGGCGTCGATCCCTCAGCGCCCGGTCAATAATGCTGCGTCATTTGCGCATTGGCCCGGGAAAGATTATTTTGTCGCGTTAGCTTCGCTGGGTCGTGACTGAATCGGAAAAGGGGGAGCGCAGTCTGTATTACGCCCCCCGATTTGTGGGTTCGTGGGCGGGAGCACGGCCCTGGCGTCCGACCGGGTCATCGTCTCGCATTCCACGATTCTGTGAGTTTGATCCTTCAAACCACCGGTGGTGCACAGGTGAAACGGTTACCTGCGAGTTCCGTCTCTGACGGGCCGAAGCGGCGGCACAAAAACGATACAGAAACGATTTTCCGAGCGGTGCGTGTTATCCGAATCAACAAGATTGTGCTTGGCCGCCGGGAACGATAAGACAGCCGCAAGTGCGATGCGGCGCGCTACAACGCGCGGCGTGAAGAGACGAGGCAACGAAGCTTTGGAAACGTCGCTCGGCTGAGGTGCATCCACGGCGTATGGACTTTCCGAACGAGGCGATTCCGTATCTCAATCCGCTTCGGAGCGCCCTGGTCGCCGTGATGGTCCTGGGCGCGTCCATCGCGATGCTGTTGCTGGGTACAAAGAGAAAGCGCTTCTAAAAGCGCGCTGTTCGCTTCAGGCATTCCTCGCAATCCCACGCGCGAGCTACTTGAAAACAACCGGGATCTGCGTGAGGAATTGGGAACCACTGACGGCAGCGTCGAAGCCCGGCACCTGGCCGACTATGTTCGGGAGGGCGATTGTGCCGACCTGCAGGCCGCCGAACACAGCCGGCATCGCCAGCAGAATGTTGGACGGGATGGTGAACTGTCCCGCCGAGACCGGCGCCGTGCACTCGAACCCAACGGCGTAGATCCCGCTCAGCGGGGAGCCGGCCTGCGCATAGCCCTGGATATCCACGTAGCCGTTCGAGTCCCCGCCACTCCATAAGATGGTGAGCGGGCCGCTTCGGCTGATGTTGCTACTTATCAGAGAGCCGCGGTTGTTCCAGGAAATCGGCTGCGGCACGGGGAAATTAAAGCTCACCGGCCCGACGTCGGGCCCTCCCGTACCATCCGAAAAGCTCCAGGTCCCGCTGGGAACGGTAAATGTCCCGCCGGGTGTGAGCGCGACGGTTCCGAAGTTGGCCTCGTAAACGCCGGGGCCGCTCTTCTGATCGGTGAGAGTGACAGCAGTCGCGGAAGCAGGCGTCAATGTGATGCTGGGTCCCGCGTTGAGGAGTGTGGCGTCTAAACCGCCTCCGCCGAGGTTCCCGTTGATTCCCACGTAGCAACTTCCGAAACTGGGCTGGACATTTGATGTCGGAGCCAATGCCGCGATCTGAGCTTGCGTCAACTGGAACAAATCCACCTCTGCCCCGCCGGATACTGTCCCCGAAGGGGGTCCACCGGCGTTGCCGGTGATATTAATCGTGCCTGAAGTTTGCAGATAGAGCACCTTGGCGCTGCTCAGGTTTAGATCGGACGAGGTGATCGATTGAGTCGGATCCGAGCAGGTTGCGCCATCGGTTGCGGCCAGCGCAATCGTGGGCGCGTTGCTGACGACGGGTGTTCCGCCGTTCGACGTCTGAACGACAACCGAAACATTGCACCCCAGCGGACTTCCTTGCGGCACGACAAAATTAATCTGATCGAGTCCGGGGATTGTGCCCGGCGATCTCCCCCAATAGGTCACCGACGGAGATTGGATTCCGCCAACGAAAACCAGAGGGGCCGGTCCAATGTTGCCGGCCGGTGGCGTCCCGGTATCGTCGCCGTTCGGTGTTGCGCCAAGACCGGTGCCCCATATGGTCAGCGTGTCGCCGGGCTTTGCCGTGTTTGTGGCGGTGACGGATTGATAGTTCTCAAAAGTCACGGATGCCGTGTTGAGGACGCCAACTCCGTTACTGGTATGGGGGATCTGGTTGTTGGAGATCCCGAAGTTCGTCTGCATCAATGTAATCGGAATATTCCCGGTTTGCCCGTTGTAGGTTACGATCAAGGTCCCGTTGCCGGGCGGAGCGTTCGAGGGCATCACTGCTACTACGACGTCCTGACGAGTGAAGTAAATAAGCGGAGTCACCAGGGCGGGTGTCGGTGACGTGAGCATAATCGAGAGAGAGGTCCCGGACAGACCGGACGCCGATAGCGGCAGCGGCGAGACGGATAGAGTGGCGGGTCCCATGCCACTACCGTAGATGGAGAACAGAGATCCCGGGGCGATTCCATAATTCGGCATACCGGGGGGAATGTTACTGGCCGCGTTGACCACTCCAGTAATCTGAGGCGCCGTGGTGGCATAGACGACCTGCACGACCGGTCCGGCATAGGCGAAGGTGCCGGTGGCCGAGCCGGGAGTTCCGACCACCGTGGCGACTCCTCCACCAGGCGCGGTGAACGACTGGGCATCGATGGCGCCACTGGTTGCACTGACGGTTTCCACGATATCGATCAAGATCGTCCCCCCGGAAGAGACGAACGGCGTCTGAAAAACGATAGTGAGATCGAAAGGGCATGGACCGGGCGCTTCGCAACCGGGACTCTTGAGGACAATATTGCTTCCTGAAAACACCTGCTTCTTATTCGTCCCGAAATTGTTTGCGAACGTCGAGCTCATCAGATTCGGTCCGGTCCCGTTCGGGGAATTAGGACTGTTGGAAACCGTGACGGTGAGGCTGCTGTAGGTGGCGTTAATCGGGCCGGTGCCGGGGGCTGCCCGGAGAGCGATCCCGTTAATAGTTATCGGCGCGGAATGGAATTGTCCGCCCCCTAAGAGTTCCTGGAATTCAAGGGATGTGGAGGTTGTCGGTAGGGGATTTGAAGCGTTTCCCGCAAAGTATGTATCGCCGTTTGGCACTACGACGGCAGCACCAAATGCCATCGACGACCAGGCCAACGGGACAAATCCGAACCATAGTTTCTGAATCTTAGTCACGACTCCTCCACAGGCCAAAGGTGTCGTGGCCGGTCAGTGGAGCCCGGCTACATGGCGGCCCGTCCTTCGCCTCTAATAGTTAACTGGCGTAAAAGGGCGACAACGGACGCCACGGAGCTTGAATTTTTTTTAAACGAGTCTTCAGGGAAGGGTCGCGAGTGTTTGCCGGAGAGCCGCGTCTGCGGCGTTGTCTCCGATGTTCTGGGCCATAAGGGCAGCCTTCCTCAGGTATTCTGCCGCCTTCTGCCGATCGACCTCGATTTCCCCCAATGCCCGGTAGCACTCGAGCAGTTGCTTTTGAGCCGGTCGATCCGACGCCTTTTCCATTGGCTGTAAGATCGCTGCCTGCCGCAGATAGTAGCGCCGCGCTTCGCTGGATCGCTGCTGCCTCCGTAACAAATTTCCCTGTTGAAACAGGCTTTGGGAGAACATACGACGGTAAGCTGAACTTGAAGGGTCATCTTTCAACAGGGTTTCGCCCAACTCAACGGAGCGTACCGAGACCTGTTCGGCGCGCCGCAAATCACCGAGGCGCTCCAACACTCCGCTCTCTTTGTAAAGTGCGACGCCCAGCTCCATGCGAATCTGGGAATTGGCTGGGTCTGCCCGCAGCAATGCTTCATCCATCGGCCTGGTCTGTTCGTATAACGCGTACGCGGCCCTCCATTGGTTCTTGCGAACCAAGGCGTCTCCGAGGCTCCGATATGCGAGCGCCAGGTCTCGCCGGTAGTGGGCGTTCTTCTCCTGGGGCACTGACTCCACCAGGTCCTTGCATATGCTCACTTCTTCGCGGTGCATTGCCTCGGAGGCATCGATTGCGCCGGCGCGCAGGAGGGCCTTCCCGGCTCGACCGTAAATAACCGACATATCGTGCCTGGCGTTTTCATTCATGCCGGTTTTCAATAGCGCCCGGGACTCATTCACAGCCCGTTCGCTCCATTGCACGCCTTCTTCGAGACGCCCGAGTTTTACTAATTCGGTCCCAACCCGGCTTTCCACAACAACCTTCGGTTGAGCCGGTTGCCTGGATTGCCGATCGAGTATGGCCAGCGCGGCTCGATATTCCGCTAACGCCTCTTCGCTCCGCTGATCCTCGGAGAGGACATCTCCGATCGATTGATGCAAGAGCGCGATCCGGGCCTCAGCCGCTGTGTTTTCCGACGGATCTTTTGAAATCTTTGAAATCGAGGTCCGGAGGCGGAGAGCTTCCTGATAACTCCGCAAGGCACCGGCGCGATCGCCAAGATTCGCCATCATCGGATTGCCCTGAATGTCTCCGACGCGCTCGTATGCCGTTGCCAGCTCGCTCTGCAACTGGGCATCGCCCTGCGATTCTTTCGCCAGTGCACTGAGATATTCAAGGGCTTTGCGGACGACCAATTGTCTTGCAGGCGTCGATCCCGCCAGCTCTGAGATAGACGCGTCGAAATCAAACAGAAACGAATTGGCGAGCTTGCGTATCTCGGCGAACCTTCGTTCCGCCAGCATACGTTGCGATTGAGCGATGCGCGCTTGCGCGCGTATCGCAAACAGACCCCAGGCCAGCGATAGAATCACCGTGGCTGCCGCGGCGAACTTGAATCGATGGCGTTTCAGCATCTTCCCGGCCCGGTAAGCAAGGGTGCTGCGACGCGCCTCCACGGGCCTACCTTCCCGATGTCTCTCCAAATCCAGTTTGAGGTCCGCGACGGACTGGTAGCGCCGTTCCGGTTCCTTGCGAAGCGCCTTCATGATGATCGCGTCGAGGTCGCCGGACAAACGTCTCGCGAGCGATTCGGTCGTTTCTTCGATTTTCGATTCTTCGATTTTCGATGCCGCGCCGAGCACCGCCGAGCTCGGGATCGGCGGATCCGTTTCGCAGATCGCGCGTTGCAGTTGAGCCCAACCAAGGCCTGGATACGGCTTGACGTTTGTCATCAGCTCGTAGAGGATCACGCCGAGCGAATACACGTCGCTTGCGGTGCTGATCGGCTCGCCTCGCATCTGCTCCGGACTTCCATAAGTGGGAGTGATCGGAGATAATCCTGTGACGGTCAATTCACTGTCGTCGGCCCGGCCTCCCGGCGGGATCAGCTTGGCGATACCAAAATCGAGGAGTTTTACCCTTCCGTCGGAGGCCACCAAGATGTTTTGAGGCTTTAAATCCCGATGAACGATCAGGTTTTGGTGGGCGTACTGAACGGCGTTGCAGACGCTTTGGAAGAGATCAAGACGATCGTTGACGCTGAGGTTCCGCGTCCGGCAGTAGAGATCGATCGGAACTCCTCCCTCTACGTACTCCATGACAAGATATGGCTGGCCTGACTGGGTGGCGCCGGCGTCATGCAAGGCAACGACGTTGGGGTGATTCAACTTGGCAAGGATGCGACGCTCTACAGCGAATCTCTGAATGACCTGTCGTGACAAAAGGCCAGGCCGGAGCAGTTTGATTGCGGCTCGTCGGTCAAACTCTTGATCGTCGCGCGCTGCCTCATAAACGGCGCCCATTCCGCCCTCTCCGATGAGGCGAACGATCCGGTATGGGCCGACGTGCTCGCCGACCATGGTTGGGGCGTCGAAAGAGATGGGCAGGGCCTGGTTTTGCATTGCATCTTCGGACAGCAGGGCTTCTACCTCGGCGTGGAGCGTGGGGTCAGCACGCAGGTTCGCCAGGAAGGCGCTGCGATCCTGTGTCTTAAGCTCTAGAGCGGCCTCGAATGCCGCCGCGATCCTCTGCCATTGATCCGCCGTCAACATGCCCGAAAATATGCCTCCTGAACAGAACCAACCGATTATATGGCAAACCGGTATAATCCGTTAGATTCATTTCAGTTATGGCCGCACCCTCAGGTGAAATCACCCAACTGCTGGTCCGACTAAAAGCCGGCGACGAAAGCGTCTCGCAGCAGCTCGTAACACTGGTCTATGATGAGCTCCGCCGTCTGGCGGCCGCGTGCATGCGCCTGGAGCGCGTCGATCACACGCTCCAACCGACCGCGCTGGTACACGAGGCCTGGCTGCGGCTGGTTGAACAGCGAGAGTGGAATCTGGAAACCCGGGCGCATTTCTTCGGCATGGCTGGAATGTTGATGCGCAGGATCTTAGTGGATCACGCGCGGGCATCCGGCGCCCAAAAGCGCGGCGGAGATCAGGTTACCGTCTCCTTAGAAAACGCGGTCGCCGTGGCAGTCGAACATCCCACGCAGCTTTTGGACGTCCACCGGGCATTGGAACGGCTCGACCGGCTGGATAAGCGGAGGGCCCGCATCGCCGAAATGCGCTTTTTTGGGGGGCTCTCGATAGACGAGATTGCGGAGATGAGCGGCGTAGCGCCGCGAACCATCGACCGGCAATGGCGGGCCGCGCGCGCGTGGCTGAGCCGGGAACTCTCCTCAAATCGCGGGACGTGGATTCGAGATGGCGAGGAAGGTGTCACTCTTGACGGTTCTTAGGGAGGCAGCATACGTTTCCCGGGCAAAAATCGCGAGAACGGCACTGAACGGGATCGCTGAGGCTATCCACAGGCAGCGCCCTCGACCCTAGATTGGCAGCACACTCTGATCCGACCCCACCTTCTGGGCGTTCCAGAGGGGTAGGCTAGGGGCCTTTCCCTCGGAGCCTTAAGACTATTCACCTACCTTCGCCCTCCTGAAAACTGGCGACCGATGATATTGACGACAATTAAGCAAGAGATGAGCGATTAACGTGCTGTTCACCGGGGCCGCTCCAACCTCAGCGTTCGATTGGTTCTTCCGCGCACTCCTTGGGTTTCTGGCCGTTCTAATCGGAAGAGCCTGCTGGCGGCGCCGCATCGCTCGAGAAGCCCAGCAAAAGGGGCAAGAGGCAGCCAGAATTGCTGATCGCACGCGTCAACTTGCGATCGAGAAAGAACGCGCCGAAGAAGGAAACCGATTCAAGGCGCGATTCTTGTCCAGCATTGGCGAGGACATTCGAGTCCCTCTGAACGAAATCCTGAACTCGCTAGAACTCGTTTTGATGACGGGCCTGACGGGTGAACAGCGTAATCTGCTCGAACGTTCGAAGAGTTCTGCCCGACAAGTGCTGACACAGCTAGCCGGTGTCCTCGATATTTCAATAGTCGAGGCCGAGAAACTTCGGATCAACCGTGTCGAGTTCTCGGTTCGGGACTGGTTCCGTGGGGTCATCACGACGCTCGCGGCTTCAGCGAAGGAACAGGGCGTCGAGTTCCAAACCAACATCGCCGGGGACTTCCCGAACCAATTGGTTGGCGACCCTGATCTGCTCCGCCGGGTCCTGCGCATGCTGGTTAATCACGCGGTCGAATCTAGCTGCTCCCATCAGATCAATTTGGTACTGCGCCTCGACCGCAGGGCCAGGAAGAGCTTTCAAGCGGACGGTCAAACGGTGCCCATCTTTTTCTCGGTTGAGACTCGCGTCCAAGCCGCTCGGGAAAGCATCGAAACCGCAGTCTCGAGCGACAAGGGTGAGGCCGTCTTGCCGTTCTGCGAGCGGGTCCTGGGATTGATGGGTGGGCGTGTGTGGGTTCAAGAGGAGGATGCGCGCAGAAAACTTTGCTGCACGATTCGATTGGATGTGCCACGGCCGGCTCTCGCTCTACCCTCCGAGACAGCCCCGGGAGTGGAAACTTTAAAACCCAAACTCCGGGCCCTGTTAGTCGAAAGCAACCGCGCGAATCAACTCGCGTTACTGCCGGTTCTTGAAAAACAGGGCTTACATTGTCTGGTGGCAAACGACGGGATCGAGGCGATTGCACTGCTCGATCGTTTCACGCCCGACCTCATTGTTCTTGCCACGCAGACCTCGGCACCGGACGAGCTTGAAGCCAGCCGACTCGTTCGCGAAAGGGAGAAGCACACTGGATCACACACGCCGATTCTCGTGCTAACCGCTCAGGCCACACGAGCGGATCGGGAAGCGTGCCTTCAGGCAGGAGCAGACGGGTGCCTTAGCAAGTCAGCCTTACCGAGTCGACTACGAGACGCGATCGAGACACTCAGAGCGGCCGGGGCTACTAGCTAGGACAGTTGCCGCCAGTGCTGCTAGCCTCGGGCTAAAATAGCGAAGTGATCGCCTCTTCAGAGGCTTTGAAAAGTTGTCTTGCGGCTTCGGGAAGGTGAGTCTTACTCCAGGCCGACTCTGCGCTCAAGCGCGATGTATCGCGGATCGCTCCGGATTTCATCGAATACCGGTTCATATTTCAGATACAGGATCTGCCCCTCACGAGCGTTGGCGGACCTCTCAAGATACTTGAACGCGGTATCTTTGTCGTGTAGAAACGCGAAGCCGAGAGCCATCTGGTAGGGCGATGCGAAGCCTGTTCCGCCGACCGCCATTTCCGACAGATACTGGCGAGCTTGAATGGTTTCGCCGTGGCACGCGCAGCTCACTGCCAGCCCGAACTTCGTGACCGGCATTTGATATTTCCGCGCGCTCCACTCGAACTCCGTCGTGGCGGTCTTGCAGTCGTGCTGGACCGCTCCGATCAGACCCAGGAAAAGATGCGCGTCGAGCAGATCGGGATTCATATCCAGCAGCCCGTGGAGCACGGAGATGGCGTCCTTATACTTCTTTTCTTGATAGAACGCGAGCATTTGGTTGAAGCGCGGGCCCGTTCCGAGCGGATCCAGGTCCTGCGCGATGCGGAAATGCTCGCGAGCCTCGGCGAACCTTCCGCGGCTGGCTAACCCCGCTGCGTAGAAGGATTGTGTGGTCGATTCCGCGCCGTGCTGCAGTGCTAGGCGATATTCGTGCTCCGCACGTGGCCAATCCCAATCGTAGTTATAAGCGATGTAACCCAGCATGCCATGCGCTTCGGCGGATTCCGGATCGATCGCGACAGCTTTTTCCAGAGCCGCACGAACCCGCTCCAATCCATCTTTGGGGACCTCCATCGTGTAATGAATCCGCGCGATCTCGCTTCGAGCGATGCCAATGTATGCGGCGACATACGAAGGATCTTTCATCGCGGCTTTCTCGAATAATTCGAGGCTTAGGGTCTGCGATTCGAGCGACCGCTTCGCGAATTGATAGTTGGCTTGCAGATATAGATCGTGGGCCTCGGGACTGCTGGTGGACACACGCTGCGATGGTGGCGGCGGAGTCTTGCCCAGTTTGTAAACGGCGGCTTCCACTGCTCCCGCCACTTCGGCCTGGATGGTCATGATGTCGCGGTACGGTCCTTCGTAGGAGTGCGACCAAAGATGATAGCCGTCGGAAGTGCGATTCAACTGCGCGGTGATCCGCACGCGGTCCTGCTGAACTCCGACGCTTCCCTCGAGCGCCGCGCTCACGTTCAGCCTGTGGCCGATTTCGCGGATATCGACGCCCTGCCCCTTAAACTGGGCGGCTGAAGTCCGCGCGACCACGCGCAGATTGTTCCACTGCGCCAGTTGATTGGTCAGCTCTTCCGTCACGCCGTCGGCTACATATTCCGAATTGCCGCCGGGCGACAGGTTCTGAAATGGGAGCACCACGATGGATCCGGAAGGCGGGTCGGGGAAGGAATTGAAGCGGAAGCCCACGCGCCCAGCGAGGAAGGCGAGAACGATGACGACGGCCAGGCCGGGAACCAGAACCTTCGGCCAAGGGAAACGCACCGATGACGGAGCGAGTGCTGGCTTGGACTCTGGTTCCTTCGAAACGGCCACCGCGCGAAATGTAATCGCTGGCGCGTAGCTGCGCTGCGGAATCTCGATCACGATATCGTCTTCACGGCCAGCGCCCGCGTAATACTCTTTAAGCTTCTGCCGAAGCCGGCTGGTCTCCGTGCGTACGATGGATTCCAGGCGCGGGTCAAACGAATCCGGCCGTTCGAAGATATCGATCCCGATCCCATATTCGGAGATTTGCTCCCCTTTGCCGGCCAGCGACTGCTCCACCAGATATCGAAGAAGTTGGCTGCGGCGCGGAGAAGAGGCGAAACCGGAGG
>Ga0070731_10001695_pt1 | contig 22235 bp, 19 predicted proteins | sample Coa_R1_2_FD_66448 | JGI IMG/M metagenome (GOLD analysis project Ga0070731, IMG submission 66448) | Surface soil microbial communities from Centralia Pennsylvania, which are recovering from an underground coalmine fire - Coalmine... | ecosystem: Environmental > Terrestrial > Soil > Unclassified ... | reverse complement strand
CGCCTTCTTCAGCGGGAGCGACGGGACTCGAACCCGCGACCTCCGGCGTGACAGGTGGGCCTGCCCGCTGCCGGCCACTTGTCTCACGGCTGCGGGTCGGTTTACGCGGGTCGGATGCCCGCGCGGTTGGCGACGATGTTCGCGGACTGGGTCGGTAGGCCTGCGACCGGTTTGCCGGCGATGGTGGCGTCGAGGTTTGTCGGGTCGCCCAGGCGGAGCCAGAGCGGGCGGCGGAGCGAGAAGCGGAGCATCCCGCCCTGGGCGAGAGTGCCGGTGTAGATCGGTTTGCCGCTGGCGGAGAAGAGGTGAACTTCGACCCAACAGGGCCCGCGGACTGCCTCCAGAGCGAGCGTCGCCGGTTGGATTGCTGCGGGCCGCTTCCGCGCCGGCTTGTGCGACTTCGGTCTCGGCCTCGGCGGCGACAGCAGTGAGTTCGCCGTCGGGGGCTGAGATGGTTGCGGAGAGGGTGAGCCGCCGTACCGCCAGGCGAGCACGGCGATCAAGACCACGACGGCCATGCCGATCAGGACCGGCCCGCGGCGGAACCAACCGGCCAGGGCGCCCCTGGGTGCCTGCGGCGGCGGAACAACCGCCCGCGGCGGCAACTCAGCAAGCCGGCTCTTGTATTCATCGAGGTAAAGGGCTGCGTCGAGGCCGAGGAACTCGGCGTACGTGCGCAAGAACCCTCTGACGTAGGCATCTCCCGGCAGCACCTCGAAGCGTTCCTCTTCCAGCGCGCGCAGGTAGCGCGGCCGGATGTGGGTCGCCGCTTCGACCTCTCCCAGACTGATCCCGCGCCGTCGGCGTGCCTCCTCCAAACTCGCACCAAGCGCGAACATCGCCCCCCACACATCTTGCCAGCCACCAAAGCACCAAACGCCACGCCTCTACGCATGCAGCGCCGAGCGTCGACGCAAGGGCTCGGGCTCACGGACCAGAACGCTGGCAACCCATCGCATCGGGATCGCGATTGGCGCGCAACTCCGCGCCCAGCGGCGCGGACCGCGACAAACTCGAAATCGGTAGCGGCCGAAACCGGCGTTTAGCAGTTTCGCTGTTGCCGCTCGCGTGCCCCATCGGTCACTCCCGCATAAATGACTGCGGTCACGCGCGGATTGCATGACGTGCAAGCAGCGCAGCCTCGGGCAGCGTCAGCTCGTTCTCGAGCTTGCCAATTCTTGCCAAAGCCGATCAATTGCGACGAACCCGCGCTTTACCCCTGCGATCGAGATCCGACGGCGAAGGATGACGGCCACAACGTGACCTCCGGCTGTCGAGCGCGATGCGTGCGAGGTCCGGGCAGAGCGTGGAGGCGGTGCTGGGTCTGGAACGGTTGGGGATCACGTCACGCTCGCCCGCGTAAATCCCGCAGCAGCAGGCGCGCGCACCGAGTAGCCGCGTCTCCGGGACCCATCGGCCGCGGGTTATTGCGGATGGCTGATCCGTGCTGCAGCCGATGTCGCGTAGTCGGCGTTCGGTGACGGTAACGGTGACCGCGGCAAACGCGGTCTGTACGCGTAGGAGAAAGGAGACGAGATGGCAACGATCGAGAGGCAAACGACTTATGCCGCGCCGGGCGAGCCGGGTAGTCCGGTCGAGCTGAAGGAGCAGTACGACAACTTCATCGGCGGCCACTGGGTTGCGCCCGTGAAGGGCGAGTACTCGGAGAACGTGACCTCGGCGACCGGGAAGCCGTTCACGGAGGTGCCGCGCTCGACAGCCGAGGACATCGAGCTGGCGCTCGACGCCGCCCACGCCGCCAAGGACGCGTGGGGCGAGGCCTCGACGACTGAGCGGGCGAAGGTGCTGAACCGGATCGCGGACGCGATCGAGGACAACCTCGAGCTGCTGGCCGTGGCCGAGAGCTTCGACAACGGCAAGCCGGTTCGGGAGACCCTCGCGGCGGATATTCCGCTCGCCGCCGACCACTTCCGCTACTTCGCCTCCGTGATCCGTGCCGAGGAGGGCTCGATCTCTGAGCTCGACAAGGACACGGTCGCCTACCACTTCCGCGAACCGCTCGGAGTGGTCGGGCAGATCATCCCGTTCAACTTCCCGCTGCTGATGGCAGCGTGGAAGCTGGCGCCGGCACTGGCGGCCGGGAACTGCTCGGTGCTCAAGCCGGCGAGCCCGACGCCGTGGTCGATTCTGAAGCTGATGGAGCTGCTGGAGGACGTCGTCCCGGGCGGCGTGATCAATGTCGTCAACGGCCCCGGCGGCGAGATCGGCAAGGCGCTCGCGACCAACAAGCGGATCGCGAAGATCGCGTTCACCGGTGAGACCGCGACCGGGCGGCTGATCATGCAGTACGCCGCCCAGAACATCATCCCCTCGACGACAGAGCTGGGCGGCAAGTCGCCGAACATCTTCTTCGCCGACGTGATGGCCGACGACGACTCGTTCCTCGACAAGGCGGTCGAGGGGCTCGTGCTCTACGCCTTCAACAAGGGCGAGGTGTGCACCTGCCCGTCGCGGGCCCTGATCGAGGAGTCGATCTACGACGCGTTCATGGAGCTCGCGCTCGAGCGGATCGCGGCGATCAAGCAGGGCCACCCGCTCGACGAGTCGACGATGATCGGCGCCCAGGTCTCGACGGCGCAGCTCGAGAAGATCGAGAGCTACGTCGAAATCGGCAAGCAGGAGGGCGCGGAGCTCCTGATCGGCGGCGAGCGCTCCCACCTCGGCGGTGAGCTGGAGGACGGCTTCTACTTCCAGCCGACCGTGTTCAAGGGCCGAAACGACATGCGGATCTTCCAGGAGGAGATCTTCGGCCCGGTCCTCGCGGCCACCACGTTCAAGAACGAGGCGGAGGCGCTCGAGATCGCGAACGACACGATGTACGGCCTCGGCGCGGGCGTCTGGACACGCGACACCGCGAAGGCATATCGGATGGGCCGCGGCATCAAGGCCGGCCGGGTGTGGACGAACTGCTACCACCTCTATCCGGCACACGCCGCCTTCGGCGGCTACAAGGTCTCCGGCGTCGGCCGCGAGACGCACAAGATGATGCTCGACCACTACACGCAGACCAAGTGCCTGCTCGTCAGCTACGACCCGAAACCACTCGGGTTCTTCTAGAAAGCGATGCCGGAGGAAGAGCGGATCACGGCGACGCCCGCGGCACTCGAGGAGCTCGCGCGGCTGCGCGAGCGACACGGGCCGCTGCTGCTCTTCCTCTCCGGCGGCTGCTGCGAGGGCAGCTTCCCCCTCTGCCTCGAAGAGGGCGAGCTGCTCCTCGGCCCTAACGACCGCCGACTCGGCGAGGTCGCCGGCGTCCCCTTCTACATCGACTCCGACCAGGACGACCGCTGGAATCAACCGAGCTTCCAGCTCGACATCGCACCCGGCGAGAGCGACACCTTCTCGCTCGAGAACGCCGACCGCGTCCACTTTCTCGCCCGCAGCAGCGCGTGCATCGTGGCCGCAGACGAGTGATGACCCGCGGCGCGTTCATTGGCCCTGCCCGAGCAGCGAGCGGCGCGATCGCGCTCTCGACCGCATCCCACCGATCCGGCCGCGGCGCTCCGGTGCGAGCGGTGAGGTAATGGCTCGAGGCATCGGAACCGCGGTGAGCGAGAAGGCGCGCCCGACCGAGGTCGCCGGCGAGGGGCTGAGTTCGGCGGAATCGGCGAAGACCGTGATTCTCTTGCGGCGTCGCGTCAGCGCGGCAGCGTCAGGATCGCGCCGTCGGCCGGCGTCGGTCCGTTCGGCCGAAACTCGGAGCCGCTCCACACGATCAGCTCCTTCCCGGTCCACGCGATCGCGCTGCTCGACCGTGAAGTGAAGGGTGACGCTCCCGTTTCGAGCGTCCGCCATTGCCGCGTGTCCGGGTCGTACACTTGGACGCCGCCGGTCGAGCAGCCCGCGACGAAGCGATCACCCGCCCATACCATCTGCGTGTCGGTGTCGTGCTGGAGCGTGCAGGGCGCGCGATCACCGAGCTCCCAGTACGCGCTCGCCGGCGTGTAGCGCAGCAGGCGGAAGACACCGGGTGTGTATGTGGTGAAGACCACCCGCGTGCCCGTCCAGGCGATCGGCCTGAGCGATGCTGCCGCGTCTGACCCGTATTGCGACGACGGAGCGAGCTGCGAAAGCTCGTGGGCGGCATCGGTCGCGGGTTCGTACGCGATGACGCTCGCCCGGGTCCGGCCGCAGGCGGACCCCTTCTCTGGGCACAGCGAAACGTTGCCTGCGAGGATCACCTCCCGCCCGTCCCAGACGGCGCCCTGAGGCCCGCCGAAGAACGGCAGCCTGTCGAGCCCATGGAGGATGCGCCAGATCCCGGTGGCCGGGTCGACAGCAGCGGCGACCGGCGCGGCTGCGCCATCGCCGCGGTGACCGCCGATCACGAGGAGCTCCTTCCCCGTCCACACGACCGCGTTACCCTCTCGCGGCCCCAGTGGACCCGCCGGCAGGCGGCGCCACATGTCGGTGCGCGGGTTGTAGACGGCGCCGACGACCGGGCCGTCCACTCCGTTTCCCGTCCAGGTGATCATCTCCGTGCCTGTCCAGACGGCGGCCCCGCCGAGGTCGGACGGCGGCTTCGCGATGCGTCGCCAGGTCCCGGTCGCAGGGTCGTACGCCGCACCGTCGTCGACCGGTCGACCGTGGGAGAGCCCGCCCGCGACGATCAGCTCACGCCCCGTCCACACGGTGGCCTCGTAGATTCGTCCCACGATCGGCGCAGACGGAATCGCGCGCCACCGCACCCGGGGCGCTGCGGGGTGCGTGGTCGTCGCGGAGCGGCCGATGAAGTAGCCGGCGACGCCTGCCGCCGCGACGACGGCGACGACGAAGAAGAAGGAGGAGATACGCAATCTGTTTCCGGCCATGCCCAAGCAGCGGCCCCGGAGCGAATCGTCTGCCCCCCACCGGGCCGGCGCATCGGGAGGCGTACCGATAGCCGTGCCACGAACTACGGAGGAGCTGTCGCGTCCGGTCGGCGAAGAGGCCGGAAACTCGCGTCGCCTGTTGTGGCAACAGACTCACCTGCTAAGGCGTTGTGATGCGGCGGTAAACGATTCGGTGTCCGCGCTTTCGCCGATGACAAACGCCCATCCACGTGGCGACCATGGCGGTGTCCGGGGGCGCTGGGTTCTCCGGGTCTGAAGGAGGGGTTGAGATGTTCGGGTTGCGGCGGCCGAGCCCGGCGATGGTTGTGGCGCTGCTGGCGCTCTTCGTCGCGCTTGGAGGCACGAGCTACGCGTTCACGACGCTGCCCATGAACAGTGTGGGCACGAAACAGATTCAGGACAACTCGGTGACACGGGCGAAGATCGCGCACCATTCGATCACGAGCGTTCTGATCAAGGATGGTTCGCTGAAGGCCTGGGACTTCGCCGCCGGCCAGATCCCCGTCGGCCCCACCGGAGCCGCGGGGCCCGCTGGCCCGGCCGGTCCAACTGGGGCGACCGGCCCACAGGGGCCGCAAGGGCAGAAGGGCGATACAGGTGCGACCGGAACGTTCACGCCGCTCGCTCTGAGGTCGACGACACAGACGATCCCGGCGGGTGAGGCGTGGACGATCCAGAGCCTCTGCGCCAGCAACGAGCACGCGGTCTCCGGCGGCACTGCCTGGAACAGCGAAAACGACGGGCTGATCACCGCCTATCTGAAGCCGATGTATCCAGACTCGCACGGAATCCGCGGCTACAACGCCCGCGGTGAGAACACCACCAACCAAGCGCAAGCATTCACCGTTTACGCACTCTGCTACAAGGGCTGACAGAGAACACAATTCACGGTGCGGGGGAGCCCAAGAGTCGCCCTCGCACCGTCCAACTCGCCGTCGTCAGATGGGTCAAGCAGAGTGCGAAGTGCGTGGCCTCGGGGGCTCGGCGCGAGGCGCGGCTACGATGAGCGGGCCGTGCTGCTGTTTCGTGCTCCTGCGGCTCTCAAGGTGCCGGCGCGGATTGCCGCGATCTTTTGGGCGATCAAGTTGCTGACGACGGCGTTTGGCGAGTCGACGTCGGACTATCTGGTTCACAACGTCAACCCGTACTTCGCGGTCGTCGGCGGCTTTGTCGTTTTCGTGGTCGCGATGACGCTGCAGCTTCGAGTCGACCGTTATGTGCCGTGGGTGTACTGGTTGTCGGTCGCGATGGTCGCCGTGTTCGGGACGATGGCCGCGGACGTGTTGCACGTTGAGTTCGGCGTGCCGTACATCGCCTCGACTGTCCTGTTCGCGGTCTTGCTCGTGGCGGTGTTTTGGATCTGGTCGCGGGTCGAGCCGACATTGTCGATCCATAGCATCACGACGGTGCGCCGAGAGTTGTTCTATTGGGCGGCGGTGCTGGCGACGTTTGCGATGGGGACCGCGCTCGGCGATCTTGCCGCCTACACGTTCAAGCTCGGGTTCTTCTCGGCGGGGATCGTCTTCGCGGTCTTGTTCGCGCTGCCAGGGTTTGCGTACCTCGGCCTGCGAGTCAACGCGATCGTTGCGTTCTGGGCGTCATACGTGATGACGCGGCCGCTCGGCGCCTCATTCGCCGACTGGACGGGCAAGAGCCGTCATACCGGAGGGATCGGGGTCGGCGACGGCACGATCGCCTTCATCCTTGCGGCGCTGATCATCGCCGGAATTGCCTATCTGACGATCAGCCGCGCCGACCAAACCGAGACCCCTCAGCGCACCAGCCTCGAGCCGGCCCTCGCCGACGAGAGCGCCTAACCACTCGGCTAGCGGGCCACGAAGCGAACATTCCCTGCGCGCTCGCGCTCGTTCAGGTGCGAGGCTGCGCCTTCGCCGCCGGCGCCTTCGGACCGCGAGGCAACGCCCACGGCGATCCGCGCGCGCACCAAGCGAAGGATGCTTTGTTCGCGTTCGTGCAGTCCTCATGACACAGGGGCAGACACGATCACACAGCTTGAGCTTCGGCGAGCGCATATTGGGTCGTGTACAGGTGGTGGTAGAGCCCTCGCCGGTCGAGGAGTTCGTTGTGCGTGCCGTGTTCCACGATGCGGCCGTGGTCCATGACAACGATGGTGTCGGCGTTCCGGATGGTGGAGAGGCGATGCGCGATGACAAAGCTGGTGCGGCCACGACGAAGGGTTGCCATCGCCTGTTGAACGTAGATCTCGGTGCGGGTATCGACGTTGCTGGTCGCCTCGTCGAGGATGAGAATGGGCGGGTCGGCGAGAAACGCTCGGGCGATCGTCAGCAGCTGTCGCTGTCCGGCCGAGATATTGGCGGCGTCTTCGTCGAGGATGGTGTCGTAGCCGTCGGGAAGGGTGCGGATGAAGTGGTCGGCGTGGGCGGCTTTTGCGGCGGCGACGACGTCCTCGTCGGTGGCGTCCTGCCTGCCGTAGGCGATGTTGTCGCGGATCGTGCCGGCGAACAGCCAAGTCTCCTGGAGCACCATGCCGAACGCGTGTCGCACTTGATCGCGCGTGAGCTGCCCATAGTCAGTGCCGTCGAGGAGGATGCGACCGCTGTCAACCTCGTAGAAGCGGACGAGCAGGTTGACGACCGTGGTCTTGCCGGCGCCGGTGGGCCCGACGATCGCGATGGTGCTGCCGGGTGCGGCGTCGAGCGTGAAGTCCTCGATCAGCGGCTCGCCGGGCTCGTAGCGGAAGCTGACGTGCTCGAGCGTCACCCGGCCGCCGTTTCGCTGCTCGGCAGCAACCGGGATGTCGGGTGCCTGCTCGTCTGCATCGAGGAACTCGAAGACGCGCTCGGCTGAGGCGAGGCCGGACTGGAGCATGTTCATCTGGGAGGCGATCTGTGTGATCGGCATCGTGAATTGGCGGGAGTACTGGATGAACGCCTGGACGTCGCCGAGCGAGAGGGCGCCGGATGCGACCTGCCAGCCGCCGAGGACGGCGATCGCGACGTAGTTGAGGTTGCCGAGGAACATGATCGCCGGCTGGATGATCCCGGAGAGGAATTGCGCCTTGAAGCTCGCGTCGTAGAGGTCACGGTTCTGCCGTTCGAACTCGTCGACCGTCGCGCGGCGACGTCCGTAGAGTTGTACGAGCGCATGGCCTGTGTGGGTTTCCTCGACGAGGCCGTTGAGGGTGCCGGTGAGGTCCCACTGGGCGGCGAACTGCACCTGCGATCGACGGACAACTGCGGCGCTAACGAGGATCGCGGCCGGGATAACGACCAGCGAGACGCCGGCGAGCAGCGGCGAGATCCAGAACATCATCGCGATCACACCGATGACGGTCAGCAGCGAGGTGAGCAACTGGCTGAGGCCTTGCTGCACGGTGGTGGTGAGGTTGTCGATGTCGTTGGTGACGCGGCTGAGGATGTCGCCGTGTGATTGGCTGTCGAAGTAGCGAAGCGGTAACCGCGCCAGCTTCTCCTCCACGTCGCGGCGTAGGCCGTACATCGTTCGCTGGGTCACGCCGGCCATCACGTACGCCTGGGCGAAGCTGAATACGGAAGCGAGCAGGTAGACGAGCGCGGCGAGGCCGAGCCAGCGGCCGAGCTGGTTCGTGTCTATCCCGGCGCCGGGGGTCACGTGCATATGCGCGACCATCTGTGCGATCTGCCCGTGTCCGTGCGCGCGTAGCTGGGCGACGGCTTGTGCTTTCGTCAGTCCTCTGTGCAGCCCGCGGCCGACGACACCGTCGAAGAGGACATTGGTCGCGTTGCCGAGGAGTCTCGGGCCTGAAACGGTGAGCGCAACGGCGACGACTCCCATGGGGAGTGCGAGCGCGAGCTTCGTCCGTTCTGGCTTCAATTCGGTGAGCAGGCGGCGCAGGGTTGCGCGCGGGTTCTTGCTGCGCGCGCCTGACTGCATCGCGAATGGGCCGCGACCGATGCGACCGGCGCGCGGACCGACTGCGCTCACGCAGCAACCTCCTCGCCCAGCTGGGAAGAGACGATCTCCCTGTACGAGTCGCAGGTTGCGAGCAGCTCGCGGTGGCTGCCGGTGCCGACAACGCGTCCGTTGTCGAGGACGACGATCAGGTCGGCGTCGATGATCGTCGAGACCCGCTGAGAGACGATCACCACCGTCTCATCGATCATCTCCGTGCGCAGCGACGCGCGCAGACGCGCGTCGGTGGCCGCATCGAGCGCCGCGAAGCAATCGTCGAAGAGGTAGAGCCGCGGCCGCTTGACGAGCGCCCGGGCGATCGAGAGCCGCTGCCGCTGCCCGCCCGAGACGTTCGTGCCGCCCTGGTCGATCGGCGCATCCAGCTTGCCCGGCATCGCCGAGACGAACTCGCGCGCCTGCGCGATCTCGAGCGCCCGCCACAACTCGGCCGCGGTCGCGTCGGGGCGGCCGAAGCGAAGATTCGAGGCGACCGTGCCGCTGAAGAGATAGGAGGTCTGCGGCACGAGCCCGATCCCGCTCCATAGCTGCTCGAGCTCTTGCTCGCGCACGTCGACACCGTCGACCCGGACGTTGCCGCTCGAGGGGTCAAAAAAGCGTGGGATCAGGTTGAGCAGCGTCGTCTTGCCCGCGCCCGTACCGGCGATGATCGCGCTTGTGCGGCCTGGCCGGAACTCGAGTTCGAGGTGATGCAGGACAGGCAGCTCGCTTCCCGGGTAGGCGAACGTGACGTTGCGGAACTCGACCGTGCCGCTCCGCCGCAGCGGGCGCACCGGCCGAGGCGGGTCGGCAACCGACGGCTCGGCTTGAAGGACTTCCTCGATCCTTTCTGCGCTTGCGACCGCCCGCGGAAGCAGGATCATCAAGAAGACCGCCATCATCACCGAGATCAGGATCTGCAGGATGTAGGCAAGGAATGCGGTCAGGTTCCCAATTGGCATCGAGCCGTCCCTCACCAGCAGACCGCCGAACCAGATCACCGCGACGCTGGACAGATTCATGATCGCCATCACCGAAGGGAAAGCGAGCGCGAAGATCCTGTTGATCCGAAGCGCTGTGGCAGTCAGCTGCGCGTTCGCGTCTCGGAACCGCTCCGCCTCTGCCTCCGTGCGCACGAAAGCGCGGATCACCCGCACACCGGTGATCTGCTCGCGCAACACCTGGTTTATCCGGTCGATCCGCTCCTGCATCGACCGAAACTGGGGCAACACCGCTGCAACGACGATGCCGATCACCACAAGCATGACCGGCACCGAAGCAGCGAGCAGCGGCGACAAGGCCGCACTCTCGTGCACGGCCATGACCACGCCGCCCACGCTCATGATCGGGGCGATCACGATCAGCGTCAGCCCCGCCTGAACGAGGATCTGCACCTGCTGGATATCGTTGGTGTCGCGGGTGATCAGCGACGGCGTCCCGAACCGGTGCATCTCGCGCGCCGAAAAGCGCTGGACAGCAGCGAAGACGGCCGCCCGGATCTCGGCGCCTACACCCATCGCGACGCGGGAGGCGATGTAGACGGCGACGATCGACACGACCCCGAGCGCAAGCGCGATCGCAAGCATCAACGCACCCGTCGACCAGATGTAGTGGAGGTCGCCCTTGACGACCCCGTTGTTGATGACGTCGGCGTTCAGGTTCGGCAGATAGAGATTCGCAACCGTCTGCCCCGCCAGCAGCGCAACCACAATGACGACGCCCCTCCGGTGGGGCCGCACGAACCTGCGCAGCAGCTGGATCAGCACCATCGCTTCACCGTCGCGCGAGCATCGCCGTCAGACGGTCGATCACCCTTGCGGCAACAACCAGATCCGCGTCGGTACATCCGTCGAGCGCCTCCGCAGCCTCGGCCCGAAGCGTGCGCAGCTTCTCCTCGACAAGCCTGGCGCCGCCAGCGCTCAGCGAGAAGACACGCCGCCGCCGATCCGCGTCGGCCGCAGCACGCTCGACGATTCCCATCCTCTCCAGCCCGTCCAGCATCTCGCTCGCCGCGCCCGGCGACAGATGCGCCGCCTCCGCAAGGCGGCCGCCTGGCATCGCGCCCCGCTCGTACAGACAGATAGCAAGTCGAGCTTGCGCCGAACTCAGCTCACCGGGACGCCGCGTCTCCCGCCCGCGCCGGGAGGCGGCAGCGGCCAGCAATCCCCGCAAAGACTCGAGCAGCCGATCAGAAGGCTCGCGAGGGTCGAGAGTGCTCCTGCTTCGGTACCGACTCATTCGGTACCGAACGTAGGTCGCCCCCCAGCGCTGCGCCACCGTACTCGCCCACAGCACTGGGTCGGCTAACCCACACCGCGGGCTCGGCGACTGGCCCAGTCACCGCCGGTCGAGCGAGCTCGAACCGACGTACAGGAACGCCTGCGCTGACACATCCGGGATCAGATTTCGGAGAATCGAGCGCAGGTCGGCACTGCGGGAAACGGGTGCCGTGACGGTGGATTTCCCCGATTCCACCTCCGTCGTCTGAAGCCGAAACTGATCTCGTGAACGTGATCGTCGTTGGCGTGGACGGATCGGCCGAGTCGCTCGCGGCGGTCCGCTTCGCGCTTCGCGAAGCCCGAGCCCACGACGCGACCGTCCGCCTGGTGAATGCATGGCACGTTCCCGCGCTGGCCTATCAAGTGCCCGTCTTGCCCGACACGCTCGCAAGCGACCTGCGCGAAGACGCGACGCTGACGCTCGAGAGCGCCCTCGACGCCGCCGAGGACGTCGTCGACGGGGTCGCGGTCCAGCGTCTCGTCCGAGAAGGCGAACCGGGTCACGTCCTCGTCGAAGAAGCAGACGGCGCCCGACAGCTCGTGCTCGGGACGCGTGGCCGCGGAAGCATCGGCGAGCTCGTGCTGGGCTCGGTGAGCCACTACTGCTGCCGGCACGCGAACTGCCCGGTCACCGTGATCCCGCACGGCTGTCCGGAGACGAACTAGCGCCCGCGGTGGCTGGGCACGTAACAGCCCGCCTGCCGGCTCGACCGCGGCGCGACGGCGAGGTAGGCCCGGGCTACCGCTGGGTGGTGCTCTCGAACACGACGCTGTCGATGCTGATGGTGATGCTGAACGCGACGAGCGTGATGATCGCGATGCCCGCGATCTTTCGCGGCATCCATCTCGACCCACTCGCGCCCGGGAGTTTCAACTATCTGCTCTGGATGCTGATGGGCTACATGGTCGTCACGGCCGTGCTGGTCGTGAACCTGGGCCGGCTGGGCGACATGTTCGGGCGCGTGCGCATGTACAACCTCGGCTTCCTCATTTTCACGCTCGCCTCGATCGCGCTGTCACTCGTCTGGAGCACCGGCGCGGCCGGCGCGCTCGAGCTGATCGTGCTGCGGATGGTCCAGGCAGTCGGCGGCGCGATGCTGATGGCGAACACGGCGGCGCTGCTCACGGACGCTTTCCCGGAGGAGCAGCGCGGGCTCGCCCTCGGACTGAACCAGGTCGTCGGACTGGCCGGCGGCTTCGTCGGCCTGATTGCGGGCGGCCTGCTGGCCGAAGCCGATTGGCGACTCGTGTTTCTGATCAACGTTCCGGTTGGAGTCGCAGGGACGATCTGGTCGTACTGGATGCTGCGCGAGCTCGGCGAGCAAGCGGTCGCCCGGATCGACTGGCGCGGCAACCTCGCCTTCGCCGCCGGATTGACGCTCGCCCTGATCGGCATCAGCTACAGCATCCGACCCTATGGTCACTCCAGCATGGGCTGGCATAGCCCGCTCGTGCTCTCGACGCTCGCTGCCGGCATCGTTCTGCTCGCGCTGTTCGCCTGGATCGAGCAGCGCGTTGACGAGCCGATGTTCAAGTTGACGCTTTTCCGGATCCGGCCCTTCTGGGCCGGCAACACTGCCGGGCTGCTCAGCTCGGTCGGGCGCGGCGGCTTGATGTTTCTGCTCACCATCTGGCTGCAGGGCATCTGGCTGCCCGAACACGGCTACAACTTCGAGCGCACCCCGCTCTGGGCCGGCATTTACATGATCCCGCTCCAGCTCGGCTTCGTCGCCGCCGGCCCACTCTCCGGCTTCCTGACCGACAAGTACGGTGCCCGACCCTTCGCCACCGGCGGCATGCTGCTCGCCGCCGCCACCTTCGCCGCGCTGATCGGCGTGCCCGTGAACTTCGGCTATCCGCTGTTCGCGTTCGTGATTTTCATGAACGGCGTCGCCTTCGGCCTGTTCGCCGCACCGAACACGACCTCGATCATGAACAGCGTCCCCGCACGGCACCGCGGCGTCGCCTCAGGCATGCGTGCCACCTTCCAAAACACCGGCATGCCGATCTCGATCGCGGTCTTCTTCTCGCTGATGATCGTCGGCCTCAGCAGCCAGGTCCCCCACCAGATGCTCACCGGGCTGACAGCGAACGGCGTCCACCACGCCACCGCCGAGCGGCTCGCCCACGTGCCGGCGGTCAGCTACCTCTTCGCCGCCTTCCTCGGCCGCAACCCGCTCCGCTCACTACTCGGCCCGAAAGTCCTCGCCACACTTACCCCCGCACAACAAGCGCACCTCAGCAGCCGCAGCTTCTTCCCCGAGTTGATCTCCCAACCGTTCAAGCACGGCTTGATCATCGTTCTCGCCTTCGCGATCGTGATGTGCCTTCTCGCCGCCTGGGCTTCCTGGCTGCGCGGAGCCAAATACATCCATCACGAAGCCCATCCGGCTTCAAGCGCGGCACCGAGCAGGATCAGTCCCGCTCACTAACCAGGCACAGGGAAAGTCTCAGCCTGGGGCACTCGACCGGCAGGTCAGTCCCGCCTCTCCGGAGAGGCTCAAGGAACCTAACGAGCGGCCCGCCCAGAACGCCGGCATCGGTTCTACTCCCCTCGGCGCACGATCACAACTGGGCAGCGCGCGTGATGCGCGCAAGTCTGACTTACCGAGCCGAGCAGCAATCCCGCAAAGCCACCGCGCCCGCGGGAGCCGACAACCAGAAGTTCCGCTCCTGATGCTGCCGCCAGAAGCATCTCGGCGGGGTGGCCCGCGACGACCACCCGCTCGATCCGCGCGTCCGCCGCCTCTGGCATCTCCCGTTCGACCTCGGCCACGACCGCCTCAAGCCGCTGCTCCGCCCTCCGCCGCACCTCCTCCCTCTCCGCCTCGTTCGACATATACATCGGCGCCGCTACCAAAGGGCCGATTGCCGGCATGACTTCCAAGTCCATTGGCGGACGCAAGACCCAAACGACGTGCAGGGAAGTCCGCCGAAGGCTCGCCTCCTCCAGACCCCAGCGGAGTGCCTGCTTCGACTCAGACGAGCCGTCAACGCCGACGACGATCGCCACGCCCGGAAAGAATATGTCGCACCGCCCGGCAGGGTCCGAGGTCGGCTGTACCAAAGACGTCGCTGGGCTCTAGTCCAGCGGTGACCACAGCTTCCCGCTCGGATGACGGTAATGCGTGTGAGTCCATGGCCGGATGAGCGCGTAGCCGGCGACGGCGAGAACGGCAACGACGAAGAGAAGTACAACGATGGTCGCGAGCATCTTCGACCTCCTTAAGCCGGATCCGAATCGTCGGCTGGAACGTGCAATTCGCCATCCGCGGAAGCGCGGAGCCGAACGTGGGAAACCCGCTGCGGATGGCCGGATCGACGATACGGTGATCGACTCAATGCTCGCCCCGGTTGCTTCGCTGCGGGCCGCCGCCGTGACGACCTGAACGGAGCTGCACGGCGAGCCGCAGCCCGGGGCGCCGGTGGTGAGGCGCTTCAGAATTGCGTGCGCGGCGTTGAGCGTTCGCTCCGCTATACGTGCTGCCGTCGCAGCGGCTCGCGTCGGGCGAGCTGCGTTAGCTGTTCGGCCTCGTCGACGGGGTTGCCGGTGAGCGTGTGCAGGTCGTCGTCGAGGCGAGCCCTTGCGGCGCCGGCGCCGGCGAGGCAGAGACGGGTGTCACCGGCCAATTGCCGGAGCTCTTCGGCGTGGCGCCGGAAGACGCGCGGGTCGACTGCGCTGACCACGACTGTGGCCGGACTGCACGAGCGTGCTGCATCGCCGACGCTGGCGATCGGGGTATCCGCGCCGAGGTAGACGATGCGCCAGCCGCGCGCGCGCAGCGCAAGTCCGAAGGCGAGGAGGCCGAGGTCGTGCTGTTCCCCGGGGGCGCAGGCGAGGACTGCGACCGGTCCGATTCCTCGGCCCCAGCCGCGCGCGAGCCCGAGCAGGCGCCCGCGGAGCAGCGTGGAGGCGAAGTGTTCGTGCGCGATCGAGACGTCGCCACGTTCCCAACCTTCGCCGAGCTCGTGCAGGTAGGGGACGATCACGTCGCGCAGGAGCGTGTCGAGCGACAGCTGCGCGAGCAGGGCGTCGAAGACGGCGTGTGCGTCGCCGTCATCGAAGCCGGCCAGTGCCGCGGCGAGCTCGTCCTTCGCGGCCGGGACGGCGATCTCCTCGTCGCGGTGTCCTGTCGTCTGCGTGGCGAGGGCGGCGGCCTCGGCCGCGGCGAAGCCGTCGGCGAGGTGTCGTTGCATCGCCCGGACGCGGGCGAGGTCGTCCGGCGAGTACAGCCGCAGCCCGCCGGCTGAGCGGGTGGGCCGCAGCAGTCCGTACCGCCGCTCCCAGGCCCGCAGCAACTCGGGACTGACGCCCGAGCGCCGACTCAGCTCTCCGATCCGCAGCGCGCCTGCCGTCTCCACGGCTCGGAATATACAGCATCTGTACAGAAGTTTGACAACCGCGACGGTCGGCGATATGGTCTCACCGATCTATACAAACTCTCTACAGGAGGTGTACGAACGTGAAGAAGCTCGACCTACTTGCGACCACGCTGGTGCTGATCGGTGGACTCAACTGGGGCCTCGTCGCCGTCGCCAAGTTCGACCTGGTCGCCTGGATCTTCGGCCTGGACTTCGGGCAGACGAACGTGGCAAGCCGGATCGTGTACGGCCTCGTCGGTCTCGCCGCGGTTTACGGGGTCGGCTCTCTGCTCAGCTCGGCCCGCCGGCCACGCGCACACGCCGCCGCCGTCGGCGCCCGCTAGACGCCTCACGCGCCATCAACGCGTGGACACGGAACGGCACGGCCGCCGGCCGCCCGTCATCACGGCGCTCGTGCTGACGCTCGCCGTAGGAGTCGCCACCGCGACCGCCGGCAGGGCGACGACCGCTGCCCAGCAGAGGGGTGAGAAGAACCTCTCGCCCGCACGCTCGAAGGAAAGGGGCCGTTCACGGTCTTCGCACCGACGGACGCAGCCTTCGCCAAGGTGTCGAAGACCACTCTCGCCTCGCTCGCCGGGAACAACGCGAAGCTCCACGCGGTTCTGCTCTACCACGTCGTGAAAGGAAAGGTCACGGCCGCGCAGGCGATGAAGTGCGACAGGGTGATCGTCGGTGGCGCCGCCGTCGTCAAGGCGAACGTGATCGCCTCGAACGGCCTGATCCACGTGATCAGCAAGGTGCTGATCCCCTGACATCGATCCGCGAGCGCCTCCTCGAACGGTCCCCGGCCGTGCCCGTCGACTTCGAGGAGGCGTTCGCGTCGGTGAGAACGGCGAGCGTTCTCTTCACACGCGACCTCCGCGTGCACGACAACCCCGCGCTCTCGCGTGCGGCGCGCGAGGCCGGCTCATGAACTGTCGCTCGGCGACTCAACCTGATCCGGCCGTGACCTTCGGTCAGAAGAAGGGCAGGTCAGCGGGCCGACGGAAACCTTCGTGCCATATCCGGTGCAGTGCGAGAGATGTTCGCCGTCGCCCGCTTCGTTATTCGGACGATTCGGTGGCCTATCATCGGCCCGTGGCGAGCCTGTCCGCTCCCGGACGTTCTGTCCGCGCGGCGCGTCTGCCCGTCCTCATCGGGGTTCTCGCTCCGCCGCTGGCGGCGTTCGTCGTGGCGCGACTGGTTGTGATCCTGGCATCGATTCACACCGGGCGGGGGTTCCCCGACGCAACCGACCTTGCCCGGGCGGACTCTTTCAACTACCTGTCGATCGCAGCACACGGATACACGCTTCATCGGTGCCCGCCGGGTTGCGTCCCAAGCGAACGACTACCCTGGACGGGCAACGCTGGTTGGTTTCCGCTCTATCCACTGCTGTTGGCTCCCTTCTCTCCGCTCGGGGTTGCGCCGTTGGCGGGGGTCGTGATCTCGGGCGTCTGCCAGTTCGCGGCGCTGGCGCTTTTGTGGCGCTGGTTCATACGCGGCTGCTCACGGCCTCAGGCGCTGGCGCTCATGGCCTTGGCCGCCGTCTTCCCAGGTTCGATCTACTTCGCGGCGATCTTTCCACTCTCGATGCTGGTGCTGCTCTTCCTGGTCGGCCTTCGCAGTCTCGTCACGGCCAGGATCGGCTCGGCCACAGTGACGGCCTTCTTCGCGGCGCTGGCCTATCCGCTCGGCTGCCTGTACGGAGCCGTCGCCTGGCTCGGATTTCGGCAGCAAGCCGGGCGCATTGCCGCCGTCATCTCGGCGAGCGCCGTCGGGTTGGGACTGCTCGCGCTCGCGCAGCGGTTGATGACAGGTCATTGGGACGCCTACCTGCTCTCGCAGTCGGGCCGAGGGCACGGCCTGCACAACCCCGCGCCGACTCTGCGGGCGGCCATGACCGGAACGATCAACTTCTTGAAAGCTCCGTCGCGCACGGGGCTGATACCCGAGGTGCAGATCGTCCTGGTCGCTTGCATTGTCGCCGCGGCTCTGCTCAGCGCGCTGCCTGACCTCCGCTCGCCCCTCACTCAGTCGACAGCGTTGATCGTCGCTTCCTGCTGGGCGGTGCCGATCGTCCTCGGCGGCGTCAGCCTCTACCGGACCGACGCCGCGCTCTTCCCCGCCCTCGTGCTGCTTCGGCGTGCGCCCTGGCAGGCGGTCGCACTGCTGGCCGTCGCCGCGGCCCCGGTCGCGTTCCTCATTAGCGCCCTCTTCTTCCGGTCCCGCCTCGGATACCCGGGTTAGGTGAGCCAATCCCTTCGGCTGCGCGCCGGCGTCGCGAATGTCCCTGGCCGGGAGCCTGGCGTACTTTCAGTTCGGACAGGAAGCGGGAACTAAAGAGCGGGAGCGACGGGACTCGAACCCGCGACCTCCGGCGGGACAGGTGCCTCGAGTGCCCAACTGGGTCCGCTTCAGCCTCAGAGATCCGCTTGGTTGAGCCGGATCGGGGAAGCGGGGCGGGGCTCGTTGGGGCTGGGCAGGGCTGGGCGGGTTGCCAAGATCTTGCCAACGGAAGACTGATGTGGTGAATGCTGCGGGGAATGTTCTAGCCTCGGTTTGTGCTGGTCTGCGCGAGTTGCGGCCACGAGAATAGGCTCGGCGCGAAGTTCTGCGAGGAGTGCGCCGCTTCGTTGGCGCCTGCCGCTGTCCAGCGTGAGCAGCGGAAGACGGTGACCGTTGTGTTCTGTGATGTGACGGGGTCGACGGCGTTGGGCGAGTCGACGGATCCGGAGGCGCTGCGGGCGTTGCTGGCGCGCTATTTCGAGCGGATGAAAGGGATCGTCGAATCGCATGGCGGTAGCGTGGAGAAGTTCATCGGCGACGCGGTGATGGCCGTCTTCGGAGTGCCGGCTGTGCACGAGGACGACGCGTTGCGGGCTTGCAGGGCGGCGGTGGAGATGCGAGAGGCGCTCCCGGAGCTGGGGGTTAGTGGCCGGATCGGGGTGAACACGGGTGAGGTGGTGACCGGAACCGAGGAGCGCCTTGCGACCGGGGACGCGGTCAACGTCGCTGCCAGGTTGGAACAGGCCGCCCGGCCGGGCGAGGTGTTGATCGGTGCGCCGACACGTGCCCTTGTCGGGACGACGGTCGAGGTTGAGCCGGTCGCCTCGCTTGAGCTTAAGGGCAAGGCGAAGCCGGTGCCGGCGTATCGACTGCTCGCGGTGAGGGGAGCGCAGGAAAGACGGTTCGCGACGCCGATGGTCGGCCGCGAGAACGAGCTCGCCCGGCTACGGAACGTGTTTGCGCAGGCGGTGCATGACAGGTCGTGTCAGTTGTTCACGATCCTCGGCTCGGCGGGAGTCGGCAAGTCTCGTCTGGTCGCCGAGTTCTTGGGCTCCGGTGACGCGCGGGTCGTTCGCGGTCGCTGTCTCTCGTACGGTGAGGGGATCACGTATTGGCCGGTGGTGGAGATCCTGAAGCAGCTCGACACGCTGCCTGAAAGGGAAGCCGCACGGCCTTTGCGATCCTTGCTGGGGGAGTCTGACGAGCCGGCGTCGGCGGAGGAGATCGCCTGGGGGTTCCGCAAGCTGCTCGAGCAAGAGGCCCAGGCGAAGCCGTTCGTTTGCGTGTTCGACGACGTGCATTGGGCTGAGGAGACGCTGCTCGATCTTGTCGAGCACGTGGCCGATCTCTCGCGCGACGCGCCGTTGCTGTTGCTCTGCATGGCGCGGCCCGAATTGCTCGAGCTTCGGCCGTCTTGGGGTGGCGGCAAGTGGAACGCGACCACCGTGCTGCTGGAGCCGCTCGATGCTGCCGAGACGGAGCAGCTGTTGGCGGAGCTGGGCGGTGTCAGCGATCAGCTGCGGCAGCGGATCGTCCAGGTCGCGGAGGGTAACCCGCTCTTCTTGGAGGAGATGCTGGCGCTCGTCCGGGACAGTGCGGGCGGTGCGGTGGAGGTCCCGCCGACGATCCAGGCGCTGCTGGCGGCCCGACTCGACCAGCTCGATCCGGCCGAGCGCTCGGTGCTCGAGCGTGGTTCGATCGAGGGCCGCGTCTTCCATCGCGGAGCGGTGGCGGCACTGACGGACGGCGATGGCGGGGTCGATCAGCGGCTCGTCTCGCTGGTGCGCAAGGAGTTGGTTCGTCCCGACCGTGCGCAGCTGCCAGGCGACGACGCGTACCGTTTCCGACACCTGCTGATTCGCGACGCCGCCTACGACGCGCTCCCGAAGGCGACACGTGCTGATCTGCATCGCCGCTTCGCTGCCTGGCTCGAGCAATACGGCGAAAGTCTGGTCGAGCTGGACGAGATCCTCGCCTACCACTACGACCAGGCGATTCGATATCAGGAGGAGCTTGGGCGTCGGCCCGCTCCGGAGCTCGTCGAAGCAGCGCGTGCTCGACTGCGCGCCAGCGGACAACGCGCTTATACGCAGACCCACGACTACGCTGCGGCAGCTCGAGCTTTCAGGCGTGCGCTCGAGCTGGCCGACGACTCGATCGACGTCGTCGCCGGCGTTCTGCTCGCGGACTCCCTCTTCTGGTCGGGGCAGGGGGCGGAGTCGTTGGACTGGATCCGCGCGTTCGCGGAGCGCTGCGAAGCCGCGGGAGACCGGAACGGCTCCCTGTGTGCGCGGCTGGCGGAGGCGACGACGCGCACCTTTCGCGAGCCGGAGGGCGCGACCGAGCGTTTGGAGGCGCTCGTCGCCGAGGCGGAACCTGAGCTTGCGGCCACGGGCGACGAGTTCGGTCTCTTCGTCGCAGCCCGCGCCCGGGCCCAGGTCGCGAACATGCGGGGCCTGCCCGACGGCATGGCGCGCGCTTTCGACGATATGGCCGAACACAGTCTGCGGGCGGGATACCCAGACGACATGGCGGGCTGGCGGGCGGTCAGTCGCGTCGCGGGGACGACCCCGGTGGGCGATCTGCTCGCCTGGATGGAGACGGTCGACCCCGCCGGGGCCCGCAATAGGTACTTCCGCGGTATCCAAGCCCTTGCACTCGCCATGGCGGGCAGGTGCGAAGAGGCGCAGGCGCGGCTGGCAGGTCTGCGGGAGGAACTGCTCGACCGTGGCGAGCTTTCCGGGTTGGCCTCAGTAGACATCGGCAATTCGATGGCCGTGGCGGAGCTCTGCGGTGATCCCGAGGCCGCAATAACTCTCGGCGAGTCAGCCTGCCGGAGTTTCCTCGAGGCCGGAGAGCTCAGCGTCCTCTCGAGCTACGCACCGAAGCTTGGGCAGCTCCTCTGCACGCTCGGCCGGCTCGATGAGGCGGAGGAGTGGACGAAACACGGTGCGTTAGGGGCGGAGGAAGACCAGCTGACGCAAGTCAACTGGCGCCAGGCAAAGGCGCACATCGCCGCTGCGAAAGGGGACATCGAGGAGGCGACCAGGCTCGCCCGAGAGGCGGTCGAGATCTCGATCACAACCGAGATGCTCAACGAACAAGGCGACTCCTACGCGACCCTCGGCGAGGTGCTCGAGTTCGCCGGAGATACCGCCGGTGCCGCGGATGCGTACGAACGCGCGCTCCACTGCTACGAACGCAAGGGCAACCTCGTCTCGGCCCGACGGACGCGCGATCGCCTAAAACAACTCTCGTCCTGAGCGCCACGAGGCACTGGACGCGGTTCAGCCTCTAAGGATCGCCCGCCGCGTCTTCCGTTCCTGGCTGGCGCTGTCCCGCGAGGACGGCGAGGTTCGAGTCGGATGCACGGACGTTCGCAGGTGCTCGTCTAGCTGGGCTTGCGGGCGAGCACTATTTCGGTGTCGCCCGGCCAATCCCAGAAGAGTCCCGCAGGCGATCGCGAGGCCAGTAGCTCCCGCACCTCATCGGCGAACTCCTCAACGCGGTCGCCGAACAAATGCGGCGCCGATGTCGCCATCGAGAAGTATCCGGACAGCACACTTTCGCTGTCCCGCACCAGGTCGGGAATGCCAGGGGCGAAGATCGACTGAGGCGGATCGAACCGCGTCCCAGCGAGCACGTCTTCGAAGCGGTGAGTGCGAAGCGGCGCAACGCCTTGGCCGACCCGCTTCGTCGATCCGAGGTAGTTCTCCACGAGCACTCTGATCTCTGCGTGCGGGATCGGGGGTGGGCCGGGGTTCGGCGGCGCGGGTCGTCCCTCGACCGTGTGGACGATCAGAGCCATGGCGCCGCCCGGCTCCAGCATCTCGTAGACGGCGTTGGCTACACGGGCCTCATCCGTCCAGTGGAAGGACTGGCCGAAGGTGACCAGCCGGTACGGCCCCGGCGCGGCATCGGGAAGCTGCTCAGCCAGGGCGCACACCCAGCGGATGTTGGTGATCCTTATGTCGTCGCCAGCCTTCCGTCCTTCGGCGAGCATCGCCGGATCGGGGTCGAGCCCGACTGCCTCCTCGAACAGGTGTGCGAGTCGAACGGTCAGGATGCCGGGGCCGCAGGCCGCGTCAAGTAGCCTCCCGCTCCCATCCAGCTGCCCCGCTTCGCGAAGCACGGACTCGAGCCGCGGCGAGTATGCCGGCCTGCGGCGCCGATAGTGCGTAGCGGCGCCCTCGTAGATGGTCGGGTCGTACGACACCGCCGACAGCATGACTGCCGTGGCCTGTGCTGACGCAGTCCCTTGAGAACAGCGACGTTCCGAGCGGGCATGTCGAGTCGATATGGGCGCTCACCAGTTCGGCTGCTGTCCCTCTGCGGTGGCTGAGAGAGCACGCCAAACAGCGTCATCGCGCTGTTCGCGGTTGAACAGGTGCGCGTACACCTTGAGGGTGATATTCGGATCGCCGCCGCGGTTGGCGGCCAACATCGGGATCGTGCTGGTCTTTGCGGCGTTCTACTTCAGGTTCTTGCGTCACGCGTAGCCGAGGCGCCTCAGGTGCACTCGCACACTGGCGCACGCGGTCGT
>Ga0070731_10001694_pt1 | contig 22241 bp, 17 predicted proteins | sample Coa_R1_2_FD_66448 | JGI IMG/M metagenome (GOLD analysis project Ga0070731, IMG submission 66448) | Surface soil microbial communities from Centralia Pennsylvania, which are recovering from an underground coalmine fire - Coalmine... | ecosystem: Environmental > Terrestrial > Soil > Unclassified ... | reverse complement strand
CACGCTGTCTTTCAAGTAATCGGCCGATGGGATCGTCTAGGTGCCAGCGCGTCGCCATGATGATGACGCCCCCGCCCTCCTGTAGGCGCGTCATAGCCGTAGAAGTGAGCCAGTTCCATACCGATTCGCGCACATTCTCAGAGATGGCTTCGGCATAGTCTTTGATTGGGTCATCGACAATCAACAGGTCCGCGGGCTCGCCGGTGATTCCACCACCCACGCCCGCGGCGCGGTATCGGCCACGATGGCCCACCACCTGAAACAGGCCTGCGGCGCGTCTCGCCTCTCCCGCCTTCGCATACTCGCCCACAATGCGCGTGTCCGGGAAGATGGCGTGGTAGCGCCCGCTATCGATGATGCGCTGCACATCATTCGAGAAATCGAAGGCGCGGTCGGCGCTGTAGCTCGTGGCGATGACTTGGAGGTTAGGATTCCGTCCAAGCGCAAATGCGGGAAGCCGACGACTCACGAGCTCTGACTTCCCGTGCTGAGGTGGCGCAGTCAGAATCAGGCGCGGCGAGCTCTTCGTTGAGATGGCAGCTAGAAACGAATCGAGCTTGCGGGATACGAGCTGGTGAAACCATCCCGCGCGATATTCGGCGAACGTACGTTCGGTGAAAGCCAGTAGTCGCCGACGCGCCTTCTCATCTCGAATCTCGTCCCGCGTTGGTAACTTCCGCGTGGGCCTTCTCCACGAGTTCTTCGAGCTGCGCAAGTTCGGCATCGCTGAGTTGTCTGAGGTCAACTTGCTCATATTGTATTGGGCCGCCATCGGCGCCCGTTAGCTCGTGTCGGTCGCTCTGCCCCAGCCATTGCTTGCCGAGCCAGATCAGCATCGTAGCGTTGCCTTGAGCGGCTAATTGCCACTGTTTGTGCCGGAGCGACGCAAAGCCTTTCCGCCTTTTTTGTCGAAAATAGTCCGCAAATCTAATATGCCACTGCTTTTGGACAGCCCTTTCGATGGTGTCTTCGGATACATCATAGTGGAGTGAGATCTCCGCCAGCGTGCACTGCACCGCACACAAGGTGTCGAATTCTTTCCAATCGATCTTCAGCGGTTTGGGTCCGCACTTGGCCATATTTCACCAACTTTCTGGATGGGTTTTGCCGCGCCCTGTGATGAATTCCTCCTCACCGATTCCGTTCCTTCCCGGCCATTTTCGGGTCCAGGCCCATTTCTTCCAGGCGTTCAAGGGTGACGGCCACGAAACGGGGGTCTATATCGCAACCGCGGGCCACACGGCCCATCCGCTCCGCGACTGCGAACATGGTGCCAGAACCGGCGAAAGGATCGAATACGATGCCCTTGTTGGCCGAACTGTTGGCAACGGCACGCTGGTATAGCGCGACCGGCTTCATGGTCGGGTGTTCTTCGGATATCCGAGGCCTGGGGACCTCCCACACATCGTCGAGGTTGCGAGCCCCACAAAAGGAGGACCGACCGGCCTCGGGCCACCCATACCAGACCGGCTCGTAGCGCCGATGGTATTTGCTTCGACCGAGTACAAAAAGGTCTTTCACCCAAATGATCGTTGCAGACCAGTGGAGTTTCGCACTGCGGAGCACAGCATCGATGGTTGGCCATTGCTCACAGCCCATCACGCAATAGACGTCTCCAGTAGTGAAGCGGCTGATGATCACAGCCGATCGACCGAGGAAGGAGGCGAAATCGATCTGCCCCATCGAGTCATTTGCGAGGCCAGCGCGCTGGCGGTGCCGAGGGTTTCCATCCCCGCCGATAGCCACGTTCCAGGGAGGGTCCGTGAAGCACATTTCTGCCTTTTCCTCGCCCATCAGAAGGAGAATCTCTTCTTGGTTGCAGGAATCCCCGCACATCAGCCGATGCCTGCCGATCTCCCAAATCTGGCCCCGCGCGGTCTCCCACTTCTTCTGAAGTTCTGCAGCTTGGTCAAGTTTCGGTTCCGGAGCTTCTATTTCTGGCGCGAGGTCACCAAGAACGTTACGTAGTTCCCTGTCATCGAAGAAATCGCCGAGGTTCAGGTCGAAAGACGCCAGCACTTCGGGATTCCACTCGAGGTCGATCTCTGATGCACGATTATCGGCTATCGCCAGGCTGCGGCCCTTCTTGCTGTCGATGCGCAGATCCTCGCGCTGGACGGCTATGAGCGTATCGCCGCGCGTGCCCACCACTACGATTTCTTTCCCGCCGGCGGCTTTGAACGCTGCGAGCGTCTTGTTGCCAGCGATCACGTTGCCTGATTTGTCGAGCAGGATGGAGCGCCCGAGGCCGTACTTCTTGAGCGAGCCTTTGATAAATTCGCGGCCGCGCTTCGTCCCGAGGTTAGCGTTTCTGTCGTCTAGCCTGATGTCAGCAAGTTTTAGGCGCTTGAGCCTGGGCACGTCGCGGCCTTCCATTTTGCGCGAGACGGAAGCCTCGCGTAGCGTCCAATTGGTTCTGGCAGCGTCCAACTAGCGTCCAAAACCCTCAATTTTGAGGGGTGTTTTCAGCGACTCAGCCGCGTAAGGGCAATAGAGTCATCGAGGCTTATGGAGCGGGCGATGGGAATCGAACCCACGTCCGAAGCTTGGGAAGCTTCTATACTGCCATTGTACGACGCCCGCTCTGAAAGCAAATAATGTGCAGGATACCACCGGTTTTGCGTCCCTCGCAACCGCGAGTAGCGCCCGGCGCTACGAGCTGCGAGGGCGCATCATCTTCCCGGCCATCCGGACGACGAACTGGCGCGGCGCCAAGCGCTCGCCCTCCACCATCAGACGGTTCTTGGCCCCCGAAATTACGAAACTCCTCCCTTCCGCAAGGGCGGCGAGGCCCACCCGCGCTACCTTGTCCGCAGTTTCGGCCGACCGGAAAACGCGGTCCGGCTGCTGAGCTACCTGCTGGAACTCGGTGGTGGTCGACCCGGGGCAGAGCGCACAGACATGCACACCAAATTCGCGAAGTTCCTCAGCAATTCCCTCAGCGAAAATCAGGTCAAACGCCTTAGTAGCCGCGTAGACCGAATTGAACGGCAGCGCTTGGAAGGCGGCCACCGAGGAGACGATCAGGATGTCGCCATGCCGGCGCGCGATCATCGCAGGGGCGTATAGCTGCGTGAGATGGACCACGCCGGCGCAGTTCACCTGAATCATTTCCATCAGGCGCGGAGTGGGAATGTTGTGGATGTACCCAAAGGCGCCAAAGCCGGCATTGTTGACCAGCAGCTCGACGTCGATGCCCTTTTCGGCGGTAAAGGCGTGAATCTCGGCGGGTGCTTCAGGGCGCGTCAAATCGGCGGGACAGATTTCGACGCGGATACTGTGCTTGGCAGACAGCGCCGCGGCAAGATCCTCGAGGCGGTCGGCGCGCCGAGCGGTGAGAACCAAATGCGCGCCGCCGGCTGCGAGGCGTTCGGCCAGCGCCAGACCTATTCCGGCGCTCGCTCCAGTGACAACCGCCCACTTCCCGGACCATTTGTTACGGGACTCAGCGTCCACGGATGCCTCCTCCGTACAAAGGAGACATGAAACCACAATCCGAGGCGGCACAAAAGCCGGGAAAGATGAAGCGACCGGAGAAAATCAGGCCGCGCGGTTGGCGGGAGGGAAAACGCTATCGCGCAGGCGCGTACCTTCGCGCTTCAGCCGGTCCAAAAGCCTGCGTGCCCAGACGAACTCAGCGGCAAGAACACCAAGGGCTATTAAAATGGTGAGGGTGCCGGGCCCCGGCGTCACCACCATGACGATCCCGATGGCGAGCAGAGTGAAGCCGAAAACAATTTTAAGGTACCGCTTAGCCTGCCGGATTGTCCGAATCACCTTACCCACCCGAAACCGGAGGTCCCGAAACCCACCGCGCTTCTTGAAGCCCACCGAGCTTCCAGTTGCTTCGATGCAACTGTTCGCGAAAACGACTCGAAAAATTCGAGCAAGTCAAGGACCAATAGCGTTACGCGCTTGCCGGACAAACACACGGTGCTGATAATGGACTTCGGCAAGTGCGCCATTCCAAAGGTTTTGATCGATTCCAAAAAAGCGAAAGTTTTTGCATAGGAGGATGAAAAAATGGAGCTTTCCGCAGTACGCATGCAGATGCCTGAGGGCGCAAATCTAATTCTCGGGCATTCGCACTTCATCAAGACCGCGGAGGATTTGTACGAAGCTGTGGTGAACACGGTGCCGGGGGTAAAATTCGCAGTGGCGTTCAATGAAGCTTCCGGGCCTTGTCTGGTACGGGTGGAAGCGAACGACGACGAGCTGCGGCAGGCCGCGGTGGCGAATGCCCGGGCGATTGGCGCGGGCCACGCATTCGTTCTGTTGGTTCGCAATGCTTATCCGATCAACTTACTGAGCCGCATCCGCGATTGCTTTGAGGTGTGCTCGATCTTCTGCGCTACCGCCAACCCCGTGGAGGTGATCTTCGCCCAAACGGAGCAGGGGCGCGGCATTTTGGGAGTCGTCGACGGGAGCTCGCCGAAGGGCGTCGAGGGCCAGGAAGACGCCAAGTGGCGTCGGGAATTCGTCCGCAAAATCGGGTATAAGCTGTAGACCACAGCGGCTCCCTGCATACCGTTTCGGCCCGAACGGCGGGAAGTTGAGGCTTTGCGTGTGCGTTTTCTGATCGCTGGTGCGGCAGCCCAAGCGCGCCATGTTTAGCGCGAATTTCAGTGGACGGCTGTGTCGTTTTAAGGGCTTTTCGACAAAAGCGGTCTTTACAGGGTTCCGCCCACGTGCTAGCTTGATCGCATAACCGCCGAAACGCAGGCGCCAGGCGGCAGGGCCATCGATATCGACCCTACCCACGTTTTTGTCTCGATAGACCTCCCCCAAAACAATTTAGAGACGTTTCTTCCGCCGCCGGCTTGGGAAGAACGTAACCGAGTGAGGGACGGGTGCTAAAACTCCGCAAAGTCGAGCTATTTGGATTCAAGTCGTTCTGCGAAAAGACGCCGATCACGTTCAGCGGGACGGGAATCACTTGTATCGTTGGGCCGAACGGGTGCGGCAAGTCCAATGTGGTTGACGCGATCTCTTGGGTGCTGGGCGAGCAAAGCCACAAGATGCTCCGCGCCGAGCGGATGTCGGATTGCATCTTCAACGGCACCACGCGGCGCCCGCCCATGGGGATTTCCGAGGTAACGCTGACGTTGATCGACCCGGAGCTATCGGACGCGGTTGCGAAAGTAATGGGCGACGACACGGAACCGGCTGCCGCCGAGAGCGCAGGCTCTCCCGTGCTGGTTGAAGACAACCAAGAGCCTCCACTCACCGACTTTCAGGCACAGGACGATGCCTCAAAGCACGGGGCGGACGCGGGTATCGCCCAAGGCTCACCGAGCATCCGCAAGGGGATACGAAAGCGGGCGGCTAGCGAAAAGCCGGCGATAACCCTGCGACCGGGCGAGGTGGTGGTGGGAAGGCGGCTGTATCGGTCCGGGCAGAGCGAATATCTCATCAACGGCCGGGTGGCGAGGCTTCGCGACGTCCAGGAAATTTTCATGGGCATCGGATTGGGGCCTGACAGCTACGCAATCATTGAGCAGGGCCGAATCGGCCAAATCCTCAATTCGAGGCCGATGGACCGGCGGGCCATCATCGAGGAAGCCGCCGGGATCACCATGTACAAGACCAAGCGGCGGCTGGCGGAAACGAAGCTGGAAGCCTCGAAGATCAATCTTTCGCGGATCAACGATATTTATGTGGAGGTAGAGAAGCAGCTTGCGTCGCTGAAGCGGCAGGCGTCGAAGGCGCGCCGGTACGCCGAGTTGCGCGAGGAGATGCGCGGATTGCTGCGAATCGTGCTGGCCAGTAAGGCGGGGCATCTTGACGGCGAGGCCGCACGGCTCCAGAGCCTATTGGCCGAAATGGAACTAACCGAGGAGCGCGAGGCTCGCTCCGTGCACGAACTGGAAGCCGAGCAGGAACGCCTGAGTTCGCGGACCTACGAGTTAGACGCCGACCTGCGCCAAACTCACAACGTATTGAATCAAACCGCGCTCGATCTGGATCGCGCTGAGAATCGGATCACGTTCAATCAGGAACAGGTTGCACAGTTGGACGCGCGCGCGGCCGTACTGTCATCCGAAATCGAGCAAGCCGTGCGCCAGGCGTCGGAGCTGAATACGCGATTGACTGCGCAGCGCGAAGCGGTGGCCGCGCTTCGGGACCAGTCCGTTGCGCTCGAAGCCGGGCTGAGGGAATCAACGGAGCAAGTTTCCGCCAGCGGAGCCAATCAAAATCAGCTTGAATCTCGAATGGAAGAGCTTCGCCAAATGGCCGGCCAGCTTGTGGAAGAGGCCGCCCACAGGCAGGCCGAGTCTCTTCAGGCAGAGGAAATAGCCGCGCGACACGCAGCCGCCGAAGAACAACACGCCACGGATATTCGTGAGATGGAGCAACTGTGCGCGGCTTTGCAATCGACCGCGGAATCCACCGACGCCGGTTTTCAGGCCGCGGAACTGCAGGCGCGCGAACTTGGCGAAGCGGTCCGCGAGGCGCAGTCACAACTGGCCGGATTTCGCCAGGCGGAGCAGGCAACCAGCCAAAGGCTCGAGCAAGTTCGCCAGGATCTATCCGCGGAGCGAGCGCGGCACGCCTCCATCGAACAGATTCTGCGCGAGCGCGCCTACACCGCCGATGCGGTGCAGAAGCTTTTCAATGCGAGCGAGGAAGGCCAGTCGCATGGCTTCCGCGCAGTAGGATTGCTGGCGGACTACGCCGAGGTGCAGGAAGAGTATGAGAGCGCGATCGAACAGTTCCTGCGCGAGGAACTTGAGTATGTTGTCGTCGAATCATTCGATCAGGCTCGCGCCGGTGTGGCCTTGCTGCGAGACGAAATGGGGGGACGCGCAACTTTCTTCGTGGATTCCGTCGGGAGCCTGGATACGGACAGGATGGAGAATGGCGCGTCGATGCCCGGAGATTTCATCGCGCGGCTGGATAGGCTGGTGGAGTTCCGCGAGCCTCTCGGTCCTGCAACCAAATGCTTTCTGAAAAAACTTCGGACGGCTTACATCGTTGAGACGGCCGCAATCGCCGAGCGAATGGCGAGCGACAATCCTCACAGTTATTTTCTGACGCCGGATGGGACTTGCTACCACGGCCGAATGATTTCCGGGGGACGAAAGAGCGACGCCGGGCCGCTGGCTCTGAAGCGCGAGCTTCGACAGCGCGAAGTGGAAACGAACCGGCTGGAGGGCTTGGCCCAAGAACAGCAAAGGGACTTGGCGCAGCTTGAAGAAGAAATCGCGGCAGGGGAGATTCGCGTTGCGGCGGCCACGGCGCAGCACATGGAAGCGGAAAAATCTTTGGTGGCGGCCAGCCATCAACGCGACGAGGCACGGCGGGAGTTCCTTCGCGTGGACCGGCAGCTTTCGGCTGAGCGGGACGAGATTGCACGGCTGCGCGGCGAAGCCGAAGCGGCACGAATGCGAGCGGAACAAGCTCGCGCGGGATACGCCGAAGCGCTACGCTCGCGAGCCGCGGCGGAGGCGGAATCCGCGGAGGCCTCTGAGAGACTTGCGAATTTGCGCCGCGACTTCCAGGAATTGCAGGAGCGAGTGGTGATGCGCCGCGAGGAACTGGCGACCATCGCCGAGCGCCTCGCGAGTTCGGAATTGGTCGAGGGCCGGCTCGCGGACGAAATTGCGGGCGCAAACGAGCGTCTGGGCGCGCTTCGCCAGCAGCACGGGACGCTGGCCGCGGAGAAGGCTGGCATCGAATCGGCCCAGGAACAGTTGGTCCAACAGGCTGAGAATCTTCGGATAGAGAAGGCGAGGCTGGAAGAAAAGAAGGCGGCGCTCGAAGGCGAGTGGGAAGGAGCGAGGTCGCGCACGGGCCAAATCGATGAAACGCTGCGGGGGCGGCGTCAGTCGCTGGAGGAAGTGCGCGCCGAACGCAGCCAGCGGCAGATCGAAAAAGCCCGCAACGATTCCGACCGCGAATACCTTCGGCAAACTTGCGTGAGCGAATTGAATGCGCAACCCGAGGAACTGATGGCGCAGGAAGCGCAGCCGCTTGCCGGAGAGGAACTCGCCGCCGCCGAAACGAATTACAACGAAATGAAAGCGCGAGTGGAAGCGATGGGGCCGGTGAATATGATGGCGCTCGAGGAGTTTCGCGAGTGCGAACAGCGCGAAGAGTTCTTGCACCGGGAGCGCGACGACCTGGTGCAATCGATCGAGAACACGCAGCTCACCATCAACGAGCTCGATCAAGTATCACGGCAAAAATTCGAAGAGGCTTTTCATTTCATCAACGCGCATTTCGCGATCGCGTTCCAGTCGCTCTTTGGCGGCGGGACGGGCGAGATGCGCCTGAGCGAGCCGGACAGCTCCGGCGAAGCGGGAATCGATATCGTCGCTCAGCCGCCGGGGAAGCGGCTGCAAAATATTCTGCTGCTTTCAGGCGGCGAAAAAGCGCTCACGGCGTTGGCGCTACTGATTGCCGTGTTCCGCTACCAGCCAAGCCCGTTCTGCATTCTCGACGAAGTGGACGCGCCCCTCGACGAGGCCAATGTGGGGCGCTTCAACAAAATGCTCGCGGAGATGTGCGGGCAGACGCAGTTCATCGTGGTCACGCACAACCGCAAGACCATGGAAATGGGATCAGTACTCTATGGCGTAACCATGCAAGAGCCCGGAGTTTCCAAACTCGTTTCGGTGAAATGGGAAGAAGACGCCGTCGCCGCACCGAAATCATCCACCGCCGCCAGCAACGCCGCCTAGGCTATCGATTCATAAGTGCGATGATTACGCTCGTCCTGCTTCCGGGTATGGATGGTACGGGCGTATTCTTCGGCGACTTCATCGCCGCACTCGGAACCCGGTTCAAACCAGTCGTTGTTACGTATCCGAACGATCCCGCGCTCGGCTACATTGAGCTCGAAACCCTTGCTCGCACATATCTTCCGCACAACGAGCCTTTTCTGATCCTCGGAGAGTCTTTCTCCGGGCCGATCGCAATCTCGATCGCCGCTTCCAACCCGTCCGGCCTTCTCGGGTTGATCCTGTGCGTTACGTTCGCTCGCAATCCTCATCCACTGCTGCCCATGGTCACCACAATTCTGAAGCCGTTCCCGGCTGGCCACCTTCCTGGCTTCATCCTGCACAGAAATCTTTTTGGCAAATTCGATTCGCCACGCCACCGCGGCAAGCTGCGTGAGGTCGGTGCGCTCGTCTCCGCAAAAACACTAAAGGCTCGGCTCGAGGCTGTGTCTGCGATCGATGTCTCCGAAAAACTTCGTAGCGTAAAAGTGCCCACGCTCGATCTCCGCGCGAAGCGGGACCGCGTAGTCTCCCGCGCTTGCGGCGCTTACATCAGAAGAATCCTGCCGAACGTCAGCGTCGCCGATTTGGATGCGCCGCACCAGCTTCTTCAGACGGTGCCGGAAGCTGCGATCGCCGCGATCGAAAATTTCATGCGCGATCGAATCCAAATTTTGAATTGATTCGATTCTTCTTACAGGTTGACAACGCTTCGCGGTGCGCTAGAATAACGCCCTCCCACACAGAGGACACAAATCTCGTGGCCGCATCGCCAACACGCACCGTTATCTTGCAAACAGATTTTCCGAAACTCAAAATCCGAGGCCGGGGCAAGGTCCGCGACATTTACGATCTGGGCGATCGCTTGCTGATCGTGGCGACGGATAGGCTCTCCGCTTTCGACGTAGTGCTTCCCACTCCGATTCCAGACAAAGGCCGCGTGCTGACGCAGCTTTCTCTGTTCTGGTTCGAGAAACTGGCCGATGTGGTCCCGCATCACGTCATCGCGGCGAAGGATTTCTCAGGGGAGCTTGCGCCGTACGCGGCCTCTCTGGAAGGCCGGGCGATGTTGGTTCGCCGAACCGATCCAGTTCCAATCGAATGCGTGGTGCGAGGGTATATTTCCGGTTCCGGATGGAAGGATTATCAGAAGAGCGGCGCCATTTGCGGAATTCCGCTTCCGGCCGGCTTGCAGGAGTCAGACCGCCTGCCAGAACCGATCTTCACGCCTTCGACGAAGGCGACGACCGGCCACGACGAGAATATTTCCTTCGATGAAGCTGCGTCGCGCATCGGGCACGCTTTAGCGGAGCGCCTTAAGAAAACGAGCTTGACACTCTACCGGCGCGCCGCCGAGCATGCGGCCGCCCGCGGCATCATCATCGCCGATACCAAATTTGAATTTGGGCTGCTGGGACAGGAACTGATTTGGATCGACGAGGCGCTGACGCCTGACTCCTCGCGTTTCTGGCCCGCCGATCACTACGCTCCCGGCAAGTCGCAGCCTTCCTTTGATAAACAGTACGTTCGCGATTACCTCGAGCAGGTAGGTTGGAACAAACAGCCCCCGGGTCCAGCCCTTCCGGCAGATGTAGTTGCCGGGACCCGTGAGAGGTATCGAGAAGCTTACCAGCGCATCACCGGCCACGCACTCGACTGAGGTCCAGGGAACACATTCATCCTCCGGGCATTGATGTGGAGCGTGCACAAGTGAAAGAGCAATTGGAATCGCTGGTCGGCACGATGGTCGAGCGCGGAATTCTTCTCGAAGAGGCGCTTACGGAGTTCGAAAAGAAATTTATCAAGCGCGTTTTGGAAGAATCCAAAGGGAACCAGTGCCGCGCTGCCAAGATTCTGGGAATCCACCGCAATACGCTGAGCCGCAAGATTACCGTATATCACCTCGATAGCAACGGGCGCCGCCGGTAGCAAGAACCGTATGGCATAATCAAGCAGGGGGGAGCGGCGGCAATTGGGCCTGCTTTTGCCCCTGCAATCCGTGACACTCAAGAAGAAAATACGGAAGAAGCTGCTCGCGGCTCACCGCAAGGCGCGCGAGGCGCGCATGATTGCAAAGGGCCTCGCCTCCACGAAGCATCCGTTGCTGGTCCACATCATTCCAATGCGCCGCTGCAATCTGGCGTGCACGTACTGCAACGAATTCGACGATTTCTCGAAGCCCGTTCCGCTCGAGGAGATGTTCCGCCGCATCGACCGCCTGGGGGGGATGGGGACTTCGGTGATCACGATTAGCGGCGGGGAGCCGTTGCTTCACCCGGAGCTGGACGCGATCATCGCGCGCATCCGGAAGAATGGAATCATCGCGGGGCTTATCACCAACGGGTACCTCTTGGTGGCGGAGCGCATTGAGCGGCTGAATCGCGCGGGGCTCGAATATTTACAGATCAGCATCGATAACGTGCAGCCGGATGACGTCTCCAAAAAGAGCCTGAAGGTGCTGGACCAAAAGCTTAAGTTGCTAGCCGAACACGCCGAGTTTCATGTGAATATCAATTCGGTGCTCGGAAGCGGTGTTCGCAATCCGGAAGATGCTCTGACAGTGGCGCATCGTGCTCTGGAGCTGGGGTTTACGTCAACCGTGGGGATTCTGCACGACGGCAACGGGCAGCTACAGCCGCTGGGCGCGCGGGAGCGGGAGATTTTTGAGGAGATTATGTCACTCGGAAAGCGGTCATTCACGCGCGTGAACCGCTTCCAGCACAATGTTGCGGCGGGCCGCGAGAATGATTGGCGCTGCCGCGCGGGATCGCGGTACCTCTACATCTGCGAGGATGGCCTGGTTCACTACTGTTCGCAGCAACGCGGGTACCCTGGAATCCCGCTTTCCGAGTACACCGAGGCACAGCGCCGCCGAGAATACGCCACAAAAAAGGGCTGTGCGCCCCGTTGCACGGTTTCGTGCGTCCACCAGATATCGGTGGTCGACGGATGGCGGAATCCGCAGAGTTTGGAGCCCAATACCCCCCCTCCCGTGGCAGAATTTGCACCGCTATTGGATCCAACTAGACGCAACTGATGCACCAGACTCGGCAGATCTTTCCTTTGCGTTGGAACGAACCCAATAGCTGATGGCTACCACTGCCGACTATGCGCATCCGACAACTGACGTAAACCCGTGGCTGATTGCCGCCACGGTGATGCTGGCGACGTTCATGGAAGTTTTGGACACCAGCGTCGCCAACGTATCGCTACCGCACATTGCCGGGAGCCTTTCGGCCAGCGTGGACGAGAGCACCTGGATTCTTACTTCGTATCTGGTATCGAATGCGATTGTCCTGCCGCTTTCGGGATGGCTCTCCGGAGTCTTCGGCCGCAAAAGATTTTTTATCGCCTGCGTAGTGATCTTCACTATTAGCTCTCTGCTTTGTGGGCTCGCCCCTTCCCTGACAACGCTGGTGATTTGCCGGGTGCTGCAAGGCGCAGGGGGCGGCGGGATGCAGCCCAGTTCGCAAGCCATCCTCGTCGACAGTTTTCCGCGAGAGAAGCAAGGAATGGCCATGGCCATTTACGGGATGGGCGTGGTGATCGCGCCCACGGTCGGACCGACACTCGGCGGTTGGATCACTGACAACTATTCCTGGCGATGGATTTTCTTTCTGAACATCCCGATTGGAGTCATTTCCGTACTAATGATTTCGTTTCTGATTGCCAGCGATCGGCCATCGCGAGAATTGCGGGAAAGGAATCGGGGTATCAAAGTCGATTTTATCGGCCTGGGATTTCTGGGACTGGGCTTGGGGCTACTGCAGGTGGTGCTGGACAAGGGTGAGCGAGACGACTGGTTCGGGTCGCCATTTATCACCTGGGCGACGGTGGTTGTGGTGATATCGCTGATTGCGCTGGTAATCCGCGAATTGACCACAGATCATCCCGTGGTCGAGCTCAAGCTTTTTCGAGACCGCAATTTCGCTATTTCCACGTTCATGATGTACACGCTGGGCGTGGTCTTGTATGGAACAACTTTGCTGCTTCCCATTCTGATGCAGACGCTGATGGGTTACACGGCAATGGAAAGCGGGCTCGTGCTGCTGCCCGGAGGATTGGTGCTGCTTGGAATCTTGCCATTCGTCGGATGGCTGCTGGGGCGGGTGGAACATCGATTTGTAGTGACGGCTGGCCTGTGCATCATGGCTTTGGGACTGTACCAACTCTCACATCTGAATCTTACCGCGGGCATAAATCGGGCGATCTATGCCTGGATCATATCGAGGGCGGGCACGGCTTTTTTGTTCGTGCCGATCAACGTGATGGCGTTCTATTTTGTCTCCAAGGGGAACATGGATGACGCTTCGGGCCTAATCAACCTGGCGCGCAACGTGGGTGCGAGCACGGGCATCTCGTTCGTGACAACCATGTTGGACCGGCGCGCCCAGATACATCAAAACATACTGGTCCACAACATGCAGGGCGGCAGCAGGATGTACGAAAGCGCATTGAATCATTTGACGCACCTATTCACCGCGCGGGGAAGCAGTGCCGCGCATGCCGCCATCCAGGCGCATGCGGTGCTGTACCACGAACTGCAGCGTCAGGCTAGCATGCTCTCTTTTGTGGACAATTTTCGGACCATGGCGATCATCTGCGTCTGCGTGATCCCGTTGATGTTTGTGATGAAGGGCCGAAAACCGCAAGCCGAACAGATCCGCGTCCACTAGAAGGCAAGCCTTCGCGTGGCGCGTCGGATTTAAGCCGAGGATTCGACCGGCTGAGTGTTTTCGAGCTTCGCGCAGACTGGAACAGCCAAAGCTGGAAGTGCGTGCCCGTGAGAGTGAGGCGGATGGTAAGCAGATAGCCAAGCATGTGTGCCGGGCACAGCATGCTACCACCCCAGCACGCGAAAGCGGCTCGCCGGGGGCCCCAGTGCTGTGCCCCTACAAAGACATCGCTCAGTTTCCACGAGGAGGATCGGCAATCGAAGAGAGATTCCTCGCTGCGTTCCGCGCCCGCACAAACCGCGGGAAAAGCAGAACCGCGCGAAACTCCGCTCGGAATGACGACCGAGGGTGGGGGATTCGTGCTGATGTTTGTTATGAAGGGCCGAAAACCGCAGGTCAAAAAAATTCGCGTCCGCTAGAACGCAAGCCTTCTATCACAAGCTCAGCTTTTGACGACGGGAGCGACGTTGCCCCAGGCGCCCGTGAAGACAAACGATGATGCCGGCTTGCGCTGGCGTGGGCTCAGCTCGCGCTGACGCAACTGATCGGGGAGCGAAGAAGGGTCGCCTGGATAACCGATGGCGAATCCCGCGACAGCTTCGTGATCTTCGGGAATACCGAAAATCTGGCGCGCTTTGTCGGGAAGGATTCCCGCCATTTGATGGACTTGGAGGCCCAGGTCCGTGGCTTGCAAGGCAAGGGTGGCGGCAGCTTGGCCGACATCATGAAACGCGTGCCGATTTTGCGATCCATCGTGCGACATCTTGTGTGCCGCCACGCTTAGAGCAACCACCGGAGCATTCTTGGCCCAACTCTGATTGAACTCGACGAATGAATCGAGAACTTTCTTGTAGTTCGCGGGATCGTCCTTGGTTCCAATGATGAAGGACCAGGGCTGCGCATTGTAGGATGACGCCGACCAACGAGCGGCCTCAAAGAGGGCGCGGAGTTTTTCTGGTTCCACGGGACGGTCTTCAAATGCCCGTGGGCTCCAACGATGAATGATCAAATCATGAATAGGCACGTCTGCCGGCGCGGGCCTCTTGTGATGGGACATGACTCCTCCTTAAAGGGCGGATAATTGAAACACGAATTGGATGCTCGACGCGCTGATTCGGCACCAAGAGACTATTTCAGGGGTGGCGCGGGAACGAGGGGCAAGCGGCGAGGCTCGCCATGAAAGCCGCGGATTTCGACATCGTCGAGCAGAAGGGACGGTGCGATGACCGTGCTGGGAATACCGCCTTGCGCGGAGCCGAAAGCGCCGAGCGCGGTACCGGCCAGATTGTCCGCGGGATTTTGCATGTAGGTGTAAACGGCAGGGTCGTCGCCGATCCCGAGGATATTGCGGAAGGACCGCAGGGTAAGTCCCTCGATCACGCCTCCACGCACTGGCTCCTCATGTCCATCGGCTACGAAGACACGGGATACCGTAAGTGGCATGCGTTCGCCGCTGGAAATTCCGCCGGCGATCTCCCCAACAAAATCGGAAAAGTCTTGTTGATGGATCGATGAGACAGCGGGATTGGCCATCCGTTTCACTTCAAGGCACCATTCGTGGCCATCTTCGCGGCAAGAATCGAGGAATTTCTTCCGCAGGTCGTCCGGCTTCAGGGCCTCTGACGATTGAAAGAAAAGATTGCTGCTGAGAGGCCGGGGATCGGAAAGCAGAGCCGAACGCGCGTGACCATTTGAAGCGGAAAAATCAGGTCCCGGACGCCGTGACATGAGCAAATTTTTGAGAATTCCATTTTCGACGATGGGAACTCGCTGACCATTCACGCCTTCATCGTCCACGTCGTAGGCGCCTAACAGCGGGTGGCCTTGAAAGTCCTTGACGGTGGGATCATCCACCAGGGTAACGCTGGCGGGCAACACCCGAGTCCCCACACGGCCCGTCCATTCGCTGCGACCTCCAAAGCGTTCGATGAACGCGTCGAAATCCTGGGTCATCGAAAGCGGCGGGCGCGCGCCCGAAAGCGAAGGTTCGAGAACCTGGGCTAGCGCCGAACCGGCCGCAGATGGATCGAAGAGAACCGGTCCGGTATAGTCGGGGACGAGCGGACTCGCCCGAAGAGTCAGAAGCTCGACCGCGGTCTGGCCGAGGCTCTTCGAAACGGCTGTGGGATCCGGGAGTCCGGAGGGTTCGCTTGAATAGACGGCGTAGAAATCGTTCAAGGGCATGCCATCTTCGGCTTCTGTATCGAGAGCAGCTTCAATGGCCGCCAGATGCCGGGACTCGCGGATGATGGTGCCTTCACTTGTCATCAAATATGATGTGACGTAAATCAAGGAATAATTCAGGCGCGTCCCATAGAGCTGAGGAAAATCCTTGAGCGCGGAAGATGCTGCGCGGGCCTCGTCTTCCCAATTTCGCGAAGTCCAATCCGGTTCGATTCGCGGATCGATTTTAATCAGGGGTGTAGCCTGCGAGAAGTCGTCGATCTCGGGCGGTTTTGTGAGGCTGCGAAGGAAGGCCTGCTTGAGAGACATTTGCGTCGCGGCAGCTTTATAGGCCTGATCCGTGGCTAGCCACAAATCCTGCCGAAGCGAATTGTAGTCCCGGTCGATGCCGACTTGACCCGTTGATCCGAGAAAGCCTTGAAATCCGTCCTCGCTCATGAAGTTCGAACTATCGAGGTGGTAATCTCCGACTCGCACGTCGACGCTCATGAAGCGGCTGCGAGATGTCGAACTCGATAAGAGCGCGCCAAAAGACGCTGTTACGCTGCGAACATCAAGATCGAGGAGGCGGTACTCGATGTAGAAGGGCTTATCAACGCCGGGAAGAGACAGCCGCGTGCGCGCCCGTTCCATTTCATCATGCATCGCCTGCAGGGTTAGGTCTTTTTCCCCCGGCGGCACGGGCGCCTGCGCCGCCGCATAGGCCATGGGCATGGAAGCGGCCAAAAGTAAGGTGCATACGGCGAGAAGTTTTCTCACTGTTGGGGCCCCTTTGCTTCCGGGTCGTGGGCGGGCGGCGGCAGAATTGGCGGCCGATCGGTTGAAGTCTCCTTCTTCGCAAATTCCATTTCGGAAATCAAAATACCCGGTGCGACAGCCGAAACCGGCACCGAACCCGATTCGGCTCCGCAATAGCCGTTGAAAATCTCCTGTTTGTCTTCGGTGCCCACGATTTTCGTGAGGGAAACGAGCGGCGTTCCGACGATATCGACGCCACGAACGAGTTCGTCGGGACGGCCATCCGCAAAAACCTTGTAGACGATGAGCGGGGTTACCTGAAATGCCTGGGGCTGGCCGCGGCCCGTAAAAGTGAATCCGCCGGCGATATCGTCGATCAACAAGCCGTAGGGCAAGTTCTGCTGCTTCGCAAGAGCAATCAACCTTTGTCGAAGCTGGCCAAAGGGGACGCCGTTGGAGCTGGAGACAATCAGGTTTCCCTGGCGCGCTATGGGAACGTAGCCGAGCTGGCGACGACCATGCCCATTCGAGTGGGGGATATCCATCAGCGGCGAACGCGACATTAGAAAAGTCTTCAGCACGCCATGATCGACGAGCTTGACGTCCTCGGAAGGCACGCCTTCGTCGTCAAAAGGATAATTCCCGAGCAGCATTTCGCCGTTGAGAGTGGCCTCGGTGGGATCGTCCTTGATGGAGATGAAGTCGGGCAGAATTTGCTGGCCGATCTTACTTGTGAAGGTCTGGCCCTCGGTAATGTCTTTTTGACGGAAACCTTCGGCACGGTGGCCGAAGACTTCGTGAAAGAAAACGGCGGCAGCGCGGCCAGTAAGCAGCGCGGGACCCGCGTAAGGCTCAACGAGCGGCGCTTTGTCGAGCGCCTCCGTCTCCTCAATTAATCGGTGGATCGAGGTGGAGACGGTTTTTTCGTCCGGGGCATCCTTGGGATCGAGCCAATCGAAATTCGCATACCGCTGAATGTCCATTCCGTCCGGCGCCTTGCTCTGAACAAAGAGCTCGAGGCGATAATGAATGAGGCCGAAGGCCAGCTTGGTTCCCTCAGTGTTTACCTGATATTGATTGGTAGACTGCGCGGTGAACGTGGCGATCGAGTTCAGCACGGCCGGCGATTTGCTGAATTCGGCAGTATATCTTCGCACTCGCTCTTCCCACGGCTTACGATTCACATGAATTTCAAGGCGCGGTCCAACCGATGTATGGGGTTCCTCGTGTGAAAAATCCGGAGCGGCGCCTTCCGCCGTCTGCACCTGCACCTGCTGGCTGGTTTTCACCTTGATAAGTGCCTGGGAGGCTGCGCGATACTGGCGGTCCGTTTCGCGCCAGATTTCCCGACGGAGAACGGGGATGTCGTCATCGAGCGCCACGGTGGTGCCGGGGCTGCTCCAGCTAGGCGGCCGATCACCAAGCTTGTGCGTGTTGTCCAGTTGAGCGGTTCCCACGCGTGTTTGGACTTCGAGCCAGCGCGCACGGTCCTCCGTGCTTGAAAGAAGGGCGCCGTTCGAACCCGAAACTTCGGCGTACTGCCGGTCGGAAACCGTATAGCTGATGAAATAAGCCGCTGGATCGGCTTTCCCGAGCGCGGCCATCGAGCGATCCAGCTCGTCCTGCATGGCCGTCAAAATCGGAGGGGGGGAAGAGGCTGGGCGACTGTTGGCCCAACATCCCCAGGCCGCCGCAAGCAGCGCGACACCAATCGTGAGACTTCTATATCTCATTTGGACTTTCATCGTTACGCAAAGTGTAACAGTTTAAGATAGGATGCAGCCGATTCAAAAAGGAAAACCCCGCGATGTTTCGTCCATTCGCAAAAAGCGGCACCGAGCCGGTTATAATCCGGCGAAAGGGGAATTAGATGCGGGCTTTGGTGGTGAGGAGGTATGGCGCGCCTGAAGTTTTAGAGGCGCAGCAGGTGCCGGATCCACAGCCGAAAGCTGGTGAAGCACTGATTCGGGTGAAGGCGATCGGTGTGAATTTCGCCGATCTGCTCCAGAGAATGGGGATTTATCCCGGCACACCGAAGCCTCCGTTCATTCCGGGGCTGGAGTTGGCCGGCGTGGTGGAAAGAGTGATGGAGGGCGCAAGGCCGGCCGGGGGCGAATCTCTGAAGCCCGGAGATGCGATCGTCGCCCTGACGAATTTCAATGCCTATGCACAATGGGCGGCCGTGCCGGTGAGCCGGGTTTATCGACTGCCTTCGGGAATGGGATTCGAAGATGGCGCCGCCATACCTGGGAACTACGTCACCGCGTATCACGCGCTCTTCGCGATGGGCAATTTGCAGCAGGGAGACCGCGTCCTGATCCACGGCGCCGCGGGCGGAGTGGGAATCGCTGCGGTGCAACTCGCACGCGCGCGCGGATTGACCATTTTCGGAACCGCTGGCCCCTCCAAACAAGAATACCTCCGCAAGATTGGAGTGGAGCACGCGATCGATTACGAAAAAACCGATTTCGTGCAGACGGTGCGGAAATTTGCGCCGGACGGGATTGAGATGGTGATGGATCCCATCGGCGGAAAGTCGTTTGCGCGCAGCTATGAGTGCCTCGGGGTTGGAGGCAGGCTGGTGGTCTATGGGATGTCCGCGGCGGCGGGGCCGGATGGGAAGCGCAGCTTGACGCGAGGCCTTACCGCGCTACTGCAAGTGCCGCGATTCAATCCGCTGAGGTTGATGCAGCGGAGCGCTTCAGTGATCGGCGTCAACCTTGGTGCGTTGCAAGCGCGGCCTGCGGTGTTGCGCGGTGAGCTGGACGAGATTTTTCGGATGTACGGCGCGGGGAAAATCAAACCAGTGATCGGAAAGATTTTCCCGCTGGATCAGGCTGCGGCCGCGCATCGGTACATCCATGACCGGAAGAACATCGGGAAGGTAATTCTGTCGGTGAAGTAGGGCGCGTTTGGTTGGATGCGAGGCTGTTTTCTGATTCGCGCCTAGAGACAAATTCAGATGGGCCGCCTCCGATTTCGCGTGCTTCCATGGGATAGACAGGAGGTGCGGAATGCGGAGCATCGGCGGAGTCGTGGGTCTTCTCGCTGTGGCGGTGATCGCGGGGCTGACTTACAAATATTATTTCGCGCAGGGGCAATCCGCTGGAGTGACCACGCCTCGACAGACCATAGATGTTGTAGGCGTCAAAAATGATTTGATCGCGATGGGACAGGCTGAGCGCGTCTACCAGGCTGAACACGGATCTTACGCCTCGCTCGATGAGTTGGTCTCAAGCGGCGCGATGAGCATGAAGAAAACAGGACGTGGCGGGTACAGCTATGAAGCGGAAACGTCGGCGGACAGCTTCCGGGTTACCGCGCATTGCCCGTCCGATGCGGCGCCTGGTTGCACGAGCTACGCGATTGACCAGACCATGGAAGTTCAGGCGGCTCCTTGAATCTCACCAATGCACGGTGATTTCCTAGGCTTGCGAGAGTTCAAGTGCGGGCATGTGGTTTCGCAGCTTCGTACAGTGGTGAGAGTTCGCGCAGGCGCTTCACAGTTTCGATGACGCGTGCCGCCGCGTATTCGATTTCCTCGTCGGTATTGAAACGACCTAGCCCGAAGCGGATGGAACTGTGCGCGAGCTCCTCGGGCACTCCGAGGGCGCGCAGCACGTAACTCGGCTCGAGCGTCGCGGACGTGCAGGCCGAGCCGCTTGAGACCGCAACGTCATTGATTCCCATCAAGAGTGCGTCGCCTTCGACTCCCGCGAAGCTTAGGTTCAGATTACCTGGCAGCCGGTGATCCATCGAACCGTTAATAGATGTGCCTTCGAGGCGGCTCGTGATGGCGTCCTTCAATTTGTCGCGCTGGCGCCGCAGCCGCTCGCCCTCCTCGGCCATCTCCTTCTGAGACAATTCACATGCCCGACCGAGGCCAACGATGCCGGGTACGTTCAGCGTTCCGGAACGCATGCCACGTTCGTGCCCACCGCCGTCGATCATAGCGCTCAGATCAACGCGAGGATTCTTCCGGCGCACATACAGCGCTCCCACGCCCTTGGGGCCGTAAATTTTGTGCCCTGAAATCGAAAGCAGATCAATGCCCTCTTTTTGGACATCGATGGGAATCTTTCCCGCGGCCTGTGCCGCGTCCGCGTGAAGGAGGACCTTCTTCTCCTTGGCAATTTTGCCGATCGCTTCGATGGGCTGAATAACTCCGATTTCATTGTTGGCGTACATGATGGAAATCAGAATCGTGTTCGGAGTGATCGCGCCGCGCAGTTCGTCCAGATCGATCAATCCGTCCGGGTGAACGGGCAGGTAGGTGACCTTGCAGCCAGAGGCTTCGAGACGCTTGCATGTGTCGAGCACCGCCTTGTGTTCCGTCGCCTGGGTGATGATGTGATTGCCCTTGCCGCGGTAGGCCTCCGCCACGCCCTTGATCGCGAGGTTGTTTGATTCGGTGGCGCCGCTTGTGAAGATAATTTCCCTCGGACTGGCATGGATGAGGCCTGCGACTTGCCCCCGCGCGTTCTCGACAGCGTCCTCGGCTTTCCAGCCGAATTCATGACTCCGGCTGGCGGCATTGCCGAATTTCTCGGTGAAATAAGGCAGCATTGCGTCCAGAACGCGGGGATCGACGGCCGTCGTCGCCTGGTTATCGAGGTATACGGGTAGCTTAAAAGCCATTCGGTTTATTCTAGTCCGGCTACCACAAGGCGTCCAGCGAGGCGAGATTGCGGGATCGAAGGCAAGGCTCCAGGCGCGCCTTGCGAGATCGCGCCTGGAAATCAAAAGAGCTAAAGATTTAGTGCTGAGGTGTTGTCCGGCGCGGCATAGGTTTTTTCGCTCCCCCTGCTTTTTCCGGAATCACGCTCGGGTCTACCTTCACTTGGTCCCAGTGCAAAATAAAGGGAGAAGGATCGTAGCCAACCAGCATGCCTGAAAACCGGATGGGGTCATCTTTCGAAAGCCGGACGACATCGGGTTGCGGTGCAACAGGCGGCAGATTGGCAGCCGCGTTAGCGTTTGGCGCAGTGGTACCTGCCGGCTTAGGCGCGGTCCAGACCTTCACATCCATATTGGCCATCGTCGCTGCCTGCATCTCGTCGGAGTTGGCGCTGGTGAATACCATGAAATCTACGTAACCCTCGGATTTTTGGACGTCGATAATTTTGCCGACGACTTCCGGAAATTCCGCGCCACAGATGGCCAGCCAAGTCATCTTCGCTTTATCGCCCCCGCCGCTCAGATCGCCGATCACGGTAATTATCGTACTGGCCTGGCTGATTTTCGTGAGATCGTCGTGGCTGGGGATCGTGTAAGTTGAGGGCCGGTCGGGTGAATTAGCCGCGAGTTGCAAAAGCTCGTTCAATTGTGGGTCTACCTGAGAGTCACACCCCGGTTGCTCGTAAGCGAGGATTCTCGAACGAAGGTAGTCCTTCACCTTTGCATCGTCGGGAACTTTCAAGTCAACTGCGCGTGCCAGATACCAAAACCCGTCCAGTGATTGAGGCGGAGTCGTCGCAAGATAGGCAAGACCCAAGCGATAGTCCGTCACAGCATCCTTCGGATTGATGGCCAGAGCCGCTTTGAAAGCCTCGATCGCGGCGGGGTAATCCTTTAACTGAAGATCCGCTGCGCCTGCCGCCGCTTCGAGAAACGCTGTGCCTTCTTTGACCTGTTCATCTGTCACCTTGGAATTAGGCATCTTCTCAAGATCGGGAAAAAGTTTCACGCCGAGCAGCGCTGCGTCCCTTTCCTTAACGAGCTGATCGTGAGCGTCCGGCGCTTTCGCATCGAAAGCCAGTCCAAATAATTGCACGCGAGCCTGGAGCGCTTGTACTCGAAGAGCCAAGTTGGCCTTATCGAGGGCGATGAGCTTGTCCGCATACTCGATGGCCTTTGCATAATCTTTCAGCTGGTAATAGGTCTGATAGTAAAACTGATAGATGTACTCCATCAGCGTCGA
>Ga0070731_10001693_pt1 | contig 22246 bp, 23 predicted proteins | sample Coa_R1_2_FD_66448 | JGI IMG/M metagenome (GOLD analysis project Ga0070731, IMG submission 66448) | Surface soil microbial communities from Centralia Pennsylvania, which are recovering from an underground coalmine fire - Coalmine... | ecosystem: Environmental > Terrestrial > Soil > Unclassified ... | reverse complement strand
CTTCGACGATCGCCTGGTGGCCGAGGCACACGCCGAGCGTCGGGGTCGTCGGTCCGAGGCGCCTCACGATCTCCTCCGACGCGCCGGCACCGGCTGGGCGACCGGGGCCGGGGGAGACGACGAGCTGCGCCGGCGCCATCCGCTCGGCTTCGTCGGCGTGGAGCTCGTCGTTGCGGAAGACCTTCACCTCGACGCCGAGCGCCCCGAAGAGGTGCGCGAGGTTGTACGTGAACGAGTCGTAGTTGTCGATCAGCAGCATCATCGTTCGCTCTCCGCCAGCTCGATCGCCGCCTCCAGAGCAGCGAGCTTGTTGAGGCACTCTTGATGCTCTTCCTCCGGCACGCTGTCGGCGACGATTCCTCCTCCGGCCTGCAGGTAACAGGTGCCGTCGCGAAAGACGAGCGTTCTGATGGCGATGCAGGTATCCATGGCGCGCTCTGCCGGGAAGACGTAGCCGACCGCGCCCGCGTAGATGCCGCGCCGGTAGCCCTCGAGCTCGGAGATGATCTGCATCGCGCGGACCTTCGGCGCGCCCGAGACGGTTCCGGCGGGGAAACACGTCCGCAGAAGCGAGAACGGCGTCTGGCCCTCGTGCAGCTCGCCGGCCACCTCCGACACGAGGTGCGTGACGTGCGAGTACCGCTCCGGCTCCATGAACCGCTCGACGTGCACCGAGCCGGGCACGCACACGCGCGAAAGATCGTTGCGACCAAGGTCGACGAGCATGACGTGCTCGGCGCGATCCTTCTCCGAGGAGAGAAGTATCTCCGCGTCGTCGTCGCTCGGTGCGATCGTCCCGGCGATCGGGTTCAGTGTCGCGCGCGAGCCTTCGCATTTCACGACTGTCTCCGGTGAGCTGCCGACGAGCGCGACGTCGCCGAGCTCGAGCAGGAAGAGGTACGGCGACGGGTTGACGCGGCGGAGCGCGCGGTAGAGCTCGAACGGCGACGCGGACGTGGGGCGGACCGCGCGCTGCGCGACGACGACCTGGAAGACGTCTCCCTCGCGGATGTGCTCCTTCGCGCGTTCGACCCGGCGGAGGTGCTCGCCTCGGTCCGGATAGCGCTGGAGCGAGCCGCGCGTTCCCGTCCCCCGCGGGAGGTCCGGCTGCGGCCCTTCGAGCACGGACGCGCTGCCGACGAGCACCTCCGCGATCCCGCGCGCGTGGTCGAAGCGCACGAGCACGTCGGGGACGAGGAAGCGGCTTTCCGGAAGATCCGGCCCTTCGCCCGGCAGCGGCACCGTGGGCTCGAGGCGTGCGACCGCGTCGTACCCGAGGTAGCCGACGACGGGCTCGCCGAGCAGCTCCGCCTCGTCGAACGTGACGAAGCGCACGCCCCGGCCGACGAACGAATAGCGTCCGAGCCGGCCGCGCTCCACCGACTCGAGGAGGAACGCACCGCGCGCCCCTTCGCGCAGGCGCAGGTACGCCCCGAGGGGGGTGACGAGGTCGGTGGCGATGACGGCGTCGGGCATGAAAAAGGCTCCTTTCGGAGCCGGTCGAGCGGAGGGGTCGTCTGCGCCTGCGTCAGCGCACGCTCCCGCCCCGCTTCGAGCGCCAGGCCCACGAGCTGCGGGATGCGGGATGCATGGACGGAAGAGTAGGCGTGGGCCGTGGCGGGCGCAACTCGCATGGGTCGCCGAAGGTCGATCCATCGTAGTTCTCGCCTGGCGTCCGAATGCTGCGATACAATTGTCAAGAAGCCGTGGCCCACCCTCGTCGCCGCAAGCGGGGGTTGGGGGAGAATTCGACCCGGTTTCCGGCGTCGGCGGCCCGGCTCTTGGACACCGGGCCGCCGTCTCGCCGCTCGGGGTTACGCTGGCCCGGATGCACAGAACGGTCATCGTCTCTGCCGTCCGTACGCCCTTCGGCCGCCTCGGCGGCGGGCTGAAGGACTGTCCCGCCACCGAGCTCGGCGCCGTTGCGGTGCGCGCAGGCCTCGAGCGCGCCCGCGTCGAGCCCCGCGAGGTCGAGTACGTGATCATGGGGCAGGTCCTGCAGGGCGGCGCCGGCCAGGCGCCTGCACGGCAAGCCGCGGTCGGGGCAGGCATCCCGATCGACGTCCCGGCGGACACGATCAACAAGGTGTGCGCGTCCTCGATCCGCGCGGTCGAGATCGCGGACTCGATGATCCGCGCGGGCGACGTCGAGGTCGTCGTCACCGGCGGGATGGAGTCGATGTCGAATGCGCCGTACATCCTTCAGCAGGCGCGTTTCGGCTACCGGCTCGGCGATGGGACATTGATCGATCTGATGACGCACGACGGGCTCACGTCGACGTTCGACCGGCGGCACATGGTCGAGCAGGCGTCGTTCGTGTCGCGCGAGCTCGGCATCTCGCGCGAGGACCAGGACCGGTGGGCGCTCCGTTCGCACGAGCGCGCGGCGGCCGCGCAGGATGCAGGCCGACTTGCGGACGAGATCGTCGCGGTCGGGGACGTTGCGGCCGACGAGAGCGTGCGGCGCGACACGACGTACGAGAAGCTTGCAGCGCTTAAGCCCGTATTCGATCCCGAAGGGACGACGACGGCGGGGAACGCACCCGGCGTGAACGACGGAGCGTCGTGTGTCGTCGTCTGCTCGGAGGAATTTGCCCGGCGGCGAGGGCTGGAGGTTCTGGCGACGGTGGTTGCACAGGGCTACGTCGCCGACGAGTTCGCGTTCCTGGCGCGGACCCCGGCGAAGGCGGCGGCGGTGGCGCTCGAGCGGGCGGGCAAGAAGGTCGGAGACGTGAAGCGGGTGGAGATCAACGAGGCCTTCGCGTCGGTTGCGAAGAACTCGACCGAGATGCTCGACGCCGACGAGGCGATCGTGAACGTGAACGGCGGTGCGGTCGCGCTCGGGCACCCGATCGGCGCGAGCGGCGGCCGGATCCTCGGGACGATGGTCCACGAGCTCCGCCGCAACGGCGGCGGCCTCGGCCTCGCGGCGATCTGCTCCGGCGGCGGGCAGGGCGACGCGCTGCTGATCGAGGTGTAGGGACCCCGCTGCACTTCCGCCCCGTATCTGGGGCATGTTCACGAAGCTGGCACTCTCATTCGCGGTTCTCGCCGCACTCGCCGCCGCTCCCGCCGCGGCGGGCGATGGACCGCTCTACGTCACGACCGGCGGCCTCGGTGTCGTCGGCGGGACGACCCGGTACATCTCGTCGGTGGACGGCAGCTCCAACGAGACCCAGCTCCTAGCGGTGTCGACGAAGGACGGGACGCTCACCGGGTCGCTGCCGCTCGTCGGGCAGTGGGGTCTGCCATCCACGCCCGCCGGCGCCGAGGGGCTCTCACGCGACGGCAAGAAGCTCGTGCTCGCCGACATGTCGTCCGGCACGGTGTCGCCGAGCCTCTTCATGGTGGTGAAGACGAAGCCGCTGCGAACGGTCGATCCGATCACGCTCAGCGGCTACTTCTCGTACGACGCGATGTCGCCGGAAGGCTCGAAGCTGTACTTCATCCAGTACATGCGGACGGACGGCACCGTGAACCTCGGGCGCTACATCGTGCGCGCGTACGACCTGCGCACGAACCGGCTCCTGCCCGGCCGCATAGCCGACCGCACGCAGAAGAGCTGGGTGATGCAGGGATCCCCGGTGTCGCGCACGTGGAGCGCGGACGGGCGCTGGGTCTACACGCTGTACCAAAACCCGGGCGGGTATCCGTTCATCCACGCGCTCGACACGGTGCGCGGCGTCGCGCACTGCGTCGGGCTGCCGATGAAGAACCAGAGCGGCATCTTCAACATCGTCCTCTCGCTGCACGGGCGGACGCTCTCGGTGCACTGGCGCAGCGGCCGGCCGTTCGTCGACGTCGACACCGCGTCGTGGCGCGTGACCGCCGCGCACCCCGGCGGATTCGACTGGTGGTGGCTCGCGCTCGCGATCGCTCCCGCGGCGGCGCTCGCCGGCGGCGTCGTCCTCCATCGAACCCGCGCTGCCCGCGTCAAGCTGAGGCCGGTACCAGGTACCTAAACGAAAGCGTCACGGAAGTGTCACGGACCGGCCGCTACCGCGGCCGGTCTCGTGCGTCGTCGACGTACCTCCGAAGCGCCGCCTGCGGGTCCTCCTGGGGCCAGTCGAAGCAGCCGAGGACAACGGAAGAATCGACGAATTCATGCTGCGGGACGTGGCCGATGGTGCCGGCATGGCTGCTCCATGGCCACTCGTCGGCGCTCTGACATAGACCTGCCTCCACTGGGTTGTTCACGACATAGGCGTACGTGTCCAGCAAGTCGTCGGTGTCGACGATCCGCCTCGAGCCGTAGCGGTCGAACTGCACGTGGCCGCGAAGGCCGTACCGGCGATTGAAAGCCCGTGCATACGGGAGGTTCAGCGAGTGCATTGCAGGTGGCAAGACCTTGTCCCGGACGTCGACGATGAGGTGGTAGTGCGACCGCATGAGACAGAAGGACATGCACGTCCAGGCGGTGCGGCGGGTGACGGACGCGAGGCGGCGCAGAAACTCGAACCGGTCGACGTCGTCGCGATAGAGCTCCGGGACGGCCCAGACGCAGTGCGTGTACACGTGGAAGATCCCTGCGGCTGTGTCGCGTGCGGGGCGAGGCATCGCCAGGAGCGTCGCCGATGGAGCGTGCCTCGTCCGTCAACACTTCGTGGCGACTTCGTATCGGTACCTGGTACCGGTCGTCGCGCTCGCGGCTAGCCTCCGCCCGTGCGGTTCGATCACGTGCTCGTGGTTGGCGCGGGGCAGATGGGCAGCGGGATCGCCCAGGTCGCCGCCGCCTCGGGGCGGCGGGTCAGCCTGCACGACAGCGCGGGCGGGGCCGTCGAGCGCGGCCTGGCCGCGATCGAGCGGAGCCTGACGAAGCTCCACGAGAAGGGCGGCCCCGAGCCCGGCGCCGTCCTCGCCCGGATCGAACCCGCCGCCGACCTCGTTCCCGCCGACCTGATGATCGAGGCCGTCGTCGAGGATGCCGCCGTCAAGGCCGACCTCTTCCGGCGGGCCGACGCCGCCCTCCCCCCGAGCGGCGTCCTCGCCTCGAACACCTCCTCGATCCCGATCACGAGCCTCGCCGCCGCGACTGCTCGCCCGGACCGCGTCATCGGCATGCACTTCTTCAACCCGGTCCCGGTCCTCCAGCTCGTCGAGGTGATCCGCGGCCTCGAGACCTCCGACGAGACGGCGACCGCGATCCTCGAGCTCGCCCGAGACTTCGGGAAGACGCCGGCCGAGGCGCGCGACCTCCCCGGCTTCGTCTCCAACCGCATCCTCATGCCGTTCATCAACGAGGCCGCGTACGCCCTGCTCGAGGGCCTCGCCGCTCCCGACGACATCGACACGATCGCCAGGCTCGGCTTCGCCCACCCGATGGGGCCGCTCGCGCTCGCCGACCTCATCGGGCTGGACACGTGCGTCGCGATCATGGAGGTGCTCCATGCGGGCCTGGGCGACCCGAAGTACGCCCCCTGCCCCCTCCTGCGCCAGTACGTCCAGGCAGGCCGGCTCGGACGGAAAGCCGGCCGTGGGTTCTACGGCTACGACTGACTCAATTAGGTCTAAACCCGAGTCCCCCGGCTGCCGAAAGGCAACCTGGGGAAAGGCAACCTGGGGAAGAATGCGAGCCGCCGCATGAACATTCTCCTCGTCGACGACGAGCCAGCGCTGCGCGAGCTCCTGCGCGTCACCTTCGAGAGCACGGAGGTGACGGTGGAGGAGGCCGGCTCCGCACGCGAGGCCGAGGACCGGATCCGCGCCAGGCGCCCCGACGTCATCGTCCTCGACGTCGCCATGCCCGGCATGCCGGGCACTCATCTCTGCCGCCGCCTGAAGGCGGCGCCGGAGACGCGCGGCATCCCGATCGTCCTGCTCACCGGCTCCGACCTCGACGACATCCACGCCGGTGCCGACGCGGTCGTCCGCAAACCCTTCAGCCCGCTCGAGCTGCTCGCCCTCGTCGAACGGCTGACGGCGGCGGGGCCGCTCTCGCCGATCGCCCGGCCGCGACCGGCTGCGCCCGAGGAAGAGGAGGAGCTCCTGCTGTACGCGCGAGACCTCCGTCACCTGCTCGGCGTCGAGCGACGGCAGCGTGCGCTCCTCGAGCGTTCGTACCTCGACACGGTGACGGCGCTCGCGACAGCGCTCGAATGGAAGGACACGGGCACGCACGACCACTCCCGACGCGTCGTCCGCTACGCGCTCGAGCTGCTCGCGGCCGTCGAGCCCGGGTACGCCGCGCGCGAGCGCGGCCTCGAGTACGGCTTTCTGCTGCACGACGTCGGGAAGCTCGCCATCCCCGACGAGATCCTGCTCAAGTCCAGCCCGTTGACCGCCGGCGAGCGCGCGCAGATGGAGCAGCACACGCTCCTCGGCGAGGAGATCCTCGGTGGAGTCGAGCTCTTGCGGGGCGCCGGCCTCGACGTCGTGCGCTCACATCACGAGCGCTGGGACGGTGCCGGCTATCCGGACGCGCTCCGCGGCCACGAGACGCCGCTCGGCGCACGCGTCTTCGCGGTCGCGGACACGCTCGACGCGATGACCAGCGACCGGCCATACCGCCGCGCCCTCACGTGGGACGACGCCCGCGAGGAGATCTTCGCCCAGTCGGGCCGACAGTTCGACCCGGTCGTCGTCGAGGCGTTCCACGACGCCGAGCCGATGCTGCTCGAGGCGTACCGCGAAGCAGCCGCCGCGTAGCGGCTACTAGGCCGGAGGCAGCTGCTGCGGGACGGGGATCTGCTCCCAGAGCGTGATCAGTCCGTTCTCCACGACGAAGACCGCCGCCGCCTTCTGACCGGGGCCGTCGCACGTGTGCTTCGGCCTGTGCCCGAGGACGAACACGGCGGTCACCCGCTTCCCCGTCACCGTCAGCCGCACGATCTTCCCGGCGCACGGGAGGGACGCGTTGAACTCGAGCGCGAGCTGCGCCGACGTCAGCCGGGTGGCAAGCGGCGGCTGGATGACCTGCGCGTTCCGTGCGAACAGCTGTGCCGCCGCGAGGTTGTCGTTCGCGTTCAGCGCACGGCTCCATGCCCGCACGATCGCGGCCGGCTTCGGCGGAGGCGGGGCGGCAACCATGCGGAAACGATACGACTACGCTGTCGGCGTGGATTTCGAGCTGAGCCCGGAGCAGCGGGAGATCCAGGAGCTCGCGCGCGATTTCGCCGCCCGGGAGATCGAGCCGCACGCGGCCGCGTGGGACCGCGAGCACCGCTTCCCGCGCGAGATCTTCGCGAAGCTGGCCGATCTCGGCCTGATGGGGACCTGCGTGCCGGAGGAGTACGGCGGCGCCGGCGCCGACTTCCTCTCGTACATCCTCGTACTCGAGGAGCTCTCGCGCGCGGACGCCGGAGTCGGCGTGACGGTCGCGGTGCACACGAGCGCGGCGACGCTGCCGCTCCTCATCTTCGGGACGGACGAGCAGAAGTCGCGGTTCGTCCCGGCCCTCGCCCGCGGCGAGCACCTCGGTGCGTTCGCGCTGACGGAGCCCGAGGCCGGGTCCGACGCAGGCGCGTTGCGGACGCGCGCCGAGCCGGACGGGGAAGGGTGGCGCATCACCGGCGCTAAGCAATGGATCACGAACGCGCGCCACGCAGGGACGTTCCTCCTCTTCGCGCGCACGGACCGGCAGACCGTCGACGCGGCCGGCGTCAGCGCGTTCGTGCTCGACGGGGAGCACGTGAGGGTAACGCGCGACGAGGAGAAGCTCGGTCTCAACTCGTCGGAGACGAACGACATCGTCGTCGAGGGAGCGCTCGTCGAGCGCGACCGGCTGCTGCACGACGAGAACCACGGCTTCCGCGTCGCGATGACGACGCTCGACGGCGGCAGGATCGGCATCGCCGCGCAGGCGGTCGGCATCGCGCAGGCCGCATACGACGTCGCCCGCGAGTATGCGAAGGAGCGAAACGCGTTCGGACGTCCGATCGCGGAGTTCCAGGCGATCCAGTTCAGGCTCGCCGACATGGCGACGGAGATCGCGGCCGCCCGCCTGCTCACGCATCGTGCCGCCTGGCTGCGCCAGAACGACCGGCCGCACACGGAGGCCGGTGCGAAGGCCAAGCTCTACGCCTCGGCGGTGGCGCGCCGGCAGACGGGCGAGGCGATCCAGATCCTCGGCGGCTACGGCTACACGAAGGAATTCCCCGTCGAGCGCTACTACCGGGACGCGAAGGTCACCGAGATCTACGAAGGGACGAGCGAGATCCAGCGGCTCGTGATCGCGCGGTCGATCCTGGGCCTCCGCGAGCGGCAGGGGAGCTTCGCGTGAGGAGCCCCGACGAGCCCGTCCGGCTGACGAAGATCTACACGCGCGGGGGCGACGCGGGGGAGACGAGCCTCGGCGACGGCGCCCGCGTGTCGAAGCTCGATCCCCGGATCGTCGCCTACGGCATCGTGGACGAGCTCAACTCGCACATCGGCGTCGTCCTCGCGGGAGACCTGCCGCGCAAGCTGCGGACGCGGCTGGTGCGCATCCAGAACGAGCTCTTCGACCTCGGCGCCGACCTTTCGAGGCCGTGGCGAGGCCCCGACGACAAGCTGCGCGTGACTCCGGCGATGGTCTACGAGCTCGAGCGCGACTGCGATGACCTGAACGCGCCGCTGCCCGACCTCAAGAGCTTCGTGCTTCCCGGCGGCTCCGAGGCGGCCGCGCGCCTTCACGTCGCCCGGACGGTCGCGCGCCGCGCCGAGCTCGCATCCCTCCAGGCGGACGTGAACCCGCTCACGCGCGTCTACCTGAACCGGCTGTCCGACCTGCTCTTCATCGCCGCGCGCGCAGCGAACGCCGCCGTGAACGCGCACGAGCCGCTCTGGAAGCCGGGCGGCTGAGCGCTACGCTCTGACATATGACGAGGGCACCGTGGGCCGGCGTTGCCGACACCTATGACGCTGCCTACCTGCGCCTGTTCGACGCGACCTTGAGCGCCGGCGTGGCTGCGGCGGAGGACATGCCGGACGCGGACCTCGAGAGGTTGTCCGCGTATACCGGGATCGTGGGCATCGTCGCCCAGCACGTGCTCAGCACGCGCCGCGGCGCGCCCGAGCACGAGACCCGCTGAGCGTCAGCTTGCGGTCCAGGTGAAGTCGATCACTGCCGATTCCCCCTGGTCGGCGTTCCCCGCCGTCGTGGGCAGGTAGAGCTCGACGACGTATTGCACCGTCTGCCCCGGGTTGAGCGTCGTCAGCGCGTGGGCCGATCCGAGCCAGCTCGTGAGCGGGGGCAGCGGCGGAGTGGGTGCGCCGCCGGACGGGTCGTACACGTCCATCTCGAGGTCCTGCCACAGGTGGTTGTCGTTCGCGCCGCTCGCCATGAAGGAGAGCGTGTACGGCGATCCGCTCGTGTTCTGGATGGTGAAGGTCTCGGTCGCGGAGTCGCCGGGTGAGGCGGCGGCGATCGTGATCGTGCAGCCGGCGATGTTGCTGTCGACCTGAAGACCCGGCGCACCGCACGCGCCGGCGCTGCAGCTGCCGCCGGAGCAGCCGGCTCCGGTGCCTCCACCGCTCCCGCCGCCTCCACCACCGCTCGTCGTTCCGGCCGTGGTCGTGGTCGGCAGAGTGGTGGTGGTCGCGGTCGTCGTCGGAACGGTGACCCCGCCGACACCGCCGCCGTGATGGCCGCGGGGCGTCGTCGTCGTGGTGTGCGACCCGGATCCGCCGCCTCCGCTCGGCCGACCACCGAAGCCCTGGTTCGCCGGGGGCGGGACGTTGCCGGGCGTCGGCGGGGGCGGGGGCGTCGTCCCCGAGTTGTTGCCGTTGTCGGGCGGCGTCACGCCGCCGGGAGCCGCCCCGGCGAAGGTGAAGCTCAGGATCTCGCCTCCGGCCGCGCTCGAGAAGAGCGGGATCTCCGAGGGGCGGATTCCGTGTGAGACCACGTCGCGGCCGCCGGCGCGCAGCGCCAGTGCGCCGACGGCGGCGGGGACGAATCCGCCGAGGTCGTCGGCACGCAGGTAGTGCAGGTGCACCGTGTCGGAGACCGCCGCGGCGATGACGCCGAGGTCGAGCGGCGCCATGTCGGCGGTCTGCCCGCCCGCTCCGGCGAGAGGATCGACGTAGTCGAGGCGGACCGGATACGTGACCGGGTTCGGTCGTGCGATCGTCGGCGCCGTCGCGTGCGCGAGGCCGGGAGCGGCAAGGGCGGCGAGGACGGCTCCGAGGAGGACGGCTCTCCGTCTCATGCTCCGAACCTGCGCCGCGAGAGCCCGAACCTCGCCCAGAAGCCCGCGAGGACGATCGCAGTGCAGACGAGGCCGAGCGCGACGTAGATGCTCACCGTGCGCCCGGTGACGTTGCTGTCGTCCTGGAGAGCGACGCCGAGGACGGCATCGGGCTCGTGATCGACGATGAGGCGGCCGAGCTTCTCGCGGTGGTCGGCCCAGTCGTACCGAGTCCGGATCGCGCCCCCGCCGATCAGCGCCTGCGCGACGTCCGGACCGATCGGCTTCGGGTCGAACGTCGCGGTCGTCGCGATAGGCGCACCCAGGCTGTCGTATGCCGTCAGCTCGGCGTTCACCTCCTGCGAGATTCGTCCGAGGACGTCCGCGAGCGGCGTCATCGCCAGCACCGCGCCGACCGGCTTCCCTCCGAGGACGATTGGCCCGATCGTCAAGAAGGTGGGGCCGCTTCGGAAGACCACGACCTCGCTGAGCCTGCCGCCGCGCGCCCCGTGCGCTCCGGAGAGCGCGAGGCGCAGCGCCTTCAGGCCTTTGCGCGAGGCGACCGGCGAGGGGGCGCCCTTCGAGCGGACTGCCAGGAGGACGCGGCCGTCGGGCTCGACGATGTCCACCATCGGCACGGACGAGTTCGCCTGGAGCGGTGTGACGAGCCGGTTGAGTGCCGGCCCGTTTCCGGCAGCGAGCGTTGTTGCCACGCCCTGCGTGAACTCGGCGGAGCGCACGACGTCGAGCTGCTCGGCTTCGACGCCCACGAGCGCTGCATCCGCGCCGGCGCCGGCCGCAACCAGCCTCGCGTCGAGCTGCGCCCTCGCGCCCGCCGTCGCGCGCTGCCCGGCGAAGAGCACCGTCAGCACGGCGACGGCAACGCCGATCAGGAGATGGAGCTCACGCCGCAGGTACCAGCGGCTTCGCGCCGACCGCCCCCGGGTGGGCTCGGGCGCGTCATCGTGCCAGGCGGTCCAGGGGTCCTCGGTGACGGCCACCGCCGGCTCCTAGAAGGCGCCGCTCGTCGAGACGGTGCAGGTGGTGCAGGCGTGCTGGCCGCCGCTCGAGGTGAGGCTGCCGCCCGCATTGAACGTGCCGGTCCCGCTCTCACGGGGAAACGTGAAGCCTCCACCTCCGAGCGTGATGGTGAGCGTCGTGCCGGAAACGCCGGAGGTCGAGCTCGGGTACGAGGCGCTCGCACTGATCGTGAGGCCGGTGATCGTGCCGTAGCTGCCGCCCGAGCCGCAGGTGCTCGAGCCGATCTGGATCACGCCGGAGCTGCAGACCTGGACGGAGACGGTCCCCGGGTTGCTCGGGGTCTGGTTGAACGTGATCGCGATCGTGTCGCCGTTGAAGACGAATCCATTGAAGGTGCCGTTGGCCAGGACGACGGTCGGCATCGGCACGAAGATGCGGACTCCCGGGAATGTGACGTAGTCGGTCGTCCAGTTCCCGTCGACGGAGTTGATCTCGAAGCACCACCAATCCGAGATGTCGGTGCCGGTGACGGCGGCGGTGTTGGAGCCGGCGGCGGGGGTGGAGAAGGCGGTATAGGAGGCGCTTCCCGCGGCAGGGCAGCTCGCGCTCGCCCCGCTGCCGCCGTCGTAGTACTTGAGCGTCTGGCTCGTGACGGGCGGGCTCGCGCCGGCCGTCCACGAGAGATTCGCCGTCGAGTAGGGCGACGTGGTCGCTGCGCTGCTGCCCGTCCCGCTCGGCTTCGGGACCCAGCCCCCGACGAGGACGTTGTTCTGGTTCTCGTTGACCGCGTTGAAGATGGCGAAGGTGCCGGTGACCTTCCCGAAGGCGAGTGCGCCTCCGGCGACGAGCAGGAGCAGGGCTGCGACGGCGGCCCAGCTGCGGGCCTTGCGGCTCACGCCGGTGCGCCTCGAGCGTGGTCCTGCCAGATCTCGTAGAGCGTGATCGCTCCGAGCAGGACCGCGGGGATGACGAGCAGGAGCAGACGCGCGAGGGTCGACTGCATGTACACGAGCGCGTAGCCGATCGACGGCACGTGGAAGCGTGCGATCCAGCCCGTACCGACCGCGGGCACCCGCCAGTCGTCCGGCGTGCCGTTGGCGTCGCCCTTGGTGACGAAGTACTCACCGGTGGCGCTGTGACCGATCTGATAGACGCGGTGCGTCACCTTCTCCGTCGGATCGTCCGGTTTGCTGAACACGATGACGTCCCCGACCTTGACCTTCGCGGACGCGATCTTCGTGTAGACGACGATCGATCCCGTTGGGATGGTCGGCGACATCGATCCGGACCGGACGATCAGCGCCTGATAAGGCAGGAAGCGCGGACCGATCGTGATCGCGACGAGGCCGAGCACGACCAACCCGGCCGCGATCATCACGATCCAGGCGCCGATCCTGCCGGCGAGGCCGAGACCCGAGAGGGAGGTGCTTGCGTTCGTGTCCTGCGGCGTCGTCTGCGGCGACGTCGTCATCTCAACATTCATTATGTTGGCATCGGCGGTCATCGCTCTCCTCCTGAGGTCCTACTGCAGGTACCAATAGAGGGCGAAGGTCGCGGTCTGGCCCTCGAGCCCCAACAAGGCATTGCTCGGCTCGGCGACCGCAACCTGGAAGTAGCGGGTCGCCCCGGCGGCGAGCGAGCCGAGCGAAAGGGCCTTCGTCTGCGGGTTGAAGCTCGACCAGAAGCTCTCGAACGTGTCGTTCGCGAACGTGCACGAGGCCGAGGTGGACGCCGGCCAGAGACAGGACGAGAAGTTCGTGTACGTGCGCGGGCTGCCGGTCGGCGCGTTCGTCTCCTGCAGGTAGAGGTCGAGGCTGCCGGTGGAGCACGTCGGGTTGGGCGACACGGGAACGACGCCGCTCGAGGTGCCCGGGCAGCACGGGTTGACCGCCGTGAGAGTGGTGTTCGTCGCCGTGCCGGTGGTGGTTGCGTACGTGCAGCTCGGCATCGAGATGTACAGGGTCGACGGCAGAGTCCCGGTGTTCTTGATCGAGATGTGCGCGGTCTCGTAGGTGCCCGGGTTCGGCGACGGGCCCGAGATCGGATACATCGGCGTGGCGTCGCTGAGAATTGTGAAACAGCCGGTGTTGAGGTTCAGGCTCGCGTCCTGCGAGTTGCACGTCAGGTCGCCTGCGCCGTTCGGGCTCAGCCAGGTCTCGGTGGACTTCATCGTCCCGGTCGCGAGCGAGTTGCCGGAGTTTGCCGTCTTGCTGGTGAAGACGGCGAACGTGCCGCGGGCCGTGAAGGACCCGAGGACGCCCACGACGATCAGGCTCAGCAGCAGCTTCTTGATCGTCCGCCTGGACATGGCGCTACTGATCGATGTGCCAGGTCAGCCCGAAGGTCGACTTGAGGCCCTGCAGCTGGTTCTGCGGGGCGGCCGGTCCCGGGATGAACACGCCCACGACGAACGTCCGCACGCCCGAGGCCGCAAGGTCGGTCGCCGCTGGGCCCGTCACGCCGTTTGCGGTCACCGGCGTCAGCTCCTGCTTCGAGCTGTAGTTCTTCGTCCGGTCGAACTGCGAGATCGTGTGGGTGACGTCGCTCGAAAGCGTGTTGAGCGTCGTGGTGTCGGTGATGACGGCGTTGTTGTCGAAGATGCCGTTCGAGCTACCGGGCTGCACCGTGCACGCGCCGACCTGGACGCTCGTCGCACCGAGGTAGTAGTCGGCGCTCGCCGGACAGGTGACGGTGTTGCCGCTCTCGTTGAAGGCGAGAGTGTCGCCGCTCTTGATGTTCCCCTTCAGTGCCGAGACGGCGTACGTGCCGGCGGCGATCGTCTGGTTCGCGCTCGTGCCGAGCGCGGTCGGGTTCGCCGAGATCGGCGCCGTGCACGCGCCGGTCGGCGCGCCGGTGTTGTTGCCGAACCAGCAGTAGTTCTTGCCGCCGGTCGTCTCCTGGACGTAGAGGAGGGAGGCGACGCAGAGCGGGTTGCCGGTGGCCGGGTTCCAGCCCGAGCCCGAGCCGAGCACCGTCTGCTGGGTGTCGTAGCAGTTCGTGTTCGTCGCGCTCGTGTCACTGCTCGTGTCCTGCACGGTCGCGCCGGGCAGGAAGCTGATCGTCGGCGTCGTCGAGTAGCCGGTGCAGGCGCCGGTGCTGCTCACCGGGATGGTCGTCGCCCCCGGGGCGGCGCCGCCGGCGCCGACGCAGAAGGTCTGCGAGGTGGAGCCGTACGTGACGGTGATGAGGTCGCCGGCGGCCATCGTCCCCTCGACGCCGGCCGGCCCGTGGCCGCTCGCGTACACGGAGAGCGAGCCGATCGAGCTCGTGCCGGTCGCGGTGCTGAGGACGGCGTTCGCGTACGGCGCCCACAGGTAGAGCTTCGACGCGTTCAGCGAGCCGGTGTTCGTGAGGGTGACGGTCGCCGTGCCGACGAAGGTCCCCGGCTCCTGGTTCGAGAAGTTGAGAGCGACGTTGCAGTTCGCGTTGACGTTGTTGTTCGACTCGCCTGCCTGCGAGTCGCAGTTCGACGTCACGTTGTTCCGCAGTGTCAGGGTGCCGGAGGCGAGCGCGTCGTTCGGGTTGGTGGTCTCGGCGGTGAAGCCGGCGAACGTGCCGGCGCCGCCGAAGTAGGCGACGATGCCCATCAGCATCATCAGCACGAGGATCGCCTTCGAGGTGCTGAAGCGCTTCCGGACGGCCGGAGCCTGGATGGCCGAAGCCGCGCCGGCGCGGGGACGCCTGAACGCGATCGCGACGAGCGCGAGGATGCCGGCTGCGCCGGTGACCGCGACGCCCGCGACGAGGTCGCGCACGACGTGGTTGTGCACGATGCCGCTCGCGGTTACGGCGGTGCCGGTCGCGACGGCGGAGAGCGCGGCGAGGCCGAGGAGGGGCGAGACGCTCGCCTGCTCGCGACGAATCCGGCGCGGGGAGGGACTGGGATTCGGAGGCGACTGGGGCTCGGGATCGACCGTCGGGAGCGTGACAGGGTCGGTCTCGACCGGCGCCGCGGGCCGGTGAGTTGGCCGGGCCGCTGTACCGATCGAGGATGCGCCGAGCTTGAGTGTCAGGAGATTGGTCATGTGACGTAGGGGGTAGGTGGTGTCGCCGCCGCGGCCGGCGGCGACACCGTGGCTCTCGGGCCGAACAGGAGCGGTTCCGGCCCAGTGCCCATGTCCTTGCCTCAGCTCGTCCCTTAGTGGTCGATGTGGAAGGACATTGCGAACGTCAGCTTCAGGTTCTGAAGCGCGTTCCCGGTCCCGACTCCGGACGGGTCGACCTTGATGACGTAGTAGCGCGTCGCTCCTGCGGCCAGCGTCGCGTTCGCGCCGCCGGTCGTCAGGAGCTGCGTGAGCGAAGAGGTCCCGCCGAGGGTTTGGGTGTTGTTCGGCGCACTACAGTCGGTGTGCGGCGCCGCACTCGGCCCGAGGGCGCAGTAGACGTCGCTGGCGGGGACGGTGTACGAGCTGCCCGTCTCCTGCACCGTGAAGTAGACGCCGTTGCAGTTGGCCGGCACCGAGATGAAGGTCGAGTGCGTGCCGGTCGAGGCGAAGTTGTCCGACCACGAGCAGCTCGGGACCGACAGCTTCAGGTCGGTCGAGGCGAGCGAGCCGGCGTCGTTGAGCGCGAGGTTCGCAGTCATTGCGCCCTGGCTCAGGTCGGCGGTGAAGAGCGCCGAGCAGTTGTTGCCGTTCGTGCCGTCACCGGGGTTGACGTTGAAGTTCGGCCCGGTGGTGGCCGACTCCGACGTGCAGGTCGTGCCGCCGTTCGGCGTGTCGTGCAGATACAGCGTGCCGGCGGCGAACGTGTTGTTCGGGTTCGTCGTCTCGGCGCTGAAGCTCGCGAAGGTGCCGGAGCCCGCTGCGATCGAGACGAGCCCGATCACGCAGAGAAGCATCAGGTACTGCTTCACTCGTTTCTTGGACATTGGGGGTTGCTCCTTGTCGGGGCGTGCGTTCGTAGGCACGGCCGTGCCGCAGCCGTGGGCTGCTACTCACCTCGCCTCAGCCGCGCCGCAAGTCGCGAAAGAGGCCGATTGGCTTGTAGCAATGGGTATGTGAAGCGTCAATCAACGAGAGAGGCTTCCTACCTTTTTCGTACCGGATCGTTGTTCTACAAAAGCCACCGATTCCTCTATCGGAGGCCGCCTCCGGCTCCACGTCGCCCAAAAGGGGTAGGGCGCGCTTTCCTACGCTTTTCCTACGAAGCCACCAAAAGGGGTAGACGGCCGGGGCCGCCGAACCTGCGTCTCGCCCGGCGGCCCCGCGCAGGAGGCCGCAGCTCTGTGCGCACCTCTCTGCAGCTATGGGAATCGGCGCCTGACGGTGCGGGGTCGAAACCCTCTTCGAGTGAACCTAGGCGCTGCCCCTGAGGCGTTCGAAGCGCTGCCACGCCGACTCGATCGCCGACATCTCGCCGACTGCGACCTCGAATCCGGCAGGGATGTAGCGCTCGACGATCGACTGCGAGGTCTCGTCGCTCGGATCGGCGAAGACGACGCGGATGCGCCCCCCGACGACGGCGACCGGGATCGCCGCGGCGCGCCGTCCCTCCTCGATCGGGAGCATCCGTGCCACGCCCGGGTCGACGCCGAGCACCTGGACGTCGACATAGGGCAGGTGCAGCTGTTCTGCGAGGGTCCGGGCAAGGTCGGCCTCGAACACGTACCCGCGGCGAATCAAAGCTCGGCCGAGGAGCTCTCCGCTCGACCGGCTCTCGGCGAGCGCGTTCGCGAGCTGCTCCGGTGTGATGAAACCCTTTCGAGTGAGGAGATCGCCGAGCCGGGGACGGTCCAGAAAGAACGATTCGCTACTGCTCACAAGGCTTCCTGTCGTCCCGATCCATTGTCCCGTCCGTTCGGCCTGCCGCATCTGCTCCGTTCGAGCTGCTCACTCTATCGGCACGCCGATCCCGAGTTACAACGTCCTCGGTTGCCCCGAGGAAGACGCTGGACTCAAGCGGAAACCATGCTCTGCCGATACGTGGGACCGCGGCACGACGGCTTTGCGGCCGGCCTAGACATGAAGCGCTCTGAATCCGACATCGGCGTCGTCGTAGGGCGGTGCATCCGCCCTGACGGGGTCGTGACCCTCGACATCGAGCGGTTGCTCGAGAGCCGGCGCTGACGTGGCGGCACAGCCTGCGGTCAGGCGCCGAGGGATCGGCGCGATTCTCGTCTCGCGAGGAGTCCTGAGCGCCGAGGAGCTTCGGCGTGCGTTCGAGCTGCAGGCGACAACGGGGCAGAGGCTGGGGGAGATCATCGTCGAGGAGGGCTGGGTCTCGTCCGCCGACCTCGCGCTCGCACTCAGCGAGCAGCACAACCTGCCGTTCGTCGACGTCCTGGACGAGAAGATCGACGACGAGCTCGCTCAGGCCCTTCCGGAGCAGCTCGCGTACCGGTATCGCGCGATTCCCATCCGGGCGGTGAACGACGAGACCGTTCTGGTCGCCGTCGCCGATCCCGGCGACGTCCAGTCGGTCGACAGCCTCCGGCTGGCTCTCGAGCGGAAGGTCGAGCTGGCAGTCGCGGACGAGCGCGACCTGGCGACCGTGCTCCGTCGGATCTACCGGAGCGGGCTCGAGCTCGACCGCAGCAACGAGGACGGTCTCGAGACGACCGAGAACCGCGAGGAGATCTTGAGCTCGGCGACGGGGGCGCCGGCTGTCAAGTACGTAAACACTGCACTCGGACATTGCATCGAGGAAGGGGCGTCGGACATCCACTTCGAGCCCGAAGACGACCGGATCGTCGTCCGCGCCCGCGTCGACGGGATCATGCGCGAGATGACGACCATTCCCAAGCGGATGCAGAGCGGCGTGATGTCGCGCCTGAAGATCATGGCTTCGCTCGACATCGCCGAACGCCGCGCGCCCCAGGACGGCCGCATGCTGGTGAACGTCGGCGGGAAGCCGGTCGACCTTCGGGTCGCCGTTCTGCCGACCACGCATGGAGAGCAGGTCGTCGTTCGCGTCCTGCAGCGGGCGACGCACATGCTGAGTCTCTCCGACCTTGGAATGAGCCCGGAGGCGGAGGCCGACTTCGTGCGAGCCATCTCCCAGCCGCACGGGGCGATCATCGCCTGCGGTCCGACCGGCAGCGGCAAGACGACGACGCTCTACACGGCGCTCCAGCTGCTCAACCACCCGGCACGCGTGTGCATGACGATCGAGGATCCGGTCGAGTACCAGGTCAGGGGCATCCGCCAGATCGAGGTGCGGCCGAAGAGCGGGCTCACGTTCGCGCGCGGTCTGCGCACGATCCTTCGCTCCGACCCGGACGTCCTCCTCGTCGGCGAGATCCGCGACGAAGAGACGGCGCGCATCGCCGTCCAGGCCGCGATGACCGGCCATCTCGTCCTGACCTCGCTCCACACGCAGAACGCGGCCAGCTCGATCGAGCGGCTCACGGACATGGGCGTCGAGCCCAGCCTGCTCTCGGCCGCCCTCACGTGCATCGTCGCGCAGCGGCTTGCCCGGCGGCTCTGCCTCGAGTGCCGAAAGCCGTATACGCCCTCCGCGGAGGAGCTCGAGGAGCTGGAGGCAGACCCGACCCTCGCTCCGGTCCTGTACGAGCCGGTCGGCTGTGCGCGGTGCGCTCGTACCGGATACCGAGGCCGGGTCGCGCTGTACGAGGTCATGCCGCTGCGGGGACGCCTTCGGAACCTCGCGCGCCTCTCGGTCGACGAGATCTTCTCGGAAGCGGTGCAGGCGGGCATGAAGACGCTGCGCCAGGACGGCCACCGGCTGGTGCTCGAGGGCGTTACGTCGCTCCCCGAGATCCGCCGCGTGACCGGCGACCGATTCGCGTAGCGCTCCTACAATCAGAGCCGTGGCGATGACGCGGCCGCAGGGGACGGGGGAGCTGCGCTCGACGATCTCGGGGGTGGAGAACGAGCCGCTCTACTCGCCGGAGAACGTCGAGATCGACGTCGAGCGGGATTTGGGGCGGCCGGGGGCCTTCCCGTTCACGCGCGGTGTTTATGAGTCGATGTACCGGGGCCGGCTGTGGACCATGCGCCAGTTCGCGGGCTTCGGGACGGCGGAGGAGACGAACGAGCGCTTCCGGTATCTGCTCGAGCACGGCCAGACGGGGTTGTCGACGGCGTTCGACATGCCGACGCTGATGGGCTACGACTCGGACCATCCGCGCTCGCTGGGCGAGGTCGGCCGCGAGGGAGTGGCGATCGACTCGCTCGCGGACATGGAGACGCTGTTCGAGGGGATCCCGCTGGGCGAGGTGTCGACGTCGATGACGATCAACGGTCCGGCGGCGATGCTGCTGGCGTTCTACGCGTGCGTGGGGGAGGAGCAGGGGGTGCCGCTCGGGGCGCTGCGCGGGACGGTGCAGACGGACATCCTCAAGGAGTACATCGCGCAGAAGGAGTGGATCTTCCCGCCGGAGCCGTCGATGCGGCTGGTGGTGGACATGATCGAGTGGTGCTCGCGCGAGCTGCCGCTGATGCACCCGGTGTCGATCTCCGGCTACCACATCCGCGAGGCGGGGTCGACGGCGGCGCAGGAGCTCGCGTTCACGCTCGCGGACGGGTTCGCGTACGTGGAGGCGTGCATCGCGCGCGGCCTCGACGTCGATTCGTTCGCGCCGCGGCTGTCGTTCTTCTTCAACGCGCATCTCGATTTCTTCGAGGAGATCGCGAAGTACCGCGCGGCCCGGCGGATCTGGGCGACGCGGATGCGCGACACGTACGGCGCGAAGGATCCGCGCTCGTTGCTCATGCGCTTCCACACGCAGACTGCAGGGGTATCGCTGACGGCGCAGCAGCCGGAGGTGAACATCGTGCGTACCGCCGTCGAGGCGCTCGCCGCCGTGCTCGGCGGGACGCAGTCGCTGCACACCAACTCCTTCGACGAGGCGCTCGCGCTTCCGACCGAGAACGCGGTACGGCTCGCGCTGCGCACGCAGCAGGTGATCGCCCACGAGACCGGCGTGGTGAACACCGCCGACCCGCTCGGCGGCAGCTACTACCTCGAGCACCTGACGAGCGAGCTCGAGCGGCAGGCGCACGACTACTTCGATCGGATCGAGAGGCTCGGCGGCGTCATCCCGGCGATCGAGCAGAACTTCCAGCAGCGCGAGATCGCGGAGGCGTCGTTCCGCTACCAGGGCGAGGTCGAGCGGGGCGAGCGGATCGTCGTCGGACTCAACCGGTACGAGCTCGCCGAGGAGCCCCCGGTCGAGATCCTCCGCATCGACCCCGCACTGGAGGCGAAGCAGATCGAGCGCGTGCGGGCGGTGCGGGAGCGGCGGGATGCGGGCAGCGTCGAGGCCGTATTGCGCCGGCTCGAGGCCGACGCGATGTCGGACGCCAACCTGATGCCCGCGATCATGGACGCCGCCCGCGCCTACGCGACGCTCGGCGAGATGTGCGACACCTTGCGCCGCGTGTGGGGCACATGGCGGGAGACGCCGGTCTTCTGAGCGCAAATAGAATCCTCCCGATGGAGCGAAAGATCCGTGTCGTCGTCGCGAAGCCGGGCCTCGACGGCCACGACCGAGGCGCGAAGATCGTCGCGCGCGCCCTGCGCGACGCCGGCATGGAGGTCATCTACACCGGCCTGCATCAGACGCCGGAGCAGATCGTCGAGACCGCGATCCAAGAGGACGCAGATGCGGTCGGCATCTCGCTTCTCTCCGGCGCGCACATGACGCTCGTCCCGCGGATCATGGAGCTGCTGCGCGAGAGCGGCGCGGAGGACGTGCTCGTCGTCCTCGGCGGAACGATCCCCGAGGACGACGCCGCGGAGCTGAAGCGCCGGGGCGTCGCTGCGGTATTCGGACCGGGTGCGCCGACGACCGACATCGTCGACTTCCTGCGCGGCGCGGTCGCTGCCTGAAGGAGTTCCAGCTCGCAAGGAGTAATCCGGGGGTCCAATGCGCTTCCGGCTGGCGATGGCGGGGGCGCTCGCGGCGGGCCTAGCGGCACCCACGACGGCGAGCGCGTTGAATCCGCAGCATGCGGGGCTGCAGGTCGCCCTGCGCGCCCAGGGCCTCTACAACGGCCCGATCGACGGCATCGTCGGCCCGCAGACGGTGGCGGGGATCCGCGCGTTCCAGCGCACGCACGGGCTCAGGGTGACCGGCCTCGCCGACACGCGCATGCGGAAGGCGCTCGGGCCCTTCGGCACCCCGCTCTTCGGCGCGCGGACGATCGCACGCGGCGAGTTCGGCTGGGACGTCGCCGTGTTGCAGTTCCTCCTCGTCCGGCACGGCATCTCCGTGCCGGTCAACGGCTACGTCGACGCGCCGACCGTGCGCGGGATCCGCCGCTACCAGCACGAGCTGCATCTCTCGGCGGATGGGATCGCCGGCCGCGCCACGTTCACCGCGCTCGGCCTGCAGACGCGCATCCCCGTGCAGAAGACCGTGCGCGTGTCGATGAAGCTCTACGTCGTCAAGCCCGGGGACTCGCTTACCGCCATCGCGCGCCAGTCGCACACGACGCTCGCGACGCTCGCGAAGCTCAACAAGCTGAGCCCGAGCGGGTATCTCCTGATCGGCCAGAAGCTCCGACTGCCGCAGTCGGTCTCCGTCGCGTCCACCGCCGCCACCGCGGCGACGTCCGCCACCGCCGTCCGCGCGTCCCTCGACGCCTGGGCGGCCCACTACGGCGTGAACCCGAGCCTCGCGCGCGCTCTCGCGTGGATGGAGTCGGGCTACCAGAACGATGTCGTCTCGTCGGTCGGGGCGCAGGGGATCATGCAGCTGCTCCCGGTGACGTGGTCGTACGTCGAGACCGTGCTCATCGGACATCCCGTCGAGCACACGGCCGACGGGAACGTCGAGGTCGGCGTCGCGCTCCTCCACCATCTGCTCGACGCCTTCCACGGCAACGAGCAGCTCGCGCTCGCCGCTTGGTACCAGGGCGAGCAGTCGGTGAAGAAGGTCGGGGTGTACAAGGAGAGCAAGGTCTTCGTCGCGGATGTGGAGGCTCTCAAGGCCCGGATGTGACTAGGATCGCGGGCGCGATGAAGATCGCCGTCTGCGTCAAGCACGTTCCCGAGGGGCACGGCCGGATCGACCCTGACTCGAAGCGCCTCGACCGATCGGGTGAGGGGGCCCTCAACCATTTCGACGCGAACGCGGTCGAAGAGGCCTTGCGGCTCAAAGGTGACGGTGACGGTCAGGTGGTCGTCCTCTCGATGGGGCCGGAGAAGGCGGCCGACTCGCTCCGCAAAGCGCTCGCGATGGGCGCCGACCGCGC
>Ga0070731_10001692_pt1 | contig 22250 bp, 21 predicted proteins | sample Coa_R1_2_FD_66448 | JGI IMG/M metagenome (GOLD analysis project Ga0070731, IMG submission 66448) | Surface soil microbial communities from Centralia Pennsylvania, which are recovering from an underground coalmine fire - Coalmine... | ecosystem: Environmental > Terrestrial > Soil > Unclassified ... | reverse complement strand
CAAGAACGCGGGCCTCAGCCGCGCGCGATCATACAAAGACCGAGCACGTTCCCCGTGCTAATGACCTCGCGTGACGAATGGAAGTCCCAACAATTGACGGCTTAAAGAAGCAGCATTGGAATACCTAGCCTCCGCAGCACCCAAACCTGGACGGCGACATCCTCGTAATACTCTTCGGGTTTGGTGCCGCTCTTTACTTCGATCAAGTCGATCGTTCCGTCGTCATTGCGGCAGAAAACGTCAACCTTGATTCCGATTCCACTCGCGGCGAATGCCGCCTCGAAGACGAACTTCGCACCGGCTTGAAGCGTCACCTTTGTCTCCGTGATCGCCTTGGCAAATGTCTTGGCTTGAATCAATTGGCCTCCAGGGAACTGCTCCCTGGCTTTCTCGCCGACCTTGATTCCGTACAGGATACGGACTTCCTCGGAGGCGGAGAGCACTTCCCGCGGTTCGCTCTGTCGGTCTCGAACCCGAAGATAGCCGAGCCGAAGGCAGCCACCTGCGTCTTGGATGATGCGCTTGTTTAGGGAAACGCTGTTTGCCATGACCCAACCCCTGCGCACTCATGGACATTCGGAATCTGGGATAATCGTTTCTAAAGGAGTTCAGGGTTCTGCCTCATGCCATTTCTTGATGTCGCTTACGCCTTCTTTTTCCGCACATCCTTGTACACGTTGCGCCGGAATTCTTCATCGCCGTATCCGGTGGACTGCCAGCAGAGTCACGCACTCCAGCGCGGCGAATTCGAAAAACGATTCCGCGCATTACACCGCGTCCGCCGCGTTGTCAAAGTTCCAATGCAAATCCTCATTCAGCGCCAAACAGAAGCGCGGCCCTTTTTGTCGGGCCACTCCGACAATTTCCTATAGCTGCGCAGCGATTTCCGGCAGCAGCCACGCCAGCGCCACACCTGCATTGTGCGCGCAAACAAAATTCTGTGCATACACACGCGGCGTCACCTGAAAATCGAACAGCCCTTCACTGTCCGTAATTCCGGAGACAAACAAAAATGGGCTCTTCGACGCTGCGCGAATTATGCCGTGGGTCGTTTCAATTGAACCAATCTGGCCGGACACGCGGACTTTCGCGAAGCCCTCCTCTGCTTCACGATCCGCCCAGGCGTAATCGGCGTAATTGGTAATGTTGACCACGCCGACGCTGATGAATCCGTCACCCAGCAAAACAAGCGGCGGTTGTGCCGGTGACATGGGCGGATGCACAAGCCGGGCTTCCGCAGAGTGGCGCGCCTCGATACTAATCTTGCCAAACGCCGCGGAAGGAAAAGCTGAATCGACAACCTGATCTGGCTGCGGCGGCGTCCAAAGGCCCTGCTTTGGTTTTGGATCGTGAACGAACACGCGGCGTCCAATCACAGCGCAACCGTTTGCACTCACGCCCTCTCGCGACCCCGCCGTTCCAAACGCAATCACAAGGTCCGGCTTCGCGCCATACGAAATCGCGCCGGGGAGCACACGCGCCTTTTCGAGCGAAGACGATGAGTTTTCGGCTGGATTCATCAACTCTTCCAGGCACCAGACTTCCACAGCGGCACCGCCGCACGAGAACGTCATTCTGGGTTTGGGAGTTGGATCAGCAGGGCGCGGGTCTCCCGGCTTTGGCTGGACGGCACGCACCGCGGGAAAATTGAGATATTTGAAATCGCTCACGGCAGCCGGGCGCGCTTTGTCGTGGATGAGCACGGCGCATAGCGGATCGGCCTCCCACCACTTGTTGGCGATTACGACAACGCGCTTTGTCGGCATTTCGGAATCTCCGTCTTTGTGCGATTTGTGCATCCTTTACCACCTCAGCCTAGAATTGCGAATTTATTTTTATGTTTGGATCACGCTGGCAAGAAGTCTTCGGCCGTGCTATACAATGAAAACTATCCGCAATCGTTATTTCGACTATGCCCGAAGCACCTGAACAGAAGGCCCGTCGTCAGATCGACGCCATGCTTGCCGCAACCGGCTGGGACGTTCAGGATTACACACGCATCAACCTTGGCGCATCGCTCGGCATCGCGCTGTGCGAAGTCCCATTGCAGTCGGGACGTTGCGACTACCTTCTGCTTGTGGACCGCAAAGCGGTCGGCGTCATCGAAGCGAAGAAGGAAGGCCACGCGTTGTCGGCGGTAGCGGAACAATCAGCGCATTATGGCGAGAGCTTGCCGGACTTCCTGAAGCCGCCTGACGGGGTGCTCTCCTTTTATTACGAATCGACCGGCGTCGAAACGTTTTTCCGCGATGAGCGCGATCCGGAACCGCGGTCGCGGCGCGTATTCTCGTTTCATCGGCCGGAGACGCTTGCCGCGTGGCTGGCAGAGCCTGCGACGCTGCGCGCTCGGCTCGCGGCGATGCCGGTGGCCCATCCGCTTCCGGTGCAGAATTTGCGCACGTGCCAGGTCGAAGGCATTACGAATCTTGAAACGTCTTTTGCCGCGGCCCATCCGCGCGCGCTGATCCAGATGGCCACCGGCGCGGGGAAGACGTACACGGCGTGCAGCTTCACGTACCGGCTGATCAAACACGCCGGAGCGAAACGCGTGCTGTTTCTGGTGGACCGCGCCAATCTCGGGCGGCAGGCGATGGCGGAGTTTCAACAGTTCGTGGCGCCGGACACCGGACGCAAGTTCACCGAGGTTTACAACGTCCAGCATCTCACGTCCAGCCATCTGGATTCAGTCGCCCGCGTGACCATCTGCACAATTCAGCGCCTCTATTCGATTTTGCGGGGCGAGGAACTCGACGAGGAACTCGACGAAAAATCCGGATTCGAAATTGCCGCGGCGGACGACCGGCCGAAAGAGGTCGCCTACAATGCTGCCGTGCCGATTGAAGCGTTTGATTTCATCGTCACGGATGAATGTCATCGATCCATTTATGGGCTCTGGCGGCAGGTGCTCGAATACTTCGATGCGTTTCTGATCGGACTCACGGCCACGCCGTCAAAGCAGACCATCGGGTTCTTCAATCAGAACCTTGTCATGGAGTACAACCACGAACGCGCCGTCGCGGATGGCGTCAACGTCGGCTACGAAGTTTATCGCATCAAAACTCAGGTCACCGAGCAGGGCGGCAAAGTCGAGAAGGGCTTCTACGTGGATCGCCGCAGCAAGGACACACGCGCGGTTCGCTGGGAACGGCTCGATTCGGACCTGGAATACGAGGCGTCCTCCCTGGATCGGTCGATCGTGGTCCCTTCCCAGATTCGCACTGTCCTTCAAGCGTTCAAAGACGCGCTGTTCACCGAACTGTTTCCCGGCCGCACGCTGGTTCCCAAGACGCTGATTTTCTGCAAGGACGATTCGCACGCGGAAGACACCGTTCATCTGGTCCGTGAGGTTTTCGGCAAAGGGAATGACTTTGCCAAGAAAATCACGTACAAGACGTTCAACGCCGAGACCAAGCGCTACGAAAAGTCCGAGACGCTGATCCAGGAATTCCGAACGTCGCCGCAGTTGCGCATCGCCGTCACGGTGGACATGATCGCAACCGGCACGGACATCAAGCCGCTGGAATGCCTGCTGTTCCTGCGCGACACCAAGAGCCGCACGTACTTTGAGCAGATGAAAGGGCGCGGGACGCGAGTGCTCACGCCGACCGATTTGCAGGCCGTCAGCGGCGAAGATGCGCGGGCAAAAACGCATTTCGTCATCGTCGATGCCGTGGGCGTGTGCGAGAGCGACAAGACAGATTCGCGTCCGTTGGAACGGATGCGCAGCGTGGCGTTTGACAAATTGTTGCTCGGCGTGGCGCTGGGCAAGCGTGACGAAGACACGCTCACGACCCTGGCCGGACGGCTGGCGCGGCTGGACCGGGAGATTTCGCGGGATGAGGCGCGCAAGATCGCGGATGTCGCGGGCGGGAAATCGCTGGCCGAGATGTCCGCGACGCTGCTGCGGGCGATTGATCCCGACGCCATTGCGCAGCACGCCACGGGCAATCCGGATGCCGCTCCTCAAGAAGTCGCTCCGGACGTGCTGGACGCCGCGCGCAAAACGCTTGCCGACGAAGCGTGCGCGCCGTTTGATCTGCCCGCCTTGCGTGATGCCTTGACCAAAGCAAAGCAGGATGCCGAACAGACGATCGACAGAGTGACCGAAGACAAAGTTCTGACACAAGGCTTCGATGCGGCGGCGCGGGAGCAGGCAGTAGGGCTGTTGAGATCGTTCCGCGATTACATTGAACAGCACAAAGCGGAGATCACGGCGCTCCAAATTCTGTACAGCCGACCGTACAAGCAGCGCCTGACCGAAGCGATGCTGAAGGAATTGGAGCAGAAACTGCGCGATAACCATGCGGCATGGACCGAGGACCGGCTGTGGAACGCGTTTGCCGTGACGGCACCTGAGAAGGTCAAAGGCCGCACGCAGCCGGGGCGCTTCGCGGATCTCGTGGCGCTGGTGCGCTTCGCGCTGGAACGGCAACCAGTGCTGGCACCGTTTGCTGAATCCGTCGCTGAGCGCTTCGCCGCTTGGCTGGCGCAGAAGGCCGCAGCGGGCACGGCGTTCACGCCGGAGCAGTTGGCCTGGCTGAATCTGATCCGCGAGCACATCGCCACGAGCTTGAGCATCGAGTCGGACGATTTCGCCTACGCGCCGTTCAGTCAGCGTGGGGGATTGGGGAAGGCGCATCAATTGTTTGGTGCGACGCTGCCAGAATTGTTGGAGGAATTGAATGAGGTGCTGGCGGCATGAGCGAAACCAAGCGCAAACAAAACCACCGCTGGACACGAGTCCGGATCGGCGATTCACTCGACCTCATTAACGGCCGCGCGTTCAAACCGACTGAGTGGGCGAAGGAAGGCACTCCGATCGTTCGTATTCAAAACCTGAATAACGCCGACGCACCGTTCAATTATTACAATGGCGATTTGCCAGAAAAATTTCGGTTGGATGATGGTGACTTATTGTTCGCTTGGTCCGGAACGCCCGGAACGTCATTTGGAGCCCATGTTTGGCGCGGCGGAAAGGCGTGGTTAAATCAACATATTTTCAAAGTACAGTTCAACGAAACGCAGTTCGACACGCGTTTTTTGCAGCTTGCGATCAACCAGAATCTGAATGACTACATTCGCGCCGCACATGGCGGTGCCGGATTGGCGCATATCACGAAGGGTCGCTTCGAAGAATCGGAACTTCCGGTTCCACCCATTGCCGAGCAGAAGTACATCGTCGCCGAGATCGAAAAGCAATTCACGCGGCTGGACGCGGGAGTGGCGGCGTTGCGGCGGGTACAGGCGAACCTGAAGCGCTACCGGGCGGCGGTGCTTAAGGCGGCGTGTGAAGGGCGACTGGTGCCGACTGAGGCGGAACTACACAAAGCCGAGAAGCGCAAAACGAAATTTGAAACTGGCGCGGAGCTTCTTACACGTGTGCTCGCGGAACGTCGCAAAAACGCCAACCAAGTCAAATATAAGGAACCCGTTTGTCCAGACACATCAGCATTGCCTGCCTTACCAGCAGGGTGGACTTACGCATCCGTCGAGCAATTGGGCTTTGTTCAATTGGGGCGTCAGCGGGCACCCCAACACCACAGGGGCGAGTTCATGCGGCCGTATCTTCGTGTAGCAAATGTCTTCGAAGATCGGCTGGATCTCAGCGATGTAATGGAGATGAATTTCACGCCCAGTGAATTTGAGACTTTTCAATTGAAACCCAACGACATTCTACTCAATGAAGGTCAGAGCCTAGAACTCGTGGGCCGACCGGCTTTGTATCGCGGCGAGCTTCCTGGCGCGTGTTTTACGAACACGCTTGTGCGCTTTCGGCCGTGTGGAGATTTGAACGTAAAATTCGCACTGGGTGTATTCAGAGCATTCATGCACTCTGGGCGGTTTCAAAAGATTGCAAAATGGACAACGAACATCGCGCATCTCGGAGCCGACCGATTTGCAAAGTTGGCGTTTCCGCTTCCGCCTCTTGCTGAACAAGCGCGCATTGTGGCGGAAGTGGAGCGTCGATTGAGCGTGATTGAAGGGCTGGAAACGGCGATATCGGCAAACCTGAGACGCGCGGGGCGGCTGCGACAGGCGGTGTTGCAGCGGGCGTTTGAGGGAGGAAAATGAGCGATGGCGAAGATCCCACCGTTCGATTCAAATTCTGTTCTCCCGCCGCACCTCGGAGACCCGACGTGCGGCGATCAGGTGTCGCCGTATCCTTGCACTTCGCAGGAGCTTTGTGAGCGGTTTTCGACATCGCCAGAGCGAATCAAGATTTTGGGAGGATTCCTTCGATTGCGCACGGAACTCCGAAAGTGCGGAATGACATTGGGCTTTCAATGGCTGGATGGCAGCTTTCTGGAAGATGTGGAAAATATAGAAGCGAGAGAGCCGAAAGACATCGATGTCGTCACATTCTATTGGCACGCCGATCCAGCCTTTTCAACGAACCTGCTGGCAGCATTCCCCGATCTTGCGAACCCCGGCAAAATCAGAACGGATTATTTCGTCGATCACTATGTTGTCGATGCCGGATATCATCCAGCGGGCACTGTTGCGCAAACAAGCTATTGGTACGGGCTATTTTCCCATACGCGGCCCGGCGTTTGGAAGGGAATGTTGCGGGTTGACTTAGACACGCAATCGGACGATACTGAAGCGATGAAAGTTCTCGTCGCGCGGAGCACTCCGCCGATAATTCTGGCACCCACCCATGACGAAACGCGAAAATAGACGGTTTTTACAGCGGCAAATCGTGGAATTGGAGCGATTGAAGCCCTTCACCACGGGCCATCCGCTGATGGAGCCGCTTCGCACGCAGCGTGAAGAAGCGTTCCGCGCCGAGCTTGCACAGAATCCGGCTGGCGGCAGTGAAGCGCGGACGGTTTTGTTCTTCACCGGAAAACCCGTCCACGGTTCGCAGGGCATTGATGCGCAGTTTGCCGCGGAAGTTCTCTCCCCTTTTTTGGAAATGGTCAAGACCGAGTATTCCGCAACGAAGCACGGTCGTGTCGGCGAACGCGGACCGCGGAAGGACGAACACGAAGCGCGCCTGATGTTGACGGGTTTGCCTCGCGGTTCATTTGGACTGGAACTGTCGGAAGGACCCTCCGATGACCTTTTTGCGGAGGAACATCTCTCAAGCGTCCTCGTGCGCGTCACCGATTTGCTGGCCTCCGCGGGAAAATCGGACGAGGATTTTGTTCATGCCCTGGATCGGGTATCGCCACGCGTATACGGACGGGTCGGCGATTTTTTCAAGACGCTGAATGACAGCCAAGCCAACATTCGAATGCAGACGGGCGACCTGGAATTTGAACTCGACCAACCTGGAATTTCACAGGCGCTCAGCCGAGCCAGCTCAATTCAAACGGTTGAGGAACAAATCGACGTGCCTGGAGTGTTCCGGGGCGCAACTCTGGACACATGGCGTTTCGACTTTCATAGCGATACTGGCGAAACGCTAAATGGCAGGCTTAGTGAAGGTCTTTCTGAAGCGGACGTGGTAAGCATGTTGACACTGACAACAAAGCAGTGCGTTGCCCGGCTGAAGCAGACAAAAACTACGACTCGGGGCGGAATAGTTCGGACGCGATACGAACTGCTGAATCTGACGGCGCGCGACCCGAATCAGTCCCAGCCAGCAGCGGTTGTTCATTCATGAGTAACCCGTCTGCCCTTGTCTCCAAGCTCTGGAACTACTGCAACATCCTCCGCGACGACGGCCTGTCCTACGGCGATTACGTTGAGCAGTTGACGTTCCTGCTGTTCCTCAAAATGGCTGACGAGCAGGCCAAGCCGCCGTTCAACAAGCCGTCGCCCATTCCTAAGGGGCACGACTGGCCCGCGTTGCTGGCCGTGGATGGCGACGCGCTGGAGAGTCATTACCGCCACACGCTGGAGGAACTGGGCAAGCGGACGGGCATGTTGGGTGTCATTTTCCGGAAGGCTCAGAACCGGATTCAAGACCCAGCCAAATTGCGGCGACTGATCGTAGATTTGATCGACAAGGAAGAATGGTCGAGCCTGGACGCCGACGTAAAGGGCGATGCCTACGAAGGGCTGCTGCAAAAGAACGCCGAAGACGTGAAAGGCGGCGCGGGGCAATACTTCACACCGCGCCCGCTGATCGCCGCGATCGTGGACGTGATCGCGCCGCAGCCGGGACAGACGATCTGTGATCCCGCGTGCGGGACGGGCGGTTTCCTGCTTGCCGCGCATGATTACGTTTCCAAACATTACCAACTCGACCGGGCGCAAAAGAAAAAGCTCAAGAACGGAACGCTGTTCGGTGTCGAATTGGTTGATTCCGTCACGCGCCTGTGCGCGATGAACCTGTTGCTGCACGGCATCGGCGGGGAGTCGGACGCCGAGATGCCGGTGGTCACCAAAGACGCACTGGCCGGGAAGCACGGCGAGTACGAAATCGCGCTCGCCAATCCGCCGTTCGGCAAGAAAAGCAGCGTCACCATCGTCAATGAAGCGGGCGAATCATCGAAGGAATCGCTTACCATCAACCGGGATGATTTCTGGGCGAGCACCAGCAACAAGCAGCTCAATTTTCTCCAGCACATCTTCACGATCCTGAAGCAGCACGGCCGCGCGGCAGTGGTCTTGCCGGACAATGTTTTGTTTGAAGGCGGCGCGGGCGAAACCATTCGGCGCGAACTTCTCAAGCAGGCGGACGTTCACACGCTGCTGCGCCTGCCCACCGGCATTTTCTACGCACAGGGCGTGAAGGCCAACGTGCTATTTTTCGACCGCAAGCCCGCGCAGGAACGTCCGTGGACGCAAAAACTGTGGATCTACGACCTGCGCACGAACATGCACTTTACACTCAAGGAAAACACGCTCAAGCGCAGCGACCTCGACGATTTCGTGACGTGTTACAACCAGAAGAATCGCGCCGAACGCAAGGATAGCGAACGCTTCAAATTGTTCACCTATGACGAACTAACCAAGCGCGACAAAGCGAACCTCGATATCTTCTGGCTGAAGGACGACGCCCTGGAGCAATCCGCCAACCTCCCCGCCCCGGAGATCATTGCTCGGGAGATCACGGATGATCTGGAAGCGGCGTTGGAGCAGTTTGCGACAATTGCCGACGATCTGGAGCGGCCGAAATAGCGCCTGCGGGAGAATACTCAATGGCACGGCAAGGACGAGATCTTGAGCGGCTCGTAGAACTCCTGGAGACCTACTTGGGTGGGGACAGTCGCGTCACGATTAAGTCGCCCGATAGCTTAGTTGACAAGACGACGGGCGGACTGCGTGAGGTCGATGTTTCGATTCGATCAAGTATAGGCTCGTCTGAGATCTTGGTCATTTTAGAATGCAGGGACCGAGGTTCACCGCAGGATGTCACATGGATTGAGCAGTTGGCGACAAAACGTGATGATGTCGGCGCAGATAAGGCAGTTGCCGTTTCAAGTTCGGGCTTTTCAGAGCACGCGGGTCAAAAAGCGAAAGCGAAAAACATCGATCTTCGCACCATCGACGAACGATCTATCGCAGATTTTGCAACGTGGTTTATTCCGCGGGAGATCGTTTCCCACGCGCGGCACATGGATGTTCAACACGTCAGCGTCGATTTCTTAGAAGATGCAAATACCGATGCAGTGCAAGATGCAATGCCGACCACGAATATCACTGCTTTTCAATTGAAGCGGGTAACAGATGGCTCACGTCTTTCACTAATGCAAATCGTAGAAGGATGCTCGCACGAAAAATTATTCGAAGGAATCATGCCGGATGCAGAGCCAATAACCAGGAATCTTGTACTCATAGTGCCGGACAAGTCATTTGTGGTGGAAACAAAATCTGGAGACGTACCGGTTGCGCAATTAGTCTACGTCCTAAAGGTCAAGATCATGACGCAGAAAATTCCCTTTACGTTTCGTCATTATTCAAACGAAAAAGGGACACTTGTACAAGTAGCGTCCGCTGAATTGCCGCGCCGGGATGGAAAAACGGTCGTTTTAAATATTCTTCGCGATGCCGACACTGGACATGGACAACTTGCGGTTACGCTGCAAAACTGTGATCCGAAGTAGTTACGCCGGGTTAATGAGGGCTGTTAGCCTCGGAGAAGTTCAATGTTCAGGGCATTTGACGTTGAGCGCGGCCACGACGTGATCAGCCTAGAATCTTTTGACGCACTCGAACTCGACCGGCTTCGACGGAAGTCCGCCGAGGCCCATATCCATTGTCCGACGTGCAAGCATCCGGTCAGTTTCAAGGCCGGAACGATCCGGCGTCCGCATTTCGCCCACAAGCATTTAAGCGACTGTCCGGCCGGTAACGAATTGCCGGAACTGCTGGCGGCTCGCGCGGTCTTGTACGATTGGCTGAAGACGAAATTCAACGACGGCGTGACGCTGGAACAGCCAATCGACGGGGCGGAGTTGCCGCGGGCGGTCGATTGCTGGGTCAACTATAAGGACAAACGGCTTGCATACTGGATTGTCACGAATGCGATTCAGAAGCCCGAATCCCGCCAACTTATTAAGGATGCCGCCACCAAGGCACACGCCGACCTTCACCTCGTTTTTCTTTCGACAATGATGCGCCGGAATGAAGCCCCGAATGGCGAATTAAACCTGACAACCACGGAGCGGGACTTCTTGGGCGAATCCGCATACGACAAGATTTATTGCAGCCCGCACCATTACGGACACGGTTCGTTGCACTACCTGGACACTGAAGCCCGAACACTGATCACATTCCGCGCGATGCAGTGCATTGAGGATCCTGGTCGGTACAAAGGAACCGAGCGGCAGACCACATTCGCCGATGTCATGGTTTCGCCGCTCAATGGCGAGTTCGTCTTGCCAGGCGAACATGAGCGGCTCGTGATCGTTGAGGCGGAAGAGAAGAAAAAGGCGGCGGAAGCGCTTGCCCGGCGTAAAGTTCTGGAGGCTCGGCTGAAAGCCGAAGCGGAAGAACGGGCACGGCAATTTGAAGTCTGGGAACGAAAACGCCGCGAGCGTGAAGTGCGGCAGCAGGCGGAAGCCGAACGCCGACGCGCCTCGCAGCCTGTCCCGCCGATCGTGACCGCAGTCCCGCTGCCCAAACGTGATACAGCGTCGGGCTACGAATGGGGTGGCGGATCCGAATCCAGTTCGACCACCGTGGTTCCTGTCGCCCGAGAATTCCCGTGCGAAATGTGCGGGAAGCTGACGTTTGAGGGTGACGCAAGTGTCTGGACACCCAAGACCCAGACCTGCAAATGCAGAACGTGCATGAACCCAAAGGCGCCAATGCGCGCGAAGTATTAGGCCCTCGCGGCGCGTGCGCCTGAACCTTGCGCATGAATCGTTCATGCTCCCGTGTCGTCTCTTCCAATCGGTTTTCCATGTGCCGCAGAATCGCCCCTGCCGTCCACGTCGCTTTTCCCATCAAGCGGACCGGCCGCGGCAGTTCACCGCGGGCAACGGCGCGCTTGATGCTCTCCGGGCATTTCTTTAAGAGCGCAGCCAGCCCTTGCTCGGAAATGAGCGCACCGGCCGGTAAGGTGCCCAGATACGGAAACACGCGGGGGATTTCCGGCGTTGCTGCCATCAGCCGCTTGATCTCCTCCAGTGAAATCGGCTCTGCTTCATTCCGCGGCGCCGGTCGCTCCGCGGCCACGGCAAATTCGCTTCTTTCAACGCCTTCAACACGCCAGCCGCCACTGCTTCTGACAAGCTCCGATACGGCTGCTCCAGAGAAAGCAGGCGTTCGTGGATTTGCTCCAGGGAATCTGACATGGATCATCGCTCCTTTCTTGTTTGATCGGTGGACTCTTGTAATTCAAGGCCCTGTCGTGAGATTGCTTGTCGCCCGCCGCAGCGGAAAGCACTTTCCGCTCGCCATTTCTCCCCCTTGAGCCGCAGCGCCATCTTCGTTAATATCCGGCTTCCATGCCTCAAATTGATTCAACAGATGCCGATGACGATTGGCCGTTGTCCGGAGCCAGCGGCGTCCGGCGCATCGGGCCCTATGAAGTGCTGGGTACGATCGGTCGCGGCGGCATGGGTGAAGTGTATCTTGTCCGAGATGAAAAGCTCGACCGTGAGATTGCCTTGAAGCTCATCCACCCGACATTTTTGGGAAATGAGATTCGTGCCGTTCAAGAGATCAAGATTCTCAAAAAGCTGGATCATGACGGGATCGTGCGGCTGCTCGGAGACGGCAAGCACGAGGGCCAGACGTATTTCACAATGGAATATGTTGACGGGCTGTCTCTCGCCGAACTATTGAACAAGAATCGAGAGGCAAACCGTGTTCCCTGCTCGACGGTGCGGGAACTGCTTGCGCCGCTGGGGACCACGGCGCTGCTCGGCGGGCCTTTGAGCGATGTTTCTTTGGATGCTCCGGCTTATGTCGGCGCCATTCGCATTGCCCAACAGATTGCCGTCGCGTTGAACTATCTGCACGAGGGGAACATCATTCACCGTGACGTGAAGCCCTCCAACGTTTTGATTAAACACAATGGCAGAGTGCTGCTGACAGACTTCGGCATCGCGTTCATGCCGCGCGAGTCTGATGACGGCGATAGAACGAACCCTGGAACGTTTTTGGGGACCGAGCGCTATGCCGCGCCCGAACAACATGCCAGCAGACCCGTCGATCCGCGCACCGATGTTTACGGCCTCGGCGCGGTTTTGTACGAGCTTGTCACCGGCGTTCAGCTATTCGACGGCACCGAGAATCGTCATGAGTTGATCAGTGATGCGCTGTCTCATCCTCCGAAGTCGCCGATTCTCCTGGCTCCGAAGATTCCGCGCGCATTGAATGCGATTATTTTGATTGCGCTTTCCAAAGAACGGAAAAGACGCTTCGCCACGACGCTGGAATTTGCCGAGGCGTTGCAGGAATTGATCATCCCGAAACCGCCGAGCTTGATGCAAAAGGCCAAACGAACGTCGCTCGGTCTGATCTGGGCGTTTTTCCTGACGGGCTTGGTGCTGAGTCTCGGAGCCGCCGCCGCGCTTTTCTTCTATGAGCAACTCCAACAAAGGTCCTGGCTTCATCCGTTGTTGCCCGCGGTCATTCCTGTTGCCGCGTTCACGGCCGCGGGGATTGTGTTGGGCGCGTTGTGGTTTGCGTTATGCTCGATATGGGCGTTAATCTGCCGCTTCGGCGCTTGGTTGCGCCGTCCGCGGGCTGGCAGGCTTCCACGCTAACAGCCGCCACATTTCATCCAATTCTTCTGGCATGTCCGCCTCGTCGGCCACTGTCGCACGCACCAAGTTTTTCAAGCATTCCTCGCTTTCTTTGCGAATGGCACGCAGTTCATTTTTGACGGTATCCAGTGAAAGGTTCAAGGAATTCGCAATTTCGGACGAACGAACATGCGCGCGCCGCTTCGCGAGGATCTGTTGGCGGCGCTCTTTTCCTTCACGGCGATATTGGTCTTCGAGCCAATCCAGTGCCTGGTTGAGCGTGCGCTCTGCCCATTTCGCGTTGAATTCCGGATCTTTTATTGGTTCGGGAATTTCCAGTGCTGCATTTTCGTCCAGTGGCGTCGTTTTTAGTAAAGTACGCTCGCGCTTGAATTCGTCCAGTAAGAACCATTGAAGCCGCTGCGAAAGAAACGCGCGAAATTTCCCGCGGCTCCGGTCGGCTTTATTGATGAGCGTGCGGTTCTTGACCACGCTGCGGAAAAAATCTTGTGTCCAATCCTCCGCTTTTTCGGCATTCCGAATCCGGCGTAAAATGAAGCCGAAAACGGGCGTCCAATACGCTTCACACATCGCGTTAAGGCCCTGCTGTGCGGCGGCTCCTTCCCCCTTTGCCGCTTCGATCTGCGTCCACGCAGTAACAGGAAACGGTGTGTTGCGCACGATCATCAAGGTGTTTGACATGTTTTAAGGCTCCCCAGTTCTTCGATATTAAGGCGGGTTTTGCCGAGTGGGGTGAAAGAAAACTCAAGAATTTTTAAACATTGTCGCAAGTCTTTATGCGGCCAATAATAGCGAGACTTTAGACGCCCGGCCTATGGATCGCATACCGCCTACCACCCACCACCCAAAAACTCTTCTGGACAGTCGGCCGCATCACCCGCCGCGTTGACGACCATGTACGTCTTAAAGAACGGGTCCACGTCCGCCGAAAAGACAAGTTCCGCGCCGCGCAACTGAAAGTCGGCTCCCACGGGCCGGTTGTGATCGGCGGCGCTGCCGCTGGTGTAGCCGAAGGACGTGTCCACCGCCGCGCCGATCGCCATGTTCAAGTCGTTGGGCTTTTTGCGCGACGCGATCTTGATCGCCTGCGCCGTGCGCTCCTCAAGCTTGTCTTCGAGGGTATCGTACTTTTTGAGGATGTCGTCGATAATCGGCGCCGACGATGGCGCGCTTTGGCGCAGCGCCTCCAGTTCCTTCTTCTGGTCGTCGATCTGCCGTTTCTGCTCGGCAATGGTCTGAGTCTGCTGCTGAATCGCCTGGCTCATTCTGTCCATTTGAGCCTGCATGGCTTTGAGTTGAGTTGCGATGTCTTCCGCCCCGCAGCAGGACACGTAAAGGAATGCAAACGCGATTGACTTGAGTCGGAATGAGATCATGGCGGCATCCATTAGTATTAAATAGCAATACTAATAATACGTCGTATTACGAAGGCAAGTAAGATTTCAAAAAAAAAACTGTCTCATTCGAGAGAGCTATCTCCGCGCAATTCACGCGGCAACCCGGCGCGGCAAACGCGCCTGCTTGCGCCAGTTCGACGATCAACGAATGCGCCGTCGTCCGCCGCAACTGCTTGGCGCGCAGTTTCTCGTAGGTTTCGTTGAATCCGCGCAGGCTTTCCATGAACGCATCGAGCGCGCTGTCGATCGACTCGACCAGATCAATGCCGCTCGTGTGCTTATCGAAACATCTAACCGATACGGAGCGCACGGTCCTAAACACCCGCGTGAATGAACGGATCGCCGGTCAAGACCTTCTGGAAATGATTATTCCGCCGCAGCGCTTCGTCTCCACGCTGACCGGCCGTCTGCGCGGCTATCCTGCGTACTGTGCCGCAAAGAACACCGTGTTCCAAGGGCTGGCCGCTGACGGCGCCAAGCGCGCGCTGTGAGAGCGCTGTTGGCCAATTCAATACCGGATGAGCCTCGCGAACCGCGCGCTTGGATCGACGATCTTCCGGTATTCGAGGGCGACGAAGGACTCCGGTGCGGTGGAACTTGGCCCGAGGAATATTTGCAGGAATTTGCAAAAAGGGAACGTGCGCGACGAGTGCGCTTGACAACGGAGTTCGCCGAGTTTATCGGGAACCAGTTCGCAATTCAGTTCATCAAAGAAGCGACAAACCAAATTCGCGTGGACCGGCTTTCTGAAGTGCCGAGATTGCGGTTCGAATTTGATTCGTTGGAAATCGAAGGGACGCATTTATTACGGCTGCGATGGCGGGCGCCGGTGTGGACAGGGGCTGCCTTGCCGTCGCAACACGCGCGTCCGTGTTGAAGCAGTGGACGCGAGGATCTCGGAGTTGATGAAAGAAAAAGTCTACGGCGAAGATTGGATTCAGAAAGTCATCGGATTCTTTCGCAAGAAAGTTCTCGAATTGACACACGCGTCGGCGGATGTTCTTCAGCCGCTTCAAGACCAGCATCGCCGAATGAATCAGCAGATTGAAACCGCCACGAAGCGCATGATCTTTGTGCCGGAAGAAGTGATGCCGGAGATTCAAAGCGAGATCGCCAAGCTGCGCCACGATCGCGATGAACTGGCGAAGCGCATCGAAGAAACGCAGGCGCGATCTGGAAAGCTGATTGACTTGAAAGAAATGGAACAGCGACTTCGCGAGCGCCTGAACAGGCTGTGGCGCGTCTTCGAAATCGGCGATCCCATCGAAGCGCGAAACGAGCTTTCAAGGCATTTGAAAAGGGTCGAAGTCGGCGCCGGGCGGCGCGCCATTGGATACTTCCAAGCTGACGGTTTATTGGAAGATTTGGGTATCGCAGGCTTGGAACTCGTGAATCAGCAGGAGCTTACGGCTCCTGCCGATCCGAGTTGTGGAAACGCGCATATCCCCAGGGGGATTTGAACCCACGCCCGCCCGCGCTCCGATTTTCCCGCAAACGCCCTTATCGTCAACGTTTATGAGGTCCCCTTCGGCGCCCACCGCACGCTTGTATGCGAATGGTGTGCTTTCCATAACCTTGTCGCCGATGTTTTCGGCGACTTCGGCCAGTCGGGTGTTCCGTGCTTTGGCGTAAACGTTCATCGTCAGCGCCGGCGACGAATGCCGAAGCATAGCCTGCGCTTCCTTCACGTTCGCGCCGGATTCAATCGCCAGGGTGGCGTATGCAGTTCTCAGGGCGTGAAAGTCGATCTTCCCGCCCGCCGCCATGCGCTGAACATTCGCAAGCTTCATTGCGCGGTACAGCCGTTCTTGCGGGCGCTTCGGCATGACCAACAGCGCGGCGTCCGATTCCTTGCCCTGAACGTATTCGGTCAACTTTGCGGCCAACGTGTCCGGCAAGGGTTGTCGGGCGTCCTTGCGTCCTTTGGTCAGCGCGGCAGGCAGAGACAACGTTTGTGTCTCGGCCTCAAAATCCCGCACCTTGAGTGCGGCCAGTTCGCCGCGCCGGTATCCCGTGCATAGCGCCACCTCGAAAAGCAATCGGTCGTCAGAGCATTCGACGTTGTCCAGAATGTTTTTGATTTCCCACACCGTCAACGCGCGGCGTGTCACCTTCGGTGTGGTGTCGAATGCGGCCAGCCCTTCGAGCGGGTCTTCCTCCAGATAACCGCGGCCCTTTGCCCAAAGGCAGAATGACCGCAGCGCTTCGGCGTAGTTTTGAAGGCTCTTGCCGGTCATCGGCGCGGCTTTTGTTGTGCCAAACGGCCGTTTGTTGGACCTCCCTTTCTCTTGCAGTTCGCGCAACGCCCCTTCGACTTTGGGCAGATAGATGTCCGTCAGCAGTACCAATCCCAAACGTGTGCGCCAGAATTCAAGCCGGCAGCGCTTGTGCTTCAAGTGCTCCGCCGACCACGGGCGCCCGCCGTGTCCGCCCTGCGATTCGCCCCACGCAAGATATTCTTTGATGACTTTCTCGGCGTCGCGCGGCGTGTCTGACGGCTTCGGCGCAACGGCCCAGGTGCGCTTGATAGCGCGCTCCTTCGCCTGCGCGATCAACGCCATTTGCTCGGTGTCGGGCTTTGAAGTCGTGCCCGTCCCGGTGCGTCTGCGCCCTTTATGATCCGTGTATTGGAAACGGTACACGTAAGGTTTCTTGCGCTTGTCGAGGAAAACGTATGGCATTTGTTCAATCCTTTCTCAAAACCAATTCACGGACGAAATCGGCGACTTCCTTGCCCGCGGCCTTTGACCGCGCGCGTAACGTGGACATTTCTTTCGGCGTGAGCCGGAAAGTGAATTTCACGCTTCGCTTTTCCGAGTTCGGCAGTGCCGGGCGGCCGGTTCGTGCTTTGTCGGCGGCAATCTCTTTTTTGGTTCGCATGAAAGCACTATACTTTATGTCCGTCACAAAGTCAAATTAAATGTCCGACAAAAATTCAAACAAGATGCTTTTCGACGGCGCGGGCGCGGCGCTCGGCGTCGGCGGCCACGCGGTCGAGCTTGGCTTCCAAGTAGGCGAGCACCTTGTTCGCCAGCCACACAGTTTTTCCCGCGAAGGGAATCCCTGGCGGCAGTTCGTGGCGCGAAACCATGCGCCGGATCGTGCGCGGCGTCACGCCGAAGGCTTCCGCCAGCGCCTTTTCGTCGAGAATGCTTTGACCGGGCAGGCGCGCCAGCCGATCAAATATCCCTGGCAATTCGAGCGGCACGACTGGAGAGGCGCCCTTCCCCGCTTCGGTCGCGGCAATGTTGGTAATTGGCTCGTCCGTCTGATTTGCTCGAATGCTTTCCATGATCCATCGTTTCCTTTCAAGTTGTCATTGACCCACCACTCTCATTCGCGCCTTCAATGAGCGGCAAGTAGTGATAACGACGCGAGAGAATGTTGCCGACACTGAGCTTCGCGACTCGAATAATTCCCATCCGAGTCAACCTCCTGAGAACGTCGGCGGCCGTCGCGTAGTCGTCGGTTCCCAAGAATTCCGCAGCCTTCCTGCAACCCAACGGAAACGGATTTTTGCCGTGATGGAGTTGGAGGTGATGACAAAGCGAACAAAGTAATCGCTGAGTGCGCGTCGTTAGCTTTTCAGCGACGAGTGGTAATGAAGCGCGTGCGCGCTCGAATATCGCAACGAGTTCGGGAGGATTTTCGCCAAGTGGTAAACGAGCGCAGGCGCGAGCGCGCTTAAACTCATCAAAATACATTTCGCGCGTCGCACCGGGCCGCGTAAACCGCTGATTCCATTTATACCATTTGTCAAAGGCGCCCATTTCCTCGGCAGGCGTCAAAGGCGTCGCGCGCCGATGCTCGACAGCCTTGAGCGCGCGGGCGAACACAAAAAGCACATCATAATTCTGATGCAGCTTGGTTGTGGCGGCCACTTCGACGGCTTCCTCGACTGTACAGAGCCGGGAAAACGTCACTCTACGGAGAGTGGTATCTCTTACTCCACGGAGAGTGAGTGCTTTACTCAACGGAGTAGTTAAAGGACTCTGTGCAGTTAAGAGCCTCTGCGTTGAGTCAACACTTGAATCCAACACAACACTGTTCATGCGAGCTAGACTGTGCGCACGCGGCCCAGGCTGAATCGTAACCATGTTCTGCGAAGAAAGAACAGCCGCGCAGTTCGACTTCGCAGCACCGACGACTTCTTCGATCGTGTACCAGCGGCCAAAGCGATGCGTGACGCGCAGTAGGACTGGTTCTGCTTTCCAGTGAACGAAACCGGGCACGCGCATAACGCGCGGCAAATCGAAGATGCGCGGATCAGTCCCATAGTGCGCCGCTAAATATTTCTGTGCGCCTTTGAACGCAGAAATCGGCTGATCCGGTTTGAGTAGCCAATACGCATGCCAACGAATCTGGCTGCGCGCGCAGGCGATGCTGGGCATTAAATGAAATGCCGGCGGAAGTGGTATGTCGTCGCCATCGACGAACAGCGCGCGCAAACGGGTGATGTCGTTTCCACATTGTCCCCCTCTGTTCACGACAACAAAAATTCCGGCGCCACGCGCATTCAGCGCGGCAAGTTGCTCACCCACGTCGCAAAATTTGCCGGATATTTTTCTAGTCAAAGTACGATCATCCTTTTTGTCCGCGAATGTGCGAAAGTGAAGGGTTCCGTCTGCTTCGAGAGAGTCCAAGAATCTGCCTGCTTCGCCAAGGTCTGGGATCGTTGTCGGCATTGCGTCCGCTTCGTTTTTGACGCAACCGTTGAGGGATTCGTGTGGTGACCACAGGCGCAGCACTTTTTTGTCGGTCATGTGCGGCCCTCGGCTTCTTTGCCAAGAGCGGCAATCACGCGTTCAACGGCGGCTGCATCCCAAAGATACGCAGCCCCGCATTTCGAGCAGGGAACGCCAGCCGCAAGGAGCAAGTGGCGTGTGCGCAACTCTGAAAGGAATAGCCGAGCGGCGATTTCCTTTGTGCTGTAGCGGGCAGAGGGATTTCGATTTGTCGCTTCCATAGCCGTAGTTAACCACGGCACGGAACGAAATCTTTAAGGTGCTTTTGTGGTGAATTTGGGGTGAATTTGTGGCGCCGCTTTCGGAATCTTGCGCAACCGAATGATGCCGCGAATGCGCTTGCCGTTGTCGTCCCAAAGAATAAGCCAACGTTCTATCATTTTCCTGCCGCGGTCAGAACCTTGCGCGTCACGAAGCAAATTCGCGATTTCTCGCTGCTCAGGGTTCCGCAGCGCTTTCCCGACAGCGCTCTTTAAATTGTAAACGTCCGCTTCAATATATTCTCCCCGGTCCTTCCCAATTCTCTCAGTTTGCGCGAACAACTCGCGCAAAACATGTGCGTCGTGCGGCATCTCGTCTCGCCACTTTGGGACTTCGCGCGGAACATCTGGGGAAAAACGTGCTTTGATCCCTACGATTTGTGCTATGATGTCTTTGCCAGCTTCGATAGCTTCGGGAGACAGGGGAGCAATTACAGGCTGCAAAAGGACCTCGCGACCACTCGGTAGGATTTTAAAGAAATAGTTGTCTCCTTCACACGTTCGGACACCCTCTGGTATACATTCATCGACATCAAGCCAACCCTCTTCGATGCAGAAGCCATAGGCGTTGGAAATCCTTTCGTTCAGCAAGTCACGAGCATACTTCATCGCAATTTTTGTTTCTTCGTTCTTCGCTGTAGGCCATCTTTCAGCAATCAAATGAAACGCGTCTTCTGTCAACTCAGTCGCCAGCTTTTCCGAAATACTGCCATGATGCGCTTCCAATCCCACGCAGATGCGCATATAGAGCCTTGCCAGGTCGCGGATTTCCGGCACGTTATCGTGAGTGAATTTTAGTTCTTCGGCCTGCTTAAACGCAGTAACCAAAGTTGCTAATCTCGATTTATCCAGCGCAATTCCATTGGACGGCCCTCGAACATGCGGGAATTTTCGTACGTACTCGCAGTCCGGCGGCAAGTGATCGGCGGGGGCGCGATTAATTGTGAGGGCTAAGCCAACAATCTCTTCGAAACTTTTTGCAGAGTCAACAGGTCCGCGGCCACAGATAAAATTGTAAAAATCCGAAAGATCCCGATTCGTAAACATAAGGTGCACGTCCACAATCACCCGAAAAGGATTTTCAAAGTCCGCTGTGCTGTCGCATCGCGGGCGCCGTCGCTTACGCGGTCGGCAATCCTTTGGGGTGACTGTCTCTTGCTTTGTCTTTCGGTAACTGTCGCGGACTTTGAACCCCGCGAGTGCAGCACATTATTTCACGCGCCGCGCTTTCGAGCAAAGTGAAAATCGGAACGAAGAAGATGCTCGGAAGAAATGCGCCTCGGCGCGAGATTGAAAAATGTCCGTTCCCCGTGCGGCATTTACAGTACACGTTATCCGTCTTTGCGCAACGGCGCCCGCGCGTTTCCGCTTGCAAGGAAAATGCTGCACGTGCGCTCCTCTTCGCTGGCAGCTTTCGCCCCCTTGCGATAACATTCCCACGCTTTCGCCAAATTGCCTTTGTTGCGCCGTGCGCACGCGCGCCCGGCCGGAAGCCCGCGCCCATGCCCACCGAAGCCGACACTTGCCGCATTCACGTCGTGCCGAAGCTCCAGGCCGCCGGCTGGGACACCGACCCGCATTCCATTGCCGAACAGCGCACGTTCACCGATGGCCGCATTGTCGTGCGCGGCAACCGCGCCGAGCGGCGCCAGGGCAAGCGCGCCGATTATCTGCTGCGTTACACCCGCGATATTGTGCTCGCCGTCGTTGAAGCCAAGGCCGAATACAACCGGCCTGCGGACGGCTTGCAGCAAGCCAAGGATTACGCTGCGATTTTGAATCTCAAATTCGCGTACGCCACGAACGGGCCGGGCATCGTCGAATTTGACTTCACGACCGGCATTGAACGCGAAATCACCGCGTACCCCACGCCCGATGAACTTTGGGCGCGGCTGCGCGCCTTTGAGCGATTGACCGACGACACCGCCGCGCAGCGCATGTTGACGCCGACGAATCTTTCCGCCGGCAAGGAACCCCGCTACTATCAGCAAATCGCCATTCAACGCACGGTTCAATCGGTGCTGCAAGGCAAGCGCCGCGTGCTGCTGACAATGGCCACCGGCACCGGCAAGACCGTCGTGGCGTTTCATATTTGCTGGATGCTTTGGGCGTCAAAGTGGAACGCGAAAGCCGACCCCACGCGCAAGCCCCGCATTCTCTATTTGGCCGACCGCAATTTTCTCGTTGACGATCCCAAGGACAAAACATTCGCGCCATTCGGCGACGCCCGCCACAAGATCGAGGGCGGAGTCGCCGTGTTTAGCCGCGAGCTTTATTTCGCCACCTACCAAGCCATCGCGGAAGACGAACGGCGCCCCGGCCTCTACAAGGAATTCGCGCCCGACTTTTTCGATTTCGTCGTCGTGGACGAGTGCCACCGCGGGAGTGCGAAGGAGAAATCGAGCTGGCGCGAAATCCTCGAATACTTCGAGCCGGCTTTTCAACTTGGCATGACTGCCACGCCGCTGCGCGACGAAAACCGCGACACGTATCTCTATTTCGGAAATCCGATTTACACCTACAGCTTGCGCCAGGGCATCGACGACGGATTCCTTGCGCCGTACCGCGTCTTTCGCATCGTCACGCAATGGGACGCCGCCGGCTGGCGCCCGAGCCGCGACGACCTCGACCGCTACGGCCGCATCATTCCCGACGAAGAATACCGCACCGCCGACTTTGAGCGCCTCGTCGCACTGCGCGCCCGCACGCAGGCGATTGCGCGGCACTTAACTGATT
>Ga0070731_10001691_pt1 | contig 22255 bp, 21 predicted proteins | sample Coa_R1_2_FD_66448 | JGI IMG/M metagenome (GOLD analysis project Ga0070731, IMG submission 66448) | Surface soil microbial communities from Centralia Pennsylvania, which are recovering from an underground coalmine fire - Coalmine... | ecosystem: Environmental > Terrestrial > Soil > Unclassified ... | reverse complement strand
GATACGTTAGTTCGGTTGGGGGACGATGCGAAGGTAAGGCTTGGGAGCCTTCCACCCGCCGGGGTATTTTTGCTTCGCTTCCTCGTCCGACACCGCCGGCACGATGATCACATCGTCGCCATGCTTCCAGTTCACCGGCGTCGCCACCTTATGCTTCGCCGTAAGCTGGATCGAATCCAGCACCCGCAGCACCTCGTCGAAATTGCGTCCCGTGCTCATCGGATAGCTCAGCATCAGCTTGATTTTCTTGTCCGGCCCCACCACGAACACCGTGCGCACCGTGGCATTGGTCGCCGCCGTCCGCCCTTCCGATGTATCCCCCGCGTCCGCCGGCAGCATGTCGTAAAGCTTGGCCACCTTCAGCTCCGGATCCCCGATCATTGGATACTTCACGCTATGGCCCTGGGTCTCCTCGATGTCTGCCCTCCACTTGCCGTGGCTGCTCACCGGATCCACGCTCAGCCCGATAATCTTGCAGTTCCGCTTGGCGAACTCCGGTTCCAGCCCCGCCATGTAGCCCAGCTCGGTCGTGCAAACCGGCGTGAAATCCTTCGGATGTGAAAACAGGATCGCCCAACCGTTGCCGATCCATTCGTGAAAATGGATCTCGCCCTGGGTGGTCTGCGCCGTGAAATTGGGCGCCTCGTCGTTGATACGCAATGACATGAAATGAATCTCCTCTCCTGCCGGTTCTCTATTGCGGAGCGAACAGGGGAGCCACCGAGATCATGGCCAGCCCCGATACAAACAGGAAGAACATAATAACAACCAGCGCTCTCACGCGGCTATCCGCGCCCTTGAATTCCTTCCACAACAGCAGGCCCCACAGCGTGCTGACCATGGCCGCGCCTTGCCCCAGCGCCAGGCTGATGGCCGGTCCAACCTGCACTGATTCCGGCGCGCTCGATCCTACAAAATTAGCGATCGCGCCCGCGCACCAGATCACCCCGCCCACCAGGCCCAGTAGATGCTGCTTAGGCAGGCCTTTGAAGTAGTCCAGAAACTCCAGCGGCTCGCCCTCCACCGGCAGATTCATAAAGAAAAGGTTGAAGACGAAAGTGGAGAAGAAAACGCCCAGCGCGAAGACGAATCCGATGGCGTACGGCCCCAGTCCGTTCTCTCCCGCCGTGCCGCCCCACTCGCTGGACTTCGACATCACCACCAGCGGATAGAACGAGCCCATCAGCACCCCGGCCGCCAGGCTCAGGAAAATTCCCTTCAGGTTGACTTTCCGCTTGGTGCTCCTGGCCCTGCCCGCCTGCGCGCGCGCCTCCGCGCGAATCTGCTCCATCCCTTTGTACGCCAGGGCATCCAGGATGATGGCCGCCACCACCAGGGCGCAGCCCGTAAACAGCAGAATGGCGTTGCCCTGCGGCCGGATCACATAATTCCAGGCCACGCCGATAATCAGCGCCAGCCCGATCCCCACCGGAAACGCCACCGACAGGCCCGCCACCGCGATGGCCGCCACCAGCAGCATGTTCGCCAGGTTGAAGATCATGCCCGCGCCGAAGCCGATGGCGGCATAGCGCTTGCCGCCGTTCATCATATCGTCGAGGAACGAAAACCCGTCGAATCCGAGCGAGCCCAGCGTGAACGCGCAGATCACCGCCGTGATCAGCACGCCGAAGGCATAGTCGAAATAGAACAGCTCGAATCGCCATTTGCCGGACATCTTTTGGGTGTTGGCCCAGGATCCCCAGCAGAGCATGCTCACCAGCAGCACCAGCAGGGTTGCGAGATAAGTGTGGGGTAGGATCATGTACGGCCTTGAATGTGAAACCTGAGCCTACAACGTATGGATCTGGCGGGTCAAGCGCAGCGCAGCGTCCTGCCCCTAGACGGCCGGAAAACCGCGAAGGTAATGCCTCATCTCATCGCGGACGCGGCGAAAAAGCGAGAGCCTCTCCTCTTCGGAGCCCTGCAGGGCGGCCGGATCCTCAAAGCTGTGGTGAATCATCACGGCCTTGTCTGGAAAGATCGGGCAGCTTTCCCTGGCGTTGTCGCATACGGTAAGAACGTAATCGAATTGCCGGCCGGCGAATTCAACCACACTCTTGGACCGGTGGCCGGAGATGTCGATCCCCAACTCCCGCATTGCCGCGATGGCTTCCGGCCGCACGCGGCTGGGCTTTGTCCCGGCGCTTTCCACCTCGAAGCGGTCGCCCGCATCGTGGCGTAACAGGCCTTCGGCCATCTGGCTCCGCGCCGAATTGCCCGTGCAAAGAATGAGGACCCGTTTCCTATCGGTCATGTGGGACAACCACCCTTGCCGCGTCTTTCGGGAGCGAGGGAACCAGCCAGCGAAACAGCGCCGTGGCCGCCGCCGCGCCCGCCAGTTGCGCCAGGATGAATCCCGGAGCATCGGCGGGCCGGATGCCGGCGAACGTATCCGACGCGGCCCGCGCCAGCGTCACCGCGGGATTTGCAAAAGACGTCGAGGAGGTGAACCAGTATGCTGCCGTGATGTAGGCCCCCACCGCAAACGGCACTGCCGAGGAAGACCGGAGCCGCGCGCAGCCCCAGATGACAAAGAGAAGGCCAAAGGTCGCCACGAACTCGCTGAAGAGCTGCGCGCCGCCGGATCGCACGTGGCGCGAAGCGAAAAATAGCGGCTCGGCGAACATCAAATGAGCCGCGGCCACGCCTCCAAAGGCGCCGGTAACCTGGGCGGCCAGGTACGCCGGCGCTTCGCGCCAGTTCAGGCCGCCCTGCCATGCATCGGCCAGCGTTACGGCCGGGTTGAAGTGCGCTCCGGAGATCGGCCCGAATGTGAGAATCAACGCGACCAGGGCCGCGCCGGTTGCAATTGTGTTCGCCAGCAGCGCAATCGCTGTATTTCCACCGGTCAGCCGCTCGCCCATGATGCCCGACCCGACCACCGCGGCCAGCAGGAACGCCGTTCCGAGTGCCTCAGCTACAGCACGCCGGACCACAACACTCCTTCGCGGCCGGCTTCACCGCACGGATAAAAGCGCTCATGAATTTGCCTTCGACTGCGGACGCGATGGCGTCCACGTCGACGCCTTGCCCGCTCAAAAACGCCCGCGCGTCCTCGATGTCGTAAATGCGCGTGGGCTGGATGTCTATGTCGTCAAACCCCGCCGTGGCAAGCTTGGCCGCGTATCTCCAATCTTCCAGCGCGCCGGCGATACACCCGACCCAGAGCAGCATATTCTGCCGCACGGCGGCGGGTACTTCCCCGCGCGTGACCACATCGGAAACCGCGAAACGGCCTCCCGGCTTCAAGACCCGGAACGCCTCGCGCAACACGCGGTCTTTGTCGCCCGACAGGTTGATGACGCAGTTGCTGATGACTACATCGACGGAGTTATCCGGCAAGGGGATATTCTCGATCTCGCCTTTCAGAAACTCGACGTTCGCGACCCCCGCCTTGCGCTGATTCTCACGGGCCAGCGCCAGCATTTCGTCGGTCATGTCCAGACCGTAAGCCTTTCCCGCCGTACCCACGCGCCGGGCAGAGAGCAGCACATCGATGCCGCCCCCGGAGCCCAGATCCAGCACCGTCTCGCCCGGATGAAGCTGCGCCAGCGCGGTAGGATTGCCGCAGCCGAGCGAAGCCAGCACCGCCTCTTGCGGCAGTTCGCCGGTTTGCGTGGCGTCGTAGAGGTTGGACGTGATCGGGTCACAGCAGCCGTCGAGCGCCGCCGAAGCACCGCAACAGGAGCTTCCGCCGGTCTTGACGCGCAATGCCGCCTGGCCGTATTTCTCTCGTACCTGGTCTTTCAGTTCCATAACGCTCTCCTACTTACATAATTGGGTGATCTTGGCCGGTTTAATGGCCTTGTTGCGGGTGCAGCACTCCGCGTAAAGAAACCCGAGCAATTCCTCCAACACCGAGGTATTGGCCGTGTATCGCAGATAAGTGCTCTCGCGGCGCACCATGATGAGCTCCTCATTCTTGAGCTTTTCCAGGTGATGCGACAGCGTGGAAGCGGCAATCCCCAGTTCGCTCTGAATCTCCCCCACCACCATGCCTTCGGGATGCGCCGCCAGCAGCACTCGCAGGATGCGCAAACGCGGCTCCGCCCCCAGCGCCGCAAACATGTCCGCATAGCCGGCCGTCCGATCGGTGTCGGACGGCTCCTTCACCCGCGATAATTCCATACTTCTATTATATTCGAATTATTGAAGGAGTCAAGAGATTTTTCGGCTGCGGGTTAAAACGGTTTCCCGGCGCGTAGCCACAGCCAGCTCGAACACGACTCCAACATTATCGGTGCAGCCCGCGATCATCGCTTGATTACTTTTGACGGTCTCTGCCGGCCGGAGGCCGCTTTGCGATCTTCATGCTCAAAGGCAGACGCCATGCGGTCGATCTCGCCCGGCGTGAGCCCGCGTTTCGAGGCAACCTTGCGCCACGTAGTGACAGCTTTCCCGACCTCAGCGGCAATCTGTCGCGCTTCGCCTGCAGCGAGCTCGAAATACCCGGCAACGTTCAACGCCAGCTTCAGAGACGCGCTGCCGTCGTCCAGATCGATGGCTGTGGTCAGAACTCTCGGCTTGATGTCGGCCGGCACAGGATTCAGATCGTAAGCCGGTGACAGCCGCCAGCCGGCGGGACCGGACCACAGGAATCCGTGATTGCGCAGGTGATCGTCCGTATTCGAGATCAGGATGCTGAAAACGATTCGCCGCCACAGAGCGTGCATGTCCGCCTTCGGCGCCGCGCCGTGCTGGCGGAGGATATCGACGAATTCCAGGTAGCTGCGGGCCTCGTTGTCTTTCGCGTCGAGCATGCTCATCGCGGACAGGAACGGCACGCGTGTGCCCTCTTCCCGATCAAACCGGCGCAGCAAGAGTACCGGCCGGCCGGCGACGGTTTCGAGCCGCCATTCGGGCACTGGAATACCGGCCTTCTCCGCGAGCGTCAGAGCCACGGCCTCCCACAGGACGGTATTCACCTCATCTCCTTTGTTCGGAAACTTGGCAATCGCCAAATGGCCGTCGCGGTCCCGGACCGAGGCTTTCGGACGGGCGCCGCCGAGCGATGAGCCGGGGGCCAGCAGCAGGCGCAAATCCTCCTCGCTATCCGTGTCACTCAAGACACGCTCCACGGCTGAAAGCAGTCGTGGCAGTTCTATCAACGGCGGGATCTTCGCCGCGCCGTGCTCGGCAAGAAACGGGCCCCCTTCGCGCCCGGTAAAGCGCAGCGCGCCCTGCCGGGCAGCATCGTCCACCATCAGCAGGTAATCGATCTCGCGGATGGTACGCGGCGTCTGCCCCATGCGTTCGGCGCGCCGTCGCTCGGCGCGTCGCATCAATACCCGGCCCCATCGATCAGGTGCGGAATCGCCGATGGCGCCGAAGAGCGGTTTATCGAACGGCGTATGAAACGGACCCGGCCCTACCTTGAGGGCAGGTTCCAGAGAGAAACGATCCGGATTGGCCAGCCAGGTCCGGTCGTATTCGAAGGTGGCGCTCTCCCTGTCCCTGCGCATGCGCGCCCACAATCGCCCGACAAGATGGGGCGTGCCTTGCAGATCGACGTATACGAGGACTTCCTGGTCCATGACTCAGGCCCTGGCTTTCAGGATTTCTCCGACTTTTTCGGGCGCGAGAGCCGGATGCGTTCCGGCAGGTGTTCCTCTTCGAGCTCCAGACCGACGGAGTCGTGCTTTGGGTCGGCCACGTCCGCCAGCCGCTCCACCATTCCAAGCGCAAAGAGGACGGTAGCGTATCCACCGAGCGAAGCGCGTGGGTCGCCCTTCTCGATCCTGTTTAAGGTCATCCGGCCGATGGAGGCCCGCTCGGCCAGAATCGCGACGGGAATACGGCGGCGACGCCGGGCGTCACGAATGTCGTGGCCCAGCTTTCGAAGGGCACGTGCAACCGGTATCGGCACGGCTGGCAGTGATGCGGATTTTTTCATGCTTAACGTCCCCTATAGGATACCTTATGCATGTTATGGTACCGTATAACGGATGTTAAGTCAATTCACAAGGTTAGAGGCGAGGTGCCGGAAAGGCAAGCGGCTGAGGCTGACAGGCGCGCGGGTGGAACCCTCTGGTGGGTCTCCGATGGGACCACGCCGGGTGAGGCACGAAACTTACGGCGTGGTTTCAACGCACGGCAGGCGGTGAAGATAAAGTCCGAATCGTGCCGCTTGCGAAAACAGGGCGCTGCCAGCACCATACGGCGAAATCTGAAATCCACAATCCTCACCATTGGAGTGAGCCAAAAACAACTTTCCCAAAAACTCGAAAGCCAGCCGATCTCCTTCAATCAGGACATATGCACTGTCCTGTGCCAGCGGCTTTACCGTGACCCGTACGCCCTGATCAGCGAATTCCGAACACACGGCGTCAGTACTCTGTGTCATATCTGCGGTGTTCCTATTGGCCTATTTTCGTCTATCTGACTTTTGCCTATCAGTCGCTCGTAAGAGGGGCGCTCCAGCGGATAGTGGGATAGCCATGTCCAATCCCACCCGACGATACCGACCGCCGCGCCCTACTCATACCGCAGCGCCGCGATAGGATCCAGCCGCGCCGCCTTCATCGCCGGCCACAACCCGAAGAACAAGCCAATACTCGTCGCCACCGTGAATCCCGCCACCACCGACCACAGAGGCACCGTCGAAGGCAGGCTCGGCACCAGCATCCGGATCGTCAGGCTGATCAGCCACCCCAGCGCGATCCCCATCAACCCGCCTGACGCCGTCAGCGCCATGGCCTCCAGCAGGAACTGCCACACGATATCCCGCCGCCGCGCCCCGATCGCTTTCCGCACCCCGATCTCCCGCGTCCGCTCCGTCACCGACACCAGCATGATATTCATCACCCCAATGCCCCCCACCAGCAGCCCGATCGAGGATATCACCACCATCACCAACCCTACCGTGCCGATCACCTGCCGGAACTGCCCGATCAGCGACTCCGCGCTCGAAATGCCGAAATTGTTGGGGTCGGAGGTCTTCACATGCCGCCGCCGCCGCAGGATCTCGGTAACCTCGTCCTTGGCCTGCTCCATCTTTCCCGGATCCGCCAGCACGCAAATGAAGTTGTCCTTGGCCTCCGGATAAATCTTCTTGAAGCTGTTGTACGGCACCAGGATGCCTTTATCGTTCTGGTCGTCGCCTAAAAATGACTTGAACTTGGTCAGCGTCCCGACCACTTCCAGGCTGTGCCCGTCCACCAAAATGGTCTTCCCGATGGGTTCTTCGTTATGAAAAAATCTTTCCCGCACGCCGTTGCCGATCACCGCCACGTCGCGCCGGTGCGTGTCCTCGGCGTCGGTAAAGAAACGGCCCACACCCAGCGTGGCGTTGATCAGCCGCAGATGGTCGGCCGTCACACCCACGAAGAGCGCGTCGTTCATATCCTGCCCCTTGTACCGAGCCGTCACCGGCGGCAGGCCGAAGTCCGTCATTTCCCGGAACAACTCCACCGAGACGGTCTCCGTCGACGCGCTTTGTTCCTTGATGGCCATGGCGTCTTCGTAGCTCAGCGGCCTGCGCATCCGCTCGTCGCGCGTCAGCATATGCGGCGCCCCCATCTGCAGCTTGTAAACCCACAACGTGCGCGTGCCGAATTGCTCCGCCACGTCCACCAGTTGCCTGTCCAGGCCCGCCATGATCGAGGTCACCGCGATCACTGTGGTGGTGCCCACCAGCACCCCCAGGATCGTCAGAAACGAGCGGAATTTGTGGGTGCGCAGCGTGTCCATCGCCAGCCACAAACTCTCACGCACGTGGTGTCGGTATGCTTGCATCGGATTCGCCCTAATTCTCCGTTCTCAACGCCTCGATCGGGTCCAGGCGGGCCGCCTTGGTGGCGGGGTATATGCCGAAAAACAATCCCACCGCCGCCGACAGCGTCACTCCCACCACCACCGCGCTGAAAGGCACCGCCGCCGTGAAAAATGCGTTCACCAGCCGCGCGATCAGAGTCGCGATCACCACGCCGGCGATCCCCCCGATACTCGCCATCACTCCCGATTCGATGACAAACTGCCACAGGATGTCGCGCCGCCGGGCTCCCATCGACTTGCGCAGGCCGATCTCGTGCGTGCGCTCCGTCACGCTGGCCAGCATGATGTTCATGATCACGATCCCGCCCACCACCATGAATACCGCCACAATCCCGATGGTCACCGCGAAAATCGTGCCCGTCAGGTTCTGCCACGCGCTCATCAAAGTATCCGACGCGTTAACGCCAAAAGTGTCGGCTTCGTTGTACGGCACGTGCCGGCGGGCGCGCATCAGCGCCGTTACTTCGTCTTCCAGCTCCAGCATGTGGTGGGCATCCGGCGCCTTGATGAAAACCAGCAGTTCCGGGCGTCCCACCCACATGCCGCGGAAAGTCGTCAGCGGAACCACCGCGAAATTGTCCTGGCTTTGACCGAACGTGCTACCGACTCTCTCCATCACCCCGATCACCCGGAACGGGATGCCGGAAATCGCTACTTCTCTATCGATCGGATCCACCAGTGGAAACAATTTCTCCACCAGGTCCTGCCCGATCACGCACACGCGCGCGCTGTGCAGGTAATCGGAGTCGTTGATATAGCGCCCGTTGGCCACCTTCTCCCGCCCGATGTCCACGAAGCTGGGCGTGGTCGCGCGCAGCTCGATCTCGTCGATACTGTTCGTTTTGTATCGCGCCGCGGGGCTGGGCTGGAGCTGCGTCATGGCCCCGATCTGCTGGTAGCCGTGCAGGGTTTCCTCCAGGTACTCGTAATCTTCCATCCGGATGGGCTTGTTGCGCCGCCGCGCCGTCGCGTACGTGTCAAACCCTTGTGCCCACTTGAACTGGTGCAGCACGAAAGTGTTGGCACCCAGATTGGCAATGTGATCGGCAATATAAAGGTTCATGCCGTTCACGATGGACATGACCACAATCAGCGTGGTGGTGGCGATCACCACACCCAGTAAAGTCAGGAACGAGCGCAATTTATGAGTGCGCAGCGCCTCCAGCGCCACCCAAAACGCCTCGCGGGCGGTCACCCACAGGGTCAGCCGTTGCTGTTTGATCATCTGCTCTTCCCATTATTGCGCGCCAGGCTTACCGCAAGTTGATATTGACACCCCGGCCCGTATTCTGCAAAAGTAGAGTGTAGGCGAATAAAAGGCGAATATGGCCGCCGTGGCGCTGGGTAGGGATTTCGCATTTCAGGTAGACCGGCCGGAGACATGTGCAACCGGTCTGGCGGAAGTGGATGCCATGTCGGGCGGGCTTCCGCGAGGATGTTTGACGGAGGTGTATGGGCCGGCATCCTCGGGGCGCACCAGCCTGACGCTGGCGGCCATGGCGCAATCCACGGGGCGCGGGGAAGTCTGCGCGCTGGTGGATGCGAGCGACGCTTTCGATCCGGCATCGGCCGCGTCGGCCGGCGTACGGTTGGAGCAGTTGCTGTGGGTGCGCTGCGGCGGCCGCGCGGAACATGCCTTGAAGGCCGCGGATCTGCTGGTGCAGGGCGGGGGATTCGGGCTGGTGGTGATGGATCTGGGCGATACGCCGGCGGCCACCGCGCGGCGCATTTCGCTGACTTCGTGGTTTCGCCTGCGGCGCGCCGTGGAGCATACGCCCACGGTGTTGCTGGTGGTGGAGCAGCAGCCTTTGGCCAAGACCTGCGCATCGCTGGTATTGGAGATGCGGCGCGAGAGCGGGGCATGGCCAGGTATGCCGGGATGCTCGCGGTTGCTGCGCGGTATCCGGGTGCGCGCGGAGCGGCGCAAGCCCGTGCCGGCGCTGGCGGCAGCGTTTGCATCGCGCTGGTGAGTTATGTTTGCCGCGATCCATGGCAAAGCGGACGACGCCGAAAAGCTGCTGCGGCTGGCGCAGGAATTTTCGTCGCGGGTGGAGCAGACCGCGGCGGATACGGTGGCGCTGGATGCCGGCGGGCTGGAGCGCATCCACGGCTTGCCGCAGCAGATCGCGGCGGCGGTGGCGCGGCGGGCGGCGGAGCGCGGCTTCGAGGGCAGCGTGGCTATCGCGGCTAATGTGGATGCGGCCATCGTTGCGGCGCGCGGGTTTACGGGCGTGAGCGTGATCCCCTACGGGGACGAGGCCAAATTTCTGGGCAGCCTGCCGCTGACGCTGCTGGATCCCACGCCCGAAATGCAGGAGACGCTGGAGCGCTGGGGGATCCGGCGTTTTCGCGATCTGGCCGCGCTGCCGGAACTGGGCCTGGCGGAACGGCTGGGCCCGGAAGGGCTGCGGCTGCACAAGCTGGCGCGCGGCGCAGGGGACCGGCCGCTGATACCGGTGGAGGAGCCGCTGCATTTTGCGGAAGAGATGGAGCTGGAATATCCGGTGGAGCTGCTGGAGCCGCTGCTGTTCGCGCTGTCGCGGATGCTACAGGGCCTGTGCGCGCGGCTGGTCTCGCGGGGGCTGGCGACCATTGCATTACGGCTGTGGCTGCAACTGGAAAGGAACGGGGAGCACATCCGTGCACTTCACTTTCCGGTCCCCATGCTGGATACCAAAGCATTCTTAAAGCTGCTGCAGTTGGATCTGAGTGCTCATCCGCCGCCGGAGCCGGTGGTGCGGGTACGGCTGGAAGCGGAGCCGGCCAAACCGCGCGCGGCACAGACCGGGTTGTTCATCCCGCTGTCGCCCGAACCGGAAAAACTGGAACTGACGCTGGCGCGGTTGCGGGCGCTGGTGGGTGAGGGGAACGTCGGGTCGCCCGAACTGCTGAATACGCACCGGCCGGGGGCGTTTCGCATGGAGAGATTTCGCGAGGGAACCAGTGGACGAGGGGGCGTGGAGGCGAAACGCCAGGCGTTGCGCGCGATGCGGCCCATGCGGCCGGCGCGCGTCCAGATGGCTGGCGGGCAGCCGGTGCACGTGCATGCGGAGGGTGTGCGCGGGCACGTGACGGCGGCGGCGGGGCCCTGGCGCACGTCGGGGGATTGGTGGACTGCCGATCCCTGGGCGCGCGATGAGTGGGATGTGGCTCTGAGCGATGGCGCGCTTTATCGGATTTATAGCGAGCAGGGGCGATGGTTCGTGGAAGGCAGTTATGACTAAGCCCTACGTGGAACTCCATGCGCGCTCGGCATTCAGCTTTTTGCAGGGCGCCTCGGTGCCGGAGGACCTGGTGGTATCCTGCGCGGACCTGGGCATTCCGGCCATGGCGCTCGTCGACCGCGATGGCGTCTACGGCGCGCCGCGCTTTCACATGGCGGCGAAGAAGGCGGGGATCCGCGCGCATATCGGCTCCGAGATCACCTGCACGAACGGCCGGCGGTATCCGCTGCTGTGCGAGAACCGCGCGGGCTATCGCAACCTGTGCCGCCTGGTGACGCGCATGAAATTGCGCGCCAAGAAAGGCGAGGGCGCCGCTATGCCGGATGAAATCGCGGAATTCGCGCAGGGGCTGATTTGCATTACGCCGGACATCGACGAGACGCTGGCCGGCATCTTCGGCAGGCACAACCTGTATGCCGAATTGCAGAGGCACATGGACCGGCACGAGGAAGCCCGCAACCAGGCTGTGGTGGAGAAGGCGCGGCGACTGGGAATTCCGCTGGTGGCCACCAACGGCGTCTGCTACGCCAACCTGTCGCAGCGCGAAGTGCTGGACGCGCTGACCTGCGTGCGCGAAAAGGTCACGCTCAAAACCGCCGGCCGGCTATTGGCGCCGAATGCGGAGCGCTATGTCAAATCCGGCGCGGAGATGGCGCGGCTGTTCGCGGACCTGCCGGAAGCCATCGCAAATACGGGGGAGATTTCGTCGCGCCTGGAATTCACGCTGGCGGACCTGGGGTACGAGTTTCCGCGCTACCCCGTGCCGGAGGGCGAAACCATGGCCTCGTTTCTGTGCAAGCGCGCGGATGAAGGCGCGCGGATGCGCTACCGGCCGTATCACGAAAAGGCGCGGCAGCAGATCCGGCGCGAACTGGCGCTGATCGAGAAGCTGGAGCTGGCGGGCTATTTCCTGATCGTGTGGGATATCGTGAATTTCTGCCGCGATCGCGGCATCCTGGCGCAAGGGCGCGGCTCGGCGGCCAACAGCGCGGTATGTTATGCGCTGGGCATCACGGCGGTGGACCCGGTGGGCATGGACCTGCTGTTCGAGCGCTTCCTCTCCGAAGAGCGCGGCGAATGGCCGGATATCGACCTGGACCTGCCCAGCGGCGATCAGCGCGAGCGCGCCATCCAGTACGTCTACGAGCGCTACGGAAAGCTGGGTGCGGCCATGACGGCCAACGTGATCACCTATCGCGGACGCTCGGCGGCGCGCGAAGTGGGCAAAGCGCTGGGCTTCGAGCTGACCACGCTCGACCGGCTGTCGAGCCTGGTGCGGGCGTGGGAATGGAAAGACCCCGACGACACGCCTGAGCGGCATTTCCGCGACGCAGACCTGGATCTGTCGAATCCGCGCGTGCGCAAATTTCTGGAGCTGTACAGGGCCGTACAGGATCTGCCGCGGCATCTGGGCCAGCATTCGGGCGGCATGGTGATCTGCCAGGGACAACTGGATTCCGTGGTGCCACTGGAGCCCGCGACTATGCCGGGCCGCGTGGTCGTGCAGTGGGACAAGGAAGATTGCGCGGATATGGGGATCATCAAGGTGGACCTGCTGGGGCTGGGGATGCTGGCGGCCATCGAGGAGTGCATCGTGCACATCCGCGAATCGTACGGCGAGGAAGTGGACCTGGCGCACCTGCCGGCGGACGATCCGGCGGTGTATGGCGCACTGCAGAAGGCCGACACCATCGGCATGTTCCAGGTGGAGAGCCGCGCGCAGATGTCGTGCCTGCCGCGGCTGAAGCCGGCACGTTTCTACGACATCGTGGTGCAGGTGGCCATCATCCGGCCGGGGCCGATTGTGGGGAAGATGGTGCATCCTTATTTGAATCGGCGGCAGGGAAGGGAACGCCCCGACTGTCTGCATCCAGCGCTCGAGCCGGTGTTGCAGCGCACGCTGGGGGTCCCGCTGTTCCAGGAGCAGTTGCTGCGCATCGCCATGATCGCGGCGGGGTTCACGGGGGGCGAAGCGGAGGAACTGCGGCGGGCAATGGGGTTCAAGCGCTCCGAAAAGCGCATGAAGGAGATCGAAACCAAGTTGCGCGAAGGCATGTACCGGAACGGCATTCGCGGCGCGGCGCAGGATCAGATCGTACTGTCGATCACGGCATTCGCGCTGTACGGTTTTCCGGAATCGCACGCGGCCAGTTTCGCGCTGATCGCCTACGCCAGCGCCTATTTGAAGTGCCATTACCTGGCGGCGTTCACGGCGGCGCTGTTGAATAACCAGCCGATGGGTTTTTATCATCCATCGATTTTGATTAAGGACGCCCAGCGGCATGGGTTGCGGGTGCTGCCGGTGGATGTGACGAAATCGGAATGGTTATGTAGTATCGAGCGGGCGGGCGAATTGTGTTTGCGGCTGGGGTTCCGGTATGTGCGAGGGATGCGGCAGCCGGTGGCGGAGGCGATGGTGCGCGCGCGCGCGGCGCGGCAATTTAGCAGTGTGGACGACCTGGCGCGCCGCGTGCCGGAGCTGCGCAAAGACGAGATGAAGATGCTGGCGGAAGTGGGCGCGCTGAATCCGCTGCACGAGATTCACCGGCGGGATGCTTTGTGGATGGCGGAGCGCGCGGTGCGTCCGGTGGGTCCGTTATTGGGAGAGCTGGAATCAGTGGAGGGCGCCTCGCCGCTGGCGCGCATGACGGTGGAGGAGCGGCTGGTGGCCGATTTCCACGGTACGGGAGTGACCATCGGCCGGCATCCGATGGCTTACCGGCGGGACGAGATGCAGGCGATGGGAGTGACTCCGGCCGCGCGTCTGGCGCGTGTTCCGAATGGACGGCTGGTGAGGATTGCGGGATCGGTGATCGTGCGGCAGCGGCCCGGCACTGCCAAGGGATTTGTGTTCCTGAGCATGGAGGACGAGACCGGGGTGATGAACGCCATCATCACGCCGGCTACTTATGAGCGATACAAGCTGGTGGTGGTGGGCGAGCCGTTTTTAATGATCGATGGCGTGCTGCAGAATCAGGACGGAGTGATTTCGGTGAAAGTGGGGCGGGTGGAGGCGCTGCGCGCGGGGGCGGCGGCGGAGCCGCATAATTTTCATTGAAGCATTTCCAGCCGCCGATGAACGCCGATAAAACGAAAAATCACGCACGGCATGCACGCCCCATCGGCCAACATTGCAGTTGTCCGATTCCCGTATTATGTCCGTATGATCCGTGCGTGCCGGATTCGGATCCGCGAATCGCGTCGGAGGTATCCTCAAAGGCCAGCGTGGCATCACAGGCGATACCGCGCTTCGATTGGCGCGTTACTTCGGCACCTTCTGGCTGTAGCCGAAGACGCGCTTGGAAAACAGGTTGAGCACGAAGTTCTTTCACGGGTGGCCGCTTGAATCGCCTTTACGCGCCACTAAAGTGACATGGGATAATAGGCTCTCGCCGCCGCGAAATACCATGGACTCGCTCGAGCAACGACTGGCCGAGGTCCGGCTGCGCATCGCGAGAGCGGCCGGGCGGGTGCACCGCGATCCGGCGGAGATCACTTTGCTGGCCGTCACCAAGGTTTTCCCCGCCCAAGTCATACGCGACGCCTACGCGCTGGGTTTGCGCGAGTTCGGCGAGAATTACGTGCAGGAATTTGAAGGCAAGCTGCCCGCACTCGTCGATCTGGCGGGCGCCCGCTACCACCTGATCGGCCATCTGCAAACCAATAAGAGCCGGCGCGCGGCGGAGATCTTCGACGCCATCCAGACCGTGGATTCACCCAAGCTGGCGCGGCGGCTGGACGAAGCCGGCAAGGCGATGGATATCATGCTGGAAGTCAAGCTATCGCCCGAGCAGGCCAAGGCCGGGGCGGCGCCCGAGGAACTCCCCGATTTGATCGGGGCGGTGCGCGGCTGCGCGAATCTGCGACTGTTGGGCCTGATGACTATGCCGCCCTGGTCGGACGACCGGGAGCAGTCGCGCCCCTACTTCCGGCGGCTGCGCGAGCTGGCCGGCAAGCATGGACTGAATCAGCTTTCGATGGGCATGTCGCACGATCTGGAGGCAGCCATCGAAGAAGGCTCCACCATGGTGCGGGTGGGGACGGCGCTTTTCGGGAGGCGCAGGAAGCCGTGAAGGTGGCCTACTACGCGCCGCTGCCGCCCGCCCGCACGGGTGTGGCCGACTACGCCGCGGCCCTGCTGGCGGCCTTGCAACGGCATGGAAATGTGGCGCCCGGCGCGCGGCATGCAGACATCGCCCTTTATCACGTGGGCAACAATCAACTGCACCGCGAGATCTACGAGCAGGCGCTGGCGCAGCCTGGAGTGGTGGTGCTGCATGATGCCGTGTTGCATCACTTTCTGCTGGGCGCGCTGGACCAGGCCGGCTACGTCGAAGAGTTCGTTTACAACTACGGCGAATGGCATCGCGCGCTGGCGCAGGAGTTGTGGCGCGGGCGGGGCAGTTCAGGTTTCGACCGGCGCTATTTCGATTACCCGATGCTGAAGCGCATTGCGGAGCGGTCGCGGGCGCTGATCGTGCACAATCCGGCGGCGGCGCGCATGGTAAGGCAGCATGCGCCCGGCACGGCGGTGGTGGAGATTCCGCATCTGTTCGCGCCGCCCGAACCGCCGGCCGGATGGGAAGTGATCCGGTTGCGGCAGAGTCTGGGCGTTCCCACCAGAGGGTTTCTATTCGGCATATTCGGTTACCTGCGCGAATCCAAACGGCTGTTCGTAGTGCTGCGCGCGTTCGCGCGTTTGCGGCGGAGCCGGCCGGATGTGTGGCTGCTGATCGCCGGGGCGTTCGCCTCTCGAGACCTGGCGCGGGCGGTGGGTCCGCTGCTGACGGCGCCGGGAGTGGTGCGCCTGCCGTATCTGGGCGAACGCGATTTCTGGCGCGCGGCGCTGGCTGTGGATGCCTGCATCAACCTGCGGTATCCGGCCGCCGGGGAAACATCCGGCATCGGCATCCGGCTGATGGGCTGCGGAAAGCCGGTCCTGCTGTCCGATGGGGAAGAGAACGCGCGCTATCCGGAGGCCGCATGCGTGCGCATTCCGGCGGGCGTGGCGGAAGAGGACTCGCTGCTGCAGCACATGTTTCTGCTAACATCGGTGAGAGAATGCGCGGGTGAAATCGGACTACGCGCGTCCGAGCACATCGTCGAGCATCACCAGGCCGTTCGTATTGCGGAACAGTATTGGGATACTTTGTGCGCCTATCGCCATTAGTTTGGTTGCCGTGCGCGGCGGCGTTGACCGCGGCGCCGGAACAAATCAACAAGAGCTTGGATACGCCGGTGGCCATGCGGGACGGGGTGCGTCTCTCGGCAAACATCTTCCGGCCGGAGGCGCCGGGGCGCTATCCGACGATCCTGGTGCGCACGCCCTACAACAAGGGACGCGATATTGCTCCGCACTATGCCGCATTCGTGGAACACGGTTACGTGGTAGTGGTGCAGGATGTGCGCGGGCGTTATGCGTCAGAGGGCGTGTTCCGGCCTCTGGAGCAGGAGCCGGCGGATGGCGACGATACGCTGAACTGGATCGCGCGGCAATCCTGGTCGGACGGCAAGGTGGGGATGCTGGGCGGCTCGTACCTGGGGATCGTGCAGTGGAAGGTGGCGGCGCTGAACAATCCGCACCTGAAGGCCATGTTTCCGGTGGTGTCCGGCTGCGACGATTATCGCGACCGGTTCTATTCGCCGGGCGGCGGCATGAAGCTCGGTCAGCGGCTGCTGTGGATGTCGGAGAACATGCGCGCGCCGCGTTTCCATCCGGACTTCAACAAATTCGTGCTGCACCTGCCGCTGCGCACGTCGGACGTGGCGGCGACCGGGCAGGTATCCGAAATGTTCCAGCAGGCCGTGGCGCATCCGGATTACGACTCGTTCTGGAAATCGATCAGCGTCCGCCAGCAGTTGGACAAGATCCGCGTGCCGGTGTTCTCGGTCGGCGGATGGTTCGATAATTTCGTGGAGAGCGACCTGGATGCGTACCAGGCGCTGCGCAAGAACTCCGGCGTCGATCATATTCTGATCGGGCCGTGGCCGCACAGCATGTCGGAGAAGCTGGAGGGCGTGGATTTCGGGCCGGACGCCATGGCGCCGATGCGCGACCTGCAGATGCAGTGGTTCGACCAGTTTCTGAAGAGCAAGGATACGCCACTGCTTTCGCAAGCGCCGGTGCGCGTTTTTGTGATGGGGGTGAACCGCTGGCGCGATGCGCGGGAATGGCCTCCGCCGGCCCATCCGGAGCGGTTTTATCTGGCGAGCCGGGGTCACGCGAATACTCTTGCGGGCGATGGCTGGCTGGATACGAACGCGCCGCCCGGCCCGGCCGGGAAAGACCGGTTTGTATTCGATCCGCGGGATCCGGCGCCTACCGTGGGCGGCGCGGTGTGCTGCAATCCGAAAGTATTTCCGTGGGGCCCGCGCGACCAGCGCGCCGTGGAGCAGCGCCGCGACGTGTTGGTGTACACCACGGCGGTGCTGCGCAAGGATGTGGAGGTCATCGGTCCGGTGCGGGTGGTGTTGTACACGGCTACTTCCGCGCGCGACACGGACTTCACCGCGAAGCTGGTGGATGTGTTTCCGGATGGCCGCGCGCAAAGTCTGACCGACGGCATGCTGCGGCTGCGTTACAGGAAATCGCTGGAGAAGCCGGAACTGGCGCGCCCGGGCGAGATCTGCAAGCTGACCATCGATGCCGGGGTTACGGGCAACGTATTCCTGAGGGGCCATCGCATCCGGATGGAGATTTCGAGCAGCAATTTTCCGCGCTTCGACAGGAATCCGAATACCGGGCAAGCGATCGCGGACGCCACGGAACTACGCACGGCGTCGCAGACGATTTACCACGACGCGCGGCGGCCGTCATACGTTTTGTTGCCGGTAGTGGAGGAAGCGCAAGATTGACTTGAGAGCGCCGGACGCGGTATTTTGCAGTTACAGGTGCAGGCGGCGCGGTAGCCAAGTGGTAAGGCCAGGGTCTGCAAAACCCTTATGCGTCGGTTCAATTCCGACCCGCGCCTCCAGTATTCAACACATAGCCGCTAATTGCGGCCTGCGCCCGGGGTCTTACGAGCCGAGGCAGACTTGGTGGCCTTCATCTTAGCCTTTGCTTTGGTTTGCGAGGCAATCCGATCCGCGCTGCTCTCTTCGCGGGCACGTGCTTCAATCCGGGCCTGCCTGTCGGCCGCAGCCTGTTTGGCCTTTTCGAACCGAATGGCTTCGGCCACACCTGCCCGATCATCGTCCCTCTGCGCCAGCGCTAAAGACGGAAGAATGGCCAGAGCGCCCGCCAAACCCATTGTCAGTGCCAACTTCATGGGTGTATCCTCCCTCCGTGCGAAGCAGCATGTTTTCTGCCACTAACCCAGATAGATGAAAGCAAAGAACGAGCTAGCGGCATGGAGATTCAGAATGCAAATAATACACACACTTCATGCGTCAGGTTCAGGACATAGAATCAATTTAGATTGCGTGCTCGAACGTACACCGGCACGTTGCTGATCCCCGTGCGAAACGGGGCACACCTGCCACGATCAGCAGCGTGTCGGACCGGAACGCTTCGCTATTGGTGCGCATCGGCGACCGCCCGGATCGAGCGGTGGCTGCAAATCCGAAGGTTGGCGCCGGTTTAGAGAACGGCGGTTAAGCTCACGCGCCTATTGCATTACAGGTACGCAGAGGCCACAATGGAAACCATACCTGCGCAACGGACCGGAGCGAATCGAATGCACGACGACCAATCAGCAGACACGCTTTCACGCCGCGCGGCGCTCTTGCTGGCGGCGGCGCCACCCTTACTGGGTCAAAAGGGGGAGACGCCGGCCGGACGGCCGGTCATTCATTTTGAAATCGGCTGCCGCGACCGCGCGAAAACCGGAGATTTCTATGTGAAGCTGTTCGGCTGGCAAATCACACCCGCCGGCCCCGCGTCGAATATTCAAACCGGTCCGCAGGGCATCCCGGGCCACATTACTTCGCTCGGCCACGAGCCCGAGCATTACACCATGTTCTACGTGGACGTCGAGGACGTGCAGGCAGCGCTCGACAAGGCCGTCGAATTGGGGGGCAAGAAGCTTGTCGGGCCGATCGCGATTCCGGCGGGCACGTTTGCATGGTTCGCGGATCCCGATGGAAACACGATCGGGCTGTTGAAGCCGAAGAGGACGTAGCGGGCGTTCAGTGGTTTACTTGGCAGGGGCCGAGTATAGATCTGCGACCCGAAAGCTGCGGTAAGCGATCAAGCCCTCCACCTCCTGGGCGTAAACGACCTTGCCGTCGGCGGACGTCTCGACCGCGCGGCTATAAGGCGATGCCGGATTGATAAATCCGGCTTCAAAGGTGTAGCCCCCGTTGTTTAAAGACTGCGCCGAGCCCACCGCTATCGAATATACTCCCAGGTCGGCATTGTGCAGCAGGCTAGCGGTGCGCGCTTTCTCATCGAGTTTCCACACCTGACCCCGGTTGTGCGCGGCCGGGTCCTTTTTCTTTCGGGCGTGTCCGTCATCCAGCACCGAAATCAGGTTCGATCCAACCGGCTCGAATCCGGCATCATGCTGGAAGGAGAACCAGGGGTTTGGATCGCTGGCCTTCGCGGCAAAGTCGCCGCCTTCGCCGAGCCGCCAGAGAATGCCGCCGGTGCCCTTTCCGTCACGCCAGTCGACCTTCAGTACCCAGTCCTGTTCGGGCATGGAGACCAGAAAATCGCCGTCGGCAGGGATGTAATTCAGAGAATTACTATGCAGCCAGCCATTCGCCTGGCTGGCAAGGAATACCGGAGGACAGCCGCCGCCGCCGGGACCTTCCTTGCATTTGGAATCCTCGAGCGACGCGCGTTTGAGATCGAGGTGATCGAACGTGTTCCAAAGGGAGGCGACCTGAAAGTCCTCATCAAGGTCGATTACCAGATCACCCAGGATATCTACCGGTTCTTTGGAGCCCTGGGTGCCGGCCGGAAACATGCGCTCGAGTCCCGCGATGACCAGCGTGTGGCCGTTCGGCAGGCGAATGGCTTCATGATGAAACCCCGACACACACTCCTTTGACGATTTTCTACAGTCGGAGTGGATGCCGCGGCTTTCGAGTTGTTCGGCAACCCTGGTGATGTTCGTCTCACGCAATGTGTTGCCGGCCAGATCCATTTCGCGCACGATCTGGAGCCGCCGCATATCGTTCCCGGAATTTACCCCTTCCCCGAGGACCAGAAAGACGCCGCCCGGAAGCACACGCGTCAGGAACTGCGGAGAACTCAAGTACCAGATCACGCTGCCATCCATGCTGGTGGCGAAGGGCCGCTTGGGGCCGCCGACGCTCGCGACACTAAAAATGAGCACGGACTCCGCGGTGCTGGAGGCGGCGCCGCGAGGTACAGCGATGGACACCGGAGGAAAGTCGCCGTCGAGCATGCTTGTATGAAAGGCCATCCAGGGCCCCGTGACCGCGTCACGTCCGCCGGCAACCTCCGCCCGCAGGCGGTAGTCGGAGTCGGCACGCATGCCCGCGACGTAAACGTTGTTGCTGCGGAAACTGTGGCAGGCTTGAAAAGGCGTATAGGCTAAGGCCGTCGTGCCCACACGCTGAAACGCCACGCGAAATTTGCCGTCCTCGGCGCAGGGCGGAGCGCTGAATAAAGCGATCAGCGCGTTCGCCGTGGGAGTGATTACCGGCGACGAGTCTTTGATACGCGAGGCGGTGCGAAAAGGCCGCTCATCATCGGCCGTTTCTTTGGTTTCATTGCTCCGCACGGTGACGTGAACCACCGCATCGTGCTCATAAAGCGCGGGCCGCCAGACGAAATCGCGCTGCTGACTGAAGTCGCGGATCACGTGTAAAGGGCCGCCACCGGCGCGGACGCTGTAGCGATACACCAGCATGCCCTTGGCTGGATTGTCGACGTGGACGGCCAGTCCGATGGGCGTCCCCACGGGTTGGGGGGATGGCAGGTTCGTCAGCAGGCGAACGGTCATGGGCGTCCCCGCGTTCAGCGATATGGCTGCCAGGAACAGAACAGGGACCAGCGATGTCGTCATGGAAAATCAGTATGTCATACTTCCGCGGCAGCGGAAGAGGGGCCTCGGGCGGTCCAGACAGCTTGCCGGCTACAGGGCCGGCGGGTTGTACAGACTCGGCATTTGCCAGGCGCGATAGGAGTAGCTGGCGGCTTGCACGTTCAATATCTGCTTGCCTAACACGCCCGTCGTAGGGGTAAACTCGATCGCCTGGGTTTGGGGGACTCCGGTCTGAAAGAAATAGTTATTATTCGACAGCAGTCCCGCGCCTCCCAGTGCGGTGGAGGCGGTGCCCAACGGTTGCAGAAAGGTGGGGGTCACGGTCATGGCGGTCTCATCCACTTCCAAAGCCATGCCGCGGCTGTAACAGTTGGTCGATCCCAGTCCCAGCGGCGGCGGCGAGCAGCGCGTGTTGCCGTTGTCGAAGATGGTCAACAGAGGGAGATTACTAAAAACATTGGCGCCGTTGTTGGCATAAGTGACATCATGCTGGTGCGAAAACCATGGCCAGGAATCGCTGCTGACATTGTTGAAAGTGAAAGCGGAGGGTGACAGGGAGGTGCCATCACCCGGCCCCATGTACCACTTGATACAGTTGGCGGGCGGGACGCAGCTTCCGGCGCCATTGTTGTAGTTGACCCGGATGACCTGGTCCTGGTTGCGCATGGAAATCAGGAAATCGCCGCTGTCCGGGTTGCTTGGTGAAGCCACGTAGTCGATGGTGTTGGCATGCGTCCAGTCATTGGCGAGGGTGCCGAGAAACAACTTTCCAGGGCAATCCGACCCCGAGGCCGAGCAGGTCTCACCCATGGGCGCGGTGCGGTTGATGTTGAGTTGCTCAAAGGCGTCGTAATACCAGACCACCTGCCAGTTGGTATCCAGCACGATCGCCATTTCGCTAAGAATGTCGACCGGATTGGTGCCGCTGGCGCCCTGAGTTCCCGCGGGAAAAAGCTTCTCCAGGTGCGCTAGAAACGCGGTATAGCCATTGGGCAGACGAATCGCGTCGTGATGAAAGTCGTCCAGGCAACTGTCCCCGACCTTGGCAGGCTGAACGATCTTGCCGCAGGGTGTCGCATCGGTTGCGCCCATAGCCACCAGTTGGTGCGTGATGACGCCCGTGTTGGTTTCGCGCACGATATTGCCCGCGAAATCGATCTCCCGCAGCATTTGTTGGGCGCTATTCGAAGAGTCCCACGAAGTGCCGTTCTGAATCGTCAACATGGTTCCGCCGGCGGTCGGCCGGGTGAGCAGCGTTGATGCGTTGGGGTTGGCGTAATACCAAACGATGTGGCCGGCCAA
>Ga0070731_10001690_pt1 | contig 22271 bp, 19 predicted proteins | sample Coa_R1_2_FD_66448 | JGI IMG/M metagenome (GOLD analysis project Ga0070731, IMG submission 66448) | Surface soil microbial communities from Centralia Pennsylvania, which are recovering from an underground coalmine fire - Coalmine... | ecosystem: Environmental > Terrestrial > Soil > Unclassified ... | reverse complement strand
GGGGCTCGGGGCGGCAGGTCGCCCCTCAGCCGGAAGCTCGTAGGTGAATTCGGGCGCACGGCTCATCGATTCGCGCGCGACGCGGGGACCGATCGACGCGGCAGCCTCGGCGCTCGCGCGCGCGATCAGAAACTGCACGATCTCCCAGATCTCGTTGTCGGATAGTTGCGGCGAGAACGACGGCATCGGGGAATTCGGGATGCCATGCGCGATCCACCAGAACAGATTGCCCGGCGGATGGTGAAGCGCGTGCTCGGCGAGGTTCACGGGCTTGGTCGCGAGCGATGCGGCGGCCGGACCGTCGCCATGCCCTTGCGCGCCATGGCAGCTCGCGCAATCGCGTGCATAACGGTCGGCGCCGCGCGCGACGACATCGACCGTGTACGGTTGCGCAGGGCTCGCGTACGTCGTCGGATACGCCTGCAGGGCGAAGAGCGACGTCGACGCCGCGGCGGACGCGAGCAACACCGCGCATCCGACGAGCCACGTCCGGGGAGCGTTTCGGCGCACGCCGGAAATGATAAGCGCGAACGCGACAAGCGCAACCGCGCCGGCAGCGGCGAGCATGGCGATCGAGGCGGTCGTCAACTCTGAAGCCGTGAAGTCGAGCGTGAAGTTGAACGGCCAGACCGGCGATTGATGTGCCCCCGGCACCATCGTTCCCAGCGCGCCAACGATCGCAACGATGGCGATTCCGCAGACGATTTCGATGGTCGCGTTGCGCGCCAGCGCGTGCGTCGCGCGCGGCTGATCGCTCGCAAGCGCGGGTGTCAGTCGCAGCCGATTGGTCGCCGCGATCGCGATCATCAGCGCGAAGAGTGCGAGCTTGACGACGAGAAGCCGACCGTAATCGGTGCCGAACAGCGCGGCAAACGAACCGACGAGCAACAGCGAGTTCGCGATGCCGCTTGCGATCAGCGTGACAACGCAAACGATGCCGAGCACCGAGAAGCGTCGCGCCAGTCGCCATGGCTCGTGCGCATGCGATTCCATGAGGCAGAAGACAAGCGGCGGCAACGCGCCGAGCCATGCGCCTGCGGCGAGCAGATGCAGGGCGTCGAAGACAACGTGCACCGCCTGCGCGATGCGCACATCGCCACCCGAAGCCGCCGCCGCGTGGCCCGCGCCGGCGAGCGCCGCAAGATAAAGCGCCGCGACGACCAGCGTGGTGACGCTTCGCCACCGCACGGCTTGCTCGGTCTTCGCGCGACAAATCCATACGAGCGACACCGTCGTGATCGCGAACAGCGCCAGGCGCAACAGCGCGACATGCCCGAACTCGGTGTCGAGAGCAACGATGCGAAGCGGCGCCAGGATCGCGGGGCCGATCGCGATCCCCGACATGTTCGATGCTTCGACGACAAGCCACGCGAGGCCGGACAAGCCGCTCGCGACGAGCGCGCACGTCGTGTAAATGCGAACGTGGCGATCGAGAACGCGCGTTGCGCCGCTTCCATTCGTGCGAACCGCAAGCAGCGACGCGAATGCGAGCTCGCCGACGAGCAGCATCGTCGCGCCGAAATGCACGGCGCGCGCCGCGACGAACGCCGCATTCATCCGCGAGCTTTCGCGATCACGGCTTCACATCGAATGTGAAGTCGCCTTCGGTTACGTGCGTGTCGACGGAGACGACGCGCCAGACGACCTTGTAGGTTCCCGGAGATAGCGTCGACAGGGTCACGGTCAGAATCGCCGCGTCGGAGGGGTCGACGTGCGAATCACCGGCGTCGACCTCCTTCCCCGACGCATCGAGCACGCGCACGTGGGAGAACGCCGGCTCGAGCTGCTCCGTGAACCACAGGCGAACATCGTGCGGCGATGCGTGCACGGTGCTGCCGACCGCGGGAAGCGCGTGGTCCAGAAACGCGTGCGCCGCCGCCGGTTCCGCGAAGACGCAAGCAAGGGCGACGAGCACGAAGCGCAACGGATTCATCGGATGAGCGGCCGGCCGATCGTCTGCGGGAACAGGTCGTCCAGGAAGAAGTGAAGCTGAGCGAGCACGCCGACGCTGTTGCCGCTGCGACGATTGACCGGAATTACGGCTTCCATCGCCAATTGGATGTCCTGTCCCGCCCAGATGATCCCGGGGTTGATCGTTCCGGTGGTTCCGCTCGCGCCGCGATCGAGCGCGGTCGACATCGCGAATTCGACGACCGGAATCATCCGGTTGAACGGCGCCTTCAGCCCCACGTCCTTCACGAACGATTGCAGGTAAGGCAGGCTGTACTGAAGCGAGAATCCCCATTCGAGCGTGTGCGGATTGCGCTCGACGTCGACCTCGCCGTCGTCGCTGATCGTGCGCGTGCTCGCACGCGTCGGGATGCCGATGCCGAGCTGGCCGGTGATCGCGATCGGACGCAGGAATTTCGCGTCGGCGGGCAGATCGCCAAAGCCCTTGCCGAAGAACACGGCAGGTGTGATCGTGCTGAACGATTCCGCGCCGACGCGCCGCGCACCCGTTCCGCCGATGTCCCAGTCGACGCCCGCGGAAGCGATCGCCTCGCGGGCGTCGTCCTCGTAGAACTTGTACTTGAATCCGGCTTCGAGATTGTCGAAGCCGTTCACCGTGTCGCCGCTGTCGGGCCGGATGTGCTTGTACGTCGCGCCGAGCTCGATGCCGAAGTTCTCGGTGATGCGCTTCGCGACGTCGATCGAGAAGTCGGTCTCGCGGGACGCAGGCTCGTCGCCGCTTCCAGGCATCTTTTGATAGGAGATCGTCGGCAGCGACAGCTCGTCGGCGACGAAGGGATCGTCGGTAGCAAGCGTCGCCGGAAAGAATCGTTTGCCCGCGAATCCGTGGGCGCCCGCGAACGACGGCATCCCGATGCAAAGGGCGACGCTCGTCGCGCCGATGAACGACATCGATTTCCCATTCGTGTTTCCTCCAAAGGCGATCGAATGCGCCGGCACGCTGCGGCGGCGTCCCAAACGGGACTCGCGTGCGGGCCGGCGAACGAAAGGCGCTTCTAGGCGAGCGCCTTTGGAGGTGCGCGAACGGGCGGGAGGTAAGCCGGGGCTTGTGCGTGATGGCTCGCAACGACGGCGGGCGGCGAGTCGACCGCGACGATGATCGGCGCGACGATCGCGACGGCGATTCCCGTCGGCATGCATCGCGACAGGTGCTTCAGGACCTGGCACTCGGGACAATTGTGATCGTCCGGATGCAGCGGGCTGCCAGGGATCGATGAAGCATCGAGATGTGCATGCGACCCGTCACGCGCATGATGATGCGCATCGACGCGGAAATGGGCGTCGAAATCGTGGACGACGTAGGGGAGCGGACCGAGCGACGGCCACGCGAGCGCGACGAGGGCCAACCATGCGATCAGATTGCGGGCACGGCGCGCGTGCCGCCCGATGCCGAGCATTCGAAGCGTCGATACGATCGCGTTGGTCAAGCGCGGCCTTCGTCTTTGTCGCGGCTGCCGCATTTTAAGGCTTGCCAGAAGCCGCCGTGGGCCTCGCCACCCTTGCGACGGCCCGCCCTGTCTTTTCCGGGATCTTTGCGATAAGCGTCGTGGCGTCCCTCTTGTCGAACTGGATGTGAACGCGGTAGGCGCCCTGCGCGCCCCATCCACGATATTCCCAGACCTCGACCGAGGGATCGCCGGGCATGACGTCTTCTTCGTCGAGTTCGGTGTCGCGCCACGGCTTGCCAAACATCGCCTCGACTTCCGCCTTGGTGGTGTGTCCCGGGACGATCTTCGCGAGCGTCTGGTCGGTGTAATCGCGAACTTGCCGCGATTGCGAGGACCCTGGCGTCGTACTGCTTTGCAGCTTGGCGTTGTCTGCGGCGACAGCCGGTAGCGCAGCATTCACAAATGCAGCGACAGCGAGCAGCGCCGTGGGAAGCATGGGCCTCCGCATCCTTGCGACCATGCGGTTCGAACGAGTGCCAGTTGTAGCTGAGCGGACGAAGCCCGAACAACCGCGAGCGGCTGTTCGGGCTTCTTCAAATGACAGCGACCCTTGGCAGGTTTCTTCGGCCTCAGTCGCTTTGGGCGTCTTTCGGGCGTTCGTTGAATACTTTCGCCGCATCGCCTGTCGGCAGCAGGACGGTGATGCCCGTTCCCGCGCGATCCTGACCGTAGATGTAGCCGCGGTCATCGACTTCGATCACGTTCATGTATGCGACATTGCGGCAGAGACTCGGGTCGCCCGGAACGCCGCACGACGCCCTCGTGTTCTCGTTCGGTGCCTGGATGTAATACGCGACCATCCGGGGGTTGAGAGGATCGCGGATGTCAAAGCACCGCATTCCCGCGTTGAACCATGTGACGCACGCGAGCTTGCCGTAATAGGGCGCATAGATGTGCCAGGCGAAATAGTGCGAGCCGAAGCGGCCCCCTTTCTGGCAGAAATTGCCGGGGAACTGCGGGACGTTGAGGGTCGAAATCGGCCACGGCGTCTGCTCGTTGGTGATGTCGACGAGCGTCGTGTTGTGCATGTACTGGTCGCTCGTGCCGCAGCTCGGCGGTCCTCCGGCTTCGCTCGTGTTGATCGCTATATCCCAGCTCTGCGGTCCCAGGGTTTGGGAGAGCGGGGTGATCGGGAAATTCGCCTGCATCTGCGGGATCGGCATGTTGAAGATCGGCGTGCTGTTGTGCGAACCGATGTAGGGCGGTTGCGCGATATAGCCGATCTGCGGATAGAGCAAGTCCGTCTGCGAAGGGCCGAGGTTCTCCGTCGGTGTATCGGCGCAATGCCCGCTCGCGCCCGGATCCGAGGCGCACCCCGTCAACAACTTCGTGCGATCGAGTATCTGAATGACCCCGTCGGCACCCACGCCGTACGAGCAGATCACGATGCTTCTCACGACACCGCCTGCGCCGATTACGCCGGTCGAGGTGGAATAGCATTGGTGCACGCTCGCCGGTGGATTGGCAACGCCTTCGTAGCAGTTTTGCCCCGGGCTGTTGGTGCAGGTCTGCTGCATCGCCACATCCGCGCTCGGCTGTCCGCCGGGCAATCCATATTGACGGATGAACGACGGGCTCGACGGATTGCTCAGGTCATAGAGGTAGAGGTGCTGCTTCTGCTGCCAGCCGTCGGTCTTGCTGCCGGCGACGAGGTACGCCATTCCGGTATCGCATTCCCACCAGCTCCGATGGTATTGCGAGAGCCCGCCGACGATCGTCTTGAGGAGGGCCGGCGCTGACGGGTTCGTGACGTCCCAGATCTCGTACCTGCCGTCTCCTATATTCGTCGCGCCACGATGCATGAGCAGGTAGTAGGCGCCGGGCGTCGCGTGCGGCAACGTGTTGCCGCTGCACACGAACACGTGCGGTGCACCGCCTGAGGCCATGCCAGGGATCTGCGCCAGGAACTTCGGGTTATTGATGTTCGTGACGTCATAGACCTGGACACCGCAATTCTCGACCACGTGGGTGACCGGATTGAGTGCGGTTCCCGATTGCGAGCCGGCGTACAGGATCTCGCGACTGCCTTGGTGCTCGACCCACATCTGATCGCCGTCCTGGCATCCGAGCTGATCCATGGACGAGACGACCTTCATGTTCCAGCTAGCTTCCTTATCGAAATTCTTCGGCGGGTCCGGCGGATTCAGCGGCGGAAGCCCGAAGGCCCCCGATTGGCCCATATTGTTGGCGATCGGGGGGACCAGCGCGTGATCCGGCAGATAGGGCGATTCGGCTAACGCCGTGTTCGCCACTCCGAAGAGGACCGCCGCGAGCACGAAACCAACGAGAGGCAATGCGGTATCGCGGTGACTTCGGAGCGCATTAAAGAACCTTTCCATGACCCGTATTGCATTACTTGTCCCGACAGCGTGAGCAATTTCCCGACGACACCGTGCGTTCATTCGTTTCGCCTTCATCGCTTCCTCCTGCTCTGCCTGCCTGTTGGCCGCGCCGGGTCAATTATTGAGGTACGGTCGAGTCCCAAGCGCATGAATCGGGCGCGCCGCTTTGGCGACGTCCGGAAAATCGATCGATGCAACCTTGGTGTTGTGTGCGGCTCCGAGAAGGTCGCGCACGGTACGATTCTCGACACGGCCGGTGAACAAGCCATGACGAAAAGTAATCCGTGGTTCGGTGGCCTTGCCTGGCTCCGCCGACGCATTGGCAGTTCGGACCGGTGCGGGCTTCCGCGTTGCGCCCCACGGCAACTGCCACGCGTGCCGGTGAGTGAACGGCACAGGCGTGAACGCTGCATCCAGAATCAAAGCGCCAGCAAACTTCGCTCTGATTCTCATTGCCACCGATTCAGCCGGTCACTCTTCGCGTTGTCAAAATGATGAAAGCGGTGACCACGGTTGTTAAGGTGCGGCGCGCGCGTGGGACTTCATTTACGATCCTCCGACACGGAGATTCTCCGTTTCGTGATAGTTGCAGCAGGAATTTGACAGCGGCGTATTGCGAGGCGCGAAGAACTTCAGTCGAGCGCGCGGAACTGCCGGGGCGTAAGGCCCGTGATCCGGTGGAAGAGCACCGAGAAATGGCTGTGGCTCGAGCAGCCGACGCAATCGGCGATCTCGGTGATCGGTAAGTCGGAATCGCGCAGGAGCGCTTTTCCGAGCTCGACGCGTCGCTCGAGGACGAACCGATGCGGCGCCACGCCGGTGGCGCTGCGAAACGCGTGCGCGAAGTGACCCGGGCTCAATGCGACCGCATCGGCGATCGCCGCGAGCGAGAGCTCGCTTCGCAGGTTGTCGTCTATGAATTCGATCGCGCGCCGAAGCTTTCGCGGTGAAAGCCCCGAGATCGGCCACGACGGCCGGACCGTACCCGTCGTATATTCGCGAAGCAGATGGATCGCGAGCTCGTAGACGAGGCCGTCCACGTGCAGGCGGCTGTCGGCGCCCTCGAGCTCGATCGACGCGAGGAGGTTGCGCGCGAAGCCTTCGATCGCCGCATCGCGCCCCCCGAAGCGTCCATGGATCTCGAAGCGCTCGGGATCGAGCGCGCACTCGTCGCCGGCAACCGAATTGACGTATGACGGCGACAATCGAAGCAGAACGACGACACTTTGACCGGTCTGGCGCCATCGCGTCGGCGACCCGACCGGCGTGACGCTCACGTCGCCCGCGCGCACCGTCCGCGAGCGCGTTCGCCCGGCGCGCGTCTGATGCAGGTTGACGCTGCCCGAAAGTTGCACGGCGATGACGTGATCGGGCGGCTGCACGACGACGTCGAGGTCGTCGAACGCGTAGAGCTCGAGCGTCAATCCATTCCAGCCGCGCGTGCGGCTCGACAGCAACGGATCGGCGATCTCGCCTTCGAGCACACGCGTTGCCGGGCGCGACCGCGCCCGGCAACGCTGGAACGGCGATGCGGGTTCGCTCGCGCGAACGTCGAGGCTCTCCGATGCGCGCACGGGGGCCTTCAGAACATGTGCTGGCCGCCGTTGATCGCGATATTGGCGCCGGTCAGGAATGCGGCCTCGTCGCTCGCGAGATACGCGACGAGCCCCGCGACCTCTTCGGGCTTGCCGAGACGACCCATCGGGATCTGCGGAATGATCTTCGTGTCGAGCACATCCTTCGGGATCGCCATCACCATCTTCGTGCCGATGTACCCGGGCGAGATCGTGTTGACGGTGACGCCCTTGCGCGCCACTTCGAGCGCAAGCGCCTTGGTAAATCCATGCATGCCGGCCTTGGCAGCCGAGTAGTTCGTCTGCCCGAACGCGCCTTTCTGCCCGTTCACCGACGAGATGTTGACGATGCGGCCCCAGCCACGCTCGGTCATGCCGTCGCACACCTGCTTCGTCATGTTGAAGCACGAACCGAGGTTGGTCGACATCACCGCGTCCCAGTTCGCCTTGTCCATCTTGCGAAACGTCATGTCGCGGGTGATGCCGGCGTTGTTGACGAGGACGTCGACGGGTCCCAGATCGCGGACGATCTGCGCGATGCAGTCCGCCGCGGACTCGAAGCTCGACACATCGCACGGGTAGGCGCGAAAGTCGTAGCCATGGCTCTTCATCTGTTCGAGCCATTCGGCCGATTTGGTGTTGGTCGGCGAATGTGTCGTGACAACGCGATTGCCGAGCGCGGCGAGCTTGATGCAGATCGCTTCGCCGAGACCTCCCATGCCGCCGGTGACAAGCGCGATGCGCTGAGTTGCCATGATGCCTCCTCATGTCGCTCGAATGGACGGGCGACGCGTGCGTTCGGTGATGGCACGCGCATCGTTGCGCTGCGCGCGCCGGGTTGTGCGTGGATGTTAGCCCAAACCGGAACCCCCGCGTTTCTGCTGCACTGCGTCATGCGACGAACGACGCGTTTTCCGAATGGCGGAATCGCGGTCGGCGGACGTCAGGTCGCGCGTTCGCGAACGTAATTGCCGGGCGCCGGCGCGAGCGGCGGATGCTTCGCGTCGCCCGTTCCTGGGGGCTTCGCCCGCCTGCCGCCCTCGTATCGCGCGAGCCAGCGATACCAGTGCGGCCACCAGCTTCCCGCATGGCTTTGCGCGTTTGCCAGCCATTCATCGGCGGCGGGCGTCCGCGTTTCGTTCGTCCAGTAATTGCGCTTGCGCGCTTCCGGTGGATTGACTACGCCCGCGATGTGTCCGGATGCGCCAAGCACGAACGTCGTATCGCCGCCGACGAGATCGAGCGTGCGATAGGCCGAATGCCACGGCACGATGTGATCGTCGCGGGATGCGTAGACGTATGTCGGCGAGGCGATGCGCGAGAGATCGATTGGCTCCCCGAGCATCGTGAGCGCGTCCGGGTCGCGCAGACGGTTATCGAGATACAGATTGCGGATGTAGTACGCATACATGGGACCCGGCAGGTTGGCCGAGTCGCCGTTCCAGTAAAGAAGGTCGAACGCGGGCGGCGTGCGCCCCTTGAGGTAGCTTTCGACGACGTAGTTCCAGACGAGCTCGTTCGGCCGCAGGCTCGCGAACGCGCCGGCCAGCTCGCTGCCATGCACGCGTTGTCCAGCCTCGAGTTGCGCCTCCCGCGTCGCCAGCATCTCGCGCGTGACATAGACTCCGATGTCGCCCGGATCGGCGAAATCGAGCATCGTGGTGAGGAACGTCACGCTCGCGGCGCTATCGTCGTTGCGTGCGGCGAGCACGCCGAGCGCGCAGGCCAGAAGCGTTCCGCCGACGCAAAAGCCCAGTACATTCAGCGTTCGCGAGCGCGCGATCGCCTTCGCGGCGCGGATCGCGGCGAGCACGCCCTGCTCGAGATAATCGTCCCAGGTCAGGCGTCCGAGCTCGGCAGGGACATTGCGCCACGAGATCATGAACACGGTGTGGCCCTGCGCGATCGCGTGGCGAACGAAGGAGTTCTCCGGGCGAAGGTCGAGGATGTAGTACTTGTTGATGCACGGGGGCACCATCAGCAGCGGACGCTTCGCGACGCGCGCAGTCGTAGCGTCGTACTGGATCATCTCGATCAAGTTGTTCCGGTAGACGACGCTGCCCGGCGTGATCGCCAGATTGCGGCCGACCTCGAACGCCGATTCGTCGCTCATCGTGATGCGACCCTTCGCTACGTCGGCTACGAAATGCGTGAAGCCTTCGACGAGGCTTCCGCCTTCGGTCTCGACCGCGCGCTGCAGCACATCGGGATTGGTTGCGGGGAAATTCGTCGGCGCGATCGCATCGACGAATTGCCGCACCGAGAATTCGAGCGCGCGCTTCTCGGCGGGCGGCAGGTTCGCGAGCGCGGCGAGCGACGTCAGGTATTCGGCGAAAAGACGATACGAAGCGGCGAGCAACGCGAAATACGGCTGGTCCTTCCAGGCGCGCGACGCGAAGCGTCGATCGCTGCCCTGTTGCGATTGCGCGTCAGCCTCGGGCGCCTTCCACAACGCTTGCACGCGAGGCGCGAACGACGCGTGAAGCGCCGCGAGCGCGTGATCGTCGAACGGCGATGATGCCGATGATTCGCTGCCCGCGGTTTCGGCCGAGGGCAATAGCGACGTGCCGACGCTGGTCCACCATGCGGTCGACGCCTGCAATGCCTTTTGCCATTGCGTAATGAGCGCGAGCCGACCATCGGTGGCGGGATTCGCGGCGTTTTCTGATGCCGACTCGCGGGCGGAAGACGCGTTCATCGTCGGTCAACCTGGCTCGAGCAGAACGTGCGCGACCGCGATGATCGCGATGCCGAGCGCGATCCACAGCATCTGCTTCGCGGTCTCGATGGGCTCGGCGCGCCGATGCAGACTCGGGATCAGGTCGGCGACGGCCACGTAGAGCAGGCTCGCCGCCGCGAGCGCGAGCACCGTCGGCAAGACCTGCTGCATGTCGGCAAGCGCGCGATAGGCGGCGAGCGCGCCGGCGAGCGTCGCCACGCCGGTGGCCACGTTGTACGCGAACGCCTTGCCGCGCGCGAAGCCCGAATGCAGCAGCACCGCGAAATCGCCGACCTGTTGCGGTACGGCATGCGCAACGATCGCGAGCGTCGTCGCGACGCCGAGCCCCGAGTCGGCGAGAAACGCGGCGGCGATCACTACGCCGTCGCAGAAGCTGTGCACGCTGTTGCCGATCAGGATCATGAGCCCCGGGCGTCCGACGGCAACGGCCTGATCGACGTGCAGCGCGTGCTCGTGCTCGGTCTCCTCGCGCGCATCGGAATGCGTCGCGTGACCGTGCGCGTGCCGCCACAGCACCAGCTTTTCGAGCAGGAAGAATGCGAGGAGTCCCGCCAGCACCGTGAGCATCACGCCGGACGCGCTCCCGCTTTCCAGCGCATGCGGCAGAAGCTCCAGAAATACGGCGCCGAGCAACGCTCCGACGGCGAACGACACGAAGCCCGGTATCCAGCCCGCGTCGAGATTGAGCGTCACGGCCGCTGCGATCGTCGACAGCATGCCGCCCGCAAGCGCTGCGACGACGATCTGAAGCAGCGTCACGATGCTGGCGCTCGCCAGATGAACGCCGCCATCCGTCCGCTTTGCCGATCGCGTCGATACGACAAGAAGCGCGCGGGATCGGTGAACGTGCACATGCCGCCGCCGTGAATCGAGCGAACGCCGACCCGTGCGAGGCGCATCCGCGCGAGCGCCTCGAGATCGGCGAGCCATTTGCCCGGCGACTTGGCCGCGAACGCCTGGCGCGCCTCGTCATCGCCTCGCGTGAACGCGTCGTACACATCGACGCCGATCTCGAACGCGGTCGCACCGATCGCGGGACCGAGCCATGTCACGACGTCGGCAGGCTTCGTCGCCATCGCGTCGAGCGTGCGCTCGAGAACGCCGGCGGCCATGCCGCGCCACCCCGCATGCGCGACGGCGACGACGGATCCGTTACGCGCTGCAAAGAGGACGGGCATGCAGTCGGCGATCCGCACCGCGAGCACGACATTCGGATCGCGCGTCACGGCTGCGTCGGCGCGCTGCGGATGCGAGGTTGGGCCCGAAATCGATGCGACGTTGGCGCCGTGCACCTGGGTGAGCCAGGCCGGCTGGGACGGCATGAACGCTTCGACGCGCCGGGGACTGTCGCCGCCGTTACGCGTCGTCACGAAAGCTTGCACCAATGGCGGGGTCGGCCATTGCGGGACGATCCAGTCGTATCCGGCGCCGGCGATACGCTGTTCGAGCGATGAAGCAACACGTGCGTCCATGATCATCGCGCGACGGTTCATCGCGCGTCGCTGCGTGACGAGCGAAGCGCCTGCACGAGACTGGCGAAATCGGGCGGAGGCGACGACTCCCACGACATCGATTCGTTCGTGCGCGGATGCGGAAGCGACAGCCGCGTCGCATGCAGCGCCTGGCGTGCGAACGGCGGCAGCGCGACAAGCGACTTGCCCCCGTAAGCCGGATCGCCGACGAGCGGATGGCCGATCGCCGCGAGATGCACGCGGATCTGGTGCGTGCGCCCGGTCTCGAGCGTCACGCGCAACAGCGTCGCAATCCCGAAGTGCTCGACGATCGCGACATGCGTGCGCGCGGGCTTGCCTCTCGTGACGACAGCCATCGTCGTGCGTTTCGTCGGATGCCGGCCGATCGGCGCATCGATGATCGTCGCTCGCCGGAGGTCGCCGCGGGCGAGCGCCAGGTACTCGCGCGCGATGCGTCGCGCGGCGAGCTTTCGGACGAGATCGGTCTGCGCCTCGATCGTTCTCGCGACGACCATGAGCCCGCTCGTGTCCTTGTCGAGCCGATGCACGATGCCGGCACGGGGAACCGCCCCAAGCGCTGCGTCGTGATGCAATAGCGCGTTCAGCAGCGTGCCTTCGCGATTGCCGCTCCCCGGTTGGACGACGAGTCCCGCGGGCTTGTCGACGACGAAAATCGAGTCGTCCTCGAACACGATCGAAAGGGCGATGTCCTGCGGCGCATCGACGAGCGACGGTTCCGCGGGCGGCGGCGCGACGTCGACGTGCTCGCCTCCCGCGACACGATGTGCGGCATCCCAGGTTTCGTCGTTGACGGTCACGCGCCCGGCGTCGATCCACGCGCGAAGGCGCGTGCGCGAGTGCGACGGAAAAAGCCGGGCGAGCGCCTGGTCGAGACGCATTCCCGCGAGCTCCGCCGGGATCGAGCGTGCATGCGCGGACGCGCTTTCGCGACCGTCGCGCGCGTCGCCGACGACGCGCCGTCGGCTATAATCCGCGGGACTCACGAAGGATGCCGAAGACGATGTCGCAATGGCCGAACGGGTGGCGCTGGCTTTCGGTGGCGCTGGTGGCGGTGACGATCGCGGGATGCGGACTGCTTCCCGACGTCAAGGACGAAACCGCCGGGTGGAACGCCGAGCAACTCTACAAAAACGCCCACGAGGCAATGCTGGACGGCAATTATACGCGGGCGGTCAAGCTGTTCGACACGCTCGAGGCCCGCTATCCCTACGGCCGCTACGCGCAGCAGGCGATCCTCGAAGGCGCGTTCGCGAATTGGCGCAACAGCGAGCAGGCGGCGGCGACCGCGGCGTGCGATCGCTTCATTCGCACCTATCCGAACCATCCGAACGTCGACTACGCGTACTACCTGAAGGGCCTTGTCTATTTCCGCGAGGACCAGGGCCTGTTCGGTTACGTCTACGAGCTCGATCCCTCCGAACGCGATCCGAAGCAGATGCGCGAATCGTATGCGGCATTCAAGGAGCTGGTCGAAAAATTTCCGCAGAGCCGCTATGCCGACGATGCGCGCGTTCGCATGCTGTACCTGACGAACGCCCTCGGCATGTACGAGGTGCATGTCGCGCAGTACTACTACAATCGCGGCGCGTACGTAGCGGCGGCGAACCGCGCGCAGGCGGCATTGGTCGACCATCCGCGCACGCCGTCGAACGAGATCGCGCTGAACGTCATGGTCGACAGCTATAGCAAGCTCGGCCTCCCGCAACTCGCGGACGACGCCCATGGCATTCTCGAGCGGACGTTTCCGAAGAGCGCTTACCTGAACGGAAACGCCGAACCGCCGTGGTGGAAGTTCTGGGCGACCGGAAACGGCGAAAAGCCGTGGTGGCAGATCTGGTAAGTCGGAGGTTGTTGCTAACCTAAGCCGGTGTCGGAATCGCGCTGAAAAAAGCGACGACGTCGCCCAACTCCCGCGTGCGCTTCATCGGCGGCAGACTCTGCCAGATTCGCTTGCCGTAAGCCTTGTCGACGATCCGCGGATCGCAAAGCATAAGCACGCCGCGATCGGTTTCGGTTCGAATGAGGCGTCCCGCGCCCTGCTTGAGGCTGATCACGGCCTGCGGCAGTTGCCACTGCATGAACGCGTTTCCGCCGTCGGCAGCGAGCTTCGAAAGGCGCGCCGCGAGCAGCGGATCGTCGGGCGGCGCGAACGGCAGCTTGTCGATGACGACGACCGAGAGCGCATCGCCCGGCACGTCGACGCCTTCCCAGAAGCTCGCGCTGCCGAGCAATATCGCGTTGCCGAGCGCGCGAAAGCGCAGGAGCAGCTCGCTCTTCGAGCCGTCCCCCTGCACGAGCATCGGAAAGTCGAGCCCATCGCGCGCCATCAGTAACGTGAGCCGCTCGCGCGCGGTCGACAGCGCGCGAAGCGTCGTGAACAGCAGGAACGCACGGCCGTTGCTCGCCTTCAGTACCGGCAACGCGGCATCGACGACGGCATTCGTATGCTCGACGCTGTTCGGCGGTGGAAGCCCGCGCGGCACGTAGAGGAGTCCCTGCGTCGAATAGTCGAACGGGCTTTCCCAGCAGCCAGTCTCCGCGCCCGCCAGCCCGAGCTGCGTGCTGTAGTGCGAGAAGTCGCGACCGACGGCAAGCGTCGCCGACGTGAGGATCCACGCGCGTCCGGTGTCGTCGACCTGACGGCGGAACACGTCGGCAACCGACAGCGGCGACGCGTGCAATTGAAAACCCTGAACGCCGATATCGATCCACCGGATCCACGGCTCGGCCTCGGTTCCGTCTTCGGCGAAACCGGCCTTCCATCGCGCGAGACTGTCGGCAGCCGCTTCGGCGCGGCGCGCGACCATGTCGACGTCCTCGCTGCGCTCGGCGACGAGATGCATCTCCTGCGCGAGACGATCGAGACCGCTTGCGAGCGCATCGAGCGCTTCGCGAAAGTCGCTTCGAGCGGCGATCGCCTGTTGCGCGAGCTTTCCCGGCTCTCCAGCGGCGAGGCGCAGCTTGCGTATCAGCGGCACGATGGCCGCGCCGGCGTCAGGCAGATCGGGAATGTCGCGCAACTCGCTTCGCGCGATCGCTTCGGCATCGCGCGCGAGCTCGGCGAGCTGGCTCGACGTCGTTTGCTCGCCGAAGAACAGCGTCGCCGTGTCGGGAAGCTGGTGAGCTTCGTCGAGGATCACCGTGTTGCACGCGGGAAGCAATTCGGCAAGCCCTTCGTCGCGAAGCGTGATGTCGGCGAAGAACAGGTGATGATTGACGACGACGACGTCGGCGTCGAGCGCGTCCTTGCGCGCCTTCATCACGAAGCATTCACGGTGGAACGGGCAGTTGCTGCCGAGGCAGTTGTCGCGCGTGGACGTGACCATCGGCCAGATCGACGCGTGCTCGGGAACGTCGGCGAGCTCCGCGCGATCGCCGCGCTCGCTCGCGCGGGCGAACGCGACGATCTTCGGCAGGTAACGCCCATCCTCTCGCGAGGGCAGCCGGTCCTCGCGTGCCGTGCGCTCCAGATGATGATGGCAGACGTAGTTCGCGCGGCCCTTGAGCAGCGCGACCGTGATCGGCACGGCAAGCGCGTCGCGAACGAGCGGCAGGTCGCGCTCGAAAAGCTGGTCCTGCAGCGTCTTCGTCCCGGTCGAGACGATCACCTTCCCGCCGTAGAGCAGCGCGGGAACGAGATACGCAAATGTCTTTCCAGTACCGGTGCCGGCTTCGGCGATCAGCGGCGTGCGCTCTCGGATCGCGCGGGCAACCGCCTGCGCCATCGCGAGCTGCTGCGGGCGGAAGCGAAATCCCGGCAGCGCGCGGGAAAGCGTGCCTCGTTCGCCAAGGATCGCGGCGAGCTCGGTGTCCGACGTGTCCGCGGACACATCGTCGTGAAGCGGCGCGTTCAGTGCTGTTGCGCCGTGGCCGTCTTGGCGGGCGCCGGCGGCTTGGCCGGCTTCGAGGATTTCGACGGCTTCGTGGTTTTGGCAGGCTTCGTCTTCTTCGCCGCCTTCTTCTCCGCGACCTTCGTCTCGGCTTCGCTCACGCTCGTGCGAATCGCGCCGATGCGCGTCTTGAAATCCTCGTACGGCTTGTCGACGCGCGCCATGTAATCGAGCTTGGATTCGCCTGTTCGCCACGAAAGCGTGCTCATCGCCGAAAGCCAGCTTTCCTGCAGCGCGTGCAGATCGTTGAGGAGCTCCTTTGACTTGCCGGCCGCTTTCAAGGCGGCCTTGTACGGGTGCTCGATGTTGTGCTTCTGCTTGTCGAGGCAGGATTCGCTCTTCGCGCCGTTGGTGCCCTTGGTCGAATCCTCGTAGCCGTATTCGATGATCTCGATGAACTTGACGTTGCGGCACATCGTGTAGAGGTGCTGCACGGCGTCGAAGTAGCAGTCGAGTGCGGGCTTGCCGTCGGCGTGAGGGCAGACGTAGTTGTACGCGGGACCGGGGTTGCCGCCGATGGTTTCGGCCGTTGCGGGACGCGGCGCGAGTGACGCGAGCAGCGCGAGGAGAATGGAGACGAAGGCGTTCGGCATGTTGTCGCGGCGGAAAATGCGATGCCGAATGCTACCCGTCGGTCGCGCCGCGCTCAACCGGACGAATGGATGACGCGTTCAAGTTCACCGTTTGAGCGATGGCCGCGAGCAATCGCGCCGCGCGCGCTCCGAGTCCGTAGACGCCGGCCTGCGGGGGCCCCGGCGCGCGAGTCGGTCGGCAAATACGCGCTTTCTCGGGCGCGCCACCCGCGACGGCCGTCACTCCCAGTCCGCGCGACTTGGCCCGTTGCTCGCGGCCATCGCGGGGTCGGTGGTGTGCAAGCTTGACGACACGCATTGCCTGTTGCCCGAACGACGCTCCTAAATCGTGCACCCTCCCGACACCTCGATCACCGCACCGTTGATGTACGACGCTTCGTCGGACGCTAGCCAGGCGTACGTATTCGCGATCTCTTCGGGCTTGCCGAGACGGCCGAGCGGCACCTTCTCCTCGATCATCTTGATCACCTTGTCGGGGATCGACGAGAGGATCGACGTCTCGATGAAACCCGGGCAGATCGCGTTCGCGCGAATGCCCTTGCGGCCGAGTTCGCGCGCCCACGTCTTCACCATGCCAATCACGCCGAACTTCGTCGCGGCGTAATTCGTCTGGCCGAAATTGCCGTAGAGTCCGACGATCGACGACGCGTTCAGGATCACGCCCGAGTTCTGCTCCAGCATGATGTCGACGACCGCCTTCGTGCAGTGATAGACGCCTTTCAGGTTGACGTCGATCACGCGCTCGAACTGTTCGTCCGTCATCTTCTTGAACTGCGCGTCCTGCACGATGCCCGCGTTGTTGACGAGCGTATCGATGCGACCCCACTTCGCCATCACGCCGGCCACCATTCGCGCGATGCTTTCCTTGTCCGTCACGTCGACGTCGAAGCCCGCGGCTTCGCCGCCCGCTTCGCGTATCGCGTTCACCGTATCGACGACTGCTTCGGCGTTGATGTCGCATACGGCGACCTTCGCGCCCTCGGCGGCGAACTTGAGCGCCGTCGCGCGGCCTATGCCCTGGCCGGCGCCGGTGATGATCGAGACTTTGTCGGCCAAGCGCATGATTTATTGGTTCCTTCCAATGGGATGCGCGCCGCAAAGCCATCGCGGCAGTCAAACTTATCTAATTTAGCGGAAGATATTGCACCGCACAAGCCTCGCCGCGGCATTTTTTACCTGCAGGACAGCGTGTGTCGTTTTAACCGCGACCTTCTACTTTTTAAGCAAAAGCAATGCCTTAGCAGGCAGAGAGACGCGCAATTCAGAGCCGCGTGCCGGTTGTCTCATGCCCGAACGGCAGGTGAATTCGGCCGTCGATGACGCTCCGCGTCATTTTTCCGACAGCGTGTCGAGACGCGAAGATGCGGTTATGCGGCGGTCCAGTGATCGACGACGAGCTCGAGTCCCAGCAGATTTTCGTAGCGCGATATCTCTGGCCTGAACAGCGCATGCACGCGGGAGGGAAGCGTTGCGGGTGTGCGAAACGCGATCGCGGCGAAGCGTTCGCCGTCGCGCGCCAACGCAAGCTTGGCATGGCCGTCGCCCACCGATCGCTGATCGGTGACATCGAAGACGTCGTCGAATGCGGGCGCCGGAAATCCCTGGCCCCATGCGCGCTCGCGCAAGCGCGATGCGAGATCGAACGTGAGTTCTCCGCGGCCGAGTGCGCCGTCGCTTTCGTGCGTACGCAATAGCGCGGCGTCGTTCAGCGTCTCGCGCGCGACGGTCTCGAACGCTTCGGTGAAGCGCGGCAGCGCCTCGGGCGCAAGCGAAAGTCCCGCCGCGTACGCATGGCCGCCGAAGCGCGTGATCGTACCGGGCGTGCGCTTCGACACGAGATCGAGCGCATCGCGCAGATGGAATCCCGCGATCGATCGACCGGATCCCTTGAGCTCGTGATCGCCCGCTTGCGCGAATACGACGGCGGGACGGTGATATCGCTCCTTGAGCCTCGATGCAACAATGCCGATCACGCCTTGATGCCAGCTCGCGCGATAGGCGCAGATCGTGTACGACGCGGCATCGACGGGCGGGAGCACGCTCTCGACATCGGCGAGCGCTTCGTCGTGCATCGATGCCTCGATCTCGCGCCGTTCGCGATTGAGACGATCGAGCTCGCGTGCGAGCGGCAGCGCTGCGGCTTCGGATTCCGCGAGAAGACAGCGGATGCCGAGCGACATGTCGGCAAGACGTCCCGCCGCATTGAGTCGCGGTCCGGCGACGAAGCCGAGGTCGCTCGCGGTGGCGCGCGAAATGTCGCGGCCGGCTACCGAGAAGAGCGCAGCGACGCCGGGCTGTGCGCGTCGCGCGCGAATGCGCGCGAGTCCCTGCTCGACGAGAACGCGATTGACGTGGTCGAGCCGAACGACGTCGGCAACCGTGCCAAGCGCGACCAGGTCGAGGAGCGACGCGAGATTCGGTATGCCGTTGCCGCCGAAGCCAGTCGATTCGCGCAGTCGCGCGCGGAGCGCGCACAGCACGTAGAACATCACGCCGACGCCCGCGACGTGCTTCGACGGGAACGCGCAGCCATGCTGGTTCGGATTGACGATGATCGCGGGCTGGGGGAGCTCGGCGCCTGGCAGATGATGATCGGTGACGAGCACGTCGATGCCGGCATTCGCCGCCGCGCGGACGCCGTCGACGCTCGCGATGCCGTTGTCGACGGTGACGAGCAAATGCGGCGCGCGCGCTTTCGCCACGGCGACGATCTCCGGTGTGAGCCCATAGCCGAACTCGAACCGATTGGGGACGAGGAAATCGACGTTCGCGCCCATCGCGCGAAGTCCGCGCACGCCCACGGCGCACGCGGTGGCGCCATCGGCATCGTAATCGGCGACTATCAGGATGCGTTCATCGCGCGCGATGGCGCGCGCCAATCGCTCCGCAGCCACGTCGATGTTCGCGAACCGGGCGAAATCGGGCAGGCGCGCAAGCGAGCAATCGAGCTCCGCGGCATCGACGACGCCGCGCGCGGCGTAGATGCGTGCGAGAACGGGCGACACGCCCAACGCGATCAGCGCGCGGTGTGCATCGGGAACGACACGCCGGACGATCATCGGTGACCCGCCGTCGGAATGCGCAGGGGTGACGGTCGAAGTTGCATGAGGCGCTGCCAAAGCGTCGGCGGTTTCGCTTTCAACACCACGACGCCTTTCGCGCCGTTCGCGACGATCGTCACCGAATCCAGCTTGCGCGCCACAAGATGCTCGAGCGCAGGTGCGAACGCGCGCGCGTCGATGTCCGAATCTTTTCCGGAGACCACCATGACCGGCGTACCTTTGTAATGCTGCGCCTGCGCTACGATGTCGCCGAGATCGCGATTCGCGTCCTCGGCGGCAGGCGCGGCTGTTCCTGCCCTCGCTGTGCCTGATGCGCTTTTCCCATGCAGAGCGATGCCGCGCACGACGTCGCCAGGCATTGTCGGCGGTGCCGCGACCGTTAGTCGAGGCAACAGTGCGACGTCCGCGAGTCGCCCTCCGCCCCAAAACCATACAGCGGTGACGGCCTGCTCGCCGCGCGATTCGCGCGCGATATTGACAGGATGGTCGAAGAGCAGCATCTCGATTTCGTTTTGCCATCGCCTCCACAACGCGCTGTCGGCGCCGGTCGGAAGATTCGCGAGGCGCTCGGCATCACGCGCGGCATCGGGTGGCGTCGTCGCGATTTGCGCCGGCTCGCGGCGTCGTGCGAACCATGCGTTCGGGCGCACCGCTTCGAAGCGTAGATCGTCGTCGCGGAAATGCGCATCGAGCGTTTGGACGAACCGCACTGCGTCGGCTGCTGAAAGATCGTCGATCGCCTGCGCGCTGATGCCCCGGTCCCGGTCGGCGGCGAGATGCACCGGCTCGGCCAGAAGCACGTAGTCGTCGCCGGGGTCGACGCCTGCACCGAGCAGCGCAAGCGGTGCGACCGGTGAGCCCGGAGGCATGCCAATCGCATCGAAGATGGCCGCGACAATGCCGTTTCGCTCCACACGCGCGCTCGCGTGGCGGCAGAGCATCGCAAGCGCACGCATCGACGCGAGCTCGCGCTCGGGCCGCGTAAGCAACCCGGGAACGATCAGGACGAGTGCAATGGCCATGCGATAATGACCGCGATCCGCTCAACGCCGGCGAGCGTACCGCACCATCCCCCGGATGCGTCGCGCTGGCGTCGTCGCCGCCGCTCCCGATCGATCGTGTCGCCGTACGAACTCGCCGTCGGCCTGCGCTACACACGCGCCCGCAAGGGTTCCGGCAGGAACACGTTCATCTCGTTCATCGCATTGATCTCGATGGCCGGCATCGCGCTCGGCGTCGCGGCGCTGATCGTCGTGCTCTCGGTGATGAACGGCTTCCAGCAGGAGTTGCGCAATCGCATCCTGTCGGTCGCGTCGCACATCGAGATTCGCGGCTATCCCGATCTCCAGAACCCGACCAGGATCGCATCGATCGCCAGGCAGAATCGGCATGTCATCGGCGCGGCACCCTATGTCAACGGGCAGGCCATGCTCTCGTCGGGCGACGTGAATCGCGGCGCGCTTTTGCGCGGAATCATCCCGGCCGACGAGGCGAAGGTCGCCGACATCGGCAAGCATATGCGTCGTGGCAGCCTCGATACGTTGGCGCCCGGTGCGTTCAACATCGTGCTCGGCGCCGAGCTTGCGCGCGCGCTCGGTGTTTCGCTTGGCGACACGGTGGTCGTCATCACGCCGCAGGGCACGGTGACGCCGGCGGGTGCGCTGCCGCGGCTCAAGAGCTTTCACGTGAGCGGCATCTTCGAGGTAGGCATGTTCGAGTTCGACAGCGGACTCGCGCTCGTCAATCTCGACGACGCGGAGAAGCTCTATCGCCTCGACGATCCGACCGGCGTGCGGCTCAAGCTCGACGACATGTTCCTCGCACCCGCCGTCGCTGCCGATCTGGCGCCGCGCATGCCGGATGACGTCGAGGTTCGCGACTGGACGCGCAACCACGCCAATTTCTTTCGCGCGGTCGCGATCGAGAAGCGCGTGATGTTCATCATTCTCACGCTGATCGTGGCGGTCGCCGCGTTCAACATCGTATCGGCGCAGGTGATGGCCGTCACCGACAAGCGCGCCGACATCGCGATCCTGCGCACGCTCGGCGCCGCGCCGTCGTCGGTGATGGCGATCTTCATCATCCAGGGCGCGCTGATCGGCATCATCGGCACGCTGATCGGGGTCGTGGGCGGCGTCCTGCTCGCGCTCAACGTCGAGACGGTGGTGCCGGCCATCGAGCGAACGCTGCACATCCAGTTCCTGGACAAGAGCGTCTACTACATCAGCGAGCTGCCGTCCGACCTGCAGATCCCCGATGTCGTGACGATTGCCGTGATCGCACTCGTGCTCGCGCTCGTCGCGACGCTCTATCCGAGCTTTCGCGCCGCGCGCGTGAATCCGGCCGAGGCGCTGCGGTATGAATGACGACGCCGAGCGGATGCGAAGGCACGCAGGCTCCGCTCACCCGGGCCCTCTCCCCGCACGCGGGGAGAGGGAGCCGAGCGCGAGCGAGGCGCGCGAGGGACTTCCTCACGAAGTTCCCGTGGTGGCGTGCCGCGACCTGCGCAAGACCTATCGCAACGGGCCTCTCGACGTGCCGGTCCTGCTCGGCATCGATCTCGACGTCGCGCAGGGCGAGCGCGTGTCGATCGTCGGCGCTTCCGGTTCGGGCAAGAGCACGCTGCTGCATCTTCTCGGGGGCCTCGATGCGCCGAGCGGCGGCGAGGTGCGCATCGAAGGCGTGCCGCTGACCTCGCTGTCGGATACCGCCCGCGGCACGCTTCGCAACCGCGCGCTCGGATTCATCTACCAGTTCCATCATCTGCTGCCCGAATTCACCGCGCTCGAGAACGTCGCGATGCCGCTTCGCATTCGCCGCGTCAACGAGGGGCGGGCGCGGCGGGAGGCGGGCGACATGCTTGCGCGCGTCGGCCTCGAAAAGCGCGTTCGCCATTTGCCGGGGGAGCTTTCCGGCGGAGAACGGCAGCGCGTGGCGCTTGCGCGCGCGCTCGTCACGAAGCCGCGCTGCGTGCTCGCCGACGAGCCGACCGGCAACCTCGACCGGCGCAATGCCTGGGCCGTGTTCGACCTGATGCTCGAGCTCAATCGCGCGGTCGGCACCGCATTGATCATCGTCACGCACGACCGCGAGCTCGCCGAAAAGACCGACCGGACGCTGCATCTGATCGACGGGAAGCTGGCGTGAGAGTGCCGCGC
>Ga0070731_10001689_pt1 | contig 22274 bp, 22 predicted proteins | sample Coa_R1_2_FD_66448 | JGI IMG/M metagenome (GOLD analysis project Ga0070731, IMG submission 66448) | Surface soil microbial communities from Centralia Pennsylvania, which are recovering from an underground coalmine fire - Coalmine... | ecosystem: Environmental > Terrestrial > Soil > Unclassified ... | reverse complement strand
GTTGCGTCTCCTCCCTGGGCCGTCGCCGCGATGAGGTTTTGACCCCAGGGGGCGGATTATGCCGCGATCGATGCGAAGTTTTTCGCTTCCGTTCCTGGTGCTTCTGGCTCTGGCCGCCGGCGCCGTCGGCTCGCCTCAGCAAGTCACGTACGACGCTCCTCCCGTCAACTACAGCAAAGCCACCCCCACCGATCCGGTGGCCGATCTCAAGGTCAGGATGTCCAAAGCGGGAGCCACGCTGGCGTTCGAGGACGCTCAGGGATATCTGAAATCCGTCCTCAAGGAGCTCGACATCTCGGCCACCTCGCAGGCCCTCGTCTTTAGCAAGACCAGTTTCCAGCGGCAATGGATCAATCCGAAGTCCCCTCGGGCGATCTATTTCAATGACGAGGTGTACCTGGGATGGGTCCGGGGGGGAGAAGTGCTGGAAGTTGCCTCGCAGGATCCCCAATTGGGCACGGTGTTTTACACGCTCTCCCAGGACCCCGAGCGATCCATCCGCTTCCAACGACAGACGGACAACTGTCTCCAGTGCCACGACAGCACCGGACTAACCCTGGGCGTCCCCGGCGTTACGGTACGGTCCATCTTCTCGGCCCCCGACGGCCAGCCCCGCTTCAACCTGGGCGGATTTCGCACGACCTGGAAAAGCCCCTTCGAGGACCGCTGGGGCGGGTGGTACGTGACTGGGGAGCACGGCAGCCTCCGCCACATGGGAAATGTGTCCTTCCCCGACGATCCCAATCCGGACCTGAAGACCCTCCGAGATCGCGGCTCGAATCTCACCGATCTGGGAACGCGGATCGACACGACGCCCTATCTGACAGACACCAGCGACATCGTCGCGCTCATGGTGTTGGAGTATCAGACCTCCGTCCACAACCTGATCACCCGCGCCAATCACGAATCTCGCATTGCCCTCCTCCAGAACGACGAGATCAACCGGAGCCTGGGAGTGCCGCTCCGACCCTTGACGGAAGGAACCCGGAGGCGGATCGAATATGCCTGCGAGCCGCTCGTGGAGGCCCTTTTCTACTCGGAGGAGGCGGCACTGGGACAACCGATCAAAGGGAATTCGAGGTTTAGGGACGACTTCGAAAAGAGGGGACCTTTCGACCAGAAAGGCCGTTCGCTTCGGCAGTTTGATCTGACCAAGCGCATGTTCAAGTTCCCGCTCAGCTATCTCATCTATTCGAAAACCTTCGCGGGCCTTCCGCCGGAAGCGAGGGACTGGACCGCGAGGCGCCTGAAGGACATTCTCGACGGCCGAGACCCGAAATCCGAGTTCGCCCACCTGACTCCGGACCTGCGCCGGGACATCCTGGACATCGTCCGGCAGACCCATCCCGTGCTGGCCTCCGCCTGGAAATAGGCCGTTCGACGATTCACCAGGGGAATCGGCATCCTTTGCAGGCACCTTGCCGGGACCCTTTCCCGTTCCGAGCCTTGGTCTCCGCCCCTTCGAACGGCGAACGCTCGATTTTGCACCCAGGCTCGAATCGGCGCTCAGGAATGACGACCCCGTCTTCAGGACGGAGCCCAGCCGACGCCGACGCGGTCCACCGCGGCGGCGGCCTAAGGCGGCAGTATCTTGGCGGGGCCTGATGCACCAAAGGGGGTCCCTAGAACGGATGGCAGCCCCGGACGGGGGAGGCTCGGACTCTCGACCAGACCCCCCTTCTTGAGTTCGAGTCAGGATCGGGGGATCAGCGTCCCTTGGTGCCGACCGCCTTTCGCCCCGTCAATGGGGAAGACGAGGAGGCCGTCTTCGCCAGCCGGGTCACCAGGATGGGGACGTCCGCTTTCCGCAAGACCGCCTCCGTGATGCTCCCTTTCCTCAGGCGCGACACCCCGGTCCGGCCATGGGTTGCCATCGCAATCACGTCGATGCCCTGTTCATCGACAGTCTTGAGAATGCGTGCTGCAGGATCTCCTGCTCCCAGCAGGCGGAAGGTCTCAACCCCGCTCTTCTCGATCTCCTTCGCGAGGTCTCCGAGCTCCGATTCGGCTCGGGCCCGTTCCGAAGCTCCGATGGGCCGACGATCGGCTCCTTCCAGGATGCGAAGCAGCACGACTTGCGTGTCAAAGAGGCTGGCGAACTCGATAACCCCGGGCAGGGACTCCCGAGCGCGGCCGCTTCCGTCCACGGGCAGAAGCAACTTCCGGATGGGGCGCTGCTCGGGGCTGCCGGCGGGAATCAGATCGTAGGACCAGAACGGCCGCACCAGGAGTACCGGAACTGGGCTCTTTCGAATGAGACTTTCGGCGACGCTCCCGAACAGGAGCCGTTTTAGGCCTGTGGCTCCGTGGGTCGCCAAGGCGATCATCGTTCCGTGTTCGGACTCGACCACGTCGAGAATGATCCCGACCGGGGAGCCGATGCGCACCACGTGGCGGACCCGGACCCCCTCCTGCTGGAGGCGCTCCACTTTACCGAGAATGTATTCTCGGGCGGCGGCCAGGGCCTCCTCGGCCACGAGGATCCCATTTTCCACCACCGGCGGATCCACCGCCCGAACTAGGATGATTTCGGAGTCTTTCCGATACAGGACGCGACGTACCTGCGGAAGAATGGCTTCCGCCGTCATCGATCCGTCCAGCGGCACTACGATACGTTCGATCATGGTTGTTCTCCTTCTGCCCTATGTACGACAGCAAAAAGCCCGCCACCGTGCGAGAACGGCGGGTTCGAGCGATTTGGGAGCCGATGGTCCCGAAAAACCCGGGTCTCTGAGGACAATTCCCCGGCGACCCAGGCCCTCTCTCCGGAACGGAGACGGTCGAAGAGCCTCATTACGAAGGAATGGAAGCTGCGGCGGGAACCGGATCTAAACGTTCCTGAACGTTTCGAGTGCGGTTAGGAGCAGGACGGGTCACGTCGAGGAGGCGACGGAGACGGGACCTTGTCACCCTTGACGAGTGCCCGAAGCCCCGGCGTTGGCACGCGCCGCCTCCCGGGAGTCTCCCCACCCGGGCCAGGAGGACTTAGCCGGATCGGTCTTGCTTCAGCAATCCGAATTTCTCCATCCGATAGTGAATCTGGTCGCGGGTCATGCCCAGCAGTTCCCCGGCCTTCGTTTGGTTTCCATTGGTCCGGTCCAGGGCCTGCAAGACGATGTCCTTTTCCAACTCGTCGAACTTGAACCCCTTTGCCGGGATCGAGAAGAGCTTTTTGTCCTTCGCCGGCTCCGCCACCTGGATCCGACCCAGCATGAGATCTTCGGCGCCGATCACGGGTCCTGATCCCAGGAGGACGGCCCGCTCGATGACGTTCTTCAATTCGCGGACGTTGCCGGGCCATTCGTAGGACTCCAGCTTTCGGAGCGCCTCGCCGGAGATATCGGTGATCCCCTTGCGGAACTCGTCTGAGAATCGCTTCAGGAAATGATCCACCAGGAGGGGGATGTCCTCCCGGCGTTCGCGAAGCGGAAGCACGTCGATGGTGATGATATTCAGTCGGTAGTAGAGATCCTCTCGGAACTTCTTCTCCTCGATCAGCTTCTCGAGGGGACGGTTGGTCGCGGCGATGATCCGGACGTCCACCTTGATGTCCTGGGATCCGCCCACGCGCCGGAACGCGCGTTCCTCCAGAGCCCGAAGGAGTTTCGACTGGAGGGTCGCCGACATGTCGCCGATTTCGTCAAGAAAGACGGTCCCGTGGTGGGCCAGTTCGAAGAGTCCCTTTTTCTGCGCTTTGGCATCGGTGAAAGCCCCCTTCTCGTGGCCGAAGAGCTCGCTTTCGAGAAGGGTATCCTGGAGGGCCGTGCAGGTGATGTTCATGAAGGGCTTGTCCGCCCGGGCCGATTCGAAGTGGATCGCGCGGGCGATGACGTCCTTGCCGGTTCCGCTCTCTCCCCGGATCAGCACCGTCGAGGCCTGACTCTGCGAGACCTTTCGGATGAGAAGGCCGATCTCCTGGATCGGGCGGGACTGGCCGATCAGGTTGTGAATTCCGAAACGCGCCTTCTGTTCGGTGACGCGTTCACTGACGTCGCGGCGCAGCGAGGAGGCTTCGAGCGCCCTCTTCACGGTAATCGTCAAGTCGTCCATGTCGAAGGGCTTGGAGATGTAGTCGTAGGCGCCTACCCGCATCGCCTCGACCGCCGTATCGACCGTCGAATAGGCGGTGATGATGATGACCGGAAGAAGGGGCGCCCGCTCCAGAATCGTCCGGAGGATGGTAAGGCCGTCGGTATCCGGCAGTTTCATGTCCAGGAGGACGAGGTCCGGAAGCTCGGCGTCCAGCGCCGCCGCCGCCGAGCGGCCGTCTTCGGCCTCCCGCACCGAATGGCCCTCGCGGGTCATTCGTTCCTTGAGCGACCAGCGGATCAGCTTCTCGTCGTCGACCACCAGGATGTTCATCTTGGAATCTCCACGAAAAAGGAGGTCCTCTTGGAGGGAACGCTCTCACACCAGATCCGCCCGCCATGGGCGTCCACGATTTTCTTCACCAGAGGAAGTCCCAGACCCGTCCCCCGCGTCTTGGTGGTGAAAAACGGCTGCCAGATTTTTTCCACCGTCGCCGGCTCGATGCCGTTGCCCGAATCGTGCACTTCCACCCGGACTCTCTCCCCGGGGACCACGCGGGTCAGGACTTCCCCTCCCTTGGGCATCGCTTCGATGGCGTTCTGGAAGAGGTTGACCCAGACCTGGCGAAGCAACTGAGGGTCGGCTCGGACTTCCGCGGAGCACAGGGGGTCGAGTGTGAACCGAATGGATTTCGCCTCCGATTGGGGCGCCAGCATCTTCCAGGCAGTCGTCAGCGAATCGACCAAATCCACGTCCTGACGAACCGGGGTGATCGGACGGGCAAAGTTGAGCAGGTCCCGGACCGTCCGGTCAAGGCGGCGCACCTGGTCGAGAATCTCTCCCACGACCTCGCGTCGATTGTCGCCGTTGGGCATCCCTTCGGCAAGGACTTGAATGGCCCCGCTGATCCCGGCGAGGGGATTCTTGATCTCGTGGGCGACCGTCGCCGCCATTTCTCCGACGACGGCCAGTCCGTGGGTCCGCACCAGCTCCGCCTGCATCGCCTTCAGGTCGGTGACGTCCCGGACGATGCACGAACGTCCGATCGACCGGCCGTGCTTGTCCTTGAGGGGGGAGACGGAAATGTCGACGGTCCGGTTCTGCCCGCCCTTGGTCCCCAAGACGCACTCCAAGCTTCGGACGGATCCGCTTTGCCCGGACAGCTGATTGAGCCGCTTGGCCAGGGAGCCGGCCGGAACTCCATTCGGCAGCAGGTCATCGATCGGCCGGCCGAGGATCTCCTCGTTCCCGTATCCGAAGATCCCTCGTGCCCCTTCGTTCCAGGTCCGGATCCGATTCTGGGCGTCCACGACGATAATGGCGTCGAGCGAATTCTGGAGGATGTTCTCGAGAAACTCCGTTCTCTCGCGGAGGCCGTCCACCAGTCGGGCGCGTTCCACGGCGATGGCCATGTGCCCAACGATGTTCTTCAGGAACTCTTCGTGTTCCGAATGGTAAACCCCGGCACTGCGGCTCGAGAAGAACATGACGCCGACCGGCTTTCCCTCCATCAGGAGCGGCAAGGTCAGGCTGGCCCTCATGCCCTCCCGGACGATCAACCGAGTGGACTCGCTCGAAGGCTTCTTGACCAGGTAGTCCTGGAGATCATTGATGATCCTGATTCTGCCTTCGCGAAGCAGCGCTTCCAGGCTCGATCCGGCGATTTGCCCCGTATAACCTTTGCCCAGCACGACTTTGCCATCCGAGCGAGCCGCCAGGATGACCAGTCTTTGCCCTCCGGCGTCGGTCAGGGCGACGGCGATCCGGTTGTAGGGAACGAACTGGTGCAGGCGGTCGTAGATGAGCTCGAAGGTCTGCTCCAGGGAAGCGCCCAAGTTGATCTTTTGGGTGATGGCCTGCAGAAGGCCGATCTTCGCCTGCTCGGACAAAGCGGTCCCCGGGTCCCCGGGGGGAACGTGTTCCATCGACACGGGCCCAATTAAGCAAGAACCGTACCCGTCAAATCCCGCTCACTGGCCCGTATAAATCCCCTGATTCTGGTGGAAATTGCCGCGAGGGTGTGGAATTTTCCGCAATTCCGGACGCTCCCCTTTAGGACTGGAAGCCTGGCACTTGAATTGCATCACTCCAAGTCGAAGGCCCCTTGAGGACCGACCTCGATCGAGGAGCCGAGTGGCCCAAGTCCGCTGGAGGGCGACGCAGCGATGAAGCAACACGTCCTTGCGCCCCCTCCCCAGTCGTTCGCTTTCTCGTCCCGGGGCGGCGATGCCAAGTTCCCTCCGGGGGAACGGGCGGGGCTTCTCGGGGCGGAGAAAGCCAGGTCCCTTCACCGGATTCCCCGTCCCGGGATTCCCGAGCGAGGGGCGCTGTTCGACATATTGCTCGCCCCTTGGCAAGACTGCCAGGGGACGATTCGAATTCCCGAAACCTCCTTCCCCGGAGACCCGTCATGAACGCCCCCCTCTTCCACCGCGTTTTGGTCCCGTTGGACGGCTCTTCCACTGCCGAAGCCATCCTGCCCCAGCTGCGACCCTTCCTCACGCGGCACCAGTCCTCCCTGACGGTGCTGCAGTCCCTCCCTCTTCGTCACGAGAAGACGAAGGAGGAGGCGGAACACTATCTGCGGAGGATGGCCTTCCAACTGACGAATGACGGATTTCCGTCGAAGTATTCCCTCCGCCAGGGATCCGCGGTGGAAGCCATCCTGGGAGCCGCGGCGGACGAACAGGCCACGCTGATCGCTTTGTCCACCCACGGCCGCTCCGGAATCGACCGGTGGGTGCTGGGGAGCGTCGCCGAAGCCGTGCTCCACTCCAGTCCGGTGCCGGTTCTTCTGGTGAGATCCGTTCCTTCCTCTGGGCCACAGGGGATTCGACCGGCGCTGCCCCTTCGAAGCATCCTCCTCCCCCTCGACGGAAGCGTTCAGGCGCTGGCGGCCCTGGACCCGGTTCTCGCTCTGGCGCGGGGGATGGATGCGCGGGTCCGGCTCCTGCACGTCGACGAGCCCTGCCCGGCGCCTGGCCAATGGGAAAGCCCGGACGAATTCTCGAAGAAAGCCGACCGGATCCTACGGGAGGCCTGCATTCCCGCCTCGTTTGAGCTTCGGAGAGGCCACCCGGCCCAGGAGATCCTGAAGGCCGTGGTCGAGCACCACATCGGCCTGATCGCGATGACCACCCATGGTCGGTCCGGCCCTCCCCGCTGGCTGATGGGGAGCGTGACCGAGGAAGTCCTGCGCCATTCGACCGTTCCTCTCCTGGTCGTTCGCCGTCCTCGGAACGACAAGGATTCCGCAGCGGCCACGAAGAAAGCCTCCCTTCCGGTGGATATTCTCGCGTCGGCCGACGGGATGACGTGAATTCGCCCGGAACAGGGGGATGGCATGGTCCTTGCTCATGAAAGGTCATGACGATCACACTAGCGGCCTCCAAACGCCGAGCCGAAGTTCGGGAAGAAGAAACGACCCGGGTGTACCGGAAACTCACCCCGCCCGAGCCGTCCAAAGTCCTGCTCCTCCCCAATCCCCCAGTGCGGTACCAGGACATCTATCATTTGGCTCCCTCGCCCTGGCCGAGGGGGCAGTTCCAGATCGACCCCGAAGGATAAGGAGCCGCCCGTGAAATCAAGAAAGGGGTTCCGCCCCGCCGACCGCAAAGGTCTCCTGGTCGTCGACGATGACAAGCTGGTCCGGTGGGCCATTCGGGAGTCCCTTCGGGGCGAATACCGGGTTTGGGCCGCTGAAAGCGCTGAACACGCCCTGCAGATGCTGGCCCGACTCAAGCATCTGGATGGGCTCCTGGTGGATGTCCGGCTTCCCGGAGCCTGCGGGTACGAGCTGATCGAGAAGGTTCGCGCCTCCCGTCCCGAGCTGAAGGTATTCATCATGACGGGCTTCGACCACGAGTCCGCCCCGCGGCAGGCCTTCAGTGTTCGTGCGGATGGGTATCTGTCGAAACCCTTCGCCATGGAGATGCTCCATGCCATGCTGGCGAGCCACCTGATGAGCCCGGCGACGGCCACGCGGGCGAAATCCCCCATGGTCGGGTAAATTCCCGCGCCCTGCCCTCCTCCCGGCCCCAGCCCGGGGTGGCATCGGGTTTGCGCTAGGAAATTCATGCTGAGTCGGACGATACAGGGTTATGTCCGAGCCTTCGGTCGTCAGTACACCTACGACGTCCGGCGGAACTCCTACCTTTGGTTCGGATTTCTCTGGGGGATCCCGGTTCCCATCGTCTCTCTCTCCCTGGACTGCAGTCTCGGATCCCCAGGGCGGGGTCCGATCGGGGCGGTTCTGGAACATCCGGTCCATCTCTTCTTCTTGGTGCACCCCTTCCTGTTTGCCCTGATTTTCGGAGCGATGGGCACGGTGCGGCACAAATTGGAGGAGGAGAATTCCCGACTGATCGGATCGCTCACCGATCTGGCTACCACCGACCTTCTGACGGGCCTTCATAATCGCCGTTATGTCCTGGGCGAGCTTGCCAAGGCACTGCTGCGGTCCCGGCGCACCCGGCAGCCGTTCTCGCTGGTTCTGTTCGATTTGGACGGATTCAAACAGGTGAACGACACCCAGGGACATCTTGCCGGCGATCAGGTTCTGAAGCATGCGGCGACTGCCCTTCGAAGCATCTGCCGCGAAGGAGACGTCTTGGGACGCTATGGAGGCGACGAGTTTCTCCTGATTTCCTTCGGCGAACCGCCCCTTGAAGAGACGATCTCGACCCGGGCAGACCTGGCGATGCTCCGGACGGCGGGAGTCGGAACGAGTGCGGGCATCGCGAATTACCCTGTGGACGGAGAAACCGAGGAGGCCCTGATCAACTGTGCCGATCGGCACTTGGCAGGGACGAAAGCGAAGCGGTATGCGGCGAAAGGGACCGCCAGGCGGGGCGTCGAGACGCAAGAATCCGCCTCGAACTAGGAATTGACCGCATGATTGCCAGGATTCCCGTCCGCCATAGAGCCAATTCCATTGGCACTGGAATTGCGTCCGTTCAGGGCGTGGAGACGGACCTTCCGATCGGAGCGCCTGAAACCGCGGTGCTCGAAGCCCTGCAGGCGACGGAACCTACCCAAGCCTCGGCGGCCCTTTCGGCTCTGGCCGATCGGCTTCCTGGCCTGGGGGCCGATGTTCTGGATCTCACCGCCGCCTGGCAGGCCTTCGTCCGCCTTCTCGACCGAAGAGGGTACTTTGTCGACACCCCGGACGAGCTTGCGACGTCCTTGAAGGAGATCGAGGAAATCGGAGCCGGATTCGATCTGTACGATCTGGCCCAAAGCCTGGCCCGCTACGACTCGGTCCGTTCCAGGTGTCGACGGTTGGGCCGTTCCCACTGCCTTCCGGAGCTGAAGGGCTTTGCGCCCACTCGCACGCATTCCCATGGCCGAAAGGAGAAATAGGATGCCCGACTGCCAGCCCGCCGAGATCCTCTTCACCCTGCTGATCGGATCGTTCACCCTGGCCCTGACGTTCCTCGCCCTGCGCGAAGATTACCTTCGGTGGAAATGCCGCTAAGGTCGCGTACTTTTCCGGTGCGGACCGCGTCTCTTCCCCCGGGATCGACTGGCCGCCCAGTTGCTCCATTTCCATCATGAAGGCATTGAGCGCGGAAACGGTCTTGGCGCTGCACGGGTTGCACCTGATGCTCCGCACCCGGGGGCCGGTATCCTCGACCCAAATCAGCAGGTCCGGGACCTTTGCCTCGAGCCAGGTCCGAAGGGTCCTCGGGAAACTCCAGAGCGGGGGCCTCGTTCGCAGCGGCTCCGGACACGGCTTCGAGCTGGCCAAAGCCCCCGGAGAAATCAGCATCTTGGACGTGATCCGGGCGGTGGATGTTCCGGAGCCGCCCACGGCGCCCTGCGGGGGCGACTACGACGCCTGCGTTACCCGGGCAACCTGCGTCCTGGCGCCCCTCTGCAGGAAAACGGAGGAGGCCGTCCAGGAGTCGCTGCGGGCATTCACCCTGGCGGATCTGGACGACGTGTCGATCGACGTTCCCAATTGCCTCGATCCTAAGCTGCGCACCGGGGCTTCCTAGGGATGGATGCTCTCCGAACCCCGGACCTGGAGCACTACCTGGAATCCCGTTGGGGGACGCCGACTCGGATCCTCCGATCGATTCCCCTGGGAACGCCCGGCCCGGCCGACGCCAAAGGATTCGGATACGGAGTCCCCCTGCGGATCGATGTGGAGACCCAGGGAACCGTCCGGTCCGTCGTGCTCGAAACCATGAGCGCAAACTCCTTCGGCCATGAGCACTGGACGGACCGTGCTCAATCGCTCCTGTGGAGCCACTCGGCCTTCAACGCACTTCCTCGTCACGTGTCTTCGATCGATGTCGGCGTGGTCCAGAACTCCGGCAGCCTGATTTCCCTGGGCGATGCGGACGAGGGTTTCATCCTGACGGAGTTCGTGCAGGGGCAGCCCTACGCGAACGATCTCGCCCGGATCCGGGATGAGGGCGTTGGGGAGGACCTCGACTTCGCCAGGGCGGACGCTCTTTGCGATTATCTGCTGGAGATCCATCAGGTCCGGGGGACGGAACCTGGCCTTTATGTCCGGCGCGTCCGGGAGCTCCTCGGCCATGGCGAGTGCATCATGGGGATCCTGGATTCCTATCCGCAGGGGAGAGGATTCCTTTCCGCCGCCACCCTGGAGGAGATCGAACGGCGCGTCGTCGCCTGGCGCTGGACGCTGAAGCCGCGGACCCACCGGCTCCGCCAGGTTCACGGGGACTTCCATCCCTGGAACATCCTGTTCCGGAAGGAGACGGACTTCACGGTGCTGGACCGGTCCCGAGGCGAATGGGGGGATCCCGCGGACGACCTCACGTGTCTTACGCTCAATTACGCCTTCTTCTCTCTTCAGAAGCAGGGAGCGGTCACCGGAGACCTGGAACGGATGTTCCATCGCTTCTGGACCCGCTACCTCCAGGCGAGCGGAGACGAGGAACTTCTGGAAGTCGCCGCACCCTTCTTGACGTTCCGTGCCCTGGTGATGGCCAATCCCCTCTGGTACCCGCGTCTGGAGGAATCAATCCGGTCGGGACTCCTCCGGTTCTGCCTTCGGGTTCTGGAGGCGCCGCGATTCGATCCGGCACGGATTCGCTCCTACCTCGAGGTGGACGATGACTGAACCCTTCACGCTGTGGTTGACCGGCCTGCCGGCCTCCGGTAAATCCTCCATCACGAAGGTCCTGGTTCGTCTCCTTCACGACCGCGACGTGGATCCCGTGGTCCTCGAATCCGATACCTTCCGGAAGTACTTCACGCCCGACGCCACGCACTCGGAAGCGGATCGCGTGCTGTTCTACCGGGGAATGGTCGAGGTGGCCCGGCTGTTCACCGCGCACGGGGTGCCGGTGATCCTCGATGCGACGGGAAACCGGAGAAGCTACCGGGCCCCGGCGCGGGAGTACTTGGCCCCCTTTGCGGAAGTCCTGGTGGACTGTCCATTGGAAATCTGCGTGCAACGGGATCCCAAGGGAATCTACCAGAAGGGCCGCAGCGGAGCCGCAACCACGGTTCCCGGCTTGCAGGTGGAGTACGAGGCTCCTCTCCATCCGGAATTGCACCTCCGTTCGGATCGGCAGGATCCGGAATCGGCGGCCCGAACGGTTCTGGACTTCCTGATCTGCTCGAACTGGATCCCCTCGAAGAAGATGTACCGAGTGTAATCCACGACGATCGAGGCCGGAGAGCGGCTTCCAGCCGCCTTTTCCCAGGATCGGCCGAGGGAGGATTCCGAAGGACCTCCCTGGTCGCAGCCAGATCCTCCGCGATCCGGAATCCTAGGGTGACTGGGGAGAACCCCTGAGCGGGGCTTGGGATAGCCGCGATGTCCCGCTCAAGAGGCGACTTGGATGACGTTGATGGGATCGCGGAGATCCCAGGGATCGTACGCCTCGTTCGCGTGGCACAGGGCGTCCTCCCCGCACCGCAGGGAGTGGAACACGCGTTGATCCAGGGATTTTTCGATCCCATGCCGGAGGGCTATCGCCAGGCCCGGCAAGGGTTGTCCTGGGAGATGGGTCACCACGGCTTTGACGGTCGTCTGGATCAGGTCCCGAATGAGCCGGGGAGGAGGGACTTCGGCCCCCAGGAGGTAAACGTGCACGTGCTCCCCCGCATAGTGCTCGTGTGGGGGGAGCAAGTCCGTCCGACTCTGAGGAATGCTCGCCTCGCAGACGCGGGCGGCATTGCAATAGCGGAACGCTTTGACGTGCTTCCGGAACACGTCGCGTATCCCGCGATAGAGATCCCGGTAGAGAGCCTTGTCCAGGGAGGCTCGGACGAGGCCATCCGTCGCATGCCACGTGGCCTGCGCGATCTCTCGCGTGAGCCCTGGAAGGTTCTGGTCCAATAGTCGTATCTGATATCTCATAGCGATGTTAGCGCAACTGGCGTGCCGTAGGCCGGTCGCCTGGAAGGCGCGGGCATTCGAGGGAAATGACGCGCTCTGCGTGTGAAAAGTCAGGTTCCGAACCTCCGGCGTTCCCGCCCGCCGCTCCGCTCAGTGGTGGCACGAGTTGCAATTGTCGCCGTTGTCGGGGTGTTTGAGGGTCGCCGCGTGACAGGTCGTGCACACCATCTGGGGGGTGTGCCACGGAGGCTTGGGAGGGCTGGTCAGATGACCCGGCGTGTCCCGGTGGCACACCGCACAGCTCCCGCTCGTCTGGAGCGGCAAGTGGCAGTTTCTGCAATGTTGTTCCAGCGGGGCGTTCCAGCCCCCCCGATGGGACAGGGGGGCGGCAACCTGGTGGCAAGCGACGCAGGAATCGGTGGTATGGCAGGTCTGGCATCGCGACCGGTCGAGACCCGCCGCCAGACCATGGGTTCGGAGCCTCCAAAAGTCCGTGTGGTCCTGGGGGAGAACCGTGTGGTGGCACGTCACGCAGGTCTCGGGCTGGTGACAGAGCGAACAGTTATTGGCGGTCGCGACGCCGACCCCTTCCCGGGAACAGGGTCCGTGGTTTTTCGTCCACAATTGGAAGTGGTTCTCGGGCTTCTTGAGCCGGTCGGTGGCGACGTGGCAAACGGAGCAGTCCTGCTTGGTCGGGGCGTTCTGCTGGTGGCACGCCGTGCAGGCCGTCATCCGCTGGGGACCGTGCGGCACGAGTCCGGTGTTCTTGTCCATGTCGAGGTGACACGCGGTGCACGAGACTTTGCCGGCGTGGGCGGCATGGGAGAATTTGATATCGTCCTTCTGCTTTCCGAAGTCCGCCCACCGGACCTCGCCGTCGTCGCCCTGAAACCAGGCAACTTTCTTTTCGATCGGCTTGTCCTTCTCCTTGTCCAGCTCCTCGTGACACGTCATGCAGAACGCCTTGGCGGGCATTCCCGCATGGACTTCCTTTTCCGCGCCCTCGTGGCAATCTCCGCAGGCGATACCCCGGACGGTGTGGGCTTCATGATTGAACGGCCGCGGGGTCGGGGCGGCCGGGGGAAAGACGGCCTGGAAGAGACTGCAGGACGAGAGGAAGGCGGCCAAGCCGACCAGGGACAGAACCCCGACCAGGACGAGCCCGGGGTTTCGCCAGGACATCCAGGGGACGATCGATTCAGAAGGCATGACGGAAGCCGATCTCGAGAATCCGGAAGGATCCGATGGCGTTCTCCTCCAGCGTGAAGCGGGCGTCGATCGAGGACGTGCGGTTCGTCTGCCATTTCAACCCGATGGTGTACATCCGGACGCGGTCGTGCTCTTCTCCCGTGAACGCATCGATGGAATAGAGCGCGTAAGAGGTTCCGGCCGATAGGAGGAGGTCCCGGTGCAGGGGAATGGAAAGGTCGCCTCCCAGGGTCCAGAAACTGGTGGCGCTGGAGTTCCAGTGGTCCCACGTCAATCGAATCGACACGCCGTCGCTGGGACAGTTGCGGAGCGAGGGCGCGAGCTCCACCCGTTTGAACTCGTGATTGTAGGTCGTCTCGACCCCCGCCCGAACGAGTTGCCGGGAGGTGAAGAGAGCGTCGATGGAAAAGTCATTTCCGAAGGACTTGGACGCGTTCGCGGAGAGATCCACGTAAGGCTCGAGATTCATCATGAAGCTCGCATAGGGGTCCAGAGGATAAGACAGCGCCTGGATCTGATGGAAGACATACGTGCCTTGGACCTGAACCTGGAATTCGGCCTCGGGGTCGGTGGCGGTCACTCTGGCGACCAGGTCCCGGCTTTCCCCTTCCAGAAGAGTATAGCGGGCATGAAACGTAAAAGGCCCGCTTCCCTCGTCAACGGACAATCCGACGAGATTGTCCTTATGGAGGCCAAAGAGGTTCTCGTCCCGGATATGAAGGTATTCCACCCGGTAGCGCCCCCGTCCGCCCGGATCGGGCAGCCACTCGGCGGAGGCTCCGTACATCGAATCCCCCTGGGGAGAGGGTTCGTAGGGATTGTCAGGCAGCCCGCCGAACACCGATAGGGACACCGCGGCACCGGCCCGATACCGGACCAGGCCCCCGTCCATCGGAACCGCCTCCGGGAATTCGTCCAGGATTTGCCGGCCCCCCCGAAGCAGCAGTCGTTCTTCATCGGGATGGACATCCAGGTACGCCGTATAGAGCCTCTGGGTCGCAAAGCTCCGATAGCGGTCGTCCAGGGAGGTGTAGGGATAGTAGCCCTGGACGTTCCGGTTCCCGTCGGTGTCCTCCGCCAGGCGGGCGCTCAGTCCGCCCGTGACGAGGTCCTTCAGGGGATTCCCGTACGAAAGGGTCAGGAATTCGTAAAGATCCGAATCGCTGGCGCCGGACGTCGCCCGATACCGGTAGCTGGCTCTCAGCGTCCCATGCATCGGGTCGAGGAAGGACGTCGAGTCGGGGGGAACCGGGGGCGGAAGGGGGGGGCTTGCGGGGTTTTCCTGAACACACAGGAAAAAGACGAGCGCCGTGATCACGTCCCCATCCTCAGCAACTCGAGGGCCTGAGCGATTCTGGCGGAAAATTCCGCTCAAGTGCGTGATTTTCGTCGAAGTCCGAGGAAAAATCCGCACCCTTGTCTAGGATAACGTCCGGAACGTAGTGGCGCGTCCTTTGCTGGAACCTACCGCAGAGAGCGATTTGGGGAGGATTGCGTGCGTTTTGTCCTGTTGGCCTTGATCGTTTTGATCGTCCCAGCCTGCGGAAGTTCGAAAAGCGGCTTCGGCTCCTTCTCCTCCGCTCCGACTCGACCGGTCGCGATCGTTCCGGAAAACAAGAAAGTCCTCGTCAACGCGGCCGGAGTGCCGCTCGATGGCTCGAAGAGCTATGACCCCGTTGCCGGCGCTCCTCCCCTGACGTTCCTCTGGGAACAGATTTCCGGAACGCCGGCCGTGCTCTCCTCCCCCACCCTTGCGGCCCCCACCTTCACCGCTCCTGGGACCCCCGGAGACCTGGTCTTCCGGCTGACGGTCACCGGCGCTCAGGGCACGGATCAGGCGAGCCTCACCGTCAGCGTCAAGAGCTTCATCATCACGGCACCCGACACCTGGTTTGTCGGTTACGGCAACAGTGGAACGATCACCCCGACGCTGCAAGGCACGACGACGAGCCCCGTCTACGCGTGGAGCGGAATCCCCCCCTGGCTCCCCACCAGCCTGACCGGAACCTCCTCCCAGATCCTGAACTTCACGGCTCCGCCCCTCACGGACTTTCAGAACTTCCAGGACGTTCCCGGCGTGGCGGTCCTCGAGAGGACGGCCCAGGGCCGGGTCCAGTTCACGCTCACCGTGACCGATGGCGGCGCGCAAGATCAGACCTTCGTCAATTTCAGCGTGGGGCCCTTCGCGAGCGCAGTCGCCAATGAAAACGTCGCCTTCGGCAATCCGGTGTTCCTGAACGGCGCGGCGACGGTGAACGGGGTCCCGGTCACCGCCTGGACCTGGTCGGGCACGAAGCCGGACGGCAGCGCGCTCACCTCCACCGCGAGCGGCACGAGCGACCTCAAGACGCCGAACAAGCAGGGCTTGAACGGCGCGAGCATCCAACGCTTCGTCTATTTCGTGCCCAACCAGCTGGGTACCTACCAGATCCAGATCAGCCAGACCCCGGGACCGGTCGTCCAGGTCGTCACGATCAATTGCGGGAAATACGTGGGCGTCGGCAATCTGATCGGCGCGATTCCCGATCCGTTCAAGGGGGAATGCGCCGCCTGCCATGCCGGACAGCTGTCGTTCCTTCCGAACTTCGCCGATCCCTGGAAAGTCACGCAGCACGCTCACGTGTTTGAGCAGATGGTGGATCCCGCCAATCCGCTCTACGGACCGAGCCAGGCCAAAGGCAGCTGGGCGAACGCTTTTGATTTCGTTCCTCCCGGCGGGTTGACCGCCCAGCAGCTGCGGAGCTTCGAGTTCTCGATTGATTCCCGCACCGTCGGCTGGAGCCAGATCACGGCCGGCACGAGCGGCGGCTGGGTGGAGCAGGCCAAGACCGAAGGGTTCGCGCTTCCGGGGGCCACCTGGGACGAGACCGTCCGCAAGACGCCGCTCACCGCGTCGCGCTCGAATACTCAGTGCGAAAGCTGCCACGGTCCCGGCAGCGAGCACGCCGGCGACACCGCCGGAATCCGCAAGAGCTTCGACGCCCTCGTCTGCGGCCGCTGCCACGCCCAGAAGGAGGACGTCTGGGAAGTCAGCGCTCACGCGGACCGGACCTCCACCGCGTTCACGTCGGCCAGCGGCAGCGCCAGCTGTAACGGCTGCCATACCGCGCAGGGGTTCGTGGTGGAAATGAATGCGCAGCAGACCGCCGATCCCCATCCGGTGCTCTTCGCCGCAAGTAATGCCAACCGTCCGGTCATTGCATTCAACGATCGGCGCACCCAGACCTGCCAAGCCTGCCACGATCCCCATCAGAATACGATCGGGTTGGGAGGCGCGAATCCGGATCCGCAGCTGCGCGCTTTCGGCAATGTCCAGTTCCGGAACGGCGCCACCGCCGACGCAGGCCGCGCGGCCGTCTGCTACATGTGCCATCAAAGCAGGACCGACACCCGGGACAACTCCCCCGACATGGTCGTCCGCCGCGCCCCGCACGATTCCACGGCGGCGGAGATGATTTCCGGAACGAACGGAAACCAGTTTCCCGGCTGGACCTACACCGTCTCCCCGCATGGCATGCCCAGCCGCTTCCTCTCCCCCAGCGGGGAAAACCGCCAGTGTCTGGCCTGCCACAACGACGTCCAGCCCGCCCCGGGTGCGGTCGGGTATGGCGCGCTCGGGGGCCACAGCTTCAACATAGTCCAGGGGACCGGCTTGCCGATCGCGAGCCAGGCCACGAATCCTGCGGGGACGACAGTCGCGGGCACCCAAAAGTTCTCCGTCCTGGGAGGCCCGAGCTTCTTGAAAAGCGTTTTTCCGGGGGATACGCTCCAAATCGTGAGCGGCGCCGACGCGAGCGGGACGCCGTACACCGTCGCCTCGGTCGACTCCGCAAGTCAGCTCACGCTCGCGGCCCCTGGGAATTTCGCCGGAGGATCGGCAACTTCTTGGAGTCTGACCAGCGTGAATAAATACAATACCGGAGCCTGTGTCCAGTGCCATCCGACGGCGCCAGATCTCCGGGACGTCGCCCGCGACGACTATGACGGGGACGGAAATATCCAGCCCGTGCAGGACGAGATCGCCGGACTTCTGAACAATCTCGCCACCCAGATCAATGCCGAGCTGGCGGTCCTGCTCGGGAACAGCAACTACTCCTTCACCGTGGCCAGTGGAAGAATCGTGTATGCGCTCACCCCCAATCTGGCGACGGGACCGTATCTGACGTTCCCGGGGCCCGGGGTCCCTGTGTCCGGCAACCCCCTGACCTGGGCGAGCCTGACGCCGGCCCAGCAGAATTCCTGGCTCACTCTCTACAAGGCGGCGTACAATTGGTCGTTCGTGACCAATGACCGGAGCGGCGGAATTCACAATACGGGGTATGCCGTCAATCTCCTGCAGTCGTCCATCAAGGCGGTAAACCCGGCCGCCACGGTGGGCTCCCCGTTCGTGCCGTTCCCCTGATGGAGAACCATGCCGATGATGATGAAAACGTTGGCCGCAGGATTCCTCGCGATGGCGATGGGTACGGTCGCGATCTTCGCGGTGGCGACACCCCGGTCCGCGCTCGCCTGTCCGCGACTGGAGGATCCGAAGTACGTGGGTTCCAAATCCTGCCAGAAGTGCCACTTCAAGGAATACGCGTCCTGGCAGAAGACCAAGATGGCGCAGGCCTTTCTCTCGTTGAAACCGAACCAGGCCCTCGAGGGAAGGAAGAAGGCGAACCTCGATCCGGCGAAGGACTACACCAAAGAGGCCGCCTGCATCGGTTGCCACGTGACAGGGTACGGAAAGCCCGGCGGCTATCCCGAGGTCGGAAAGGACTGGTCCGACGAGGAAAAGGTTCGCGCCCCGCTCCTGGAAGGCGTCGGCTGCGAATCCTGCCATGGTCCTGGGGAGAAGACCTCCGCCTATAAGAAGGACAACAAGGAGTACAAATGGGCCGAGCTCGTCAAGCTGGGTGCCATCAGCGCGGACGATAAGAATTGCGCCCTCTGCCACAACGATAAGAGCCCCACGTTCGTCGCATTCAACTTCGCCGAGAAAATCGGCAAGGACACCCACGAGGTCCAAAAGTTGAAGTTCAACCACGACTGCGATCACCCGCACGGGGGGAAATGACATGCCGGGGGGCGGTGTCTTCTCCGGCGACCTCGACAATGTCATGCGCTGGGTCTCCGGCGCGGGCATCCTCCTGGGTCTAGCCTCCGCCGGCATCCTCACAACCGTCCTCTTCAGAAGTCCCGACTGGCGCGTCAGCGCGGCCGCCAAGTGGATGCTCCTGATCGGGCTCTTTCTGCTCCCCGGGGTGACGATGCTGTTCGGCAACGTGGTCGGATTCCATAAGGTGAAGAATTCCTGCACGCAGTGTCATACGATGGATCCCTGGATCGCCGACATGAAGAACCCCAAGAGCATCACGCTCGTGGCCAAGCATTTCCAGAACCGCTGGATCCCCGATGACCAGTGCTACACGTGTCACACCGGCTACGGACTGGCTGGGAACGTTCGGGCCAAGATCGGAGGCCTCTCCCACATCGCCCATGAATATGTCACCGGCGTCCCCGAAGTGATCCATATTCACCGCCCCTTCGCCGTCGAGACTTGTCTCCACTGCCACGGGGAATCGGCCAAGTATCTGAAGATCGACCAGCATGTCGACGCGGAGATGAGCCCCAAGATCCTCAGCGGCGAGCTTTCGTGCTTCGAATGTCATGCCTCTCCCCATCCGAGGACGAAGCCATGAGCGACGGCACCGCGCCTGGGATGCCCTCCAAAACGTCGCTTCGGCTCACCACGGCCGCCTGTCTCCTGGGTCTGGTGGGACTTTTCTTTTCCTTGCTCCATTTCATCTGGCCAACTCCCCTCAACTTTGCCCTGTTCATGATCGTCGGCCAGGGATCGTTCGGACTAGCCCTTGTGGCCTACGCCTTCGCCATTCTGAAGGATCTCCGTCGGAAGAAGATCCTGTAGTCCAGCAGCCGCACCTTTCAAGCTTGGAGAAGGCGGAGACAATCGAAGGCCTCCGCTAAGGGCGCTTCCCCCTTCGCCATGCTCCAGGGGGGTCTTGGACCCTTCCCCGTGGGGCCGGGGAAAGGTCTCTCGCAGCTCCATCGAAACAGGGGTGCGTCGCCACCCGTTTGGGCCTGTCCACCCTGATGAATTTTCCGCACCCTCCGGGTAATTTTCTGGGGCCAGAACCCTTCCCGACGTCCCCGCCTGGGCCAAAAGGTGCAAATTTGCGCATTTCTACAAAAAATAGAACAGTCCTTTTGCAGCGGTTCACCCTGCGTCCGGTTCGTCCCATGGCCTCCGACTTGCTCTAGAACGCCAGGGCGGTATGAGAAATGGGTCGCCGGGGGCGTCGGTAACGGTGAGGACGAGATGAAAATCCTGATGGTCGCCACCGAGACTCGCGACATGACCACCATCGCGCGGGAGCTGAAGTGCTCGCCTTTCGGCCCTCACGAGGTGAAATTCGTCGCTGGCGCGAACGAGGCCCTCCTGGAGCTGGAATACCTGGGCACGGAGGTGGTGGTCCTGGAGCTGGACATGAGCTCCCGGAAGCCCCTGGCGCCGCTGGAACAGATCCGCGCCGCCTATGCCGCCCTTCCGATCGTCATCCTGGTCGACCGGTGGGAGAATCCGCTTTCCTTGGAAGCCCTCCGACTGGGAGCCCGGGAGGTCCTGAGCAAGGACCGTCTGACCGGAGAAGCCGTTTCCAGGGCGGCCCGGTACAGCTTGGAACGGATGATCCTGGATCGCGAGCTTCAGGACCGCGAGGCCCAGTACCGCCAGATCGTGGAGAGCGCCGAAGAAGGGATTTGGACGATCGACGCCCATGACCGGACCATCTTTGTGAACCCGAAGATGACCGAGCTTCTCGGATACAGTCTCGAGGAGATGGTCGGGAGAACCCCTCTCGACTTCATGGATGCGGAATCCAAGGCCATCGCCATCCCCAGGCTCGCCGCCAAGCGTCAGGGAGAGATCCGACGGTTCGACATGCGCTATCGCAGGAAGGACGGAACCGCCCTCTGGACCACGATCATGACGAGTCCCCATTTCGACGAGCGCGGCCGCTATCAGGGCTCCTTGGCCCTGGTCACCGATATCGGCGATCGGAAGAAGAATGAGGACGACCTCCACCGCCTTGCGGCGCTGGTGGACTCGTCCGTCGACGCCATCATCTCCGTGGACCTCGAGGGCAAGGTCCTCAGCTGGAACCATGCGGCCGAAACGTTCTACGGATTCACCGCTGCGGAAGCAATCGGCCGCTCCATCCGATTCATTGTGCCGCCCGACCGTCAGGTGGAGATGGACGATATCCTGACTCGGGTGCGGAGGGGAGAGCCCTCGCCGACCTACGAAACGATCCGACGGCACAAAGACGGGCATCTGGTCTCGATCTCGGCCGCGGTTTCGCCCATCCGGGACGCCGACGGAAGACTGGTCGCCGCGTCGGCCATCGTCCGGGAGATCTCCGGGCAGCAGAAGCTCCAGGAACAGTTCCGACAGGCGCAGAAGATGGAAGCCGTGGGCCGCCTGGCCGGCGGGGTCGCCCACGACTTCAACAACCTGCTCACGGTCATCCTCGGATACACGAGCCTTCTCCTGAGCCAGGAGGCCGGAAGGACGGCGATTCGGGGCGAGTTGGAGGAGATCAACCGGGCCGGTGAACGGGCGGCGGGTCTGACCCGGCAACTGCTGGCCTTCAGCCGGAAGCAGGTTCTCAATCCGCAGGTCGTCGGTCTCAATCCGATGATCAAGGATCTTCAAAAGATGTTGAATCGGCTGATCGGGGAGGATATCGAACTGTCGGCGATCCTCCAGGAAGACCTGGGGAAGGTCAAAGTGGATCTCGGTCAGATGGAACAGGTCGTCATGAATCTGGCGGTCAACGCTCGGGATGCGATGCCTCGGGGAGGCCGGCTGGTGATCGAAACGCGGAACGTCATGATTGAGAAGGGCTCGGTGGAATCCAACCCGGAAATCCCGCCGGGTGCTTACGTCACCCTGTCTGTTTCGGACACGGGGATCGGCATGGATAAGGAGGTGCAGTCCCACCTTTTCGAGCCGTTCTATACAACGAAAGGCCTCGGGAAAGGAACCGGGCTGGGACTCTCGACCATCTATGGAATTGTCCGCCAAAGCGGAGGTCACATTGTGGTCCAAAGCGAGCCGGGCAAGGGATCGTCCTTCAAAGTCTATCTGCCGAACACGACGTCCTCGACGGAAGCCATCCCTGTCATTAAGCCGATGATGGGCTCCTTGAGAGGAACCGAATCGATCATGCTCGTGGAGGATAATGAGATGGTCCGGCGACTGACCACCGAGGTTCTCGCCCAGAAGGGATACCGGATTCATTCGTTCGCACGAGCCGAAGATGCGCTCGAGGCGATTTCGGCTGATGAAGCCCCCGATCTCCTCCTGACCGACATGATCCTTCCGGGAATGACGGGCCTGGCTCTTTGCAAGAACGCCGCTCAAAAGAAGTACGGGATCAAGAGGCTTCTCATGACGGGATATACCGAGGAGACGATGTTCCTCGAGGGCGTGTCGAAGTGCGGGCTCCCCCTCCTTCACAAGCCGTTCAGCCCGTCGGACCTCCTTAAGGCCGTCCGCAGCGCCTTGGGGAATCCTGCGTCCAAGTCCCCCGCTCCGGCCTCCCGCCCGATCGGGTGAGCGAATCGGTCGAGCCGCTGCGTTCCGGAGGGTCCCCGCCGCCGGAGGCCGGCCTCCGGAAGGCTCCACCATCCTCGACCGCTGGGGTCG